>Ga0335072_10010579_pt1 | contig 13267 bp, 12 predicted proteins | sample Lox_Sample_21_FD_206725 | JGI IMG/M metagenome (GOLD analysis project Ga0335072, IMG submission 206725) | Soil microbial communities from Loxahatchee National Wildlife Refuge, Florida, United States - Lox_Sample_2.1 | ecosystem: Environmental > Terrestrial > Soil > Wetlands | place: USA...
TGTCGTTGGAATTTATTGCAATGATTACGAAGAGTGGGGTTATGCACGGTTTCCGTCGAGATGAAGCCCTGGTGCTCACGCGTACGCGTCTCTCGCACCGAGAAGCGCAGCTACCCGACTGGTCAATCAACATTCCACCTCTCAACACTGCATTCCGCCTCGTATTACACCCCGGATTTCTCATCTCGGTGCGCAAAATTATCGAGACGCCTCCACAATTAAGTATTTGTTATCTTACACGTGGAACCTAGGCTTATAACTGAAACTGAGTTGCCCGACCTGCCGGCCAGTGAGTATCCTAATAAGACCACAAGGTAAACCCACAGTCTATTAAAGCTCTTACTCGAAGTCAGTCGTAAAAAACTAAATTCTATACCCTTAGACACAGTATTGCCACGGGTTACTGACAAGCAGAGCTTTACTCAATTCGACTCTGAATCTAGTTTGCTTTACAAGGCCAGAGTCTTTCAAAGCTAGGCAAGAACTTTTCCGCCGAAATCCAACAGCAGTGGCGATTGAACACAATGGCGCCAGTATTGGTCATTAATGAGTCCGCTGAGGCGGATCCTCAGTGTCACCATCCAAGTACCACACCAGACGCTGGCCTTCAGCCACTATGCCAAATTATCACACCTGTCGTAAGCAACTTTTCAGTCCCTATTATATCCTTTTCGGTGATGCTTCAGGCGTATATGTTGGTATCCGGGTGGTTTCTGATGCAAACACTGCGTAGCACCACCCGGCTACCCACGTCAACACCCCCTCATATCGCAACTGCTGATAATGAATTGTTCTAGGGCATGGTTGGATACGGTTTTGACCCAGAACTGACAAAAGAAGCTCTAAGAATTCTAGCTGGCATCCCTACGCCTACAGCTCTGATCCTCGATTCGGGGTCTACTGATTCTGGGCCTGCAAAATTGGCTCTTGGTGGGATGACTTGCCCTAGATCTGCGTATGAACGTGATCTCAGGCTGCTTCTAGCTATTGCGCATGAATTTCACGTTCCTGTACTTATAAGTTCGGCAGGGGGAGATGGGACAAATGCTCATGTTGACGAGTTTTTGGACATCATGCGGGAGGTCTCCGCAGAGCTGGGCAATGAGTAAGGTGACCTCTTTACGTATAATAATGCGACTAATGGGCTTTGCAGGTCATATGACTTCAACACATTGGCTATTTACTCCGATATTTCAAAACCCACTGTCTTCAAATCTCTCAAAGCCGGTGAGATTGTGGGCTGCGGCCTGTCCGTCCCCAAATTGACCGAATCTGATATTGAGGATGCCGTCACAATTGTCGCGCAAATGGGACCCGAGCCATTTCTCGATGCCATGGAGGCACAGCCAGATTTCAACGTCGTCATCGGCGGCAGAGCATATGACCCCAGTCCTTACGTAGCGTTTTGCATGTACCATGCCAAACGCAGCTCGAGGAAACTTACAGATGCACAAGTCGGCGGATTTACTCACATGGGCAAAGTTATGGAATGCGGTGCTTCATGCGCAACACCGAAGAGCCAGACTGCTATGGCCACAATTTATGGTTCGTATTCCTCGAGTTCCACCTAAACGAGTCGTGCACCGGGTTTCTGCTTCAATTACCCCTAACACTCAATCACTCAAAGCTACCAATCTCAAATCTCCCTTTTTGTGCCTCATAGGAGAAAATCATGCTAACGTTTACTCTTTTCCCGAAAAGTCGACGGAACTTTTGATGTCAAGCCTTTGGCAGCCAATGCGATCTGTACTCCCGCATCCGTAGCCGCCCACTCGTTATACGAGAAGAGCAGACCAGACATCTTAGCGGGACCTGGAGGGATTCTTGATTTGACTAAATCTCGGTATGAGGCCCTTCCAGACGGCAAATCCGTGCGTGTCCGCGGTGGCACTTTTGCATGGTTGAAAGATAGCAATCTGCCATATGCAGTGAAGCTTGAAGCCGCACGAGTGAAAGGCTATCGGACAATGTTCATGGGCGGGATCCGGGATCCTATCTTGATCGGGCAAATAGATTCGGTTCTTGAGATGGTTAAAGCGCATGTTGCCCAAGTCAACTCTGCTTGCACTGGTCAGTTTGAGATTGGATTCCATGTCTATGGAAAAGATGGCATCATGGGTGCGCTCGAGCCGGGTGATTCTTCATATCAGCCCAGAGAGATCTTCCTCGTTGCAGAGGTGCTAGCAGCCACACAAGCGATCGCTACAACTGTTGCATCTTCAGCGAGAGTGGCATGTGTTCACGGGAGTTATCCTGGACAGCGAGGAACAGGTGGCAACTTCGCCATGGGAATTGGCGGCAAGTCCGAGATTGAACTTGGGCCTTGCGCAGAATTCTGCATTTATCATCTCATGCCTGTCAAAGCCGGTACCGAAGGTGCATACGACCTTGGAGGAGCTGTAGAGCTGTCAGCTGATCGGCCCCTATTCTCGTGGGCGATGAAGCAGATCGGCAAAGCCGCGCCAAAATCGTCTGTCAAGAGCTTCCCGTCTGAAAACAGCCCTCAATCAACGGAACTGATCCAACCCAAGAAGAAGACATCAACACAAGACTCCCTCAAGCACCCCAAGTTCTCCATCAATCCACGCCTCAACACGCTAGCTGACATCGCACCCACCATCCGCTCCAAGAACTCAGGTCCGTACGACATCACTCTGGACGTCATATTTGCTTCTCTTCCAGTATATAAGCTCGTTAAATCATCTAATCTCTTGTCAACATCTCTGATCGCAAAACTGTACCACATGAAGGAAGAAGAGATTGTATGGTGCGGCTTCTTTGACCAGGCAATGGCTTTCAAGGCGACAATTCCGCGAAAGCGAACAGTTGAAAGAAAGGGAGAGGATGGCAAGAGATCAAGTGGCTTAGAATTTATTGTTTCAGGTGGGTACATGGAGACAGACGTACATGCTAGTCAGCAGTACGCGGGGTTGTTGAACTTAGCATTAACAGAGGAGGTCAAGAAGGGCATAGAGGACTTGTTAGAGAAGGGAGTAGTTTAAAACTTTCTATATATTGGGGTGCCGTTCTGTGGTCCCCTACAAAATCACATGACTCTAGGCGATAGTTATTCCTGTACCAGGTGCATTTGGTGTATTTAGCCAGCTCGTAGACTAGCTTCGAGCATCACCCTCAAGTTCACGGGTTAGGACAGACGATTACGGATACTTTTACGGATTGTTTCACAGGTTTACGAATACGGATTAGTTTTACGGGTTTCTATAGGAAGCTTTACGGAGATGGGCCCTTTCAGACTGACGTTCCTCCTTTGTAGTATGCCTCGATTCTCCAAGAAAAGCCTTGTATAGCCGTAGATGTTAAATCAAACTTTATCCCCGTCCACATCAGCGAATTTGGTCGTCTCTCCATTCTTCAAGTAGCGCCAGGTGTTGATTGACGAATCGGCTGATCAGACTCTGGCTGAGAACTAATGATCTCTGAGGATTCAGCGCTGAACTCGTGCCAATGGCCTTCAATTGGACTTTTGACATCGCCCACGGCAATCTTCTTGAAGTGATGAAGGTCAGCTTGCTCGGTAACGACAATCCTGTGGCTCATCATCGTTTGGTGATGTAACGGACGCTCGGCCATAGGTATGAGTGGATCTTATTAAGCTTAGTGACATCCAAATTATAGTGTAGAAAGACGTCAAGGTTCTCCGTAGGCTTTTGAAGTTGATATTTTGCGTTGTGGTATATCGCGAGACCAAGGGATTTGGTTGTAAACTTCAGTTGTATTTTAGAATAGCAGGACGGAAGTGTGCGGTTCGAGAGAAGGGCGACTGAAAGGTGTTGTCGATTGCAACTTCGCTACGCTCGAAGGCATAGGAGGATGCCATGTTAATTGCTGCGCTAGCTGTTAGCCATTAGGCACACCCGCTGAGGCATAAACCTAAAAAGAGTTACCATTTCGTGTGATGGGTGTTCAATTGCAAGATATCAAAAGTATCTACAGGGAGATGCACGCAAGGCTGTCCTAAAGTCTCTCTTTTAAGTTGATTTACTCAGCAGCGCGTTTCTCGACCATATAATCTCCACTAACATAACGCTTTACGGGTGCCTATTTATAGTAACCCACACTGTTGAAGCCCTGTTTGTAAAAGGCAGTCTCCATCCCAAGAATCACGGCCTGACATGTGGTAGGTAGAGAAATTTGAGCGGGTAAAGGGTGCGGCTGGAAAAGAAATCTCCTAGGAAGAAAGGCTGGGATACTAGAAGAGTGGAGGGGCGAGCAGCAAAGAGGGTAAGAGGGGAACATTAAATAAGGCTGAGACTAGAAGTACGTGGCAGTATAACATAGAATGTAAAGCATTCTACCGCAGCTAATCATATCTGGTTGGCGTGAAAGGTTAGAATACGTTCCCCGCATCGGGAAAGCTGGCTGATCACTCAGGCAGGCAATTAACCCAAGAGCGCTGACCTGAGGCGTGCAAGGATAAGAAGTCATTAAGATATATATGAGAGCGAGTTGGGAAAGGAGCCATCAGTGTTCAGGTACAGAGCTCAGCCGAGAAAGGCAAAACCATTTTCTCAAGTACAAGAATAGTTTCAAATCCTCCCAGATTCACTACATACACGTGATCCATTTACCACTAGGCATACTTGCCACCTGGATCCATCTGAAATTAATTACTTATTACCGGTCATTAGTATCCTAACTATAATGAAACATAGCTGTTACCGTATTTACGGCTTAGTAAGCTTCAATGCCTTCCCTCTCTCCATGTGGCCATTCAGATCTCGAGTACTGCCAACGGTACTCGTGTACCCTTCCGGGGCACTATCACCATCGTCGGTGCCTGCTTCGCTAACACGGCCCTCAAGCATGCTCAATTCTAAAGTAACTATACCGCTCTTATCGTAAGATTTACGACTGCTTATTGGATCCTCTTTACGGATTTCTCCAGACACATTCGTCAGCCTACTAGCTTCGATATCGAGAGTGTAGGCCCCCGTAGCACCTGAGCCTTTGCCGCTCTCGCTGACAGAGCCACCGAGATATCTCTTGAAAAAGGGCTTGAGAGCTGGAGCGCAGGCACAGATAATGGCCAGATCGGTTTCGACGGCTGTCCAAAGCCAGAGCGTGTAGCCGACCCAGGTCTCGTCGTAGGTCTCGTTAAGCGTGCGCCATATGTAAACTGTGCGAACGATGCCAGCGACGCAGACACTAGTGGAGTAAAGTAAGTGGATTAGCCCATTAATAGAGCAAATTGTCCTGAAAAGGGAGGGGCCATACATAAGACCAACACCAAAGATTCCAAAGAGAGATAATTTCTGACGGATGGGCATCCTCATACCCCAGACAACATAACAAGGGAGAGACACGACAACAAAGTCCGTAATAACGCTAGTAATAGCAGCGGCTGGAACAGCAGTCCCCTCATCGTAACAGTAGTGTTCCTCGGTGTATGTAGGGAGAACCGAGTACCAGTACGCATCCAACGGGTGGCATCCCACTAATAGGACAAGCCCAAATGAAATCGCGTAAGCGATAATGGCGTAGATAACATAGAGGAAGGTTTTTTGCAACGTCCCAGATGTCAAACGTCTGTAGAAGAGCAAGATGGAGATTTTGGTGCACGAAGTACCAATGAGAAAGCAAAATTGTGCAGCCCAGGCCGTCTCTCTGCTAGGAACAAGATTCGATACAGGTATATCCCAGATATGGAGGTTCCAACCATATTTAGTCGCCGCTGATAGAGTCAGGGATCGCACAGAATCAAGACAGGATATTCAATCACGTTATCTTACCTAGTATCACAGATACAGCCATGCCAATTGTAGGAAACTGAGAGACCTATAAGCTTATTGTTGCAGCATACGTCTTGAAACCAAAAAAACTCACAATTGCGATAGTGATGAGGAGATCATCCAAGCCCGGAGCACGGAGGATCACCAGCCGCGCCCAGAGTCTTGCTGCCAGCGAAGCCAAGCTTAAAGCAAGAAATATGAAATTGACGATGAGCAGCGATGGTCCTCTGGTTTCTGGATCTATATAATTAGGCGGTGGCCAACTAGCTACGACTTCAGGTGGTGGAGTCCTCATAATGGCGAGATGGGTTTCGATTTTGGGAACGACTTTAGTTAGACTTGTTGAACGACAAGTGAACTGTTAACGGACGGATGAGCTTGTGTCTTACATTCTCACCCTCTATATAAGTTCCTCTCCTAAAAAAATTTCCAGTGAGCGACCAAAACGTCCCAACCTGCCAACTTCTTAGATAAAGGCGGGAGACATGCGTGTGCACAGACCTGTTTCTTCATGCGGCATTTTTCCCTCGCACAGACCCTAACCCCTCATTCACAAACCCCAGAAAGTAGCCCGTCGCCTGTTAGCTTGCCCTAGTCATTGGAGAATCTGCGCTAGATAGCCCGTTTTAGCACAGGTCCCTTTGCCGAGTTCTAGGGCTGACTTACATAACCTAGGTAAACCCTAAGCACGGCGCTCTCATTCCGAATAGCGGAGCCAATGAGCCGTACGCCATTCACTGGCATATAAGATCCATGTTTTGGCGGGTTTGGGACTGGTCTAATAGTAAGGGGGGGTCTTGTAGCCCAATCCGGACACACTAAAGCATGCAATCCCTATTTTGTATAGTAATTTAACTTATTTGGCTTCGTCTTGACTGCAACTTATCATCAAACCGTACTCTTTGGTGACAAAATGCCCTAACATGGACCAAACCCAAGGACCTAGTGAAGCCTCGATATAACCCATACAAATACCGATTACCAAGACCGTTTCTGGGCAGTTCCGATGCCTTTTTGCGTACAGCTAAAGGTCAGGATCCTGCCGACGATCCCACTGACGATATTGCTATTGGTGATGTACGATGCCGTCCTGGACTCGTAAGCAAAAGCTGGGTGCAATTAAAAATACGCAACATCTACTTACGTACCTAGCAAAACTGGCTCTAACAAATTGATCTCAAACAAAGTTGCTGTTGCAAATCTAGGCTGCACTCCGAAGATGTTACGTGAATGGATTCGAGCATACGATGATATTAATGCCAGTCCCAAAGGCTCTCGCAAAGACCGGCGTAGAACTACAGCTAAAGAGTCCAAAATGGAGCAAGAACTCTATGAACTTTTTTCTTCAAAATATCTTTACAGTTTTTTATGACTCTTACAGGTTACAGGTTATCATCAAAGATCTTTTATAGCATCCACAGATCGAAAAAGTTTTTAAAGCAGCTTTGCAGATCGCTAACGGAATCTATAACGCTTCAAAAACAGCTGTTATTGCTATAGATTAAGCAAGAAAGGGCATGCAAAACACAAATGGTTCTGCAATTATCATCTACGATACATTAGGGATTAGAGTATAATATAGCTAAATCCTTTAACGATTTAAAAGAAGCTCTTTGAAATTTTGCATACTGTAACAACGTTGAATTCTGCTTAAAGAATCTCTTGTTAGGTCCTTTATTCTAAGCAGCTCTTGCGCAACTTTTAGAGTTGCTTAAACCTATTTACAGTCTTCAAAAGATGTTAGAAGACAATAAAACTACAATCGACATGGTACAGAAATGACAAAAATAATATTTAATTTAATCAATGATTACGTACAAAATACAATAGATCCCATACCCAGCCCCTAATTGCAGCTCGTCCGATTTCTAAAATGGCTTCAAGGAGCGGTGGCTTATGAAAGAAAAAGTTTTCCATGCATGCAAACGGCATAACATTCTATTTGTCAAAGGTGCCAACACGGGACGGCGAGCGCAGGGTTAGCAAATGCAAAGCCTCTTGCATCATACAGACAAGTGGTGATCGTAAAGTCTGCGATTGGACTACTGGCTATATTGCATTGGAGAATCACAATTTACGAAGCAAGAACTGCAGCGGATTGGGCTGTGTCGTGCTGGCGTGGCTTCTACACTAAAACTAGGGGGCCTCGAAGGTTGGGACGTACTGTACCTTGCTTTAATGTTTGAATCCCAGCCGGCCGGGGTTGACATTCTGGAGCGCATTCAGCAGAAACAGCGGGGAGAGCCAAATAACTATAATAAGGGCTTTGCATTGGTAAAACTTGAAGCTAACCTAGCTAGGACCATTTAATTAACTGCTGCCAGCTAGTGCACTAGTACAGCTGATATCATGGCATAGGCTATAGTTTGATGCCAGGAGGGCGCAAGAGAATAAGGAACGAGGGCAGTTGGGAACCGCTTCAATTTTTCGATGCGTGGCGCTACGATTCCTACAGTACTCAGAGATCCGAATACCCGTGCACATAGACCTCATTTGCTAAGCGAATACCAAAAACCTGGTAACTCAAGCAGGCCAACTAAATTTAGCTACAGCTTCCCTGCTAGGCGCTCTGGACCGCTCGAAATTTCAGCGCTATCTTTTATCGCTATCTGTAAGCTGTCTGAATTTCCAGAATGCCCCAGCAAAGGAGATAGATATAATAAAAGTCCAACTGGATATAACAAAGCCCTAGAATAACTACCAGCCGCCAAAACCTTCCAAACCCTCCCGGAACATTGCACAGGAACTTTTGAAATCGCAGTATGCCACTTGACAAAGGGCCACTACGGTTATTAGCATTGACCAGAATAGACCTAGCTTACTGTACTAGTGGTCCGGTTTTTTCGGGATCCGACCGGTTTAAGCAGCCACTATCACCAGCTAGCAAATTGCGGGGGCGGAAGAATCCACTGTCGCTACCGCTTTCTCGGTCGTTCAGGCTGCGGTTTTGTCTTTCCCCGGGCCGTGCGCTAGAACTCGACCAAATCCTGCAGCGCCACCAGTCGACGCCCAAATCCCTGCATCGCTCACGAAAGCGCGACAGGGCGTTCATACTTGGGGAGAACTGCAGAGGCAAAGACGTGCTGTTTCAATTGCAGGAGGGAACAGCAAGCCGTATACGCCGCCTACTGCAGCCCCCGGGACATGTCTCTGCCTCATCACTGACCACCGAGTGCCACTGCCATTCCCCTAACTGATGAGCTCTATTGCCAGATCGTTTACCCCAGCACTATATAACAGATGGGGGGGCTGGAGAGACGAGAAATTTGTCGTCGTTGTGCACTAGATGGGATGTGGCGGCTTGAGTGACATGCAATTGATGTACGACAAGCGGCTTAGCGTGCGAGAAATTTTTTGGTGGGCTCTGCCCTGTTTGCGAGAGCATCGAGATCCAGGTCTTTAGGTTTGATGCTCTATGCATCGACCAAAACGACATCAGCGAGCGAAATAATCAAGTCCGCCACATGTGCCAGATTTACAGCCACACAAGTGCTGTTATTGTTTAGTTAGGTAAGAAGAAATGAAGAGAGTGACCTGGTTTTCGAATATCTAGACTCCCATGCACGTGCTAAGCCCTTGGAACGGTCTCTACTCGAGCGCCACAGTGCGATCAGTATTCTCTTTCGAACTATAACGGAGGAAGTGACAATGGCGAAGTAGTGTCTGCTCTCAAGCAGCTTTACAAACAGCCATATTAGGATTGGCTCTAGATTGTTCAAGAAATTATCCTTGCTAAGAGACTCCGCCTCGGCGTCCTGGAGAAACTTCATTCAAAGCATTGAGCATATTGATAATATTACGGGGCAGAAATAGCACGAAGTTAGAATGCACTGCAGGCGGCTTCATATGGAGGCCACGACCAGATCGTCCAGCGACTGTTGGAGAAGGGGGCCGAAGTCAACATGCAGGGGGGTTGTTACAGTATGACAACGCGCTGTAAGCGGCTTCTTCTGAGACTACAGCCAGATCGTCCAGTGGTTGCTAGAGAAATAGGCTAATGTAAACGCTAAGGGAGGGGAGCACGGCAACGCGCCACAAGCAGCTTCAAGACACGGCCACAGCCAGGTCGTCCAGCGGCTACTCGAAGCTGGCGCCGATGTCAACATTCAGGGAGAAAATTTCGACAACGCGCTGCGGGGTGCTTCGAACTTCGGCCACGAACAGATCGTCCAGCAGCTACTCGAGGCTGGTGCCAATGTCAATGCCCAGGGAGTGTCTAGAAACGCGCTTCAAGTAGCTTCGCTTAATGGCCATAACCAAGTCGTCAAGCTGCTGCTTAAGGCGAGCGCCGACATTAATGCCCAAGAAAGGGATTATAACCACGAAATCTATGCAGCTTCCAGTCATAGCTATGACCAGGTCATCACCCAGCTGCTTGGAAGTGATATAGACGGCTCGGTCTCCCAACTACTCAATGTGCGCTCCTACGTCAATACCCGTGGTGAAAGAAAGGTACGGCAACATGCACTAGGCGGCTTCGCTCACCGACTAAGACCAGGTCCTCAAGGTGGTTAGAAGTCAGGGCACCAAACTGGACGTCTATTATGGCAATGCTCTATAGGCAGCTTCGCTCTTCGGCTACGATCAGATCGCCCAGCAGCTACTTGAGGCAGGCGCCGACGTCAACGCACAAGGAGGAGAGTATGGCAGCGCGCTCCAAGCAGCTTCGTTCATCGGCCACGGCCAGATCGTCCAGCAGCTGCTCGAGGATGGCGCTAACGTTAACATACAGGGAGCAGAGTGTGGTAACGCTCTACATGCCACTTCGTTCATCAGCCGCGGCGAGATCGTCTAGCACCTGCTCCAGGCTGGCGCCGACGTTAGCGCTTAGGGAGGAAAGTATAGCAGTGCGCCGCTGGCGGCTTTGGTCATCGACCACGACCAGGTCGTTCCGCGACTGATGTCAGCCATCCTATCTCAATAGTACTACCTGTTTGAAATAAGCAAGTCCACTTTCGATCCATAGCATTAGGACTCCTAATATGACAAGCGAAGAGATAGCACCACAGCTGCTAGCAGCAAGGGTCCTACACGGGTCTCCGTTATTACCAATCCTCTTTCTATTCTGTAATGCACTATTACTAGCAGCACTCCGCCTACTAGACTTACGTCTGTCCGTCTTAGGCTTTGCAAACGACATAAACCTATTGACTTACAGTGAATCAACAGCTATAAGCTGCACTGCTTTAGAATCAGCACACAACCAGTGCAAAGGGCTGACCAGAAACCAGTGGCTCTACCACTCATACTTTTAAGAAAATTCGGCCGCTCAGAAGAATTCCAGGCCACAGCGTCCCTTCGCTCTTCTCTGGAATGGGCAGTCTGATTTCATTCCATGCCTGGCCCTACTTATCAAGTCTTCTATCTACGAAGTATAGATTCTGCTGACGTCAGCATGCTAGAGCCTATGACCCACGGCTCGGGAGGGATTAACAAAGCTGAGGCACTCTAAAGTACTTAGCAACTAGAACTCAGGGTTGTACGTTGTCTCATCTCCGACCGCAGTGCAGTTAAGAAAGCCTTGAAAGCGCCATCCCTGACACTCAGTAATTATGCCGACCTTATTGTAGCTGATGGACTTCGAGAAGTTCCTAGAGTATAGAAGTGCTCGTCATATATAGGAGTTGGGGTATGCCTGCGATCAGCCTAGGACTACGCGTTGTCCAGCTCAAGTGTTACACTAAATTTGCAAATTGAGTAAAATAGACAATCATATTGACTGGCTCAAATCATATAGAGTATTTACTACGCCGCGCTTGAATGCCCTCTGCAAACCCAGTTCAGAATCACCATCTATGATAATAAGAAGAGAGAACTGTCCAATCAGACAAGCGACCACGACTGAAGTATACCCGTCACCCATTTTCTCCGGCAGATATCTTGCTGCAAACCTGACGAAGCCATCTTTGATCTGACCTGAGCTGAGCGACGGTGTGGGGTGCGGGCATCAAAGTCAGAAAGAACCTGCCCCGTTGAAATTTCGAGTCCAAGCAACACCGAGAGAACACCGTAGACTTTAAGTGCTGTCTGACCTATGCCTATCTCTAATAGTAAAATTCCCAGCGAGTACCGAGACTATGACGGCTATTGCAACAGACTATCCCCAAGCCATCTAGGGCCCCGGTTTCGAAGGTCTGAAAAACCCTCCTCAGTGGCAAGCTGTGAGCGATCCCAATCAAGGCACATACACAACGAGGCCTATTCAGACATCACACAGTATGCGCACAGCGGTGAAAACTACTAGTAAGTCCCATCCACTCCCACAAACCACATCCAGCTAACCTATCTAGCATATTCACCTACTTGAACGACCCATTCGACGGCCCCTTAATCTTTTCCCTCAGCCAAACGATTACCATATTGCCCCATCAGCGCCTCACTCTCGGCTTTTGGCTGCGGTTGGGGCCATTTTTCCCCTTAGCGATTCTTGCTCAATGCAAAGCTGTGATCAGTAAGCGTAGCTCATGCTGTGGCCCCAAGCTACCAGTTGACGTTTTTCAGGAAGCCACCAGAATACTCTGCTTCAGCAGCATCGCCAGTAGCAAGAACAATTGTGGAAGGCTGCTTAGAGTCAACAATACTTTCAAGCATTTTCAAGTGCAATATTCCATCAGCACCTTGTTCAGAGACTTTTTTGGTGCCCGACATTGGAGTTTCAGATCCACTGGATTGTCCGGAGGTACCATAGCCATTACCACTGCGGCTTTTCTTGCTACTAGAACGGTTCTTCTTGAACTTCTTAACACGATCCAGGGAGTTAATTTCATAACTACAGCGAGCAGCTTCCTGCATATAACCAGGAAGTACTCCATCTCGATCTGAGGATCCGACAAGAAGTCTCTTTGCTACACCTCGACCTCGTTCCATTATTAAAGCAAGCAAGTAGAATGACAAAGGTGCCCGTTTCGTATATGCGCGGATCGGGAGACCGCGAGCTAATTTCAGGGCATCGGTAAAGCCAATAACAATGTTGGAACTGTCGACAAACACGTGTATACCATCATCGGCGATATTGCCGCCATATTGTGACAATGATCTGGGAAGATCAAAATGTTGAAGAGCGCTAACTCCGAACGTTTCTCTGAGACGTCTGATAAACCTGGCCTTTTTCTCTTGTCTTGTGAGATAGAGCATGGGCTTAACAGTTGCTGAATCAATGCAGACTAGTGACTGCCAGAGTTTGGCTTGGGCTTTTAGCGGCGTTACCCATACTAGAAGGAGAGCCTTTGCGGAAGGCAGTGATGGAGCAAATGTAAGAATGCTTGTGCTCTTCGTGCCGTCTCTTGAAGCGTCGTAATGACTCTTCGCAAGCCACCAATCAGAGCTATTTTCATCTGCCTCAGATTCAAAGTTGCCCTCTGCGCTAGCAGCCTTTACGTCTGATTTTTGCGACTTAGAGTTCTTTCGGTGGCACTGACGTTTAGCACTGCCATATTTCTTCTGGATACCCTCGCCCTCTTTCGGCTTCTTTGAGGCTATGCGGCGCCTAGCGGCGCTCGATCTGAGGTTCTGCTGGT
>Ga0335072_10010581_pt1 | contig 13266 bp, 14 predicted proteins | sample Lox_Sample_21_FD_206725 | JGI IMG/M metagenome (GOLD analysis project Ga0335072, IMG submission 206725) | Soil microbial communities from Loxahatchee National Wildlife Refuge, Florida, United States - Lox_Sample_2.1 | ecosystem: Environmental > Terrestrial > Soil > Wetlands | place: USA...
CCCTTCTTTGACCACGTAGGGCTCCACGATTCCCATTCCTTTTCAGGCGGCGCATCCGTAACATAAATGTTCCCATCAGACCCACGCCACACAATCTCCAACCGACTGCTTTGGGTGATTATTGTGGGGTTGCCGACAGGCACGACCCCGGCCGGAACTCCCTTTTTCGACCAAGTCGGGCTCCATGATTCCCATTCCTTTTCAGGCGGCGCATCGGTGTCATACATGTTGCCATCGGAGCCCCTCCATACAACAGAAAGCGTGCTGCTCTGCGTCATAATAGCTGGGCGTGCAGCACGTGGCGTAGTAAAGGTTTGATCGCTACCCCAGCTAGTCCCCCAGAGATTTTTTGCTACCAACCGATAGTGATAGGTAGTAGTCGGCAACAAGCTGGCAACAATTTCTGGCTTGGAAACATTTCCGGTCCCGGCTCCGGCACTAGCTTCCGCAGTTGATGAACCATAAGATGTCGTGGTGCCATATTCGTAGTGGTACTTAGTTTCAACCCCATCTGCATTTACAAGCCCGTTTAGCTTGGCTTGATACTGATGCACTTCAGTAGCTGGTTCGGTCGTTGCTGTCGGAGGGCGAGGCGTATATTCGGTACGTAGCTGCAGATTCTGAGAATATGCCCCCACAGCGCTCACGTCCCAAGCCTCGATACCCTGCTCTACGCCAATGAGCGCGTAGTTCGCAGGCGTGGTCGAGATGCCCCATCCAGCACAGCTGGCGTTAGCGAGATTGATTGCGTTTACGAGATTGGCTTCAGTGATTCCCGCTTCATAGTGACCTCCCCCGGTTGGCCCCACTTCAAAGGTGTTGGCAGAACCGGAGATCTCGGTCGCCAACGAAGCCCCGGGCGAAAAGTAGCTGATGATCTCGGCCGCCCGGCCGTCACATTGCCCTACATGCTCGGTTTTCCACTTCGCTTCGTCTTTAGCTCCTCTCCACTCCTCCAGGCAATACTCGAGGACCCCGTGAGTCGTAGTGTCTTCCAACTCCGGACAAACGAATCCCCATCCGCCGCGGACTTCACTGGAGCCGCTGAGAGTGTGCACCCAGGCTTCGGTAGATATACGCAGCGAAGGCGACCCGAATCGGCTATCGAATGGCCTGTCCCTTCCGTTCAGACCCGCAAGCGACACGTAGTGTTTCATCCCGCAGGCTCCGCCTTCGCCCCCGCACCCTTTGCCGGACGCCCCGCGCATCACCTGGCCCCAATCGGTGCCGTCGGCTTGACATGCGTTATAGGCGCCGGAGGTTTTATCGCCCTCTTGGTAGCTGCTGTAGGGCGTTGGCGTTGTAAACCCGGACGTTGGTCCTTCGTTCGTCGAGTCCTGCTGGTCGATCACCGCGCCGCCGATTCGGTAGTAGGTGCAGTAATCGCCACTCGGCGACAGGCTGAAATCCTCGTTTATCCCTCCGCTTTCGTCTTCGAGCATGTGCGCAAGCCCGTTCGAGTAGTTTCCCGGAGTCGGTAGATATCCAGCCCCGACGGAATCGCATTCGAGACGGGGCGACCCGAGTTCACCGACCTGCCAGCACGTGGAGTTGTTTTCTCCGTACCAGTAGAAGCTCGCCGCCTGCGCCGCCGACGCGCCGCCCGCCAACAGGATGACCAACACGGATACGACAAGCACGGCCTTCCGCGCCGGCAAAGCCATCCGATGCTTCCCACCGAGCGGTGGGCGGGTTGATCCTGGCGCTTCATGCGGCCGACGGCGCGACATCCGGTGCCTCCTCGTGTTAGGGGACCAGCGCGCCCGCAAGCCGGGCGCTGCGCATCGTCCCTATACGCAGAATGATGCGGGTGAACGTAGTCGGCTTGTGGCGACTTGTCTATCCCTCAAAACGGGTGAGCTTTGGGTGAGATCGGGTGATGTTTCGCGTGGATCAGCGACACTTGGCCTAGATTTCAAGCGCGACCTTGCTCGTGCTCTCATGATCGCCCTCGTCCCCTCCCCGCCGCCGACATCGCTCGTGGCGCCATGAACCGGCTGTCATATTGGGCGTCGCGGTCCCGACGCGAGGCGCGCGACGTCGTGCTGCGCGCCCGCCGCACGGATCCCAAAACCGTCCGCGAGGATGTCGCCGTCTCTTATCTGCGGGGCGACGGAATCGAGATCGGAGCACTCGACTACCCGCTGCGCATACCCAGGGGAGCGCGGGTCCGCTACGTGGATTATCTCGATGGCCTCGACCTCGCCGACGCCCATAGCGATACCCTGGCCGCCGGCCGGCCTCTCGTCATGCCCGACGTCGTCGACGACGGGGCCCGTCTGGCGGCTTTTTCCGATCGATCACTGGACTTCGTCGTCGCCAATCACATGCTCGAGCACGTCGAGGACCCGATATCGGCACTCGGACATCAGCTCCGGGTGCTCAAGCCCGGTGGCATCCTCTATCTCGCTCTACCGCGAGCGTCGGAATGCTTTGACGACCCTCGGCCGAGGACGACCGTCGAGCATCTCCTCAGAGACCACGAGCACGGCCCCCAAGTTTCACGACGTGAGCACTACTATGAATGCGCGCGCCACATCGAGGGTCACACCGCCGAGACGATCGAGTCTCGGGTCAGTGCGATGGAATCCGAAGGGTTGCGTCCACATTTCCACGTCTGGGAACCACACACCTTTGCAGCCTTTCTCGCGGCACTGGAGTTTCCGATTTCGTTGGAGCTGCTTCGGGCCAGCGTCGGCGAGTTCCTCGTGATCCTGCGCAAGTGTTGATTACGGCGACCCGCCATCGCCGCGCCCGCCCCGCGGCCTCCCGTCTGCGTCTCACCCACAGACGCTTCCACATCGCCCGACGTCGACGGCGATCGACGCCAAGACCATCCCCGTGACTGAATTCCTGTTCACCCTCGGCCGATACCCCTGGCGGCGACGCTCGCGGCCCGTGTCGGTATCCCGATCAGATCTCTGCTGCTGCTCACCCCCAGCTTGCGGCGGATGTGTGCGGAGTGCGTGCGGATGGTCTCCACGCCGAGGCCCATCGCCAATGCGATTTCGGAATGCGAGCGCCCCGTGCTGAGGTACTCGAGCACCTCCACCTCGCGCGGCGTCAGCCCGGCGCGCTCCGGGTGGCCGCGTTCCATGAGATGGCCCTCGACGTACGCGAAGACCCGCTTCCCGCTCGCCGCGACACGAACCGCGGCGAGGACGTCAGCGGCGGAGACGCGCTTGGACAGACAGCTGACCCCGCTGGCGAAGAGCCGCGTCGCGTAGGCGACGGTCGGTTGACCGGCCAGCACGATGACCCCGATCCCGGCATGGGCGCCCCTCAGACGCCCCACCGCCGCGGGATCGACGACGCTCGCCTCGTCGAGGATGGCGACCCGTGGCGTCAACTCGGCGGCGGCGCGCTCTAACCGCGCGCCGTCGAGGTCGCTGGCGAGGATCCGAATGGCCCGGTCCTCTCGCAGTACCTGCGTCAGGCCGCGACCCAGCAGCGCGTCGAAGCGGCCCAGCGCGACCGTGATCGCACCGCCCTCAGCCGGCTCGCCGGCCCAGCCGGCAAGGTCCAGGGACGGCCCGGAGCCGGCCCTCGGCTTCGACGTCGAGCTCGGCGTCACCTCTGACTGCCCGCTCACCCGCAGGGGAACGGCTCCCTGGCCCCGGACCCGGCAATCACGGCGGACACCGTCGCCGAGACCACCGTGCCCGGCCGCGCAGGTCTTCAATGAACGCCCATGGTCAGCCCACACAAGCGCGACAGTCAATCATTCCCACAAGCAGAATGTCAATGACAAGCGTCTACAGGCGCCGGTGCTCCCCGTACCTCGCCGGCGCCAGCCCCCACCACTCGCCGTCGCATGCGGCGCCCGCCTCGACGCCGGGGCGGTGGTCCCGGCCTTCGCGAGCCCCGTCCCGCTCCCGCTCGACGACCTCCCCCACGCGATCCAACGCGAGCACCGTCACGAGCTCCTCGGTGCAGGTCTCCTTCACCCCCCGCCCGACCGCGGCCGCGGCCGACGGGGTCGCCAGGTAGTAGGTGTGCTCGACGTGCCGCGCCCGGCCCCAGCCGCGGCAGATCGACTCCAGCCGCCGGCGGGACTTGACGGTCAGCTCGACCTCGACCGCCACGACCCGCCCCGCCGGCGACACCAGCGCCAGGTCCGGCCGGTGGTAGACGTCGTGCAGCCGTTCCGAGCCACCGGGCGGGGGCAGCTTGATCGAGGCCAGCAGCTCGCCGGCGTCGCGCTCGCGCCAGCGAAACTCGCGCTCGCCGAGCACCTCCCAGTCGGCGAGCTCGGCGCCGACGCGGGCCGCCACCTCCGCCACCCGCCAGGCGTGTTCGAAGCCCCCGGGGCCGAGGCGAAAGGCGCCGAGGCCCTCCAGCCCGTGAGCCCGCAACCCCGCCCGGGTCGCGACGTACAGCGCCGGCCGGCCGTAGAGCAGCCGGCGCTGCTCGAGCATCCCCGCGCCGACGAGCAGCGCCAGACGCTTGAACGCCAGGCTGCGGCCGGTGGCGAAGCGCGTCACGACGTGCTCCCCGCCGGCGGCGCCGAGCCCTCCGATCCAACCCGTGATCCGCAGATCTCTATCGGTCAACATTGAAGCCTCCTTGCATCGCGTGACATGGACCTTCTGCACCCATGTCGTCTGCGACGGCCCCTAGACCCCCCACGAATTGCCTCGACGCACTCCAGCGGGACGCCTTCTCAATCGTTCGCGAGCCTCTCAATGGCCTCGCGTGCTCTGATCGCGGGTGGGCTCAGGGCGGCATGGTCGAGCAGGTCCTTGTCGCCCGTGACGATCGCGTCGGCTTCGCCGGCTTGAGCCAGCGCGAGCAAGTAGTCGTCGCTCGGGTCGCGTAATACCGGCTTGGGATTGAGCGGATCGTCGCGCATCACCGCCACACGCTGGAGTGCTGCCACGGCCTGCTCCACCTCGGCCTCGTCGAGCAGAGCGCGAAAGTACGGCTCGGCCAGGGTCTTGCGAACCTCCGCGATCAAGGCGGGGCAAGCGATCATCTCGACGGTGTGGTCGTGAATCGCTTCGAGCAGGACCGCAGGCGCCGCATCGGGCCGGCCGACTAGCGCAGAGAGCAGGACGTTGGGATCGACTACGACGCGCTTCAAGTCGCGGCCTGCCCGGCCGTGCCCCGGCGTCGGTGCTCGCGCACTGCGCGCACCGCTTCGCGTTCGATCTCCTCCTGATCGACACCAGCCTCAGCGGTGCGTCGCTGCACGCGACGGATCGTCTCGAACCCGAGCGTCACCACCGCGAGATCCTCGAGTAGCTCGCGGTCGCTCTTGCCCGGCGAGCGCTCGCGCAGCCGCGCCAGCAAGTCGTTGTCGATCTCAACCGCGGTCGTCGCCATCGCACCCAAGGCTACCAGCGGCAAAACGGACGGCAAAGCCGCCCAAGCGATCAGACCAGCTCCGCCTCATTGGGCACTTTGCAGGGGCCCACCGAGGTCGTTGTCGAGTACGTGGACGCAGGTGTCGAGTGTGAAGCTCGCCGAGTCGCGGACCTCCTCAGCATGCGCTGATACCACAGCCGACGTCCCCGCGTTACACTGTCATACATGCCCTCCCGTCAGTTCTCGGCGCGGCTGGATGCAGCGGTGATCGACCGGCTGCAGAGGCGCGGCGCGGAGGCCGGCCTGAACAAGTCGCGCCTGGCGGAGCGCTACATCGACGAGGGGATGCGCATGGAGGAGCACCCGGGGGTGGTCTTCCGCGACGGACCCACCGGGCGCCGCGCCGGGCTCTCGGGGGGGCCGGACGTCTGGGAGGTGATCGCCGCCGTCCGCGCCGGCGGCCACGCCAGCGACGAGGCGGTGGGCGCCGTGGCCGACTGGGCTCGTCTCACACCGGCCCAGGTGCGAAGCGCGCTGGGCTACTACGCGGCCTACCCCGAGGACATCGATGCGCGTATCGCACGCAACGTCGAGGAGGCCGACGCCGCCGAGCAGCGGTGGCGTAGCGGGCAGCACGTGCCGGCTTGAAGCTGCTCCTCGACGAGATGCTCCCGGCGCGGATCGCCGAGCAGCTTCGCGAGCGCGGGCACGAGGCGATGGCGGTGGAGGCCGACCCGAGCCTGCGCGGGCTCACCGATCCCGACCTCTTCGCCCACGCCCAGCGCGAGCGGCTCGCGGTGGTGACCTACAACCGCGAGGACTTCCTCGCCCTTGATCGCGAATACCGGAGTCGTGGACGCGAGCACCACGGCGTCGTCATCCTGCACCCCCGGCGCTTCCCCCGAGGCCCCAGCTCGGTCGGCCCGCTCGTCCGCGCCCTGGCGAGCCTCGTCGACGCCAAGGCGCCGTACCCGAGCTTCGTCCACTGGCTTCAGCGGTCATAGCAAGCCGAGCAACCGTCGGGCACCCGCCAAGCGAACTCGCCGGCGCGAGAGAACCGTCCCAAGCAATCCGGATCATCTGAGCGGGCACCGGCACGCGCCCGGCACCACAGTCGCGAATCCCCGCTATTATGGCTGACGTAATTCCCATTCATCGCCGAGAGGAACGTGTTCGCTTCGCGCGCTCGGCGAGCCGCCACCGCATATCCCGGGACCAGATCCGCCATGTCATCGCCAACCACCGCGTCCGCTTCCAAGAGCCTCCGCCAGAGGGAGGGGCGCAGGCGCGTTCGATCCGGACCGTCTACCTCGGTGACGACGCCCCGGAGCAGGCGCTCGAGGTCATGGCCGTCGAGGGCAGAGACGGGGAGTTGCTCGTGATCCACGCGATGGAACTACGCCCCAAGTACCGCAAGCGCTACGAGGAGACGGAGCGATGACCAAGTTCACGACGGCCAGCGGCGAGGTGCTCACCGACGAGGACATCGAGGCGCTCGCCGACGAGGCCGAACGAGGCTACGACCTCGACAAGGCGATCCGCGTCAGCGTTGGACGCCCGTCTCTGGGTCCCGGAGGGGTCTCCCCGCGCATCCAGATCCGCGTCGACCCCGACCTGGCGCAGGCGCTGCGTGCTCGCGCCCAGGAGGAGCACCGGTCTGTCAGCGAGATCGCCCGGACCGCGCTGCGCGAATACATCGCCCGCGCCGCCTGAGGACGAGCGACCAGCGGCCGGGTGCGACGGGTCGCCGGGCTCGCCATCGGTACCCTTCCCCCGATGCCAGACCCCTCCAGCGCCGTGCCCCCGATCGTGGTCGACGCGGTGCACAAGACCTTCCGGGTGCCCGAGGAGCGGGTGCACACCCTCAAGGAGCGCGCCCTGCACCCCCTGCGGCGCAGCCGCCACGAGACCTTCGACGTCCTGCGGGACATCAGCTTCCAGGTCAACCGCGGCGAGTTCTTCGGCATCGCCGGGCGCAACGGCTCCGGCAAGAGCACTCTGCTGAAGTGCCTCGCCGGGATCTACGGCGTCGACCGCGGCCGGATCTGGATGGACGGCCGCCTCTCGACGTTCATCGAGCTCGGGGTGGGCTTCAACCAGGATCTCGCCGCCCGCGACAACGTGGTTCTCAACGGGATCATGATGGGCCTCACCCCGCGCGAGGCCCGCCGCCGGGTGGACGAGGTCATCGACTTCGCCGAACTCCGCGAGTTCGAGGAGCTCAAGCTCAAGAACTACTCCTCCGGGATGCACGTCCGCCTGGCCTTCTCGGTGGCGATCCAGGTCGACGCCGACGTCCTGCTCGTCGACGAGGTCCTCGCCGTCGGCGACGCCTCCTTCCAGCAGAAGTGCTTCGACGTCTTCTACAAGATGCGCGCCGAGGGCCGGACGATCGTGTTCGTGACCCACGATATGGGCTCCCTGAAACGCTTCTGCGACCGCGCCATGCTGCTCGAGCGCGGCGAGATGGTCCACCTCGGCGAGCCCCACGAGGTCGCCGACCGCTACCTGGAGATCAACTTCGCCCACGCCGCCAAGCAGGAGGCCGCCGCCAAGGGCACCCAGGACGATGGCGGTGCGATCGGCGACGGCGACCGCGGCGGCGACGGCGAGGCGCGTGTGCTCGAAGCCTGGGTGCAGGATGCCGATGGCGGCAGGCCGGCGTCGCTCCCCCAGGGCCAGCGGATCACGCTGAACGCCCTGGTGCGCTTCGAGGTCGACGTCGAGGACCCCTCGGCCAGCGTCTACGTGCTCAACGACGAGCACCGCGCCGTCTTCGTCGCGACGACCACCCGCGAACACGACCAGAGCGGGCACTTCGCCGCCGGCGAGGAGGTGCAGTTCTCGTTCACCTTCGACAACGTCCTCGCCCCCGGCCGCTACAGCCCGGTCTTCACCCTCGCCCACCGCGGCACCGGCCTCGACCTGATCGACCGCTTCGAGGGCGCCTTCTCGTTCATCGTCACCGCCCCCGAAGCGCTCGGCGGCGTCATCGACCTGCCGGTCCAGGTCGGCATCGCCCGCGCCGGGCAGGCGCCCCCGACCGGCGACGCCCAGGCGAGCCCCGTGGCGCCGCTGCACTCGGGGGCGCGGTCGTGAGCACCGTCGAGGCAAGCCCCTTCGGCGAGCCCCTCGCCCCGGCCGCGCCGCTGCCCGGGCTCGGCCGCCCCATCCGCGGCCCACGGGCGCTGAACGACGACTGGCGGCGCTTCTGGCACCTCACCTACAACATCGCGCGCAACGAATTCAAGCTGAAGTTCTTCGGCTCGGCGCTGGGCTACGTGTGGCAGGTGATGAAGCCGCTGCTGCTGTTCGGCGTGCTCTACGTCTTCTTCGTCGTCATCAGCCACGTCGGCCGCGGCGGCAAGCCCAGCGAACAGTTCTACGGCGTGCAGCTGCTCGGCTCGATCGTGCTGTTCACGTTCTTCGCCGAAGCCACCGGCGGCGCGGTGCGCAGCGTGGTCGACCGCGAGAACATGGTCCGCAAGATCCAGTTCCCGCGCCTGGTGATCCCACTGTCGGTCGTGCTCCTGGCGTTCTTCAACCTGATGATGAACCTGATCGTCGTGCTCATCTTCGCGCTGATCTCAGGCGTCCAGCCGATGCTCAGCTGGCTGGAGCTGCCGCTGATCCTGGTGATGCTCCTGCTTTTCTCGACCGGCCTCGCGATGCTGCTTTCGGCGCTGTTCGTGCGCGCCCGCGACATCCAGCCGATCTGGGAAGTCGTCAGCCAGATCGTCTTCTACGGCTCGCCCGTGATCATCCCGCTGGAGAAGGTCCGGGAGACGCTGCTCTACCCGACGGCGCCGCACCAACCCAAACCCTTCCTCTACCACCTCTACACGGCCAACCCACTGGTCACCGTCTTCCAGCAGTTCCGCCACGCCATGGTCACCCATGCCACCCTCAGCGCCGGTCAGGCGCTCGGCAGCTGGGCCGGGCTGATCGAGCCGCTGGCCGTCGTGGCTGCCATCTTCGCGCTGGGCTTCTGGGTCTTCAACCGCTCGGCGCCGTACGTCGCCGAGAACCTGTAGCCGAGCTTCCTAAAAGTGTGCGGCCGACGCCAGGGCTAATTGCACCGAACAAACACCTTACAACCGCAGGGCGTAGCCATATAAAAATATGGCCTAGGCTACTCTAGCCACACTATAATGTGGACGATGCCCCGTCCACGCGCATACTCTCCGCTGACCGTCGACGCCGCCCGGCTGCTCGGCTCGCGCGTTCGCCTGGCACGACGGGAGCGCCGCTGGACGCTCAAGGAGCTGGCCGAGCGCGTCGGCGTCACCGAAGTCACGATGCAGAAGGTCGAGCGCGGCGATCTCTCGGTGAGGCTGGGGATCGCCTTCGAGGCCGCGGCCATCCTCGGCGTCCCGCTGTTCCACGAGAATCGCGAACGACGCGCGCTGGAGGCAATGCACGTCGCGGACCGGCTGGCCCTACTGCCGCAGTCCGTACGGCAGCCGGCGGCCTTCGACGATGACTTCTGAGCCTATATGGGCACCTAGCGGCTGTCGCTTTTCGACCCCGCCGGGCGACCCGTATCGTCCTTCTTGGGCGTATTAACCCCATAGAGCGCCACGTTGAGGGCCCCCTGTCTGCATCCTTTGAGACACGTCTCCACTCCGTATTTGCGACGAACATACTTCGACAGGCTTGCCTTTGCATTACGCTTGGCGGCGATGCCCGCTGCCTGTCGGAACTCAAAGGCAACTGCCGACGTGAGCAGATCAACGATCTGCAGAGCATCCGTTGACTTTGAGTCGAGCCGACACACGCTCACGACACCCAATCGTCCCAGCTTCTTATTGACCGCAGCTCTAACATCCTGCTCGAAAGCGACATTTTGAGGGGTCGAGTAGTTGTCGGCAAGCACTACGAGCAGCTCGCGTGGGCGGATACTTCCAAGCAGTAGCTGCTTGGCGAGCTTCTCGTAGGCAGACCATGGAGAACCGAATCGCTCGACTGGGTCACCCTTGTCTCGATCGACCACGAAGCATGAGAAATATCCGTCGCTCGCGGCTACGAGATCGACAACGCCGTTGTAGAACGGCAGCGACGTCCGTGTCACGTCAGTGAAGTGGATCTCGTGATACGTCTGCATGCGATCCCGCAAGTGCTGGACCTTTCGGAGCAAGATGCTGGGCTCAGCAAGCTTCAGGCACCCCACGGCGAAGAAGCGATCTCGGGCGATAATGCCCGCCTCATCCAAGAAGACCATGCCCGTGGGATGGTCCTGCGACAATTCGCGCCGACTAGACGAACGCGACGGGCAGGGGGCACGCTTTGCGGGAGCCACCGCAGTAGCGTACCTACAAAGAATGCGAGCTAAGGGCCAGAGGCCCTCACCCGCAGGAAGAATTATACCACGGTTTGCCGTCCGATTGATTTGCTAGTGCGAGCTAAGGGCCAGGGGCCCTCACCCGCGCGCGGAGCGTATCGACGGTGGCGGCGGCAGCTTTAGGAGCGTCGAAGAAATGCTCCCGCCTGGCATGGTCTGCAGCTCTCGGCTTGGATAAGCCGTGAGCCATCCGCCGACGTCCGGGGATCCGGATCAACGAGGCTCACTCCGCGCCCGGCCCGACCGCAACCCCGGCCCGCCCGACGCCCCGGGCGCCTCCAATAGCCGCGCCGTGATCTCCTCCGGCGAGCGCGGCAGACGCTCCGGCGCGAGCCCCCGCCTGCGGTCCCCGCGCAGCCGCAGCCCCGCCGCCGCCAGCCGGGCCAGCCGCTCGCCGGCCCCCATCCCCTCGTGGCGGCCGACGTAGCGCAGGGGCTTGGTGGCGATCATGTTCATCGACACCGTCCCCCTGACGGTGTTCAGCCACGCCAGGTAAAGCCGCCGCGCGACCCGGCTGCGGCGCAGCGCCGCGCCCAGTCGCCGGCCGCGCTCGTGGGAATCGCCGTCCTCGGTGGCGCTCCCCCCGCCCCCCTCGGGGGCGTCCCCAAAGAAACCCACGTAGTGGGGCTCGACGACGTCGGTGAAGAACCCCGCCCGCGTCGCCTCCCAGCGGTACCGCGCCGCCCAGTGGGCGTGCTCGTAGCCCTCGAACTCCTCGACCCCCTCGACGTGGACCCCGGAGGGGTCGCGCACGGTCTTCAGGGTCTCGTTGACCATCAGCAGCCGCCCCCCGGGCCGCAGGACGCGGAAGATCTCGGCGAACGTCCGCCGCAGGCCCTCGTCGTCGTTGTGGTGCAGGACCTGGCAGCAGTAGACGTAGTCCACGCTGCTCGACGCCAGCGGGATCGCGTCCATCGACCCCAACACTCGCTCGAAGAAGACCTCGCCGTCCTCGATGAACCAGTCCGCCGTGTACAGCCCCTGGAGCTCGACCGTCGCGATGTCCAGCGCGATCGCCCGCAGGCCCCGTTCGGCGAAGTGGTTGGACGCCCAGCACGTGTTCGAGCCGATGTCGAGGACGCTCTGCCCCGGCACGAAGGGGACCGTCGTCAGCAGCTGGTGCATCGACCGGGCCTGGACGTACCAGTAGCCGTGCTCCAGGTCCGGCAGCCGGTGCACCGTCTCCCGGTCCCAGCCGCCGGCGCGCATGTGCTCGGCGAAGCGCTCCAGCCCGGCCGCCTCGGCGAGCAGGTGCTCGGGCGGCTCGTAGAGCAGCTCCGGCACCCCGCGGTGGACCTCGAACTCCCTCCCGCAGGCCGAGCAGCGCAGCCTGCCCTCGCGGACCTCCCGGGCGTCGTCCTCGTGCGCGCCGCCCAGCGCCAGGGCGCGATCGCTGTGGCAGGCCGGGCAGCGCAGCTCGCGCGCGAACTCCGCCTTCACGCCTGCCCCGGCACCGCCGTGGCCGCCGCGAGGTCGAGCCGCCGGGGGGTCGCGATGTCCGTCAGGAACTCCTCCAGGGCATCGATCCGCCGCTCCCAGGCGTAGTCCCGGGCGGTCTCCACACCCGCCCGCCCCAGCCGCTCGCGCAGCTCCGGGTCGGCGAGCAGGCGGGCGATGGCGGCGCTCACCGCCCCGGCGTCGGCCTCGGGCATCAGGCAGTTCTCGCCGTCCACGCAGAAGTCGCGGTTGCCGTGGGCGTCGGTGCAGACCACGGCTCCGCCGGTCGCCATCGACTCCAGCGCCGGCAGGCAGAAGCCCTCGTGGGTGGATGTCTGGACGAAGACGGTGGCCTGGCTGAACAGCTCCCCCACCTCGTCGTCGGTGGGAGACTGGACGTAGCGCATCCCGGGGTCGGTGGCGAGCTCGGGCTCGATCCCGAACAGGCACAGCTCGGGCCGCGGCTCGGGCAGCGCCCGCCAGGCGTCGAGCGTCTGCGGCAGGTTCTTCAGCGGCAGGCTCCGGCCGAGCGCCAGCACCATGTCGTCCCGCCGCTCCACCTCGGGCCGCTCGCGAAAGTTCTCCAGGTCGATCCCGGGCGGGATCAGCACGGCGTCGAGGCCCAGCTCCCGCAGCCGCTCCCGGTTCCACCCCGAGATCGTCATGTACCGGAACTCCGGCCGGTAGGAGTCCAGGACGGCGTGGCGGACGTGCTCGTCGTCGGGGTAGTACGAGGTCTCGATGTCCTGGACGAAGTACGCCGGGATCCCGTGGGTGACGCTCGCCTTCCACACCGGCACCGCCGTGTTCCACCAGGTGGCGACCTTGATCGCGTCCAGCGGCGCCAGCGCGGCGACGAGCTCCTCGTAGTACTCGAAGCCGTGCACCGGGACCCGCAGATCGAACCAGTCGGGCTGGCCGCCGAGGGTGTAGAGCGCGACCTCGTGGCCGCGCTCGGCGAGGCGGTTGAGGTGCTCGAAGATGTCCCGGTGCCCCCCGCCGACGCCGGTGCCCTCGGTGACGTACGCCACCCGCAGCCGGCCGTCCGCGGTGCGCACCGGGCGGGCATCGAAGAAATCCCCCCACTCCCCCCAAAAAAGACGCTGCGAAACCCGCTCGCGCTCCCCCACCTCGGTGCCGCGCGTCGCCGCCTCGTGGTGGATCAGGGTCGCCGCCGGGAA
>Ga0335072_10010583_pt1 | contig 13265 bp, 13 predicted proteins | sample Lox_Sample_21_FD_206725 | JGI IMG/M metagenome (GOLD analysis project Ga0335072, IMG submission 206725) | Soil microbial communities from Loxahatchee National Wildlife Refuge, Florida, United States - Lox_Sample_2.1 | ecosystem: Environmental > Terrestrial > Soil > Wetlands | place: USA...
TGAGCTATCGATCGACCTCGGTGCCGACGTTCGAGATCGGCGGCGTGTCCGTGCCGGTGTCCCACCACACCTCGGGTTGCTTGGCAGCCCAGCCGCCGAGCGCCTCTAATTCGGCCGCCAGGGAGATCAGCAGTGGCTCGCTGTCGGCCGGCCCCATCAGCTGCACGCCGATCGGCAAACCTTCGGACGTGAAGCCGGCCGGAACGTTGATCGACGGCCACCCCAACACATTCCACGGCCAGCACACCGGGCACGCGGCGATCATCACGCGGTCGGTGCCGAATGCGCTCAACTTGTCGAACGCGTGCGCCAACGGCGGCGGCTGTGCGGTCGTCGGCGCCACCACGACGTCCACGATGCGAAAAATCGAGCCCACGCGGCGCTGATCGGCGGCTTCGTGCGCCCGGGCGGCACGCAGGATCGACTGCGAAAGGAACCGCCCCGTCCGCATATTCGACAGCGTGCGTGCGTCCCAATCCACGCCGTCGCCCAACCGTTCGACCCAGTCGAGCAGCCCGGAAGTGCTGCGCGCCAGAAAGTTCCACGACAGCCGCAGCCCGTAATCAGGATTGCCCGCAACCACGCTGTGGCCAAGCAGTCGAAGCTGATCGCCCACCGCCTGAAGCGCCGATCGGATCTCCGGATGCAAGCGGGCCGGAAACGCGGTGAAGGGAAACCCGGTCGACAGCGCGATCCGCAACGGCCCGGGCGCGATGCCCACGTGCTCGGACACCGTCACCGGCCGCGGTTTGTGCAGATCGCCGTCGACGTTGCCGGACGCCGCATCGAGCACCAGCGCCGCATCGGCGACGGTACGGGCCAGCACTCCGTTGACGGTGATGCCGTTGAACGCCTCCGGTAGCGGCCACGTCGAGATGCGGCCACGTTGCGGTTTGATCCCGACCAGATGAGTCCAAGCCGCGGGGATGCGCACACTGCCCGCGCCGTCGGATCCGATCGCGGCGGTGACCAGGCCGGCGGCCACCGCGGCCGCGCTGCCGCCCGACGAGCCTCCCGGGGTGTGTTTGCGCGACCACGGGTTGCGGGTGTGGCCGAATCCGGGTCCGCTGGTGAACGGCCATTGGCCCAATTCGCATGCGTTGGTCTTGCCGACGATCACCGCGCCGGCCGCCTTGAGCCGTCGCACCACTTCGGCATCCTGGGCGGCGGGCTGGACGTGCCCGGACGTGCCGAAGGCCGTCGGTACTCCCGCGACGTCGACGTCGTCTTTGATCGCGATCGGGACACCCAGCAGCGGCGACTGGTCCCCGTTGCCCCGCCGATGGTCGGCCGCGACGGCGTCGGCCAGCGCCGACTCGGTGAGCACCACGCGGAAGGCGTTCAGCGTCGACTGGCTCATGTCGATGGCATGCAGCGAGCGGCGGACCAGCTCGTCGGACGTCACCTCACCGTTGGCCAGCTGGTAGAGCAGGTCAGTGAGGGTGGGAAAACGGGGGGCAGCGGATTCATCCATCGGTATCGACATTATCGGCGCGTGTATGAGGCTCCGTCGCAGAGCGGTGACAAACTGGTATCTATGCGGCTGTACCGGGACCGTGCGGTTGTGCTGCGCCAGCACAAGCTCGGCGAAGCCGACCGGATCGTCACCATGCTCACCCGTGACCATGGACTGGTCCGGGCGGTGGCCAAGGGCGTGCGCCGCACCCGCAGCAAGTTCGGCGCGCGACTGGAGCCGTTCGCGCACATCGACGTGCAGTTGCATCCGGGCCGCAACCTGGACATCGTCACGCAGGTCGTCTCGCTTGACGCGTTCGCCACCGACATTGTCAGCGACTACGGCCGATACACCTGTGCGTGCGCGATGCTGGAGACCGCCGAGCGCCTCGCCGGCGAGGAACGAGCACCGGCCCCGGCCTTGCACCAACTCACCGTCGGGGCGCTGCGGGCGGTGGCCGACGCCCGTCGACCCCGCGAGCTGGTGCTGGACGCTTATCTGCTGCGCGCCATGAGCATCGCCGGGTGGGCCCCGGCACTGACCGAATGCGCCCGCTGCGGCACCCCGGGCCCGCATCGGGCATTTCACATCGCCGCGGGCGGCAGCGTCTGCGGGTACTGCCGCCCCGCCGGTGCGACGACACCGCCGCTGGGTGTGCTGGATCTGATGTCGGCGCTGCACGATGGTGATTGGGAGGCCGCGGAGACCGCACCGCCCTCGGCCCGCAACCACGTCAGCGGATTGGTGGCCGCCCACCTGCAGTGGCATTTGGAGCGCCAGCTGCGAACGTTGCCACTGATCGAGCGGACCGGTCGGGTCGACCACATCTATCAGAGCCTGGCCGACCGTCGCATAGCTCTGGTCAGGCAGGATGTGGCCCATGGAGACGAGCCGGGTGAGCCGCTCAGAGCGGAAGGCTGAGCGTAAGCGGCAAGCGACCGACTTCCCACAGCTGCCGCCTGCCCCGGCCGACTATCCGACATTCCCCGACAAATCCACCTGGCCGGTCGTCTTTCCCACGCTGCCGCCGTCACCCGGTGGCGGTCCGCGCCGGCCCCCACAACACGTTTCCAGGGCGGCCGCCCCGCGGATCCCCGCTGCCCAGCTGCCCAACCACGTTGCGATCGTGATGGACGGCAACGGCCGCTGGGCCACCCAGCGTGGACTCACCCGCGTCGAAGGCCACAAGATGGGTGAGGCCGTCGTCATCGATATCGTCTGCGGCGCAATCGAAATCGGCATCAAATGGCTCAGCCTGTATGCGTTCTCCACGGAGAACTGGAAGCGGTCAGCCGAAGAAGTCCGGTTCCTGATGGGATTCAACCGCGACGTGGTGCGACGGCGGCGGGTAACCCTGAACGAGATGGGCGTGAAGATACGCTGGGTGGGCTCGCGGCCACGCCTGTGGCGCAGCGTCATCCACGAGTTGGCGATCGCAGAGGAGATGACGATGCACAACGACGTCATCACGGTGAACTACTGTGTCAACTACGGTGGTCGCACGGAAATCGCCGAGGCGGCAAGGGATATCGCACGCGAAGCGGCGGCAGGCAGACTGAACCCGGAGAAGGTCAACGAGGCGACCGTTGCCCGCCACCTGCACCGTCCCGACATTCCCGACGTGGACCTGCTACTGCGAACCTCGGGTGAGCAGCGGACGAGTAATTTCATGCTGTGGCAAGGGGCCTACGCCGAATACATCTTCCAGGACACGCTTTGGCCCGACTACGACCGCCGCGATCTGTGGGCGGCCTGCGAAGAATATGCATCACGAAATCGACGATTCGGGACGGCCTAGATGCCTTCGTTGCAGGAGCGATTGCTCACGGTGCTTTCCGAGGTGCTACCCGTCGAGGAGGAATCCGACGGCGCACTGACCGTGCGGCACAGCGGCACCATCGCGTCATTGCGGGCCGTGACCATCACCGAGGACCTCGACCTGGTGTCACTGACCCAGATCTTGGCGTGGGATCTGTTGCTGACCAAAAAGGTTCGCGATCACGTGGCCGAGCAGGCGCACAATACCCTGCTGGGATCGGTAGCACTGGTGGAGAAGGCGGGCGAATCGAGCGCCAAACGCAACTCAACCAAAACGGGAGACGTGATGCTGCGCTACAACTTTCCCGGCGGCGGCCTGAGCGACGATGCGCTGCGCACGCTGATCCTGATGGTGCTCGACAAAGGCGCAGAAATCCGCCAAGTGCTGACGGGCTAACCCCGGCCGCGGCAGTCCGCGCAGGTGCCGAAGATGTCGATGGTGTGGCTGACATCGGAGAACCCGTGCTTGGCCGCCACCTCCGCAGCCCATGTCTCGACCTCGTGGTCTGCTATCTCGACGGTTGACCCGCAGCCGCGGCACATCAGGTGATGGTGGTGGTGTTCCGAGCAGCGCCGATAGACGGATTCACCGGTGTCGTTGCGCAGCGTGTCGACCCTGCCTGCGGCCGCCATCGACTGCAGCGTCCGATAGACGGTGGTGAGGCCGATGTTCTCGCCGCGCCGCCGAAGCTCGTCGTGCAGCTCTTGGGCCGAGCGGAAGTCGTCGAGCGTATCCAGCAATGCTGCAATCGCCGCCCGCTGCCGCGTGGACCGCACACTCCCGGCCGTCATGGTTTGTCCTCGCCGGCGTGTGCGACGGCGTCGATCACGATGTGCGCCAAGTGGTGATCGGCCAGCCGGTAGAGCACTTCGCGGCCCGACCGCTCGCCGGTGACCACGCCCGCCGCCTTGAGGATCTTGAGGTGCTGGCTTACCAGCGGCTGCGGCACGCCCAGCGCGTCGACCAGTTCATGAACGCAGCGCTGGGACTCGCGTAGCTGCAGGACGATAGCGATCCGCACCGGCGCGGCCAGCGCGCGCAGCAGCTCACCGGCGCCTTCCAGAATTTCCCGTGGCGGTGGCGCCGGCAGCTCGCTGAAGTCAGAAACACCGTGTTCATGGTGTTCACCCACACCGGAGCCGACGTCGCCGTGGCTCTCAGTGGATGCTGTGGGAGACATGGCCGTCACTTTCGGCTGGGCTATCGGAAATCATTACCAGTTGCTTCCACTGTCACATGCAAGATCACGCATGTCAAAGAGCTCGGGGTCGATCGTTACGATGACGGATGCTCACCGGCGCGATCGTCCCGGCATAGAAAGACAGGAGTCATCACCTCGTGGAGTCCGTCATCGACACCGTCGCCAACCTCGCCAAGCGGCGCGGCCTGGTTTATCCCGCCGGCGAGATCTACGGCGGCACCAAATCGGCTTGGGACTACGGGCCGTTGGGGGTGGAACTCAAGGAGAACATCAAGCGGCAGTGGTGGCGCGCGGTCGTCACCGGGCGTGACGACGTCGTCGGCCTGGACTCTTCGATCGTCCTGCCGCGGGAGGTGTGGGTCGCCTCGGGGCACGTTGAGGTGTTCCACGATCCACTGGTCGAGTGCCTGAACTGTCACCACCGGCATCGCCAGGACCACATGCAGGAGGCCTTCGCGGCCAAAAAGGGGATCGCCGATCCCGATTCTGTGCCGATGTCCGAGATCGCCTGCCCGGACTGCGGCACCAAGGGAGAGTGGACCGAGCCGCGCGAATTCAACATGATGCTCAAGACCTATCTCGGTCCGATCGAGACCGAGGAAGGCCTGCACTATCTGCGACCGGAGACCGCGCAGGGGATTTTCGTCAACTTCGCCAACGTGGTGACTACCGCGCGTCGCAAGCCGCCGTTTGGTATCGGCCAGATCGGCAAGAGCTTTCGTAACGAGATCACCCCGGGCAACTTCATCTTCCGGACCCGCGAGTTCGAGCAGATGGAGATGGAGTTCTTCGTCGAGCCCGCGACCGCCACGGAGTGGCATCAGTACTGGATAGACACGCGGTTGCAGTGGTACGTCGACCTCGGCATCGACCGGGAGAACCTGCGGCTGTACGAGCACCCGAAGGAAAAGCTGTCGCACTACTCCGACCGCACCGTCGACATCGAGTACAAGTTCGGCTTCTCCGGTAACCCGTGGGGTGAACTCGAGGGCGTCGCCAACCGTACCGACTTCGACTTGTCCACGCATTCAAAGCATTCCGGCGTCGACCTGTCTTTCTATGATCAGGTCAACGACACCCGGTATGTGCCCTACGTGATCGAGCCGGCCGCCGGTCTGACGCGCTCGTTCATGGCGTTTTTGGTCGACGCCTACCACGAGGACGAAGCGCCCAACGCCAAGGGCGGTGTCGACAAACGAACGGTGTTGCGGCTCGACCCCCGGCTGGCGCCGGTGAAAGCCGCCGTGCTGCCGCTGTCGCGGCACGCCGATCTCAGCCCCAAGGCGCGCGATCTGGCCGCCGAATTGCGGAAATACTGGAATGTCGAGTTCGACGACGCCGGCGCGATCGGGCGCCGCTATCGGCGTCAGGACGAGATCGGCACCCCCTATTGCGTGACGGTGGATTTCGACTCGCTCTCTGACCACGCCGTGACCATCCGGGAACGTGACGCGATGACGCAGGACCGAGTGGCCATCGATGCGGTGGTCGATTATCTGGGACCGCGGCTCCGGGCCTGTTAGAGGTTGCGGCCAGACAATGTGAAAAAGAATTTTCGTCAACGTTATCGACTATTGCCCACGCGGCCAATATCATCTAACTACCCGGAGCAAAAGGCCGGGAATTTAGACTTGGCGCGGCAGCACACTAGGGCGTGGTGAGCTGCCGCGCCTTTCCATCTTCGGCTCCCTCAGAACCGGCCGCCGCCGCCCATGAATCCGCCATCTGAGCCGGACGAACCGCCGAACGAGGTGGGGCCCCAGCCGCCGCCATCACCCCAGCCGCCGCCGAAACCACCACCGCCCAGCATGTCGCCGATGATGATCCCGCCCATCATCGCGCCCATGTTGTTGCCGCCGCCGTAGCGTCCGGTATAGGCGAGCTGCGCCGACCGGACATCGTCGTCGGCCAGTGACTGAGCCTGATCGGCCAGCGTCGCTGCGGTATTGGCACGGGTGATCGCTTCGCTGATGTCGACCTCGCGCTTGTCGTGCGCGGCTTGCAGTTGCCGGCTCGCCTCGGCGAGACGGGTCCGCGCCTCGGGTCCGATGCTGCCGCGGCGGGTGTCGATGTAATCGGACACGGCGTGGATTCGCGACTGTGCCGTGAACAGAGCTTGCTCGAAAGCACGGTTGAGTCGCTCGGCCGTCGCCTGCTCCTCGGCGACGGTGGCCAGCAGTCGGTTCAAATCGACGTCGGCCTTGGTCAGTTGCGTGAACGCGCCGAGGGGATCGGCCGAACCATTCGCGCGGGCAGCGTCGAGGGCTCTGCTGGCCGCGTCCCGGGCGCTGGCCAATTCGCGGGTATGCGCCGTTTTGGTTTTCAGCGCGCTCTGCAGTTGCGTATCAGCATGCCCGATACCGCTCTGGATGTCGGCGATCAGCGACGGCAGGGTGGCGACCGCGTGGTGAATGTCGTTGGCGGCGCTGTCCACCGCATCGAGCAACGACTGGGCCTGCCCCAGCGCCGATTCCGCAGCCTGCACGGCGTCGACCAGTGGGCTTTGTTCGCCGCTGACCGGCTTAGCGGCCAGATCACGTGCGCGGCTGAGGTTTTGGTCGGCGAACGCGAGTCGATCCTTGGCGGTCGTGACGTTGCTGGCTACCGACGTCAGCGCCGCCGGGTCGAATTCGCTGCGCAGCTCAGTCATTCGCTGTTCGGCCGGCTCGATGCGCGCCGTCAGCTCGACCATCCGCTGAGTCAGGCCGTCGAGCCGCGCCGGTGCGTTGACCACCAGGTCGCGCATTTTTTCGAAGGCCTCCCGCTGTGATTCGAGCTCACGGTCGGCCCGCGCCGCCGACACGATCACCTGTGTCAACAGCTCACGCCGCTGCGCTCGCGTCTCGGGTATCGCATCGTCGAGTTTCTGACGCACGGTGAACGCCTGTGCCAGAGCGGCTTTGGCGTTGTCGACGGCACGGGTGAAGGGCTGGGTTCGCTGTTCGCCGAATTCCTCGACCGTCAGCGCCAGCTCGTTAGCGCTGGTGCGAACCGCGTTGTCGACGTCGACGACTTTCCAACGCGACAGGTCGTCGAGCGCACCGAGCGACAGCGCCGCCAGTGCGTCGGGGTCAGTGGCGTCGACCTTGCGGGCGGCGGCAAGCTCGGCCGCGCGCCGACGACGCCGCCGGTAACGCGCGGCCACGTACAAAACGAGCACCGCGACAAGGATCACGCCCAACCCGATCAGCAGCGGCGCCGAGCTCGTCGGCGGCTGTCCCCGGTCGAGGCCGTTGGCGGCAGCGACCACCGCACCGCTCCAGTCGCCGCGGCGCAGCGCCGGTTCGATCTGGTTTCGCCGCAGATCGTCGACCTGGCTCGAGCCGATCGTGCGCACCCGGTTGGGCACCAGGAACGCGTAGGAACGGTCGATGGTGGCGACGGCGAGCAGCGCGTCGAAGTCGCCCAAGTCGCTGGCCGAGCGCGTGTTCTGCGCCCAGCTCACCGCCGGTTGCCCGGAGAAGTCGTCGACGAAAACCACCCACAGCTGCACGTGGCGGTCGGCGTAGAGCTTGCCGGTGGCCGATTGGATCGCGGCACGACCCGAGCCGTTCAACACCCCGGCGTCGTCGGTGACGTAGGTGGACAGCCGGAACGGCGGCTGCGCAGCGGCGGACGGCGCCACCAATAGTGCGATGATCAGCGTCGCCATAAACAGGGCGACCGAGCGGACTGTCCTCATGCCCGACAATCTAATCCGCTGCGGGGCAGAACTGGGTCGTGCTGGCAGACTGTTCGTCGATGAGTCAGCAAGACCCCTATGACGATTTCGACCGCCAGCGGGTGGTTCCCGAAGCGCCGAAGGCCGCGGGTTTGCCTGGCACCGAAGGCCAGCACCGCAGCGACTTCGCCCGGGATCGCGCCAGGGTGCTGCACAGCGCCGCGCTGCGCCGCCTTGCTGACAAAACACAGGTGGTCGGGCCGCGGGACAGTGAGACTCCGCGCACGCGACTGACCCATTCGCTCGAGGTCGCCCAGATCGGGCGGGGGATGGCGATCGGGCTGGGCTGTGATCCCGACCTTGTCGACATGGCCGGCTTGGCCCACGACATCGGACATCCGCCGTACGGGCACAACGGCGAGCAGGCGCTCGATGAGTTCGCGGCGGCGTACGGCGGCTTTGAGGGCAACGCGCAAAACTTCCGGATCCTGACCAGCCTGGAGCCCAAAGTCCTTGACCAGCAAGGGCATAGCGCGGGACTGAACCTGACCCGGGCGGGGTTGGATGCCGTCACCAAATATCCCTGGACACGGGGTCAAGATCGACGCAAGTACGGCTTCTACGACTTCGACCGCGACGCCGCGGCCTGGGTGCGGGAAAACGCGCCGGCGGAACGGGCCTGTCTGGAAGCCCAAGTGATGGACTGGGCTGACGACGTCGCGTATTCGGTGCACGACGTGGAGGACGGCGTTGTCGCCGGCCGGATCGACCTGCGGGTGCTCGCCGACGACGACGAGGCCGCCGAGCTGGCCAAACTGGGGGAACGCGACTTCGCCCGGGTGCGCGCCGACGATCTGGTCGCGGCGGCTCAACGGCTGTCCGGGCTACCGGTGGTCGCCGCGGTCGGTAAGTATGACGCCACGCTGGCGGCCTCGGTCGCGCTCAAGCAGTTGACCAGCGAACTGGTGGGCCGGTTCGCCTCCGCGGCGATCGCGGCGACCCGGGCGGCCGCCGGTCCCGGGGAACTCGCCCGCTACCAAACCGACTTGCAGGTCCCCGAAGTGGTGCGCGCCGAGGTTGCGTTGCTCAAGACTCTGGCGTTGCAGTTCATCATGTCCGACCCGCGTCATCGGGAGCGTCAGCGCTCGCAGCGCGAACGGATCCACCGCGTTGCACAGTGGCTGCTGGCCGGGGCGCCCCGAACACTCGACCCAATGTTCGCGCCGGCCTTCAACACCGCGGCCGACGACGGCGAGCGGCTGCGCGTCATCGTCGACCAGATCGCCTCGTTCACCGAGGGACGTCTGGAACGCATCGAGACCACGCAGCCCTGAGCCCGACTACTCTGCGGGTTATGTCCAAGCACACGAATGTTGTTGTTGTCGCCACGTTGTCCGCCGTCGTCCTCAGCGCCTGCAGCTCCCATCAGCAGTCCGAGAGCGCGTCCACGTCAACAAGCGCGGCGCCAAGTGCCCAAACACTCAGCGCCGAGCTGCACACCGCCGACGGTCGCTCGGTGGCGACGGCCACCTTCGAATTCTCCAACGGCTATGCCACTGTCACGGTGAAGACAACCGCGAACGGCATCCTGGCGCCGGGGCTGCACGGCATGCACATCCACGAGATCGGCAAATGCGAGCCCAACTCGCCAGACCCGATGGGTGGTGCGCCCGGCGACTTCATGTCGGCCGGCATGCACTACCAGGCGCCGGGGCACACCGGGGAACCCCCCAGCGGTGACCTCTCGACGCTGGAAGTGCGCAAGGACGGCGCCGCCTATCTGGTTACCACCACCGATGCGTTCACCAGGGACGACCTGTTGGCGGGCAACAAGACAGCCCTGATGGTGCACGGCCCGGAAGACGGTCCCGACGCCGAGAAGCGCATCGCGTGCGGCGTGATCGGCACCGGTTAACCCGTCCTCGGTGGCGGGCGGGCGTTCTAGACTGAGCCGATGGCTGGCCGGATCTCCGATCGTGACATCGCCGCCATCCGCGAAAAGGCCCGCATCGAGGACGTCGTCGGCGACTACGTGCAACTCAAGCGCGCCGGCGCCGACTCGCTGAAAGGCCTGTGCCCGTTTCACGACGAGAAGTCACCGTCGTTTCATGTCCGCCCTAACCACGGGCAGTTTCACTGCTTTGGCTGCGCCGAGGGCGGCGACGTCTACGCGTTCATCCAGAAGATCGAACACGTCGGCTTCGTCGAGGCGGTCGAACTGCTCGCCGACCGGGTCGGTCACACGATCACCTACACCGGCGCGGCGGCCACCAATGTGCAGCGTGACCGCGGCAGCCGCAGCAGGCTCATCGCGGCCAACGCGGAAGCCGCGGCGTTTTACGCGCAGGCGCTGGAGTCCGACGAGGCGGCGCCGGCCCGTAAGTACCTGACCGAGCGGAACTTCGACGGCGAGGCTGCTAGCCGTTTCGGTTGCGGGTTCGCCCCGTCGGGCTGGGATTCGCTGACAAGACATCTGCAGCGCAAAGGGTTTGAGTTCAAGGAATTGGAGACCGCGGGCCTGTCCCGGCAGGGGCGCCGCGGGCCGATGGACCGTTTTCACCGCCGGCTGCTGTGGCCCATCCGGACATCGGCCGGCGAGGTCATCGGGTTCGGGGCGCGGCGGTTGTTCGACGACGACCCGATGGAAGCCAAGTACATCAACACCCCCGAGACGCCGCTCTACAAGAAGTCCGCTGTGATGTTCGGCATCGATCTGGCCAAGCGTGACATCGCCAAGGGGCATCAGGCCGTCGTCGTCGAGGGCTACACGGACGTGATGGCCATGCACCTTTCCGGGGTCACCACCGCCGTCGCGTCGTGCGGTACCGCTTTCGGCGACGAGCATCTGGCGATGCTGCGCCGACTCATGATGGACGACAGCTTCTTTCGCGGTGAACTGATCTACGTGTTCGACGGTGACGAGGCAGGCAAGGCGGCGGCGCTCAAGGCTTTCGGCGGCGAGCAGCACCTGGCGGGCCAATCATTCGTCGCGGTCGCCCCCGACGGCATGGACCCCTGCGATCTGCGGCTGGCGTCCGGCGACGGCGTCCTGCGCGATCTGGTGGCGCGGCGAACTCCGTTGTTCGAGTTCGTGATTCGTGCTGCCCTGAGCGAGGTGGACCTGGACAGCGCCGAGGGCCGGGTGGCCGCGCTGCGCCGCTGCGTACCGATGGTCGCCCAGATCAAAGACCCCACGCTGCGCGACGAGTACGCGCGCCAACTGGCGGGCTGGGTCGGCTGGTCGGATGTGGCGCAGGTCCTCGGCCGGGTGCGTGAGGAGGCCAAGAGCCCGACGACCCAAAGCCGTGCCAAGCCTCGCCGTGCCGCGGCGGCCGAAGCCGACTCCGGCGCGGCCGAATTCACTGCCCTTCGCCCCGACCCGCGCGACCCCACGCTGTGGCCGCAACGTGAGGCGCTCAAGTCGGCGTTGCAGTACCCGGCGCTGGCCGGGCCGGTGTTCGACACGCTGACCGTGGAAAGTTTCACCCATCCCGGCTACGCCGCGGTGTGCACGGCGATCTTGGCCGCCGGCGGCACCGCGACCGGCATCGGCGGGGCCGAGTGGCTCGATGCGGTGCGCCAGAAGGCGCCGTCGCCGGCGGCCGGCGGACTGATCAACGAGCTTGGCGTCGAGACCATCCGGGTCAACGACGACGACAAGCTGCCGCGCTACATCGCAAGCGTGCTGGCCCGCCTGCAAGAGGTCTGGGTTGGCCGGCAGATCGCGGAGGTCAAGTCCAAACTGCAGCGGATGTCACCGGTCGAGCAGGGTGACGAGTACCACGCGCTGTTCGGCGACCTGGTCGCGATGGAGGCCTATCGGCGCAGCCTGCTTCAGCAGGCCAGCGGCGACGATCTCACCGCTTAAGCACGCCCCGGTCTTGGCGGCTCGACGACGCTGGTCTCGTTGTCGATCTCGGTCAACGTCACCATCCGGGTGTCGGGCGAGACCCGGTTCGCGATCTTGCGCCGTCCCCCTTCGATCACCGCTTTGGCGGCGGGACTGCTGGTCAGGGCGCGGTAGGTGCCGACCAGCTGCTCATAGCGACGTCGGCCGGCTTTTGCGCCCAGCACGTAGCCCAGTGCCAGCACGACGGCATACCGGATCAAAGCGGTCCCTCCAGACGACGTTGGTGCTTTGCGTCCATCCTGCCCCATCTTCGTGAACACGCACCGCTCGGTGGGCCACCAATCCGGTTGGGCTCAGGACACCAGTACGCTAGAGTCATCCCTCGATCCGCGCCCACCAGGCGTGCGGAAAAGGGCAGTCCTCCGTAGCTCAATTGGCAGAGCATTCGGCTGTTAACCGAAGGGTTCCTGGTTCGAGTCCAGGCGGGGGAGCAAGCGTTTCTCAGCGGCCTTATCGGTTGCCGCCCAGACCGGGGATAAGTGGCTGGGTGGTGTGCACGCTCGACTTGCTCAGGTAGTCCGGGCAGTACGTGCTCGATGCGAGCGCTGCAAACTTCATGGCACCGCCGCTGTTCAAACCGGGGTTGCGCATGGCCAGCTCATTGATCACGTCCGTTTCCGATCGCCCCGAGATCATCATGTTGCAGGCCATTCGGCCGGCGGCGACAGCGTCCGGCCCGTTGCGGAAGGTCATGCCCGCTTGGTTCAGCGTGTCAAGGAAGTGTGCATCGGCAGCAGGATCATCGGGGACGGGCCCTGGAGGGGGGTCGGCCAGCGCGGGTACCGCCAGGGCCAGGCCGGTGGCGGCCGCGACGGTGGCAAGCATGAGAGGCAGTCGCATCGGTCCATCATCGTCCAGATCGGCGCGGTTGTCCTGTCGAGCTGCTCAGATAGAGAAGTCCTCGCCGTGCCAGACACCGGCTTCGGGCGGTCGGATGACGCGCCCGGTCGCAGCGCCGCCGTCGTTTTGAGCCTCCAGTTTGGCCACTCGGGTGAGCAACGACTGCAGGCTGACGCCGACCAGGTCGGGCATCATCGAGTCGTCCCCGGTGCCAGGCTTGGCCCGGCTGATGATCTGCCCAGGAACCCCCACCACCACCGAGCTGGACGGCACTTCCTTGACGACGACGGCGTTGGCACCGATCCGGCTGTCGTCGCCAATTTTGATCGCGCCGAGCACCTTGGCTCCGGCGCCGATGATCACCCGGTCGCCGATCGT
>Ga0335072_10010584_pt1 | contig 13264 bp, 13 predicted proteins | sample Lox_Sample_21_FD_206725 | JGI IMG/M metagenome (GOLD analysis project Ga0335072, IMG submission 206725) | Soil microbial communities from Loxahatchee National Wildlife Refuge, Florida, United States - Lox_Sample_2.1 | ecosystem: Environmental > Terrestrial > Soil > Wetlands | place: USA...
TCCCCTAACAGGTTAGTTTCTTCTCCTAACAGGCTAAAGGATATAACAGGCAGGCCTAACGACCTATTAGCTTTAACGATAGTCCTTCTAGTCGCTCTATCAAACAAATAATATAGGATCTAATTGGAATACTTAACGTAGTTGTTGCATTTAAGACGCTCTGTTAATAGAATATTAAGTTTTAAGTTTAATATATATATAACATTCTATAAAGCTAACTTATAATTTCTAACAAGTAGTCGCACCATTCTAATTCCCTTCGACTTCATACTACTAGATCCTGCTGTGTTAACTTTAGTCACTAGCTTTTAATACGTTTAAAACCATTTACAATAAAAGCAGAAATGATAGGAGGCGCTAGAATTAACAATCTACTTCTATATTGCATTGTCAACATAGTTTTCAACATCTTCCTAGCTTAAGGAAGTGCGATAGAGCTTAAGATTAAAATGGGTTTGTAGATCCCGTCTATAAAGTCATTTTAACTTCAACTTCTTAAACGCCTTAATCTGCTCCTTATTCTTTTCTCTTTAGCCTGCAAGTGCTATCTTAGGCTTTGCTAAGTAGCATTACCCTTCTTCTCTAATAGGATGCTTTATGTTACAAAGCGGGCATAGTAGCTAGTCCTTTCTCCTGTTTTTAACATAAGAAGTTTCCTGTCTCTTTTTAGGTGATAACAGCAGTTCTCCCTTTCTCTTCCAACCTTTCTAGGTTAGGTTCAGCTTGGGATCCTTAGTGGAGGGTCTCTCTAACGCTGTAGGCTTAGTCTTCTTAGCGTTCAACTTCGACTAGAACTCCTCTAAGATGCTTCTCCTTAGAGTCTTAAGGGAGGGCTATTTCGTTTGTTGATAGCTCTTCGTGGTTGTAGCAGTAATGTTGTCGCTAAGGTCGACTGACATTATATAGCTGCTAAGTATATTAAAGCTGAGTTCCCCTAGATTCTCTTTTGCAGATCTAATTCTCAAGATGACCCTTCTCATCTAGTTGTTAGGGTTCTCGCCCACCTTCCTTGCCCCTTTAAGCTTGAGCAGGGCGTTAAGCTCTTTCACCCAAGTCCCAACTGTTAATTCGACATATAGATCCTTAAGTCTGTCTTAGATGCTTTCAAGGTTGTTGAGGCTTCCTAGTTCTTCTCGACAAGTCTTAGAAATCCTTGAATTTATATTGTTAATCGCTGTCCGTTCGACTGTTTCCCACTTGTTCTACCGTTCTATATGAGTTTGTATATACTTCAATTCTTTTTCGGCCTGTTCCATAGTCATTGGAATGTATGGGGCTGGTGGTGCAAGTGTTAATGGGGTAGTCGATGAGCTGGGTGTATTACAGTCGCCTTCTATAAACTAATACTTGGCTCGATGCTCCTCGATGAGGTCTTTTAGACGAATTGGGGCCTCAAAGTACGACGGTTCTTTGGGCTTTGGCCATCAGCCTTCGATTATTTGCCAGGCTTTGGAGGCTCTCAAATGGCTCTCCATTTGTTTCGCCTAGGTATTATAATTGGATTTCCCTCTTAGGATGGGAATGGCCTTAAGAGAGGTCTTGGACAGCTGGAATGTCGACATCGTCGTCGATTTGGGAGTTCTTTTGGAGGATCTTCAGGTTACAAGTGACTCGTGTGAGTCACCGGGCTCATAACCTGTCACAATTTTTGTATGTAGATTGTATATAGGTAGAATGGATTGTATTCAAAGCTATGCCATCTCATTTTTTTTTATCTCCCTCTCCCCAACTCGTATGAATGGACGTTGTCCATTTCTATATATTCGTGATTGTGATAATGCCCGACGTTGGTGCCAAGACTGCCAACGCATCGGTCTCCAGATCCACCAATCCAGCGATCCACCAATTATCCCACGACTTTGACATTGAAGTCTAACCCCTAGGGCAACTAAGCACTATAAATACAGCGTACGTATCACTGTAGATAGGGTAATTGGATCAACTTTTTCACTGAGCCCCTGAAGACTATATCACTACATTGCTGCCTGAGTTTATGCCTAAACGGCCCTCACCCGTAGCCTGGAACAACAGTTATGTCTGCGAGATCTGTCACGCAGCGAAGGAATGTTCTTCAATACTTAAGTCTTCCTTAAGTATACGTGTTGCAGCTCCTACTTCCGCATTTGGACTCCACACAATTACTTTAGGCAATTTCCATTCGCAAGCCTCATCAATGGCGTCGGCAAGGAGTTTAGCCCAAGAGCGTATGTGCCCTACCACTTGCTGATCACTCGCATGACTTTTGCTCACGACCAAATTCTGTTGGGAAGATGAGCTATTGATATCGACCTTTCTAAGCATGTTTGTCACTGCGAGAGAGTGGCATGTGCACTAATTAGCCGATCATGCCACTCTCACGTGTTTATGCTAAATGACGTCAGCTTAAATAACAGACGAAAGCCAGCATTATATCAACATCAAGCCATCAGATATTCCATCATGAATAGACGTCTTAGGAGCCTGACACAAGTATTCCGCCTGCCCTAACAGCGGCAATTCAGTGTCAGCATGGCATCGAAATTACGCCTGCGCTCTGTTGTGTCTTCGTTTATTTGCAAACCTGCGCAGGCCCAAACTGGATTGAAAGTAGCAATCTTCAAGCGGAGTCAAGATGTGTCGACATATCGGTAGGATTTCTGTTGATTAAATTTGCATGCATTGCAGCTTCTTTGGGCAAATCCATTCAGCATCTTGTGTTTCCATGCCCAAATTGATTAATCAACGGCTGACTGAGTTATGTGCAGGGGCAAATGGGCAGCCTGTTCCGGCTCAATCGAGACCACGGACCAAAGCCCCGAAGTAGCAGCAAAGCGAGAGATTCAAGAAGAGACTACTTTGGAGGACGCAGATATCGCTTTACTTCGCCGAGGGAAGCCATTCTCTATCGTGGATAAGGATCTTAAAACGGAATGGACAATTTATCCGTTTGCGTGGATGATGAAAGATGGCGCTAAAGATATCAAGTTCGATTGGGAACATACCGAATACCAGTTCGTTGCACCTAAAGACCTTGGAAATTATGACACTGTCCCGAGCCTAGACTTCGCTTTACGGAGAGTCCTGGTTGGTCCTGAGACTGAGACATCGTTGAATGCTCTAAGAAATGACCATGAAAGTGGAGCTCACGGGCTGGCATTACTTTCATTGGATATGCTGTTAAAAGCAGTTCGAGGAGGTGATCTTGCGCACGTCAATCAGACGGAGGAATTTTGGAGGGAGTTAAGAATGATAGCTTGGCACCTGGCCAAGAACGGCCGGCCCAGTATGGGTGCCGCTATCGAAGCGGCACTGTTCAGAGCGTTGGATACGATTATGGCCTATTCGGAAAGCGCCAATCCTGGCGGATTCGAGGGCATTGCAGCCTTAGAACTTGGCACCTTCAAAAAAATCGCGGAATTAGTGATTAAAGAAAGAATTACTACAGGAAAGCATAGTCTCGAAGCCCTAGCGCAAAACTTTGTTCGACTTATTATGGATGAGAGGGGTGAAGCAGGGCGAGCAACATCATCATCGACAACAAAAATAGTGACTCTGTCCTCATCAGGCACAGTTGCTCAGTGTTTAACGGATCTGATCTGGACTTTCGTGTCGAATGGTACGAACATCAAGCTCTGTATCCTAGAGTCGAGGCCCAAGTTTGAAGGTGTAGCATTCGCTAATACGCTACTGGATGCACTGGAAAAAGCTCAGAGCGCAAGAGAATATCGAGACCTTGAAGATTTGATCAAGCATTTAAAAATTGAGATTGTTTCAGACGCCAGCGTAGCGATGATTGTCAAACATGCAAACTATATTGTGCTAGGTGCAGACAAAGTGCTACCGAATAGCGATATATGTAACAAGATTGGAAGTCTCACAACAACTGTTATGGCTAAGATACTGAGTCCGGAGTGTAAAGTCGTGGCTGTCTTTCAAACAGACAAAATCGCTAGCGCTAGTGAAAATACAGAAGATTCAAAGGCTGAATACAACGACGAAGCCGAGGTTACGAATGTTTGGCCTTCTTCTGTTACTGCCGCGCTCATGGAGAAGCAGACAAAGGGCATCCAGGTTAAGGTCAAGAATGCCTATTTCGAATGGGTGCCAGCGACATATATTGACAAGTATGTATCAGAGAAAGGCGCGCTTACGATGGAGGATATCCGGAGGTTGAGTATTGAGGGCGAGGAGCTTGAGGAGAGGATTTTCCGTGATGTATAAGGAAGTTAAAGTAAATTGGCCATTTAAATTTCTAAACATAGTTCGGAAGGCAATAACTCAGAGTTTTCGTTTGCTGTATTACTATTTATCGTTTTCCTATGGTCTGTCTTGCGCTTCTCATTAAGGTAAGTAGAAGATCTATACCAGGGCTTGTCTATTTTCTGTGAAACCTCTGGAAAATTTCCAGTGAGCGCATTCTCACTATCTAACAAGACCGACACTTATTTAAATACTTTTCCAGCAATAGGCTCAGTCTCTTTCAGCTTGCCCTATCTCATACAGATCTTTTTCTTCAACTGAATCCCAAGAATAAGATCTATCTCAGGTTCCTTCATATTCTTCGCCTAGAATCCATTTCGCTACTCGGCATTTGCCTTCGTTTGCTCAGATATTTCATCGGCCATGAGGCCCCAAACACGTAGCCTTCGATTCAGCTTATCAACACTATAGTCCAGCTTAGAATCAGTTGCGAAGAATCCAGTAGAGTCATCTCTCTCGAGGCTGAGGGAAAGCGGCAGTGTCCGCGTTTGAATCTTCCAGTCTGGTGCCCAAGAGCAGATTTTGTATGCTGGAGAGGTGCAGACTAAGAACTCTACAATCTCTGACACCGCGGGGAATCAGAATTCTGCTATCTCCAGCGAAATGGAGGACTTTTAGACTTCTGGTGATAGATACAGTATATGCTCTACTGCGAAGCTTTCGTACAATCGTACTGTTGTCATGCTGTAACTAGGAGGAAACCATAGCGATGGTACGTTTCGGAAAACAATGCTGAAGAGAGCATTCAATTGGTCGTTGTTTATCTAAACAGTCCCATCCGCTCAGCTCATGGCCTAACTCAGGGCAAGAGTGAGACTGTGCTGATGAGAGTTGTGCCTTGAGAGAGCCTAGTTTGTGCACATTCTGAAATGCTTTCATTACAGGTCGAGGGAGGAATGAGACGATGGATTCAGCAACTCGAATAGCAGCGAAGTTCAAGATCACGAGATAAGGCGACCTCTTGGACTAGACTGCTAAACTAAGGAAGCGGCTCCTCGCCATACCGTGTTGCTAAAATCGAAAAGGCTGTCCAGGCTGTCCACTCGCACTTCTGCCAGTTCCTGGAACAGTTCTCCGAACTGAATTTTACGAAGCTCATCATCCGTGTCGGATTCTTGGTCCTTTAGATCTCCGAGTATCCGCAATAGCTTGATCCCAGTATCGCTTTCTCTAGTAAACCAGGCCATGACTTGACGAGCTTGGCTATATACTTTCGCCATAAGACGTACTTGGTGCCTTTTCTCGTCCTGATGTTTCTGATTGATGCAAACTTGGTCTACCCAAAGCTTTATAGTTTTGGCATTAGATGACAGCTCTTTCAGGTCGTTGAGGAGAGTTTCGGTGATGGGATAAGGACAGCCTCTTGGCAATATCACCGACTTTGTGGGCGATCCCTCCCCCATGCATACGACAAGGCAGGAGAGTCTGGACAGTCTCTCAATCATGCAGGTATCAAGCGGCCGCTCAGCCGTCCTTGTGAAGAGTCGAAGCAGATGAGCTCCAGGAGTCTGATGCTATCAGCATGATCTAGCAGCAGGTTAGTGTTGATCCAACTCATCTTCACCGCATCGCCTGATGCAACATATCCAACATTGCATTGCTGCTTATCATATTGGTTTGACCAGGAGAGATAACTTACCACCATAATGGATGTTATTACGGAGAATTGTTCAGAAACAGTCTTTTATGATAATATCCTTGTAGTGGTGCCGTTCTTCGGCCTTTGCAACATAGTTAAGTCATGTAGCAGAGCATTCCGTCAGAAGTTGTGAGACTGCAAAGCAAGGCAAGTAGCATAGGGAGAAATGGAGATTGGATCGCACATCCCCTATACAGAGCCGGCGATTTGCGGAGATGACTACTGTTTGTAGAGCATCATCCAAAGTGTAGCTGTGTTCAGTGGAGCTGAAGCTTGTTCCAAACCGCGATATGTATTTTGAAGCACATATCCGTATTTTAAGGCCGCATCTACCAATGAGTTGTCTCATCTCGATACGTGCTTGTTCGAGTGATCTAATCTAATCTAATAGCATCCAGACGCTCGAGGGCCATTTGGGCTGGGTCAGTAGCGTGGCATTCTCGCCCAACGGAAAGCAAATGGACTTTCTTGTCAGCCAGAGCTTGGATTTCAGAGAGAAAAGGTCTTTGCCAATGGTGGCGGTGCGCTGAATTTACCTAAGACAGGAAGGACAAAGTAAGGGAAAATATCACTCTCCAATTGCTATCCCATGTCAAATCTTGCCATTACAATTTTCTCATAAAAGACAGAGGTATTCCTAGACAGGTGTTCTTAGACAGGTGTTCTTAGACAGGCTAACCGACTTAGTGCTGCTCTCAGCGATGTCATCATACAGGCGTTTTCCCGGGGATCTGGAACAGTTCCTTTTGCTCCTCAGCAAGTGGATATGCCATTTCACTGCAATACATTTGGAACCCATAATAAGCAAAAGAGGACGAGAGATTGAGCTTGCTGAATGCACATAGTACGCATTATACTTCTACCGCCGTAAATTTGGCAGTCGGCGCGTGACTGCACCTAATTAGCCTTCGCCTAGTGACCCTCATCGTAGCTAGTGTCTATTTAAAATAGAGTTGTAGTAAAGCTTCCCTCGCAAATGTCATAATTCTTCGCGGCTCGGCCCCACGGGCTTCCCTCGCGGTGCTTTCGATCTATGCCGTTCCGCGGCCGACAACGCTCCTTGGAGGAACAACCGGTCTAGCTCGGCAGCAGCCGTCTCGTTATCGGCCTTCAGCCTTAGGAAGAACTGGTTTCGTACTTGCTGATCCCAGACCCATCGATTCGCTCCGTTGGCCTCGACATGGTTGTACCCATAGTCATTCCCAAACTTGAACAAATCCCCTAGCCCATTCATAGCGTATAGAACCGCCAAAGGATCCCATGAAGACCGCGGTATACAATATGAGTAGTAAATGTACGCCATCCGCACCGGATCCGTCTTAGGTCCTTCGGACATGAGCCGTCCGCCTGACTTGACGTGCTCGCCGACTTCTTCTCCGGCGAAGACCGTTCGTCCCTTCCAAGTGTTGATTACGTGCGCGGTGAGGCTGGCATTGGAACCCCAAAAGTTCCAGCTATAGCCTGAGGGGTAAACGCCGCCCATAATGACCAGCTCGGAGACCTTACGTACGACGAGCTCGCGGCCGGTGAGGTCGGAGTAAGAATCGGCGGTCGAGTTCAACAACTCCGAGAGCTTCCATCCAATGTCAGAGAACCACGGTCGCGGAATATAGTCCCAAGTGACTCACGTTCTCGAAGAAACCAATCGACGCAATCGTCACGCTGCTATTCTTAGCCTCGGCCAACACCTTCCGATAGAGCGCAACAGGATCCCATGCCTCCTCAGCATGGCCCCAGGGTAGGCTCCCGCCAGACCAGTGGAAGGCAACCTTGCTTGTATACTCTCCCAGCTCATAATACCAGCTGTCGAAAAAGGTGGCGTTGGTTAGCGGACGCCGAATCCCGATTGGAATCTCGGAACGGCCGTAGTGCGCCAGGATGGCCGATGCTGTGAGGGCCGAGAAGGTCGACGGGTAATTGATGTTGACGGCTAGTAGGTTCACATTCGGTGATGTCGCTGCCAGCAACAAGGCGCCAGCATCGCTGTTCGATTGTCAGTGATGTATCCAAGACGACATGGGAGCTGCTCGAGGTGCTTACTCGACATCGCTGAAGAGGTCGGTATCGATGATAAGGTTTTTCCGGGCGGCGATAGTGACGGCGATGCTCGTTAGAAGACGAACGGCAACATAAATGCTTTTCATACTCGGTTTTGTAGTCACGGTGCTAAGAAGCCAGATTCTATGCTGACTTTGGTGAGTGCCATTCGGATCAGAAATTTGGAGGACATTTCCCGGTAGAAATATTTACTGCACATACAGTCCGGTCTTGCCAAGACGATATTGCATTAGCTGATAATCTTTGATACAGCGATATTTATAGCTGTACGGTATCAAATTTACATACAATAATCGATACTTGGAATATCACCTCTTGGTGCTTGTAACTCTTGTTTATGATAAAAAGAAGTTTAAGTTTGATTTCGAAATTGAAATTTATGGTGTTATATTTGGGCTAAGCGATTAGGATATTGCGCTATCTACAAAGGGATAGTGTTACAAACACATTATATGACCAACGGCCTTCGGCTTAGTCGTGTCAAGTAGCGACCAATTAGGAGAACCAGGTCATGTGATGGATAGGGATGGATAGGTCCTACCTATTTGATCTACTTGGCATGTACTAAGCTTGTGTCCCATCAAAAACCTACTCACTGACTTTCATCTAAGTTTATTATAGCAGCCCTCAACTTAGTTAGAAATACATTCTTCATCATTCTGCTCCTGTCGTAACCTGCCACGTGACTTCTTATACTCTAGGTAAGTACTCTTTGAGGGTCAATATAGGGGTACGTAACAAGAGGGTCAAATGACAACTACTAGGGGAATGCGAAATCACTAAAACAATTAAACAACTAGGGCTTAAATTGTGTGCAAGTGTTTATATATATCTCTTCTACCTAATAACCAATTTTCAAATTAATCTAATATGTTGTTGCTGATATATAAATTGATCAGTTGCTATTCGCACAGTTCAAAATTGGTGTTCTGCGTAGGCTTGTGCTAGCTCTACTTACTCTTGAAGTCGAACTCTAGTGAACCTTGGCATGCCAACATTGCGCCTTCTCAGTCTGGCCGCAAATTTCCTGCAGTGCCTGAGAGCCTCTTCTCGAGTTTCATCTGTCTGAATCCCAAATGCATACCATAGGTCATGGACAACACTCCCGCGCCGCCGTCCTCACGGTTGAGGCCGGACAAGTATCAGCTACTTACGGCACGCTCTAATGTGGGTGCTAGCTCTAATATCCACTTGCTTAACAGCTTTCATACTAGCTGCTTCACCCTGGTCCTGAAATACTAAATCTAAGTGGACCCGAAAAGAGCCTTGACGCTGAGCACGAAACTGCCTATTTTCTTTTCTAGGTAGAACTCTCAAGTTCTAAGAGCTGCATAAATAGCAGCTCTCTGAAATGAGACTGGGACTCGACCAAAGACAGTAGGTTAGCATTTACTAGTACCGTATCGTTGACGTATATAAACAAGGCACTCCAACTACCCCTACATATACGGCGGCTATTTGGGCTCATCTAGAAGGGTAAGTTAATACAATAGATTATCAATAAGATTGTAAGCTTACTCTCACGCAGTTGATCGGCCTAATCCACATACCCATGTAGTGATTGTATTCGTCTATGAGCTTCGGAATAGGTTTGTTTTTACGTACGTCATTGCTAAAGGGCTTTAGGCAGTTTTAACTAAAGTTGAGGTCTCAGATAAGCGTTTACGGTTCTGGACAACAGTTGATATTGCATCAAAAGCTTCGTGGACTGTTGACATAACAGGACTAGTGAGTTATATTTTAATGCAGTCTGCATAATAAGATTATCAACATTCAGGGCTTGAAACAAAGATCCCTACTTAAGATTGTCTATTTTTATGTCTAGAGCCGTCTTATTAACAAATTCCTTGTAAATCTTAGAGTTACTTTGACATGTGCCTATAACACCGTAGCCTTTCTCTTGTAGTATACTATGATAAGATGGCTTAATGGAAAGAAGGGACAAGAACACCTAGATATTATACTAGCTTTTTTACGGGCCCTTTACAGTGCTGTCATGAGCGGCAGAGATATTATACATAGGTTAATCAACAGAGCGTATTATAAACGACTTTCCACGTCGGCCATGAAGCTTTGTCTTCTTTAACTTTCATAAATAGCGTTGGATCCATCTCATTCTTTCCAGACTGGAGATCGATATCCTTAGTGCGAATCCAAGGAGTCCTGTAGTAGGCCTTATAGACGCCGTAGAAGAGTATAACGATGGGCACACCAAGGTATACGGCAAAAAAGTCTGCAACTGCTTCGCCTGTCGAGGCCGGAGGGCCGCCGATAGGATCAACAGCGACCCAGAGTTGCACCACTAGAACAACTATAAGGCTAACGAATCCAATCCAAGAACCAATAACTCCTACCGAGGACTTGTATGCTAACTCGTTCAAAGAATGACCTTGCGCTTTCCAAGCTTGGCGGAATCGAATATGCGACAGGCAGATCGAAGCCCAGGTAAAGATACATGATAAACCGGACAAAGCTAGGAGCCATGTGAAAGCCTGACCGGCAATGTCGGAAAGCGAGAGATAGGCCATCAAGCCGATTAATGATGCGACAGCAATGCTAACAAGAGGGCGGCCTCTTTTGTCAATATACGCTAAGATCTGGGGAGCCTGGCCCTGCTCAGCCAATGCAGCTAGGGTTCGCGATGAGCCAAATAGCGCAGAGTTCGCAACAGAAAGGACCGATATCATGATAACGGCGTTCATGACAGAGTCCAGTCCCTGAAGGCCAGCCTGAGTAATAGCGATGACAAAAGGTGACGCCTTGGAGTCAACGCTCGATTGACTGATCAAAGAAGGGTTGTTATATGGGACCAGTAAACCAACAATAACCATCGACAGAATGTAGAACTGTGCGGACAATCAACAGGAGCCTTTCATTATATAGACAAAGGGGTACTAACAAGAGAGATACGCCAAAAGACCTGCTTAACAGCCGTGGGGATTGACTTGGTGGGGTTGTGGGTTTCGGCAGCCGCAAGGCCGACGAGTTCTGTGCCCGCAAAAGCAAAAGCAGCCGTAACAAGAACGCTGCAGAGACCTTTGAAGCCGTTGTTGAAAGCTCCCGGATCCCGCCAGTAGAGCCCTCCGATATATCCGGTATTCTGTCCCCCCGCGCAATTAATGATTATCCCCAAAATGATGAATCCGATAACAGCCGCGACTTTGATCGTGGAGAAGAAATACTCCACTTCTCCAAACGCTCTAACGCCAAACACGTTGGTGGCGACGATGAAAACGAGGAAAAGCGTTATGAATGCCACGCGCGGGATGTTCGTGTTCCAGAACTGAAGCGTCAACGACGCCGCCATAACTTCTAATGGCAAAACTATCAACCACTGCATCGCGTAACTATCCGCGCGTTAGCGTTAGCCATGAGACGCGCAAGCAATGAATAGTAATGGTTTTCTCGCAATGCTTACTTCCAACCCATAGCGAATCCCCACGCGGGATCACAGAACCGCGTCGAGAAGGCCGAGAACGATCCCGCGACGGGGAAAATCACTGCCATTTCGCCCAGTGCTTGTACTGTGCAGTATACGACGAATCCGATCAGGATGAAAGCGATGAGAAGCGACGCCGGACCGCCGACGGAGAGCGCTTGGCCGGAACCGATAAATAGACCAGTACCTGCGGGAAAGAGTCAGCATGATCAGGATACCGCGTGTTTGGGACTCTCAAGACTTCCCTATTGATCCTCCTATCGCTATCATCTGCAGATGACGATTCTTGAGCTTCCGCGCCAGCGGCGCCTGAGCCGTATTTGCGGCTGCGGCCTTGGCATTGTAGATCCTTCCTTTGGTGGTGCTTTCGAGGGAGCCTTTGGAGTCGCGGCGGAAGCCATCGAGGGCCTTTTGCGAGAAGAGTTTGGCCCGTCCTGGCCGGTCAATGGGCGGGTTTACAGACACGATGGTTGATTGCATGTTCATGATGAGTTCCCGGGGTCCGTTGCGAGGCGATGAGGAGGAAAGGGAAAAAGGTGCGAAGTAGCAGGTTTGTTGGTACCGGGCAGTTCATCAATTAAGGCCAGCGGCCTTGATACATTGCGACGGCGATGCTTCCTATACGAGACATGGCGGGCGGCTGGCATGTTATCGTCTTATCGTTATCGCCAGGTCGGAGAGAGTGAGCTTGGCAGCCTTGCTGTCAAAGCGTACCCAGAACGCCACGCAGATTTTACCCAGCAGTGTCCGTCTCAGAAACCGATGGGGTCATCAACGCCCGCGAACAGACCCCCATATCCTATACAGGAAGGTCATTGAGCAACCCATCGATCCCGGACCTCTTGGAACAATCGACCTGGTGGTTTTGCGGGGAGGCAAATTGGATGATTGTTGGAGAGCGCATTCACACCAGCGTAATTGACGTAAAACCCAGGCGTTGAGGCAGAAATGCAGTGTCGGAGGAAGCAGCTTTAATATTGCATTAGGGAGAGAAGTGCATAGACGACAAGGTCAAGTTGGCAGGTTCCTGTCAGGGGCCTCAGTAATGGATCGGTCCGCTTTCATGAATATTTAGTTCATGGTGATGTGCCTGCATCTAAATCTTATGCACCTTTCCACGTGTCTGTTCCAGCATGCTTATAACACAGAATGGAGATACGCGATACTTGGCTGGCGCACAAGGATGCGTCGCTATTGGAGAGGATGATTTTTGACGTAAGCATTGCGATAGCGCAATGCAAGGTCTTACTATTGGAATTCGCCTCATCATATGCTGGGCGGGATATGCCCCCCGGTCTCGTACTACTCTCGGACAGCGGGTGGACTCTTTTCCTTGTCTGCCCCACCCACATGTCATAGATTCCTTGACCTGTTGGTGGTGATACTGACCCCTATCTAGCTGCTTTGCTATCTACTGCCTGACGCCTCCGTCGACAACATCGGATCGACAGCAGGACGCTATAAGATAGGTTGGGCCACATTAACTATATGCTTTGATGTAAACTCTAGGTCTCACTGAATATTCCACAATGGACGTATTTCGACGTTTCGTTTCCGACGCGCCACCAGCAACTACTTTCTTCGATAACAAGCCAACATTGGTAATAAGCTGGTGGTGCACCATCTATGCGATCGTATTTATTTTGCTCCGCATCAGCGGGCGATATATTAGAACGGAGAAATTGTTCTTGGAGGACCAAGTCGTCCTTGCGAGCATTTTTCTAATTTTGCTTCGGATGGCATTGGCTCACGTGATTTTACTATATGGCACCAACAATGTTATAACTACGGGCTTAAGCGCGGAAGACATTCAACAGAGAGAGATTGGAAGTCGAGTGGTGCTTGTGTCGAGGATCATTTATGCTGCTTAGTAGGTCAACGTTACCATC
>Ga0335072_10010585_pt1 | contig 13261 bp, 10 predicted proteins | sample Lox_Sample_21_FD_206725 | JGI IMG/M metagenome (GOLD analysis project Ga0335072, IMG submission 206725) | Soil microbial communities from Loxahatchee National Wildlife Refuge, Florida, United States - Lox_Sample_2.1 | ecosystem: Environmental > Terrestrial > Soil > Wetlands | place: USA...
GAGAAATGCGGGACAGGGAGCGCTACGCCGCACGCGTGTGGTGGGCGCTCCCACTTACAAGTTCGATAATCGCCCTGTTGAATGCCGGAATGTCTTCAGGCTTCCTGCTGGTTACAAATTGGCCGTCCTGCGCCACCTCCTGGTCAACCCAGTTCGCGCCGGCATTCTTCAAGTCCGTTTTGAGCGAAGGCCACGAGGTGACGGTCTTGCCGCGCAGCGCTCCTGTCTCCATCAGCGTCCACGGTCCATGGCAAATTGCCGCCACCGGTTTGCCCGAGTTTACAAACTGCCCAACGAAATCAACCGCCTTCCGATCCATACGCAAGTGGTCGGGATTCATCACCCCACCCGGCAGCACAAGCGCGTCATAATCATGAACGTCGGCTTGATCGAGCGTTTTGTCGACGTTGACGGTTTCTCCCCACTCCTTCATCTTCCATCCCTTGATTTTTCCCGCCTTTGGCGCGATCACGACCGTCTCTGCGCCGGCTTTATCCAGCGCCCTGCGCGGTTCCATCAACTCTGATTGCTCAAATCCGTCGGTTGCGAGAATAGCGATTTTCTTGCCCTTCAGCTCCGAAGCCATCGAGGTTCTCCTGTTTGGATTGCTTGCTGCCTCTAGGACGCAGCCGCGCGCGCGAAGGCTTGTTCGCGTTCGAAATGCAGTTTCATCCAATCGACAATGTGGGGGCGCACCCCAAAAATGCGAAGCCCTTGAAAGGCGTTGCTGCGGATCGGGATTTAAATGGGACGGATTGCTTCCGACCCTTGGCGTGTCAGCGCGCCCTAGAACGGTGTCCCGCCGGCGAAGTCCTTGCTGATAGCGTCGTGCACGCCGGTCATGCACGCTGCGTCGCTGAAGATCAATCCCAGCTCGCGATTGTTTTCGAGCGAGTTAGATGTAAAGTTTTCAGAGCCCACAAACATCTTTGCGGTTGCGGTTCCGTAATCGGCCAGCACGGTTTTGGCGTGGATGTAATAACCGGTCGATGACGTGTACACCGCGATCTTCGCGCCCGCGGTTTTGAGTGCCGTCAAAGCGGTGTTGTACTTGTTCTCCAGATTCTCCTGCACCAGCGTGACGCTCACGCCGCGCTTTAATGCCGCTTCGAGCGCCTGCTCGAGCTGCGTCTCTTCAAACTCCTCCTGCGAGAGCAACAGCGATGCTTTTGCCCCGTTGATGAGCGCGAGCAATGAGCTCAGTGAATTAGAGGGGCTCCAGACCAGGTTGTCGCCGGTGGGGGCGGTTATTTTCGCGTTGGTGAAATCGGCGTTGAATGTGGTCTCAATCGCCGCCACGTCGGCCGCATCGTTGGTGATGACGGCAAAATCGCGGGTCTCGGCATAATCGTCGGGCGTCAGGTTCAACGTCATGATGGCCGAAGTTGCCCCGTCGATGGTGATGGTCTTCTGGTGGGTCACGGCGAATGCCGGATTCGACCAGTGCACGCCGCACTTGTTTTTCTCAAGAAAGTTGTATGCCGGCGTGTTGGTCTTTTTCTGGCTGCCGCTCTGGTTCAGGATCACGCGCACCGTAATACCTGCGCTCGCGGCTTTGGCAAATGCATCCATCACCGTAACGTCGGTGAGCTCGTACATGGTCATGTCGATGGATTTTTTTGCTGTGGCAATGAAATCGTAAATGGGTTCGAGTTGCTGGTCGGGCTCGGTAACAAGCGTGTATGTCGTAGACATGAGTCTCCCTTCGAGTGCGGCGCGATTGTCGTTGCAGGGCGCGAGTCGTTGCGCCTGAATTTGTTAGCGGATTGGGGAAAAAGCCAAAGGCCCGATGGGGACGGCCCGATTGCGGCCTAATTGGTTTGAGCTTCAGGGCCGCGTTATTCGCACAATAAACCTGGACCTTCAGAGGCCGGTTAAAAAGCAGTTTGAAGCGGATTTAATCTATCACGGCGTAGGTGGTAAAAGGAAACGGGCGCGATTCCTGTTGAATCGCGCCCGCAAATATTGCCCATTTTTTGGCCGGACCGCGCCTACTGGATCTGCGTCGCGGTAACCAGCACCCGGGTGCTGCCTTTGCTGTCGACCGAGTCGGAACTGAAAACCACGGTTTGTTTGCCGATAGGAACGAAAACCGAAGCCTGCCACTTGTCCTGTCGAAGGACGGGCTCGTGGAGATTCGGATCAAGCGATGCCACGCTGGACAGAGCCGTGGTCAACTCAAAAGCGATTTGACCCGAGAATTCATGTGCATTGCGAATGTCGAAGCTCGCACCCACGTCTTCATACTGGAACTGAGTGTCGCCGCCAGTCGATCCCGTGAGGATCGGGATTTTGGAGCCGGAGCGGATGGAATTGGTGCTGTGCGAAACGGTCGAGACCGTCGTGGAGAAGTTGCGGCTGTTCACCACCTTGCCTTCGGCGTTCACATCCTCAACAACAAAGTCGAGGTGATAGAAGTGCTCGGGAGGAGCGGGCTCCTGCGCCTTCGCCGGTTGTTGGGCGGGTTGATCCTGGGCGAGCGCTTTGTGCCCGAACCCCGCGGCAGCGAGCAGAAGAACGCAGGCAATTGTTGTCTTGTGCATGGTACTCTCCTTAATTTCCCAAAGGTTCGGGCGGTTCGATTGGTTCGATATCGAGGGATGCGATTGAGATAGGCGCGGCAATTTGCTGCTCTTGCTGCGGCTCCGGCTCGACCAGCAATTTCCGCTCCGCCACGGGAACGCGCGCAACATATGCAATAAATTCTTTTTCCGTGGGAGTGAGCGGCTGGGGCGATGGAAATACGTCGAGCTTGGGCAGTTGCTCGGGCCTCGCAGCAGCGGCGTCGATAAAGTGTGCGGGTACTTTTGCAGGGCGCGGCGGCCGCTGCTCGCGATCGTCGCGCTGCGTTGTATTCGCCGGTGTACCGGAAGCTGGTCCGGTTTGTTGTCCGGCTCGATTTGGCAAGGCCGGGTTTGGGAGCGACACGTGCGCCTGGTTGGTCTGATCCGAGGAATTGTGCACGAACTTTGTGGCCAACAAGGCGATGGCAACCACCAGGCACGCGGCAACAGGCAATGCAATCGCCCATCCGATAAGGCGGCGTCTTTTATCCCGCATGCCTTTAGCGGCAACGCGGGCCAGAATGCGTTCAGCAAGGCCGCGGTCAGCTTCGGCGCCGGCATAGCTCTCGAGCGAGCTGCGAAGCATGCGGTCAAATTCAGATTCTGTTTGTAACTCCGGGTTATAGCCTTCAGGCATACGGCGCCTCCAGCTTTTGCGGAGTGCGAAGATTGGGACTCGCCGCGCATTCGAGTTTGCGGCGCAACAGGTCGCGGGCTCTTTGCAAACGCGTGCGCACGGTGCCTTCCGGAATGCCGAGCACGCTTCCGATCTCGCGCGAGTTGAGCTCGTCGCCGGCAGAGAGTACGAGCGTAATTCGAAGCTCCTCAGGCAGCGCGTCAATCATGGCGTGAATGCGAGCCTGCTGATCGGCCAAGAGCAGTGTTTGCTCGGGTCCAGGGTCGGGTGACTGCGCTTCCAACGCGGGGGAATCTTCGCATTCGGCATCGAAGCTCAGTGCCTCGGGCCGCCGCGGCCTGCGATCGACGGCAACCCTCCATGCTGCTCGGGCAAGAAATGCGCGTTCGTTCACCGCCTTGCGCCACCCGCGATTGCGATAAAGCTTCAAGAAAGTCTCCTGCGCGGCGTCTTCGGCATCGGCGCGATTGAGCAGCACGGCGTAGGCCACGCGATAAACGAAGCTCGATTGACGCTGAACCAGCTCTGCGAACTCCGCTTCTTCGCCGTTGGTCAACGCGTCGTCGCTCCGTTCAAAGGCTCGCTGTGACAGACAGGCCCGTTCTGCTAAAGCTTCTGCCGGATACAAGTGATTTTTTTCGCTCTCAACATCTAAGACGGCGGCTCAGGGCCGGGTGTTCGGAAATCTTTCGGGATCGAGTACGTGTGCTTTTTGAGCGTGGAGCGACTGAAGGCGACAGCGCGCAATTGGCAGGTGCGCTCGCGACACTTGGGGAAAGGTCAGGCGGCCTTGGAGGGCCGGGTGATAGGTCCACGCTGTTGAGCCGGATCTGGCTGCCCCGCGGAAGCCTTCTGGCGCGGAGACGATTCCCTCTGGCCCGCAGGCTGCTGCAGCACCTCGTGTTGCCATCTCCAGCAGTTCATGGTCACCAGGAAGTTCCGGTTGCGATCAGGATGGGAAAAGCGCTCAGGAATGGAAAAGTTCATAATTCCCCCTTCCTTCTCGTCCCAAACAAAGACCGTGACTCGCTGCGCAAACGCAAGCCGCGGAATCAAGCTCGGGTGCGAGATCCCGATTGACTGAATTTGATACGCAATTCGAGAACAACTGGATAGCTTGAAAAACACTGCGCGGACTTCCGGACGAGGAGTAAAATTGCTGGGGATTCACTTAAAAAGAGGGCCGGAACCGGCCCTCTTTTTGTTTTTGCGGGTTCAGAATCGCGGCCTTACGCCTTGGCAGACGTCAGGGCTCCCAGGTCGGCGGCGATTTTCTCGGTAGAGAACGCCTCGATAAGGTCGCCTTCCTTCACATCGCTGAAGTTGGCGATGCCGATGCCGCACTCCATGCCGTTGGTCACTTCGCGCGCATCGTCCTTGAAGCGCTTGAGCGATCCGACCTTGCCCTTGAAGACCTGTTCGCCATCGCGCATGATGCGCACCTCGGAATCCCGCCGGATCACGCCATCCTGCACGCGGCAGCCGGCGATTGTGCCAACCTTCGGAATCCTGAAGACGTTCAGCACCTCGGCGCGGCCCACGTAGCTTTCCTTGAAGGTGGGCTCCAGCAGCCCGAGCATGGCCTTCTCGATCTCGTCCTGCAGCTCGTAGATGATGGAGTGCAGCCGGATCTCGACCGACTCCTGTTGCGCCAGATCTGCTGCCTTGCGTTCGGGCCGTACGTTAAAGCCGATGATGATGGCGTTCGACGCTGTCGCCAGCAGCACGTCGCTCTCGGTGATGGAACCGACCCCCGAGCGGATGACCTTGATGCGCACCTTTTCAGTGGACATGCGCACCAGCGAGTCGGCCAGCACTTCAACCGATCCCGTCACGTCGCCCTTGATGATGAGCGGCAGGTCCTTGATGCCGGCCTGGCGAATCTGCTCGGCCAGTCCTTCAAGCGAGGCGCGCGAGCTCTTGGCCAGCTGCGCCTCACGCTCCTTCATCTTGCGGTACTGCGCAATGCCCTTGGCCTTGTCGCGGTCGGCAACCACCAGGAAGGTGTCGCCGGAATCGGGCAGCGACTCCAGGCCCAGCACTTCGACGGGAGTCGAGGGTCCGGCTTCATCGAGCGCCCGCCCGCGATCGTCGAACATGGCGCGGACCTTGCCGAAGGTATTGCCCACGATGTAGCTTTCGTTCAGCTTGAGGGTTCCATCCTGCACAAGAACGGTTGCCACGGCGCCGCGGCCGCGATCGAGCTTGGCTTCGAGCACCGAGCCAACGGCCTTGCGCCCCGGCGTAGCTTTGGGCGCCTTGATGTCGCTCACCAGGCAGATCATCTCAAGCAGCAGATCGAGGTTCATCCGCTTCTTGGCCGAAACCTCGACAAAGACCGTGGAGCTTTCGCCGCCGCCGGCCCACTCTTCGGGAATGAGTCCGCGATCGGCAAGCTGTTTCTTTACGCGATCGGGATTCGCTTCAGGCTTGTCGATCTTGTTTACGGCCACAATGATGGGAACGTCTGCGGCCTTCGCGTGATCGATTGCCTCGAGCGTCTGCGGCATCACGCCGTCGTCGGCAGCCACCACAATCACCACGATGTCGGTCACCTTGGCGCCGCGCGCACGCATGCGGGTAAAGGCTTCGTGGCCCGGTGTATCGAGGAACACGATCTCGCGTCCCGATGCCGGCGAGCCTTCTTTTGAGAACTTCACCTTGTAGGCGCCGATGTGCTGGGTGATGCCACCGGCTTCGCCCGCGGCCACGTCGGTTTCGCGAATGGCGTCGAGCAGCGAGGTTTTGCCGTGGTCTACGTGGCCCATGACGGTGACAACAGGAGCACGCGAAGTTTCGACAAATTCGGTCTTTTCCTCGTCGAGAACCTCTTCGATGGCCTCATTCTCGAGCGCTTCTTCATAGCTGATGACCTTGGCGTTGGCGCCGAACTTGGCCGACACTTCCTTTACCATCTCGGCATCGAGCGACTGGTTGACAGTGACGAAGACACCGCCCATCAGCAGTGACGCGATCAGGTCCTTGGCGCGAACTTCAAGTTTTTCCGCAAGATCCTTGACGCTGATGCCTTCGGTTACCGTGATGTCGCGCGTGATAGGAACAGGCTCTGCGCTGTATTGCATGCCGCTGTAACGCGGTGGCGGCACAAAGCCCTTCATCGGGCCTTCCTTGGTCTTGGGATACTGCTGCTGTCCGCGAGCGCGGCCGCGAGATGAGGCGCGCTGCGGGCGGCCCGCTTCAGGCGGCGGAGGCGCAGCACCGGGTCCCCCTGGACGCGGTCCGCCAAAGCCGGGACGAGGCCCTCCAAAGCCGGGGCGCTGGCCGAAGCCAGGACGGCCTCCGGGACCTCCGGGGCCACCGCCGGGCGTAAATCCACCAGACGAAGTGCGCGTCGGGTGCTTAGGCCTGGGGCCGCCGGCAAATTGTCCCGGACCGCCACCGGGCCCGCTTTGCGGGCGCGGCACAAATCCGCCTGGGCCACCCGCGGGGCGGCGATCGAAGATGGGCTTTCCGCGCTGAATGCCTGTTGCGGGTGCCGGCGGAGGCGTAGAAACAACAGTGGCCTTGTAAACCGGCCGCGGACCGGTCTGCGGAACCACCATGCGGCGCGGAGGCGGCATGGGTTCTGCCGGCCGCTGGCCCGTCTTTGCGCCGGACTCAGCTGCAATTGCAGGCGCGCGGCCAGCTTCTGCCGCGGGCGTTGCAGGCGGTGCCGCTGTGGGCGGCGGAGCGCTCTCTACTGCTGCCGCCGGTGCTGAAACTGGAGCTTCAAGGTTAGCCGGAGGCGCAACAACGACAGGAGCTGCGGGCATGGCCGGTGCAGCCGCGGCAATTGGAGCTGCGGGCGGCTTGGCGGCAATGACCGGTTTCTCAGGCGTCCGCGGTTCTTCGCGCTGGGCTGGGGGCTTGACCGCGACTGTGCCTGCCGGCGGAGCAACAACCACCACCGGGCGCGCCGGAGCTGCCGCCGTTGCCGGAGCCTTGGCGATGACCGGACCCGCTGGAGGGCGGGAAGCGATGGCGGGCGGAGCAGGCGGAGGCGCGACGATGGGCGGCGCAGAGCGCGGCTGCGGAACAACCAGCCTGCGCGGTTCAGGCTGCTGCGGCGCTACAACCGGTTTTGCCGGCGCTGGAGGCACGGCCACGGGCGCAGACGCCTTCGCCACCGGCGTAGCGGCAGTGGGCCGCACTGGAAGATGCACATGCCGCGCTTCCTCTTCCTCTTCTTTCTTTTTGGCCAGAATGGCCTTCATCACATCGCCCGGCTTGGAGATGTGCGAGAGGTCGATTTTTGGGGTGATGGCTTGGGCTGTGCGTGACGACGCGGCGCCTGCATGCGTGGCGGGGCGTTCGCCCCCGCCGAAATGCGCACGCACCTTTTCGGCCTCGTCTTCGTCGAGCGAGCTCGAGTGCGTCTTGCCGGCCCCCAGGCCCATTTCGTTCAGGACGTCGAGAATCTGGCGGCTCTTCCGCTCCAACTCCCGCGCCAGATCGTTGATTCGAATCTTGCTCATCCGCCTCTTTTCAACGTGCTGCCAATAACCCCTTAGTCGCTCATAGCTACCTCATGGCAATGGCTGCTCTTTAATCTTGCGATGCACTTCGCTTGGCTTTGTTGAAAGCAGCGCATCTTACTCGCTGCTCTCTTTGGCCGATTCCTCTTCGTTCTCGATCTCGGTTTCTTCAGCGTCGACCGCCGAAGCGTTTTCAACCGCAAGTTCCGACGCTGTTTCCGCCTGCTCTTCAGCCAAAGATTCGGCCAGCGCTTCGTCTGATTCACCGGCCGCTTCCAGCTCCTCTTCGGCCTGTGCGGCGCGCGTCGACTCGGCTTCTTCCAGCACTTCAGCCGCATTTTCAAGTTCGGCTTCGGAACTGCCCTGCGCTGCTTCGGGGGTAGGAGTCTCCGATGCGCCCTCGGCGGCGCTTTCAGCAGCGCCTTCGGCTGAGACTTCTCCACCTTCGCCCTCTTCAAAATGCCCGAAGTAGTGGCGAACTGCAACCGAGATTCTTTCCAGGGTCTTTTCGCCGATGCCCGGAATCTCCTCCAGTTGCTCAGGCGTCATGTCGGCCAGCGCCTCGACGGTTGTGACGCCGGCGGCGATCAGCTTTTGAGTGATACTTTCGCCTAGCTCGGCTACCTGCTCGATTGGCGTGGTGGGCGCGCCAGCCAGGGCCTGCATCTGCTGCTCAACTTCCTGGCGCTTCTCTTCCTCGCTCTTGATGTCGATCTTCCAGCCCAGCAGCTTTGCCGCCAGCCGCACATTCTGGCCCTTTTTGCCGATGGCCAGCGAGAGTTGGGTGTCGTCGACAATCACTTCAAGCTGCTTTTCGGTGAGGTCGGTAATGGAAACACGGCTCACCTTCGCGGGCTGGAGCGCCTTCTCGGCAAAGGTCGTGATTTCGTCGCTGTACTCGATGATGTCGATCTTTTCGCCGCGCAGCTCGCGGATGATCGACTGCACGCGCATGCCTTTCATGCCCACGCATGCGCCCACCGGGTCTACGTCCTTGTCGCGGCTCTGCACCGCAATCTTGGTGCGCTCGCCGGCTTCGCGCGCAATGGCTTTAATAACCACGGTGTTGTCGTAGATCTCGGGAACTTCTGACTGGAACAGGTTCTGCACCAGTTCCGGCGCCGCGCGACTCACAACCACCTGCGGCCCTTTGGCGGCGCGATCAACCTTGAGCAGCACCACGCGCACGCGTTCGCCCACGCTGAACTGCTCAAGCCGCGACTGCTCGCGCTTGGGGCAGCGCGCTTCGGCCTTGCCCAGGTCGAAGATTACGTCCTGGCCCTCGACGCGCTTTACCGTCGCATTCAGCACTTCTTTTTCGCGATGCGCGTACTCCTGGAAGACCGTGTCGCGCTCGGCTTCGCGCACCTTTTGGAAGATGATCTGTTTGGCCAGTTGCGCGGCGATGCGGCCCAGCGGGCTGGTGTCGCGGTACATGCGGATCTCGCTGCCCACCTCCACGCCGGGAGCGAGTTCATTCGCCTCTTCAAGCGTGATCTGGTTGACCGGGTCCTCTAGCTGGTCCTCGTCGGCTACAACCGTCTTATAGATATAGGCCGTGATCTCGCCGGTTTCCTTGTTGAGCTCGCCGCGCATGTTTTCCTGGGTCTTGTAGTATTTGCGCGTTGCCAGGGCGATGGCTTCCTCAACGGCGCCCACAACAATGCCGGGGTCGATGCCTTTCTCCTGACTCAGGAGCTCGATGCTTTGATACAAAGCGCTTGTTGCCATGCTGCCTGCTCTCATTCCTTGAAGGTGAATCTCTTGAAGCTGGATCTGTCGGGGTTGCTCCTAGTCCCTCAGTCCCTCAGTCCCTGCTTCTCTCAAATCTCAGGTATCAACTGCGCCTTCTCAACATTGCCCAGCGCAATCTCAACTTTGTCTAATCGCGTTTTGCGGCTCTTGCTGTTCTGCTTAACCGCCGAAAGGTCGAGCGTGATGCTCTTTGCCCCTTCCGCCTCGGCAATGCCGGTCAATCGTCCCTGCCAATGCCGGTTGTTGCGCACCGTCTCAAATGTCTGCACCTTCACCAGGCTGCCCGTGAACCGCTCAAAGTCATTGGCGGTGGTCAGCTTTCTATCCAGTCCCGGCGAACTTGCTTCCAGCGTGTAATTGGCGCCGGGAACCAGATCTTCCACATCGAGCAGCACTCCAAAGTCTCTGCTGAAGGCCGCGCAATCTTCATGCGTAACGCCTGACAGTTGTTCCACGCTCAGCTTGCCTTCTATCAGCCGTTCCGGCAAACCCTCGGCTCCGCTCGCAATCTCGGCCTTCAGTCTTGCCCGCCCCTCGGCGTTCTTCTCAAGAAACACCGTGAGTGTCCGTTCCTTTGCCGGGCCGCTGAATTCCACGTCCACCACGGCCAGTCCATGGCTCGCGGCCACTCTTTCAGCCGCCGATCGAATTTCGTCCAGCCTGACTGACATTCCTGTTCATCCACCCGGATTCTGGCCTTTGCGGCGATCATCTTTCACACGCCGTTCGGGAGTCCGGGGAAAAACCTCGTTCTCCGCCGGCATAAACCCTTTAAATCGGTGATCTCCGGCTGGAATTTGCCGCAAATAAAAAGTGGGCTATCAGCCCACTCATCTCTCCGCCAGTTCCGGTGCGTTCACGGTCAACTGCTCCGGCGGACAAACGCGTATGCATGCTTAGAATACTGCGTTCCGCCTCGAATATCAACCACTCCATATGAGATGGTGCGGCCTTGCGGCTCCAGCACCTCTCAATTTGACCCGGCTCTGATCGAGGATCATACTCATGCTAATCGTCTTCACAAGCAGCGGATTATGTGTTGCGCGGAGCCCGTCCTGGAGGAAAACCGCGACCCCCTCCATTAATCCGTTCCCTGGAGCCGTTTCGACAATTTTCGGGGGGATTGTGTCAAATAAATCACGCTTCAGCTTCAAACATGCAGGCAATGGTGCAACCGCGGCGCACTTCAGGCTATCGCGTCTCACCGTTATCCTCTTTGGTCTCGTCCTTCCGCTCGCGTGCGCACCGTACTTGTGGAGTGCAACGCCGAGCCAGAACAACTCCGCCATTGTCAGCATTGACGCGCCCGATGCATCCGCGGCAATGTATCGTGGCACAGTGGCGCTCGCCATCGATAGCGCCGGCGATGTCGCAGGAGTCTACTCAGACTCTAACAATGTTGTTCACGCCTTCGTGCGTTCGGCGGCAGGAACAATTACTGAATTCGACGCCCCTCAGGTAAACGGAATCGCCGATCAGGCCACAATTCCAATGGGCTTTGACGCCGCCGGAGACCTGGTTGGTGCTTACGTTGACTCCACAAGCCGGACGCATGGCTTCTTTCGTACTGCAGCCGGCGTAATTTCTACGATCGATGCGCCCGGGGCGGGAAACGCTGGAAATGGAATATCGGGCGATACGATTCCCACCTTTATTGACTCCGCTGGCGATGTTGCCGGGATATACGTGGATTCAGATCAGGTCACACACGGCTTTCTTCTTCCAGCCGGTGGAAGCATTGTCACTTTTCAGGCCGCTCCGGTTACCGTCGGTTCGGGCGGAAACAGTCCTGGTACCGACTACGTTACCGTCAATAATGCTGGAGAGGCAGCCGGGACCTACGTTGACGTGAACGACGTTGTTCATGGCTTTATCCGCTCATCGAGCGGAACAATCACCACCATCGATGTGCCTGCTGCCGCTACCGGCTCCGGCCAGGGAACGGCCATAACCGCCATCGACTCTGCCGGCGACGTAGGCGGACTCTATACCGATTCAAATAACGTTGCCCATGGTTTTGTTCGCACGTCGACCGGCACTATTTCCACCTTCAACGCACCAGCGTCGGCCGGAACGTCTCCGGGCATTTTCCCGGTCAGCTATCCATTCCGGTTTGACGCAGCAGGCGACTTGTCCGGAATTTACCTTGATTCAAACGATGTGGTGTATGGCTTCGTGCGTTCTTCAGCAGGAACGATTACCACATTTACCGCCCCCGATGCAGCGCCGATGCCGACTTCATCGAAGAATTCAATTACTCGCGTCTTTCGGCACAGCAGGCTCGGCGTCAAGTTCAGAAGCTTTGCCCAGCGCAGATTGCGGCTGGTGAGCGGATTCCCAGGCGCAATGAAACACAAAGCCAGCCTTTTGGATGCTGCCAATATAAACGTCAACTTGCCTGCCGAGATTGACGGAACCGCGGGCCTGGCCATCAATTCCCCAGGGGCGATTACCGGCGTCTATACCGACAGCGAATCGGGCCTGCACAGCTTCATTCGTACGCCGGGCGGCGCGCTCACTGAGTTTGCCGCTCCCGATGCAGGCCAGGGCGTCTACCAGGGTACGGTGGCCTTCGCCATCAACGACAACGGCACGGTGGCGGGGACCTATCTTGACGCCAACTCTTACCTTCACGGCTTTGTGGCCGCGCTCGGAGAGGTTGCAACCACGGTCAGCCTGACCGCTATTCCAACCGGAGCCGAATATGGCCAGCCGGTCACGCTTACAGCTACAGTAGCGGCGGGAGACGCGAATCCGCCGGACGGAGAAACAGTTCAATTCATGATTGGTTCCACCTCGCTGGGCAGCGCGACCACGAGCAGTGGCGTAGCTACGCTCACCACTACCATGTTGCCGGTTGCGACGAACTCCATTACGGCCGCATATGTGGGCGATTCCACCTATGCAGGCAGCACATCGAATGCTGTCACTGTATTAGTGGGCACGGCCACAACCTCGCTCCGCCTGGCGTCGTCCCTGAATCCTTCAACGGTTGGGCAGGCTGTGACCTTTACCGCCACCGTGACCGGAGCGTACGGTGGTACGGCAACCGGGACGGTCACTTTCTCAAGTGGATCGACGACTCTCGGTTCGGCCTCTCTCAATGGCGATGTCGCCACCCTGAGCGACTCTTCGCTGGCAATGGGAACCTACAACGTCGTCGCTGCCTACGGAGGAGACGGCAATTATCAGTCGAGCACGTCCGCTGCTGTTGCCCAGGTGGTGAATGCCGCTCCTGCGCCGACATTCTCCTTTGCAGCATCACCAACGTCGCTTACCGTGCCGTCGGGCGGGCAGGGAACAGTCACGCTCACAGTGACTCCTACTGACGGATTCAGTTCGCAGGTGAGCTTTGCCTGTTCGGGGCTGCCATCCGGGTCAACTTGTTCGTTCAGCCCTTCAACTGTCACGCCCACAACCAGCGCTGCCGTAACTACCACGCTCACCATTGCAGCCGCCGCCAATTCCGCGGCTTCACGATCTCAGCCCACGCCATTCCTTCCGGCGTCTACCCTGGCTTTGGGAACGTGCCTCCTGGCGTGGAAGCGGCGTCGAGCCGTGCGTTTTTTGGCATTGCTGGCCTTTATAGGCGCGAGCCTGGCGGTTTTAAGCGGATGCAGTTCATCGTCAAAGTCAACGCCACCCCCAGTGGTTGCAACCGTAACGGTGACTGCAACCTCCGGATCGATTGCACAAACCGCAACGGTAACTCTGACCGTCAATTGAAATCAGCCGCAATGCACGGTTTAAACAACCAGGAGGTGGCTTCGGGGCCACCTCCTGCCGTTTCCCGCAAATGAAAAGTGGGCGTTCAGCCCGATTATCTTTTC
>Ga0335072_10010586_pt1 | contig 13260 bp, 14 predicted proteins | sample Lox_Sample_21_FD_206725 | JGI IMG/M metagenome (GOLD analysis project Ga0335072, IMG submission 206725) | Soil microbial communities from Loxahatchee National Wildlife Refuge, Florida, United States - Lox_Sample_2.1 | ecosystem: Environmental > Terrestrial > Soil > Wetlands | place: USA...
TGTTCTTCGTATTGTTCTTTGGATTGCCGTGGTGATCCTTTCAACCATTGCCTGCTGCCTTACCTGCTGCATCGCCGCCTTGCCCTATTTGGGAACGGTGGTGCTGCTGCCTGCGCTCATTTTTGTGCGCTGTTTTTCCCTCGACTGCTTGGCCCAGTTCGGGCCGCAATACGATGTTTGGACGACCGATGTGGCGTCCGGCAATGTAGTGTGATTAGTGTGATTCTGGAAAGGACAACGGTTCCCCCTGTTCCTTGTTCAATCTGTTTCAAATCCGTATTTGACCCAGATGGGACGGGCTGAATCGCCGGTGAGATAATCGAGAAAGGCGCGGCCCAAAACGGGATTTTGGGCCTTGGCGGCGACAGACGCGACGTAGAAAACGGGCGGGGCTTCATCATCCTTGATGGGATAGACCTCGAATCCGGGCAGATTAATGTCAGCGAGGTCGGTTTTATAGACGAAGATGGCGTCGGCTTCCTCGCGTTCGGCATAGCCCAGGACGCGTTCTTCGTTGGGAGCGGTGGTGTAGAGTTTCAGGTGATTGCTGTCATAGAGATCATGCTTGCCGAGGGCGCGCTTGGCGACGCGTCCCGAAGCAACCGAATCGGGATTGCCGAGAGCGACTTGTTTCCACTCGCTTCCGATGAGATCGAACCATTCAAGATCATCATCCTTAATGAGCGCATGACGGCCATAAATGACAACCGTATTGCGCGCAAGCGACCGTTGCCCGTCCGCGAGAAGAATGCCCTGGCCGGTCATGGCTTTGACGTCGTCGAGGTCGGCACTGATGACAACATCCCAGACCGCGCCGTCGGTCATTTTGCTGCGGATGGTGCCGGCATTAGCCAACGAAAGCGGAATGCGTGGGCTGTCCGGCCGGCTGTCAGCCCAATTTTGGGCAAGTTCCTGCAAGACTTTTTTGAGACTGGTGTCGGCGAGCACGGTGAGGGTGACGGCTGGAGCCGGCGGATTTGCCGATGTGGTGTTGGTACCGGTAGCCGGAGCGATTGTGCCCGAAGATGGCGTGTTCGTGCCGGTGGCAGGTAGCGGAGTGTCCGGCGCCAACTTGGGTGGAGCGACCGGTTGCGGGGGCATGGCCTGGGTTGGGTCGACGGGACGCGCCGGTGTGGGAGTTTGGGCGTGAAGAGAGAGTGATCCGGCACAGGTGAAAATGGCGAGAGTGCGCCAAGCTCGGCGCACAATTCTAGTACTCTTATCAAAAGTAGCCATGGGTCGGGTTGCCTCTTTTTCTACATTTTGCAAGGCCGGACAGTCTCTACTCCATAAACTCATAGGCGATGGCGCTGAGAGCGAAAAAGGCGGCTGTTTCGGCGCGGAGTATGATGGGGCCAAGGGAGACCGGATGGAAACCAGCGGCACGAGCCTGGCCGATTTCGGCAGGCGTGAAATCTCCTTCAGGTCCGATGAGGACGACGATGGGCACCCCCGGCTTGAGATTGGGAAGATGCTCGCGCAGGGCCGTTTTGAGCGGATGGGCTTCGTTTTGCAGCGAAGCGATGAGCTTGACCGCACCAGCCGGGACGGTGGCGAAGAAATCTTTCGGGGCGCAAGGAGGATGGATGACGGGCAGCCAGTTCTGGCCGCTCTGCTTGGCCGCTTCGATAGCAAGTTTCTGCCATTTTCCGGTCTTCGTCTCAGTCTTCTCTTCATCGATCTGCGATACGCTATGGCCGGATTGGAGAGGGACAAGTTCCGAGACGCCAAGTTCGGTCGCTTTCTGGATAATGAGGTCGAGCGATTTTGATTTGGTCAGCGCTTGTCCGAGCCATACCGGATGCGCGGGACGAGAGGAGGTGGCTTTGGCCAGAATTTGGAAGGAGACTTGATCCTTGCCGATGCCGGTGATGCGAGCCTTGGCCTCGTGCCCATGACCGTCGAATACGGTAATGAGATCGCCAACGGCTTGACGCATTACATGGGCGCAATGGTGGGATTCTTCGGCATCAAGGAAGCCATGTTCGGGGGCGGGAGTGTAGTAGCGTTTCATTTGAAGAAGTCTTTCGCTTTGCGGAAAAACGAGCTTTCCTCGGGGTTGGTGGTTTCGTCGCAGCTTTCGGCAAAAGCCTGCAATTTATGTCTCTGGTCCGCATTGAGTTTGGCCGGCACCTCGACATAAAGCTTTACATGCAGATCACCGACGCCACGCCCGTGGACTTCGGGCAGGCCCTTGCCGCGAAGGCGGAAGACTTTGCCTGAAGGCGTGCCTGCTGGAACTTTGAGCACGGCGCTGCCGTCGAGCGTCGGGACGCGGATGTCGCCGCCCAACGCGGCTTTGGCAAAGCTGATCGGGATGTTGCAAAATAGGTCGGTTCCCTCGCGCTCAAAGATGGGATGTGTATCGACATGGAGAACGACGTAGAGATCGCCAGGCGGACCGCCGCGGATGCCGCCCTCGCCCTGGCCGGAAGAGCGTAATCGCGTACCGTCCTCGACGCCGGCGGGAATTTTGATTTTGATTTTCGCCGTCTTTTCGGTGCGCCCTTCGCCGCGGCAGGTCCGGCAAGGCTTCTCGATGCTCTGGCCCGCGCCGCGGCAGCGGGGACAGGTCTGGGCGATATTGAAGAAGCCGCGGGTGACGGCCACCTGGCCGTGGCCGCCGCAGGTTGGGCACGTAGTGATTTTGGTGCCGGGTTCGGCGCCGGAGCCCTGGCATGTTTCGCAAGTCTGGAGTTTCGCAATCTCGATTTCCCGCTCGACCCCACGCGCCGCTTCCTCGAAGGAAATGCGCATATCATAGCGAAGATCCGCGCCCCGTCCGCGTCCGCCCCGTTCGCCGCCTTCCTGGCCGAAGGCTTCGTCGAAGAAATTGCTGAAGATGCCGCCGCCCCGCCCTCCGCTGCCGAAGACTTCACGGAAGATCTCAAAAGGATCATGCATGCCTCCCATGCCGGCTCCGCCCATGCCGCCAGGCGCGAAAGCCTGATGACCGAACCGGTCGTAGGCGCTCCGTTTTTCGGGATTGCTGAGCACCTCGTAAGCTTCGCCTAATTCTTTGAATTTCTCCTCGGCCGATTTGTCGCCGGGGTTCTTATCGGGATGGTGTTTCACCGCCAGCTTGCGGTAGGCCTTTTTGATTTCCTCGGCGGTGGCGGTGCGTTCGACTCCCAGCACCACGTAATAGTCACGCTTTGTCGTAGCCATCAGAGACTAATCCTTCTTCCGGGGAGCTTGCTTGCCCTCGGGCGTCTTGGCGACAAAAACCGACGCGGGCCGCAGCAGGCGGTCTTTGAGTTTATATCCCTTGCGCATTTGGGAGACGACGTGACCCTCGGGGTGCTCGTCTGTTTCATGGTGGCCGAGCGCTTCGTGACGATGGGGGTCGAAAGGTTGTCCAACCGCCTCGATTGGTTCGATTCCCGCCTCGCGCAAAAATTGCCGGAATTGGGCCTGGACCATTTCGAAGCCCTGGACGATAGCGTTGGTATCGGTGGCCGTCTTGGCGGCCTGCATGCCCATTTCAAAATTGTCGAGTATGGGCAGCAACCGTTCGAGCAACTCTTCTCCGGCGTAACGAACCGCGTCTTCCTTTTCGCGCAGAATGCGTTTGCGTGAATTTTCCCAGTCGGCTTGGGAGCGTAGCAGACGGTCCTTGAGCACGGTGCTTTCCGCGGCGAGCTTGGCCGTTTCCTGGAACAATTCGTTCGAAACGACAATGTAAGCGGGTGCTTCCGGCTGTTTCGGTGCTTCTTTTTCTGATTTTTCGGAACTCATATATCTAAAGATCGTTGGACAACGGCCAGGGTGATATCGTCGGTTTGTCCGTGACCTTCGCTGAAAGTCCGTACCCGGTTGACAATCGTCTCTACCAGGAATTCGACGCTCTGAGGGCCCGCGGCCCTCAGCACGGCTTTCAATTGGTCCTGCCCAAATTCATTGCCCTCGTTATCCAATGCTTCATTGATGCCATCGGTATATATCACCACCGTGTCCAGTGGATCGAGTTTTATTGTAACATCCTTGATGACTTCGTCAAAGATATCGCCTGAATCGATGCCGAGGGCCATCCCCGGCGCCTCGATGGATTCGATATGCCGGAAATGATTCCGGCACAAGAAGGCCGATTCATGTCCCGCCCGCGCGAGGACAAGATGACCGGAGGGGTCGGTAACCATGTAGATCATCGTGATAAACATATCCTCCTGCATGTCCGGGTAGATTTGGCTGTTGACTTCGCGCAGAACTTGGGCCGGCGACAGACGGCCCGGCGCTTTGCTGCGCAGGACGCTGCGGCACATGGCCATGATCAGTGAAGCGGGCACGCCTTTGCCGCTGACATCGGCGACGGCTATACCCCAGCGGTTGGCCTCGATCTCAATGAAATCGAAGTAATCGCCGCTTACTTGCTGGGCCGGGATATTAAGTGCCGCGCAGTTAAAGCCCTGAATTTCCGGCGCTTTGGCGGGCAGGAGGATGCGCTGGATATCGTGCGCGACTGCGATATCGTGATCGAGTTTCTTTTTCTCGGCAAGCTGGCGATAAATTTGCGCGTGTTGGAGAGAGTAGGCCGCTTGATCGGCCACCGATTGGATGAGGTCAAAATCGGCCTTGGTAAACGGTTGGCCATTTTTCCGGTTGGCCAGCGCCAAAACGCCAAGTTGCTCCTGCCGGTAGTGAAGCGGCACGGCCAGGTAGGTTTCGGTTTGGAGGTTTTTTTGGCGGAACCAGGGAAAACGCTCATCGAGTTCGGCCCGCTCAACGTGCAGGGGAACGCCGGTACGCGCCACGGTGGCAATGGCCGCCCCGGAATCGGCGGGAATGGACTCGAGACGCAGGAAGGATTCAAGATTTTCTGTTTGGGCGGCGATTTGGTCCGCAATGGCGTTATCGATTTTAAGGGGCGGGGGAAAGTTGCCGCTGACCATGGCAGCCATGAGCTTTTTCCGGTCGGAATCCCAGAGGTAAATGGCGCCGCCTTGAGCGGAGGTAATTTTGCGGGCGCAGTGAACGATGATGCGCAGCAGATGTTCCCGGTCTATCTCCTCGGTGAGGCCTTCGCCAAGATCGTGAAGAAAATCGTAGATGACTTTCTTTTCCTGCTGAAGCGCGGCAACTTCGCAACGGAGCTGTTTCTGCAATTCGCGGTCGGTCCGGAATTTACGCCACAGGTAACCTGCGCCGAAAACCATCGCGAAGAGACCGCCGGTAATAAAAAAGAAGATCAAGCTGTGCATGCCGTTGCCCCATTCTGAAAACACGGCCCGATTGGCTGCATACGCCGAGCATGGTCACGAATGCACTACTTTTTGCCGGACAGAGACTCAATGACCGTTTTGGGTCGCCGGCTGGCCCAAATCTTCCCGCAAAAATTCGACTACATCCTTGAATTTTGGAATATTGCGAGCGTCAAATTCCATCAGATTCCGGTGAGCTTCCAGGATGGTGGGGGCTGCCTCCTTACGGGTCGGTTCGCGACACGCGACTTCCTCCAATGACTTTTCCATCACGCCATTCATCTCAATGTTCTGCGAATCGATAACGATCAGGCGATCCAAGCCAAGATTCCGAAGTAATTCGAGATTTCGCTGACTGGCGTTTAGGATGTGAAGGCGCCCCTCTCCGGTCTCCTTCAACTTAAGTGCCAAACCAAGTAAAATACCCAAAAACGTGCTATCCAAATAGGTGCAGGTGCCCAAATCGACTACAAAACGGTTCACCGTATCCTTGAGCAGTTTTTGATAAAAAGCCTTGAAACAACTTGAATTTTGGAAGGACCCACGCCCAACTACTTTGACAAAACCCAAGTTAGCGCTACGTGCCACCAAGATTTTCGATATCTCCACCTTTTGACTGTAAGGTTGGAGCCTGAAAAAATCAACATCTAGAATCTTAGTGAGCTAAAATATCTAAATCTAAGCAATAAAATCGTATTTTAGCTTAAAGGAAGAGTAGATTTTCTTAATATATTGTCTGTAAAGCGTTTGCATGTATTATATGGCTTTATGAAGCTCGTTATGGCTATCACCGGCGCCAGCGGTTCTCTTTATGCGCAACGGCTGCTTCAGGTGCTGCGTGATGACCCCGGAGGGCCTCACGAAGTCCATGTTGCGCTCAGCCGCCATGCCCGGGAAGTCGCCCAGGCTGAGGTCGGCAAGTTAACCATACCGGCTGGCTTTACCGTCCACGGCGACGATTCCATGCAAGTTCCTTACGTTAGCGGCTCAGCTCACTTCGATGGCATGGTCATCATCCCATGTTCGATGGGGACGATTGGGCGGATTGCCCATGGCTATTCCGATAGCGCCATCGTCCGGGCCGCCGACGTTTTCCTGAAGGAAAAACGGAAGCTGATCCTTGTTCCGCGGGAGACTCCCTGGAACCTGATCCAGGCCCGCAATATCGTCGCGGTTATGGAAGCCGGAGCCGACCTTATCCCGGCCATGCCGGCGTTTTACCATCGTCCGGAGACGGTGCTTGATCTCGTCGATACCGTGGTTGCCCGTGTCCTCGACCATCTCGGCCTCGATCACGCCTTAACGAAGAGATGGATGGAGAAGCCTTCTCAAGAGTAAACGCTGCTTATGGCAACTGCACCTGCACCCACATCCGCCCCGCCATCTGCGAAAGCATCTCCCGTTTGGACGAAAAACCGCGCCGAATACTGAGCTACTTGGAAAGGGCTTGAACACCGGCATATAGAAACAATACTTGCATTTTTCCCGGTAACCTCATCGGGCCTTTAGCAATCATCATAAGCAAAGGGGTAGGAGTTTTTGCCCCGCAACCAGGAACACACCCCATGACCACTCCCGATGATCCATCTCTATCACGGCGCAATTGGCTCGGAATCGCCACAACGTCGGTTATCGCGGCTTCGGTTGGCGCCGTTGCCGCGACCGAATTTGGCCAGAAGGCCACTCCCGCCCCCGCTCCTCCCAATAACAACGGCTTGGGCGCCCGCGTCTATAATATCCGCGATTTCGGCGCGAAAGGCGATGGCAAGGCTCCCGACACCGCCGCCCTCCAGGCTGCCATTGACGCCTGCGCCAAAGACCAGGGGGGAACTGTCCTCGTGCCTGCGGGAGTTTTTCTTATCGGGACGGTGGAGCTGAAAAGCAATGTCACACTGCATCTGGCCGCGGGTGGAAAGCTGCTTGGCGCCGCCGATGGCAAGCAGTATCACGCGGTGGACGCGATTCCCCTCAGAGGAGATTCCACGCTGAACGATGGGAATGTCGCGCTGATCTTCGCGGTGAAGGCCGAGAATATCCTCATCGAAGGGCAGGGGGCCATCGACGGCCAGGGCGCGCAGTTTCACAGCCCCACCCGCGGCGCTCCATCCCCGGCCGGCCTTACCGGCGGTCACCGGCCCTATCACCTCCTTTTCTATCGATGCCGGAATCTCACGGTGCGCGATGTCTCTCTGGTATCCAGCGCCTTTCATTCGATCCGGGTTATCCAGTCGAGTTATGTGAAAATGGAGGGGTTGCATATCCACAATCGCGTGAACAGCAACAACGATGGCTTTCATTTCATCAGTTGCCAGTACGTCCACATCACCAACTGCGACGTGCAAAGCCAGGACGACGCCTGCGCCCTTTTTGGCAGTTGCAAGTTTGTGACGATCACCAATTCTTCCTTCAGCACCCGCTGGTCGGTTTTCCGGTTCGGCGGCGGCGTGGCGGAAAACATCACCGTCTCCAATTGTCTTATCTACGAGGTCTATGGGTGTCCCATCAAAATGCAGTGCGGCGGAAACTCGCGCTTCGAGAACATCTCTTTTTCCAATTTAATCATGAATAAAGTGACGGGCCCGATTTCCATCGGGGTTGGTGCCGGGGCGAGACGGCCCGCTCCGGCAGCCGGTGGCGCCGCGCCGGGCGCGGTGTCTCCCGCTTTGCCATCCGGCACGTCTTCGCCCGTTGCGGCCTCATCCGCGCCATCGTCCAGCGCTTCGCCTGCCCCCGCCACGGCTTCTCCAACGCCGCCACATCATGAGACCGCTTCGCCCGCGCCGGCTGAGACAGCGGAAAACGAGGCCTCCACGCACGGCCCATCGGGCATCGTCCGTAATATTTCCTTCAACGGAATTCGCGCCACGGTGGTGTTTCCCGAGCAGTTGCCCGATCTCCCGTTTCCCAGTGGGTACCGTCCGGGGGAAATAAAATCGTGCATTGTGCTGAACGGGGTGGGAGACGCGTTTTTGGAAAACATCAGCTTCAACGATATCCAGGTTATGTTTCCGGGGGGTGGCACCGCCGAGGAAGCCGCCGCGACTGTTCCCAAGATCAACGGCGAGTATTTCGAGATCGGCACTCCGTCCGCCTACGGCATTTTCGCCCGTAATGTGCGCGGACTCACTCTCAGTAACGTGCGCCTGGAGGCGGCAACTCCCGAATTGCGGCCGGCGGTTGTCTTCGATCATGTGGAAGATGCCGCGGTCAACGGCCTCAACGCGCAGGGAAACAACAAAGCGGCCTCCCTGCTGCGGTTCACCGATGCTCGCGATATTTTGCTAAGCGCCTCCCGAATTTTGGCCCCGGTTCCCACTTTCCTGGCCGTCGAAGGCGCGGCCAGCCAGGCGATCATCGTTGACGGCGGCGATTTATCGAAAGCGGCCACGCCGGTATCGTTCCATGCCGACGCCCCCAAACAGTCGGTGAAGCTGAGGACGTGAAAATGAGCGGGATGAAGCCGGCTAACCGGCTGAATGTCTCTTGGTATGTTGCCGGTCTCGCGATTACGGCAATGGTGCTCGAAGTCAATCGGGAGCTTGCGGAAAAGGAGAACGGGGCAACCCGGCGCGAGGAATTCGTCTTGGCGTGAAGCGGAACGATTTGGAACGGCATCTTCGCCGTCACGGCTGCAAACTCTACCGGGAGGGTGGAAAACATTCGGTCTGGTGGAATCCGCAAAACCGGAAGACATGGGCTGTTCCCCGTCATCGGGAAGTGAACGATTATACGGTGCGCGGCATCTGCCCGTAGCTGGGAAATTCCTGGCCCGTAGGGGTTGGTTTTTTGAACGGGATAGACTTTATCCTTCCACAGCCCGTTTCAGGTCCGCCGCCTTATCTGTCTTCTCCCAGGTCAGCGCGTCGAGATCGTCCGTGCGGCCAAAGTGGCCGTAATTCGTTGTCTTGCTGTAGATCGGGCGCAACAAATCGAGCTGTTTGATGATATTGGCCGGCTTGAAGCTGAAAACCTGCTTCACCGCGTCGGCGATTTTATCGTCTCCGGCCTTGCCGGTGCCAAACGTGTCGATGTGAACCGAAACCGGTTCGGGGTATCCGATGGCATAAGCAAACTGAATCTCCGCGCGATCGGCCAGTCCCGCCGCCACGATATTCTTCGCTACATACCGGCCCATGTAAGCCGCGCTGCGGTCCACCTTGCTGGGGTCCTTGCCCGAAAAGGCGCCACCGCCGTGACGGCCCATGCCGCCGTAGGTGTCGACGATGATCTTGCGTCCCGTCAGCCCCGAGTCGCCCTCCGGACCGCCAATAACAAACCGGCCCGTCGGATTGACCAGATACCGCGTTTTTGCGTCGAGCAGTTCCTTGGGGAGAACCGTCTTAATCACGTTTTCGACCACAAATTCGTAAATCTCCTTGTGCTTCACCGAATCACGGTGCTGGGTCGACACGACCACCGCGTCGATCCGCTCGATTTTTGTTCCGTTATACTGGAGCGACACCTGGGTCTTGCAGTCGGGACGCAGCCAGGAAACCCTCTTATGCTTGCGCAAGTCCGCCAGCTTGCGACCCAGGGCGTGGGCGTAAAAAATCGGCGCGGGCATCAAATCGGGCGTCTCGTTCACCGCGAAACCAAACATAAGTCCCTGGTCGCCGGCACCCTGCTCGGCGGTCGCCTTCCCGTCGGCGGCGCATTCATCGACGCCCTGCGCAATGTCGGGGCTCTGCGCCGTCAGCGCGTTGAGGATATGAACCCCCTTGGCGTTGAAGGACTCGCCAGGCTCGGTGTAACCAATTTCCTCGATGGCATTGCGCACGGCCTTGTTGTAATCAAATTCGGCTTTGGTCGTAATCTCGCCCGCCACGACGACAAGGTTCGATTTCACCAGCGTCTCACAGGCCACGCGGCTGTTTTTGTCCTGAGCCAGGCAGGCATCGAGCACCGCGTCGGAAATGGTATCGGCAACCTTATCCGGGTGACCTTCCGTCACCGACTCCGACGAAAAAATATAAGATTTGGACATGATTTCGAAGGTACGTTTACGGTTTGCCTAGCGCAAGAACAATATGAACGTATCTGGATGTGTGGATATATAAATGTGTTGTCAGGCGGCAGTTAAAACCAAAGCCTCCCAGCTTTACTCTTCCACCCGCCCATCGCGCATGGTTACCACCCGGTGGGCGGCATTGGCCACTTCACGGCTATGCGTGACCATCACGATCGTCGCACGGTGACGCTCGCCGATTTCGCGGAACAGATTCACCACCCGGATGCTCGCCTCGGAATCGAGATTGCCGGTTGGTTCATCAGCCAGCAGCACTTTTGGTTCCATCAGCAACGCCCGGGCCAGTGCGGTCCGCTGCATTTCACCGCCGGAAAGCTGGTGCAGCCGGTGTCCCGCCCGGTGTTCCATACCCACCGCCTCCAATAAGGCGCGGGCCCGCCGCTCGATTTCCTTTTCGGGGAGATTCTGCAACAAGCCAGGCAACCGCACATTCTCTTCCACCGTCAAGGTCGGCAACAGATTGAAGAACTGAAAAACAAACCCAATTTTTCGCCGCCGCAACCGGGTTAGCCCGGCTTCGTCCAGCCGGTGCACCGGCTCATCATCGAGGTAGATTTCACCGCTGGAAAGGACATCGAGTCCGCCGAGGACATGGAGCAGCGTGCTTTTGCCGCAGCCGCTTGGCCCCATGATGGCCACAAATTCTCCCGCCTCAATCCGCAGGTTCACCCCGTTCAGCGCGTGAACGGCCGCTCCATTTGCGCCGGCCCGGCCATAAAGCTTCGTCGCGTTCTCGACTCGGATCATGTTTTGCTGATTTTTTGGACGAGGCTTGTCGTTGACCGCCCCGGCACCAGCTTCACGATTTCGATTCGGGCGCCGCATGCCCTCAGCACCTCGCCCTCGCTGGGATCGAGAGTTTCGGGCCTGTAGTCGCCGCCCTTAACATAAACATTTGGCTGGACGGCTCTTAGGAACGCCGTCGCCTGCACCTCCGGAAAAATCGTTACCGCGTCGACCATCCGCCATCCGGCCAGTACCTCGGCGCGGTCCATTTCGGGAACCACCGGACGGTCCGGCCCTTTTAATTCGCGCACGGAGGCGTCCCCGTTCAGGCCAATCCAGAGGAAATCGCCCAGCTCTCGCGCTTCCGTCAGGTAACGCAGATGACCCACGTGGAGTAAATCAAAACAGCCGTTCGTCGCCACCACCTTGCGGCCCTCCTGGCGCAACGTGGCGCGAAAAGCGGCCGCCTCATCCAGCGTTAAAATTCTTCCGGAGAACATCACCGCCACTCTCGTCACAATTTATCGGTGATGCCAAGCTCAATCCAAGCCGAGGCATCCTGCGTGTCGCCTATTTTCGCCGGTTGTTTGGAATCGACCGGCTTTTGGCATAACACATAGAGAGCAACCTCTAAAGGCTCGATCCGCTCCACTTCAGCTTCTGGCGCAGGACGTGATAGAAGTCGGAGTGGGGGAGATAGGCGAGGGGTACCTTGCTTGGAGCCGGTTTGATTTCGAGCCATTCGTGGGGATGGAGATGTCCTCCGGACCGTCCATCGAATTGGACCGTGGGAGGGGGCACCCCGGATTGTTTGACGAGGCGGATGCGGATTGTATCGTCAGCGCCGACAACCAGCGCGCGATTGGTGAGAGTGTGAGGGCAGATGGGGGTAAGGATGACCGATTCGGCATCCGGACTGAGAATCGGGCCGCCGGCGGCGAGGGAATAGGCGGTCGAACCCGTGGGTGTGGCAATGATGAGACCGTCGCAGACGTATTCGGTGACGAGGTAATTGCCGATCTCGACCCGGATACGGACGAGGCGTCCGACGTTGGCGCGGGAGATCACGACGTCGTTGAGCGCGCAGGGAATAAGTTGATCCCGGTTGCCGTGATGAAAACAGGTCTCCAGCGCGAGCCGCGGGCTCAGGCGAAGATTGTTTTCAGCGAGATAAGGAAGGATGGTCGCGACTTCTGTTTCCGCCACGGCAGTCAGAAAACCGAGGCTGCCGATATTGACGCCGAGGATGGGAGTGGAGGAGGGGAAGACCGACCCGACGACATCGAGGAGGGAACCATCCCCGCCGGCGACGAGCAGGAGATCCGATTTTTTCGCCAATTCGATTTCGGAAAATCCCGGCTGCCGGATCAAGGCGCTGGTCCGCTTCTCAAAAAGAAGCTGGAGATTGGCATGACGGTGGGAAAATTCGATGAGTTGCCGGAGGACATCCCGGGCGCCCGGTTTGGTCCGGTTGACCACGACGCCAATTTTTATTTTTTTCGCAGCAGCCATAAAAATTCCTCGTTTCCGTCCCGTCCCGGCAATGGCGAGGGGACCACGTCCACCGTCGTCACCGGATAGTCATCCGCCCAATCGCGGAGATCCTGCACCACCCGTTCCCTGACTTTTACGTCCCGCACAATGCCGCCCCGGCCCACTTCAGCGCGCCCGGCCTCAAACTGGGGTTTGATGAGCGCACATATCCGTCCACCGGAGTGAAGCAGACCGAAGGCCGGGGGCAAGACCAGCTTGAGCGAAATAAAGGAGACGTCGGCGGTGATAAAATCGAACGGTTCGGGAAAATGTCCGGCCGCAAAAGCGGCCAGATCGCGGGCATTGACGCCCTCGAAAACTTTCACGCGATTGTCCCGGCGCAACCGCCAATGGAGCTGGCCGGTGCCAACGTCAACGGCGACAACCTCGCGCGCCCCATGCTGGAGCAGGCAGTCGGTGAATCCGCCGGTGGAAGCCCCGATGTCGAGGCAGCGGCAACCGGCCACATCGAGCCGGAAGGCATTCAGGGCGCCCTCAAGTTTGTGGCCTCCGCGGCTGACGTAACGGTCCGCGCCGCGGACTTCAATCGCCGCCGACGCGGCACACAGCTTGCTCGACTTATCCCAACGTTGACCTTCCACCCATACTTCCCCAGCCAAAATAAGCCGCTGCGCCTGTTCGCGCGATTCAACCAGGCCGCGCGCCATCAGTTCCATGTCGAGACGCCGGGATTTCATTCTACTTTTGCCAAGAGTTTCGAGCCGAGGCTAACCGGTTTGCGTCCGTCATCCGACCAAATTCTTTTTTTCAGACCAA
>Ga0335072_10010587_pt1 | contig 13260 bp, 14 predicted proteins | sample Lox_Sample_21_FD_206725 | JGI IMG/M metagenome (GOLD analysis project Ga0335072, IMG submission 206725) | Soil microbial communities from Loxahatchee National Wildlife Refuge, Florida, United States - Lox_Sample_2.1 | ecosystem: Environmental > Terrestrial > Soil > Wetlands | place: USA...
ATGTCCTATGTAAAGAACTCATTCACTGGCGAGAAAGCCCGACTTCTTGCCAGACGTGGGAGTTTGTCAACTCGCGGCATTCGGGCGCAGCCCTGGTGGCCGGAGGAAGTGTGCGAGAAAGTTGAGAAGATCGTATGGGTGGTCTACAGTCTGGGAGACATCGGAGATGATCTGCACGAATTTGCCGCCTACGATAAGCGTGGCAATGTACTTGGTGTCCGCCGCATCGAGCAACTCTAACCAATAACAACGCGACGTGAGGCTTTGCAGTGCCGGATGTTCAAAAACCAATCGTCGGCGAAATTGCCAGACGCCTGGCGAGAAATGGCAGTCTGTCTTCCCGAACCACTCGCTGCCGTCCATGGTGGCCGGAAGAGATTTGCAGAAACATCGACAAGATCGTGTGGGTCGTGTCGGGACTGAACGAGGCTGGCAATTGTTGGCAAGAATTCATCGCATACGACGCGTGCGGAAGGCAGTTGGGATCGCACCGCATCGAAGGGGCATGAATACGCAGGGATGATTCGGGGTCGTTGGTTGTGGCTGCTCGTGGTTAAGCCGGCATAGCTCATCATGGATGATTAAGGGATTGTGAGGTTCGATGTATCTCTCAAGGGTCTATGAAGCGGGAGCGACATCCCATCGGATTCGCTACGCCATTGACAACATTCTCCGCGACCGGGTGGTGAATGAGGGAGCCTTCCGAGTCTGCTTCGAGATGGGGGATGAAGATGTGGTGATGGTAGCGATTCTTCGCCGTGGATTGAGAAACCCAAGGTTGCGGATGGCACTGGAGCGCAGTCATCTAATCGATCTGACGCATTGGCTGGCGCGGTATCCGGATCTGGCAGAGGCTTACCTCGCGATTGGAAGCTCTGAGTTCCATGACGGTTGTGGCAACCGGCGGCGCATGTAGTCGCGCCACGTCAGCGTCGGTGCCCTTTGACACTCAGTGTCATGTGACATTCACAGGTGAATGCATCGGATGCGGGTGCGCGCTGATCGAGCCAACGCTCGAACTCGGCTTCTTCCTTGACACCGTGAACCTCACGATCAGGATTCAGCTGACCCCACTCGAACCATTTCCCGCTCAGCCACAGAAAATATGGCGTGAGCAGCGCATCAGGACAGCGGTCCTTGTCAAGCACGAGCATCTGTTCCGAGGTCATGCCGTGGTCGCGAGCGTATGCGCAATACCGAAGCTGAAAATCTCCTTTATATCGGGTTCTTCCCGTACGCATGGTATACCAACCTGTCTCCTGAACTCGTACCGGAGGAGGTAGGAGTTCCGAATTCTGGAGTTCGCTATGCGTCTGTCAGGACTCCGAAAGGAAGTACCTTTCCGCCGCTTTGATCAAAGAAGCGCGGTCAAGACACGGCTGCTTATCCTTGTACCTGGCAGCCCAAACAATTTGATTGATTAAATCTCTGGGCTGGCATCCTCGTAATTCCTGATGATGCCGGCCGCGAATCTCGGCGATCAACTCACTGAGCAAGGCTGAGTCCACTTCCAGCCCCCGTTCGTTAGCCAGCCTGCGGAAAATCTCGCAGAACTGTTCGTCGGATGCCACAGCGATTTTGATTTTGGTCTGAATCCTCCGCAGAAAGGCGGCATCGACCAGTTCCGCCGGATTCATGTTGGTGGCAAAGACCACAAGCATCTCGAACGGAATCTCGATCTTCTTTCCTCCCGCCAAAGTCAGAAAATCGATACCGCGATCCAGCGGTACCACCCATCGGTTGAGTAACTCCTCCGGAGGCGTTCGCTGCCTTCCAAAGTCATCGAGAATCAGGACGCCGTTGTTCGCTTTCATTTGAACAGGACCGACATAGAATCCGGTGCTGGAGTTGAGTTGCAGATCGAGCATCTCCCCTGTAAGCTCTCCGCCGACCAGAACAGAAGGTCTGTGGCAGCGAACCCAGCGCTCATCTTCGTTCTCCTTATTTGGAACAGCCTGCTTGTGAATCATTGCGTCAAAAACAACGATAATGTTTCCGTCGACTTCAACGGCGTATGGTATCCACACGTCGTCCACAGAGAGCACCCGCGAAATTGTTTCAGCGATGGCCGTTTTTCCCACCCCGGCCGGTCCGTAGAGGAAGATCGAAGACCCGGAGTTCAGTGCAGTTCCCACCTCTTCGAGGGTTTTGCTCTCGATCACAAGATGACCAAACGCTCGCAGGACATCCGATTCATGTACGACGACATTCCGCACGCTTTGCCTGCGTGCCTGAACTACGTAGTTCCGAAGAGAGACTGGCGCCGCGCCCGCATATTGATTCCGAGCAAGCAGTTCCAGAGCTCTGGCTCAGCCAGGCGATGTCACTGCGAGGTCAGGAAGACTACCTGACATGCCGGTAACCTGGCAAAACTGATCCGCTCGCATTTTTGAAATGAGCTCGTTCGTAGGCTCGATGCCGAGCCTGATGTGATGAGAAAGATCGCGCGTCGACATTGGTCCGGACAGATAGAGGATCTTTAGCGCGATATCTTCGAGAACCGCCTGCCGTATACCGAGCTCGGTCAGGGATCGTGGCTTATGTTCGGGCCCGTCCAGGGACGCGTTCGGTCGACGATCGTTAGCATCAATTGCTGTGTTCATATTCGAGCAAACCTCGGAACGAGTCCCCCCTGCCCGCAAGTATGGCAATCCGTCAGCGTCAGAATCGGGACAAGCACTGGGCCGATCAGTGCATTATCAAATTTCAAGGGGTGGCCGGGTTGGTGTTTGCGCACGGTCCTTGCTGTTGTCCGAATGTTCTTCACCATAGTCGCGAAGAGTGCCCGCCCGGCATTTCTTGCGGCGTCGGATGCACGGACGAGAATACTTTGAAAAGGCACGGTAGCGAGGTAGCGCTGCGGAGGATCTGGCTCCGCTACAAGAGGGTGTCGCCGATCGAGAGGGAGAATTAAGAATTTCGCGATCTGAGCAGGCATAGCTGACTCCTCCGAGTTCAAGCCTCGCAGGAGTCATTTTCCTCTCGGGAGAGAGGCGATTAAGAGTGGACTCCAACACCCGCTCGCGTTCAGTATTCCCGGAGGGTGCACTGCGTGTCAATCATAACTGCCGGGCGCGAACCAGACTGCTTATCACGGCGACAAATTCCGGGGTCGTACCAATACGGGTTTTCCGAATGTGATTCCAATCCTTCCCTGGAAACACGCGCAACTTCTCAACCGGCGGATGTTCGATTGGCCAAGCCGCGTTACTCATCGGGTTGGGTCCGTTGCAGCATGGGCAAATCGCCGCCGGAGCTCGTCCAGTTGGCTCTGAATATGGAGAGCCATTACTGCAAGCAGATCCCGGCCTTCTCGGGCTGCGTTCTCGGCCTTTGCCTTGAGCTGGCCCATATCGCTCCTGGAAAGGTCCGCAATTTCGAGTTCGACGACAGAAAGCCGGTTCCGGATCTGCCTCAAGCGACGCAAAACACGAACCAAATCTGCTGCGGTCCCGGAGCCCTCAACCGCTTCGGGGCGATATTCGGAATCCATGACGATCCGGCGAAGCGCGTCTTCATCGCCGACTGCATACGCCGCATTGACCTCCCGCATCGAGCGTTCTCGTCGCGCGCGATCCACCTCGTTGGTTGCGGTATCGGGATGAACCTGTCTGGCCGCTTCCCGATAAAGACTCTTCAGTTCGCTGAGTGGCGAGAAAAGGGGCACTTCATGAGTCTCGCTAAGGGCCGCTGAATGAGATTCCTGATCTGGCAGGTGTGGCTGAGGGGCGTGGCTCCTATCGTCGGAAATGCCAAACTGTTCTGCCGGGAAATTCGCGAGTCGAACCTTCCACTCCTTGAGTTGGGCATTGAGAGTTCCCAGCTTGAGAAGATAAAGCTGCTCAAACTCTGCCAGTTCTGCCTTCCAGGTCGTGAGCCTGTGTTCCTGGCTTGCGAGATCTGCTTCGAGCCAGGTCAATTCCGCTCGCCTGGAGGCCAGCTCTTCATCTTCCGGTGATGGCCGATGCACAGCTTCCGCTTTCGTCACAGCCCCGAGTGCTGCGTTTGAGAGTAATTATACGAAGCTGAGGACAATGGGAAGACGGTTCGGCATCGTGAAATGCAGTAATCTTGACAACCACCTGCCGACGGATCATCATGGGGCCTGAACATCTCGATCAGGTGATGGAAGTCCACCTCTAACCGCCTTCACGGCTGATGATTCCTACTCTTATGAGGAGCCGCGCCGTGAAGAAGATCGTTCGGAAGTTCGCGTCAGGCACGCAATATCCCGCTTCAGAATCCCTCCCCCACATCCTTCAGCCAATTCAGCCATGGTTCGATTCGTCGACCTTTCTGATTGGTGTTCGCCGATGCTGAATTGGAAATCGCTTCGATAGAGACCGGAGAACTTCATCAGGAATCGAAAACGCGTTTTTCAGGTGAGTGCTGATGCTACGGACCGTTGTATATAACCTGGTTCAGCTGCTGTTCATCCTCGGCTTTGCGCCTCTGTACGCCGGCGTGCTCAGCCGGTTCAAAGAGAATGTGCAGAGCAGGCGCGGACCCAGCATCCTTCAGCCGTATCGCGACCTCTGGAAGCTCTTTCACAAGGACGAGGTCGTCTCCTCAGAAACGACATGGATCTTTCGCTTCACTCCGTACCTGGTTTTTGTTGTCCCCCTGTTCGTTGCCAGCCTCATACCGGTCCTGACGGATTATCCGCTGGCTTTCGCTTTCATGGGCGACATGCTGGCTGCTGGATTTTTCCTCGGACTCGGAGGCTTCTTCGCCGCGCTCGCCGCCGTTGACACTGGCAATCCTTACGGCCCCATGGGAGCAAGCCGAACGCGCATGGTAGGCTTCCTGGCTGAACCGGTTTTCATGATCGTATTCTTCACCGTTTCTTTCGTCGCTCAGTCGACAATCCCGTACATCGTTCAGCAACAATGGGTCGCCAGTCCCGCCGCCTTCTTCTCTCCCGCGCACATCCTGCTGCTTATCGCCTTTTTCATGCTGATCCTGGCAGAGGGCGGAAAAATCCCCGTGGATAATCCGACGGGGCACTTCGAGCTAGCCATGATCGATGAATCGAAGGGGTTGGAATACTCAGGGCGCGGCGCTGCGTTGATGAAGTGGGGCGGGCAGATGAAGTTTCTGGTGCTCACCTGCGTTTTCCTGAACGTCTTGCTGGCGCCCTGGGGGCTGGCCAAAGACTTACTCGTCAACCACCTTTTACTGGCGATTCCTCTCATCCTTCTCAAAATTCTCCTGTTTACGGTGATTCTGGTGGTGATTGAAACCTCTCTCGCCAAGCTGCGCCTCTTCCGCATCAGCGAGTTTCTCGGAGCCGCATTCATCATCTCTGTTGCGGCCATGATTGCCAGCATCTTTTCAACTCCGGGTGTCTAGAAAGGACGGCAGCGGTGAGCGGTACACACACGCAGTTGATTGATGGACTGAACGCCCTGACGGCAGGACTGGTACTGCTCAGCTCGTTCGGGATGGTGACGACTCGTCAGGTGCAGGGGGTGATACGGTTCCTTGTCGTGCAGTCTCTTTTTGTGGCTGCGTCCGCATTTCTGATCGGGTTCAACCGCGGCTCGATTGACCTGCTGGCCCTTGGGGCGATCATGATCGGGTCGAAAGTAATCACCATTCCATGGGTGCTCAGGCGGATGCTGCCTGGCGATGTCTATGAGCGGCGGGAGATCAACCAGGCCGTTAACATTCCCTCGTCTCTCTTGCTGGCGCTGCTGCTGGCCATCGCAGCAGAGTTCCTGGTCGGTCCTCTGGTCGCGACGACGTCAGACCCGGTAATTCATGTGAACTTACCCATCGGGCTGGCCGGCCTGCTGATCGGCGGATATTCCCTCATTGCGCGCCGCGAGGCTATTCCTCAGTTGATTGGTCTGCTGGCCATGGAAAACGGAGCCTTCTTCGCGGGCATCTCCATCGCCCCCGATCTTCCACTGATTGCGGAACTGGCCATCGCGATCGATGTGATTCTTATCGCAGTCGTCGTCGGCCTGCTTACACGAAACATTACGGAAACGATTGGAACGACCGAAGCAGCAGCCATGAGCGAATTAAAAGAGGAACCTCAGTCATGGCGCTAATCGTTGCCGTCTTTCTCCCGCTGCTGGCAGCATTGCTCTCCTGGGTAAAGCCGTTGCGTTCGATTGCTTGGGGAACAACGGTGTTTTGTCTCGCGGTCAGTTTTGCCGCAACGGTCGTAACTGCGGGACAGGTTCTTGGGAGGGGGCGCGTCGTTGCCATTCCCGGCTGGATCGAAGTGGACGGCCTGGGCTCGCTCGTGCTTCTTCTCGTTACCTTCGTCTGTACGCTGGCCGCGATCTACGCGGGCGGTTACATGCGCCACGGCAGCTCATCCAAGGCGCGGTTATGGTGGTTCTACTCGAACTACAACCTGCTGGTGTTTGCTCTGGCCGTTGTGCCGGCGATCGAGCGCACGAATCTGGTGTGGGTTGGGGTTGAGCTGGTTACACTGTTCGCAACTCTGCTGGTCGCTTACGAGAGTACCGCCGGCGCGCTTGAGGCCTCCTGGAAGATGGCGATCCTTACGATCATGGGAGCGCCGATCTCTCTCTTCGGATTTCTGGTTCTCTATTGGGCTTTTCGCAGCGCTGGCGGTGGGCTGGCGGAAACCTGGACGGGTCTCTATGCCATGTCGTCAACGATGCCACCGAACCTGCTGAAGTTCTCATTCCTGCTGGTATTCGTGGGATTCGGCGCGAAGGCGGGCCTGGCTCCCATGCATACCTGGCTGCCGGACGCCCACAGCCAGGCGCCCACGCCCGTATGCGCCGTGCTGTCCGGAGTGAAGACTACGGTGCCGCTCTACGTGATCCTGCGTTTCCTTTCCATCATCCTTGCGTCCCCCGAGGCGCGCCTGGGGGAATGGATGGTAGTGATCGGGCTGTTTTCCGTGGGGATCGCGGCATTTCTTCTGCTGCAGGTTCGCGAATACAAGCGAATGTTTGCCTTCTCCACAGTGGAACATATGGGCATCATTCTGGTCGCGGCCGGCTTTGCGACTCACGAAGCGGCCTACGGAGCCATGGCGCAGATGCTGAACCACGCCATCACCAAGTCACTTTGCTTCTACGCTGCGGGCATGGTGCTGCTGGCGCTCGGAACCCGCCAGATCAGCGAAGTGCGCGGGCTCTTTCGAACTTCACCCTTCGCCGGTAGTGCGCTGCTGTTGTGCTCGCTGGCCATCGCCGGGGCTCCGCCGTTTCCAATATTCCTGAGCGAGTTTTCCATTCTTTCAGCGGGCCTTCGAGCCGGACATCCTGCCGCAGTTACGATTCTGGCAATTTTCATCGTTATCGCGTTTGTAGCGATCCTGCTGCAGGTGAACGGCATGTTGTTTGGCAAGCCTGAGCCGTCGGTGCCGCAAGTAAAAATACCCCTGAGCTGTCGCACAGCCGTCGTGCTGGCCGCGATTCCAGTGGTGGTTCTGGGCGTTTATGTTCCCGGCCCCATACATTCCCTTCTGACGCTGGCGGCGCAGCAATTAGGAGGACGTTGACATGGGCGCCTGTTCCTCATCCATGGAAGAACGCGGAAGAACAACCCTGAACGACGTGGCCGCGGCCATCGAAGGCCGCTTCGGAAACGACATTTACCGCACCCCGGCCAGCCATGGCTGCGCGCTCTCATATTCCCTGACAAAGCCAAGTTCGTTGCCCGCGGTGTGCAGGTCGCTGTTTTGGGACTGCGGCTGCCTGTTGGGCGGCATCATTGCCGAAGAACAACCCGGCCGCTGGCAGATGCATTACGTGTTTCTTCTCCTGTTGTCGGGATGGATCGATGTGGTGCTCACCTTGCCGATCGAAACAACCACCGTGCCCAGCATCGTGGCCGAGGTGCATGCGGCCGACTGGCACGAGCGCGAGATCGAAGATCTTTTTGGGATTCACTTCGAGAACCATCCCCGGCTGGGCGACTTCGTCCTTCACGACCAGATCTGGCACGAGGGGATCGATCCGATGCGCAGGAACTTTTCGGCGAGCCCCGCTCAACTGGGAAAACAGATGGACCTTGAGTGGCAGCCATTGCTGGTCGTGGGCGACCCCGGTTCGTTCGCTATGCCCGTCGGTCCGGTGTACACGGGCGGCCTTGGCGAATCTCTGCATTTCCTGCTGGAGACGGTCGGAGAAGACGTGATCCGCGCCATTCCGCGGTTGTTTTACAACTACCGTGCGGTGGAGAAAATCGCCGAAGGCCGAACCGTGCCGGATGCGCTGTTGCTGGCGGAACGCTTCGCGGCAACCTCTTCGTTTGCGCATTCGCTGGCATTCTGCCAGGCGGTGGAGAGAATCTATGCGGTCGAAGCGCCGCCAAGGGCAGCACTCCTGCGTGTTCTGTTTTGTGAACTGGAACGGCTCAGACAGCATGTGGCGGCAATCTCCTCCATTTGCGACTCCACGGCATTGGCGGTTCCCGCAGCCCAGGCCTCCATCCTTACAGAGCAGTTGTTGCGCGCCTCGGGCATCCTTGCCGGACACCGGTATCTCTTCGGATTGAATGTTCCGGGCGGCCTAAGCCGCGACTTCGAGACGGAAGAGTGCAGGAAGATCCTCGCATCAGCCGATAAAGCGGAAAAGGAATTGCGCGTTTTAGAGAAACGGCTTCGCTACAGCAGCAGCTTTCTTGATCGTCTGGAAGACGTCGGCGTTGTCAAGGGCGCGGACGCCCGCGATCTGAATCTGGTAGGTCCTATCGGCCGCGCCTCCGGCCAGCACTGCGATCTGCGGAAAGCTTGTTCCTATTCGGGTTACGAACGGCTCACGTTTGAAGTGCCCTGTGAAACTGAGGGCGACGGTTATGCGCGGCTGCGCATCCTGTTTGCGGAGGCCGCCCAGTCCGTGGGGCTGATGCACCAGGCAGTCGATGCTCTTAGGCCGGGCCCTGTCCGTGTTGTTTGTGAGGGGAACCATCCGGGCACGGCACTGGGATGGGTGGAAGCGCCCAGAGGAGCAGCCCTCCACTGGGTCAGTATCGACGAGAAAGGCCTGGTCGAGCGGTATCACGCGATGACACCGTCCTTCAACAACTGGCTTGGCTTTTTTATGGCGGCCGAGGATTTTGCGTTTCAGGATTTCCCGATCATTCTCGCAACCTGGGGGCTGTCCGCGACCGAGTGTGACCGGTAGAGGTGGAACAGGATGAGCTTTTGGTTTTGGCATGGCCTGCGCAGGGGTATTCAATCCACCCGCTATCCGCGGAGGGCGGAGACAGCGATGGGAGTTTCTCCCGGCTGCCCGGTCAACACGGAATTTTCGTCGCCTGGCGAGGCTCAGCTCGCTGCCGCTGCCTGCCCCGTGGATGCCATCATTGCACACGGAAAGTCGGCTTTGGTCGATCCAGGAAAATGCGTGCATTGCCAGCGCTGCCGCCTGAGTATTTCCACTCCGATGAATTGGGATACCGGGTACGAATGGGCCAGGCTGCCGGCTGGAAACAACGAAAGTGCGACCTTTCCTCCGTCGTTTTCTAGGTCCCTGCACATCATGGTCGTGGACGCAGGAGACTGTGGCGCCTGCCTTCATGAAGTGAAGCAGCTCAACAATCCTCTCTACAACATGCACCGCCTCGGATTCTTCTTCACCGCGACTCCGCGTACCGCTGACCTTTTGCTGGTTGTGGGACCAGTGAGCGAAAACATGCGCGGAGCGCTGCAAAAGACGTGGGAAGCAATGCCCACCACCAGGCGACTGATGGCCGTGGGCAGTTGTGCCATTTCAGGCGGTGTCTTTGGCCGCAGCTTTATGTGCGCGGGTGGGGTAGGGTCAGTCTTGCCGGTGAACTTTGAAGTTCCGGGAAATCCACCGCCTCCGCTGGCCATTCTGCACGGTCTGCTGATGGCCACGGGTCGGAACCCTGCCACAAGAAATGAGCCTGTTGCCGAAGGGAGATTGTGACGTATGGTTTCGGTAACCGGCACGTCGATAGTCGTCTTCTTCCTGGTTTGTGCCGCGGGCATGGGTCTCTCGGCGCTTTGCGGCCGGAGGCGCGCTCCGGTGGTCATTGCCGGCGCAGGCGCGATTGCATCCGTCCTGATGGTCTTTGCGTCTGCGGCGGTACTTCTCACCGGTCGGAGCTATGAAGCCGCTCTCTGGACGCTGGACGGCTTCGGCCGGCTCACCCTGCGCCTGGATCCATTGAGTTCCATATTTCTGCTGACTGCGGGCATTGTCTATTTTTCGATTTCTCTGTTTGTCCGGAGTTTTCTCAAAGACCAGCAAGGTACCGACTACCCTGCGCATCGCTACGGCTTTATGTACTTCGCCCTGATGGCTTCCGTCGCGCTGATCCTTATGGCGAATGACGCTCCACTCTTCCTCATCAGCTGGGAATGCATGTCCATCCTGTGCTTCTTACTGATTAACTTCGAATTGCGGAGCCAAACCGATAAGACAGCCGGTTACATCATGCTGGCGATGAGCGAGGCTGGCTTTCTGGCCGTAGTCATCGCTTTTCTGGTTCTGGGCCGAGGCGCAGCCGGCTTTTCCTTCTCCGCTCTCAGCGCGGCGGCAGGATCGCTTTCCCGGCCGGCTCTGTGGAGCGTGTTCCTGCTCGGATTTTTCGGATTTGGAGTGAAAGCCGGACTGGTTCCTGTCAATTTTTGGCTACCGCGGTCTTACACCGCTGCCCCACCTGTATTCATCCCCGTTTTCGCAGGCGTGACCCTGAATCTCGGCTTCTATGGGATCCTGCGTCTCAACGCGGATCTGATCCATGCCAGCTACGGGACCGGCGTACTTGCACTCATCACAGGGAGCATCACGGCGCTGGTCGGGATACTCTACGCCACCACGGATCGCGACATGAAGACGATGCTCGCCCACAGCTCGATCGAGAATGCGGGAATTATCGTCGCTGCTCTGGGCGCCTTCCTGATTTATCGGGCATCCGCAGAGCCAGTTGCCGCGGCGATTGCCTTATCAGCGGCGCTTTATCATATGCTGAATCACTCCGTCTACAAGACGCTGCTGTTTCAGGGAACCGCCCATGTGGAAGCTGCAACCGGCACCCGCGACATGGATCAGCTCGGCGGTTTGTCTCGCCTGTTGCCTGGACTGTCGGCCCTCGTTCTTGTGGGTTGCCTGGCAATTTCCGCAGTGCCTCCGTTCAACGGCTTTGTCAGTGAATGGCTGACGTTGCAGTCGCTGTTGCGCAGCGCCGTTTTGTCCTCTACATCGGTGAGGATTGTGTTCGCCCTCTGCGGGGCCGCTTTGGCGCTCACCGCCGCCCTGGCGGTGACCTGTTTTGTCAAAACGTACGCCATGAATTTCCTGGGTCCGCGCAGAGGCGCGTGGGAGCCGCGGTTGCCCGCGCGCAAGGGCATCCCGTTCCCACTGGCGTATCTGGCCGTCGCCTGTCTGCTGCTGGGAATACTCCCCACCTATGTTCTCCCCGCGCTGAATCGGGCCGTAGAGCCGCTGGCGGGCGCGAGCATCACAACGGCTCTGGTGCAGCCGTTCTTTACGGCGAACGCAGGGAACAAAGAGCTTCCGCAGGCTTTCCTTCAGGACTTCCATAATATCGGCGCCCAAGCGGGCCGCGGACTGCTGCCTGGCCGCGGATTGGTCGTGCTGCTGCGCGGGCGTGAAGCGAATCCTGTTGTCTTCGCCATGTCGACTGCGTACGCTTTTGTTGCCCTTGCCATACTGCTTCTGCTCACGTGGTTTGCCGTCACGCGGCTGTCACGGCGGCGTTCGGTCGTGCGTCGGCCGCTTTGGGCAGGCGGAATCCCGCGACTCCTGCCGCAGATGACCTACACGGCAACGGGATTTTCTAACCCCGTACGCGTTGTGTTCCAGGCAATCTTTCAGCCCAACATCACGGAGGACACCCGTCAGACTGTCGCGGTGCATTTCCGCACCGCCATTCACCGGCAGCGCGAAGAAACGCATGTTGTGGATCGTTTATTCCTTCAGCCGATGGGTGCGGCTATGCGATGGGTTGCCCGGTTGTTGGCTGGCATGCACCATGGCCGGCTGAATGCTTATGTAACCTATGTGCTTGCCTTTTTCCTGCTCGTGCTGTTTCTGTACCGGGGAACGTGAACGGAGACGGAATACCCCACACCGCCGTTCATAGCAGTCCGCAGCAGCTTGCCCAGGAGAGAAGGGGTTGAACACAGATAGAGGCTCCTGAAGCGAAGGGAGTTGCATGAATACCGTCGGACTGGCGTTAGTTCTGCTTTTTTTGGTGTGTGCCGCAGGCATTGTGCTGGGAATAGTTGTTCCCGCAAGATGGGTCCCGGCGGTGGTGGCATGGGCGGGATCCGTGGCCGCGGTATTGGCGCTCTGGTCCTCCGGGGCTGTTCTTATTTCTGGAGACGAATTTAGTCACCCTCTCTGGACGATTCCTTCCATCGGTACTCTTTCGATCCTGCTGGATCGCGTATCGGCGTTCTTCCTGCTGATAGCCGCAGTTGTCATACTCGCCAGCTCCATCTTTTCAGCTAACTATATGAAGCGGTATGCAGGTCGTTACAGCCTTGCGGCCTTCAACGCGTGGTATCTGGTCTTGTGCGCTTCGATCGTGTGGATTTTGATTGAGAGTGACGTTTTTGGATTCCTGCTTGCCTGGGAAGCCATGTCCCTCTCAAGCTACCTACTGGTCAATTTCGAGCACCAGCATCAGGGAACCAGGCAGGCAGGCTTGCTGATGCTGGCTATGGGTGAGGCGGGCTTTATCGCGGTGGAGCTTGTGCTGCTGCTTCTGGCCGTCAGGGCAGGATCATGGCAGTTTTCAGAATTGAAGGGGGCGGCTATTGGATTGCGCCCCGCTATCCTCTGGGTTGTTTTCCTGTTGAGCTTCTTCGGCTTTGGCGTCAAGGCGGGCCTCGTTCCCGTGAATGCCTGGTTGCCAAGGGCCCATCCCGCAGCGCCTGCTAATGTGTCCGCGATTCTGTCCGGTGTGATCCTAAACCTGGGAATTTATGGAATTATCCGAGTCGACTTTCAGCTCGTTCCCGTCAGCACCGTTGGCACAGGACTGGTGATGCTGCTTACAGGAACCGTCTCGGCGCTGGTGGGCATTCTGTACGCGACGACAGAGAGCGATCTGAAGGGGGTGCTTGCTCATAGTTCCATTGAGAACATGGGAATCGTGACTCTTGGTCTGGGCGCAAGCGTGATCTTTGCAGCGTTGGGTCTTCCGCTGCTTTCGGGCATGGCCCTGATCGCAGCCTTTTACCATATGCTGAATCACTCGTTCTATAAGTCGCTCCTGTTCCTGGGCGCGGGGTCCGTGGATGAACATTCCGGCACCCGCGATCTC
>Ga0335072_10010588_pt1 | contig 13259 bp, 9 predicted proteins | sample Lox_Sample_21_FD_206725 | JGI IMG/M metagenome (GOLD analysis project Ga0335072, IMG submission 206725) | Soil microbial communities from Loxahatchee National Wildlife Refuge, Florida, United States - Lox_Sample_2.1 | ecosystem: Environmental > Terrestrial > Soil > Wetlands | place: USA: Florida...
GACTTGATTGCTGAAAGAGCCGCCTCAATCCCCGGCATAGCAATCAGCTCGGAGTTGAAGCGGCTCATAAGTTGAAGCCGCACCTTTTCAGCGAAGCCGGGAGGCACGGAGATACCGAACTTGGTTTCCAAATCGGCAAACATGGCTGTTGCGCTAATGCCCACATACTGTTCAGCGATCTCATCCACAGCTATCGGGAAGCCGATCTCGGTTAAGCAGGCTGCGTTTTCCCGACAGGCAATAAGTTCGCTATCGATCAAAACCCCGTCGCAGTCGAAAATGATCAGTTCGCTCGCCATATCGCCATTGTGACGAGCTCTATCCGATAGAGGCAAGCGTCTGCTCGTGCAAAAGTCAAGACTTTCGGGCATTTCCGTTGACCCTTTGTCGTCAATAGGTTACAAGTCCCGCAAGGTATGACCGAAAAGAACTCCCCTCCCCGGCCTGTCGGCTATGCCCGCGTCAGTACCTACGGGCAGACGCTCGACGCTCAGCTTGAACAGCTACGCGGCGCTCGACTGCCGACTCGCAGACTGAATACAGTGGTCGAACGGGAGGGAGTCAATTACGTCTGTGGCGTCGTGGAATCGAACAATTCCGTGTTCAAGGAACAAGATCTCCGACATGACTACGGTCATGACGCTTTTGTCCTTCTCGTAGAGGGAGAGAAGGTGCTTCCCAAAGAGATCGCGATGCAGATCAAATCCGGGACTAGCTACTGTACCCCGACCGGTTGTCGAATTCCGGCAACGGGAAGCCAGCTCAATTTCTGGGCGAAGCACGATCTCGAAACTCTTGGGGTGGTGTACGATCCAGCAGAGGGTGCCGCGTATTGGGTCGACCTAAAAGCCGAAAGCCAGCAGCGAACGGCATGCCGACAGGGCGAGACAGGGGCTGTGATCGAATTTCCGAAATGCGCATGGAACAGGTTTGACGCATTGATGTTTCGAGAATTCCTTGTGCCAGTGCTGCAAGGGAAAGCTCCAACGGTGTCGCTGGATGTTGCACTGGAATGGGCGAGGTCGTCGGATTTCCAGACCCATGACATTGGTGTGCGCACGCTGGCCGCACGGCACAAGACGGAGCCTGCTACGTGGGATTTGCTGTTCGATCTTTTCAGTTCACGGCCAGCCGAAGATCTATGTACGCGTTTGGCGATCGCCATAGCTCAAATCATGGGTCATAGCGACATCGGCTATTATTCAGAAGAGGTTCCCGAAGAGGTTCGTCGCCCTATCCGCGCCAGGATTCTGCGCTTCAGTGCCGAGGAGATAGGAAAAATACTCAGCTTCTGCGATGACGGGGAGGGACTTGAAAGGGGCAGCACGATCTATTCGTTATTGTCGGTAATCGGCGCACGGCCCGACAGCCCGGAAATCCTCCGAAGTATTCGCGACAGCGATGCCTACGATAAGGCGATCCGGGACCGTGCGGCCGGGCTGTACAGAGTCTGCCGCGAAGATCCTGAGTGGTGGAACTTCTGGCGTCGCAATGCATAGCAATCGCACGTAGCGCCATACTTGCCGAAGCGTCGGACCGTGTGCCACCGTCCGTATCGTATCCCCAAGGTTGCAGGAGCGCGGTCAGAGACAATGAGTGCGGGTGCCCCGCGGCGGCCCCGCGGGCAGCCAATCAAGCGCGAGCTGGAGGAGCTGGCCGCCGGTTCTCCGATCAATCAGCCGCCGGAGCCGCTTGACCTCGTTCACGTGACTTCGGTCGGGTGGGGAAAGCGGATCATCAGCACAGCGCGGATCGAAGCCCGGAGGTGTCGGGTGTTCGACCACGATCTCGTCTATGCCTTCCTCGCCCGCCCCGCCTACCGGTTTCGCGACGGTGATCTGAAATCTGATCAGATCAGCCGCTTTCCTTTTGTGCTCGTGCTCTCACCAGAGAATCTGGGGCCGCCCTTTCACGTATATCCATTCGATACCGGTGCGTTCGATGCTGGTCTGTACAAGGCGGCAGCCGATCCGACGATTTATTTGGAGGAGTATGAGCTGCCGCCGACTTTGGTCGGCGCCCTCCAGCACATCGCATGGGCGTTCGGTAGCAAGGCCGGTTATTTCGAAGGGACGGTCAAGGCGGACCTGGCCGAAAGCCTGCCGGCCTGGCGGACCATAGGGCGCGGATGGATCGACATTGCTGGACTCGCATCGGTTGGCCGCGATCGTCCCGACGCCCGGGCTGCAGCAATCGAAGTCGCATATGGCCGGTCGATCGATCTCAAGCAGCATCACGTCCGTCTAGTGATATTCCCGCTCCAGTTCATTGAAGACGATCGCGGCAACAATGCCGAATTCCTGGCTCAACTGACGACATTGGGCCTCGCGTACAAGACCTACAACTGGCGCCCGAATGAAACGCCGGACTCGTTCATGGACGAAGTTGCCAGGATTGTCCGGGAACACCTTGAGGAATCCGGGCAGCTATGAGCGACGCACCGGAAGAACTGACGTTGATTGGCTACGAAAAGCTCGCTGAACACGGGTTCGCTCTTCCCTGCTTCGGCCGCACTGTCGGGGCCAACACAGCTTATGTCGCGCGTGCGACGCAGCCCGGCGACCCCTTGGCAGCCATTGCCGCTTTCGATGTCTATGAACCGGATGACATGCAGCAGATGCCGCCCGGCAAACCGAATGTCCGGGCCTGGATCGGCGGGCCGTGGATAGACGTGTTTCTCTGGAATGGTGAGGTCATCGCGGGTAGCAAGCCCGAAATCTGGCAATCGCTTGTGAGCATGCGGACCGCTATCGCGGTCATTGCTCCTCTCACCTTGCTTAATCTCGCCGAGGGAGTTCCCGGGGAAGCCGTGGGCCCGCTTGCCCGCGCTGCATTAGCGTGGCTGGAAGAGCGTCGTGGGGTCTCCGACGCCCGGGCTTGGCTGATCGGCACTTATCTGCGTGACATCGTCATGCGGATCATCCGTCGCCGGTTGGGCGATACTGCGAATACCGAACGTATCCGCCAAGCGCTTCGCCAGGTGAAACTGGAGATGAAGGACACTCGCCTGGCATTACGCCTGCCGTTCTTGCTTATGGAGCTGTTGGGTTTCGAGGCAGACACATTCAGTAATCTGTCCAAGGCCGCGCAGGAATTCGGCATGCCCATCGATCTTCCGACACGTCGGCCAGTAACAACAACTCCGGCCTATTGGACGAAAAAACTCTCCGCATCCGATGCACAGCGCAAGCGGACCGGAAATCAGCGTGGCAGCATCACGCTGGTGCAGGCGCGCCACAAGATTGATGCCCAGACCTATTTCCGGAGGGACTTTTTTGGATGTGCTGAATGGGTACATGAGACGACCCGCACCGGAGAGGCTCGGGAAAGTGCGGTGATCCCATTCCGTGTGACTTTCCTGAGTGAGGATCTGGGGTCGCTTCCCATTACCATCAGCTATGCGCCGAACCGCGAGGCAAACCAAACAAATTACACCTCATTGCTTCACCTCGGCCCGCTTTCTCGTCGCTTCGCCGAGAGGGACATGACGGGCAAATGGCTGCGATTCGATCGGCAGGCGGACGGCACATACACCTTGTCGATACAGGACAGCGAGCCACGCGGACCAACGGCTCCGTCGCGACTCCAGGAGTGATATATCCATGGCCAATCGCCCGATAGTGGCGGGGCGGTCAGATTCAAGTAACTGAAAATTAAGGACTTTGGCTTACCACGTGCCAGCGAGAGTCGCTGCGAACTCGAATCAGTTGCCTGTGCACCATCGTGGTGTAAGGTGGTGCAAAGCAACTGATCGGGGGGACCCATGCCCGCGACCGCGGCCACGGCTGGTGCGGAAAAATCCGGTCATCGCCTCTCCGTCAGCCTCACGCCGGAGCAGCATGACCGTCTCCTAGAGATTGCCCGGAAAAATCGGGTGTCGGTTGCCTGGGTTGTGCGCGAAGCGATCGAGCGGCTCCTGCATGACGACATGCCACTCTTTCATCAGAGGCAACCGTGACATACTACTCCAGCGCCGTACGGGTTCTTCGCGAGTCCGATGGTATCGCCCACACACACAGCGGTCGCTTCACGGAACTTGATGCCGATAAACTCCGCGGCGGGTATTATACCTCCCCGGACGTAGCGAGGTGGCTTGCGAACTGGGCCATTCGTTCGACGCAAGATGTCGTGCTGGAGCCTAGTTGTGGCGACGGCGTTTTTGTGGAGGCTGCTGCCAGCCGCTTCGAGGCATTGGGATTATGCGGCCCCAAGATCGCCGATCATGTAACTGCCATTGAAATTCTGCCTGCCGAGGCCGATCAAGCCCGCGCGCGCTTGCGCAAAGTAGCCGGCATGCGTGCGGCAGACATGGTTCTATCCGGCGATTTTTTCGGATGGTGGCAACGACCTGACCGTCCGATGTTCGATGCAGTGATCGGCAACCCGCCATTCATCCGTTATCAGACGTTCCCCGAGCCGCACCGCAGCCGCGCCATGGGGATCATGGGCGAGCTGGGGCTTACCCCCAACAAGCTGACCAATATCTGGGTGCCGTTCGTGGCCGCGACGACTGCAGCCCTGCGTCCCGGCGGGCGCCTTGCTCTGGTGCTGCCGGCGGAGTTGCTGCAGGTCAGCTACGCGTCACAGCTTCGATCCTTTCTGATGGATCGATTTGCACGCATCGATATCGTGGCTTGCAACGAGCTGTTCTTCGACAATGCCGAACAGGAAGTCCTGCTGTTGCTCGCTGACGGTGCTGTTGCCCAACCCTCAGCCGAGAACGAGTGCCGCGTTGCGATGACGGAGGCCGCGACGGTCGCTGATGTTGTCCGGCATTCTCCGGACGAAGTTCTTGCTGGCGGCGCGCCCAAGACCATCCACCATGACAGCGAAAAATGGCTCAAATATTTTCTGTCCGAGCGCGAGATCACGTTCATGCGTGCCTTGCGCGACGGCAGTGTCGCAACATCACTGGAAACGCATGCGCACGTTGATGTGGGTGTCGTAACCGGAAAAAATGAATTCTTCGTTCTCAGCGGCGAGCAGGTCGAGCAGCTCGGGCTCAGTGCTTACACCACCCCCCTCGTCTCACGGGCAGTCCAATTGCAGGGCGCGCGGATCAAGGCCGCGGATTGGCGCGCCCTCGCCGCCGGAGGCCGTGATCGCGTCCACCTGCTGCATCTTGCTCCGCTCGATGGAGCAAAGCTGACGGGAACGCTGGCTCGCTACGTCCGGGCCGGCGAGGAGAGCAAAATCCACCACGGATATAAATGCTCCATCCGCAAGCCCTGGTACGCGGTTCCTTCGGTATGGGTGCCGGATTGCTTTCTGTTCCGGCAAATTCATGATTTCCCGAGAGTTGTTCTGAACCAGGCCGCCGCGACCTCCACCGACACCATTCACCGGATGACCTGCAAGTCACCAGCCGCTTCCGTCGCCACCAACCTCTACACGCACCTGACCGCGGCATCCGCCGAGATCGAAGGGCGAAGCTACGGGGGCGGCGTGCTTGAGCTGGAGCCCACGGAGGCTGAGCGGCTGTTGGTGCCGACAAAACTGGCGCCCGCCATGCCGCTTGCCGAGTGCGACCGCCTCGTCCGAGCGGGTTGCCTCGACAAAGTGCTGGCCGAAAACGATCGGCTCGTGCTGCGCGGGGGTATGGGATTGTCGCAGAGCGATTGCCGCTTGCTGCGCGGCATATGGGAGAAGATGCGCGACCGCCGCAAGGCCCGTCGCCGGCGACCCCGTCGTGACCGCGCCGGTTCCGCTACATGAGCGGCGATGCGAAGGCACACGCCCGCACGCGCGTAGCGGAACTGGTCCGGCAATTTGCGCGGAACGAGGCGGATTATCTCAGTCCGGCTTATAACGAGACGCAGGCCCGCACCGATTTCATCACCCCCCTGCTGGAAGCGTTCGGCTGGGATGTGCACAACATCAAGGGCCAGCCGCTCAGCCTGCGCGAGGTCATTGAGGAAGCCACTGTCGAGGTCGGCCCGGAAAAGCTGTCCAAAAAGCCAGACTACGAATTACGCCTTGCACGGCAGCGCAAGGTGTTTGTCGAGGCGAAGAAGCCCAATCTCCGGATCGATCGCGATCGTGCGGCGGCATTCCAAACCCGCCGCTACGGCTATTCGGCGAGTCTGCCTATCTCGGTCCTCACCAACTTTCATCAGTTGATGATCTATGACTGCCGCCCCGTCCCGGCCGATACCGACGAGCCCCGTGTCGCACGGTTGCTGACGCTTGCCTACCAGGAGTTCGAGACGCGGTTTGACGAGCTATGGCCGGTACTGTCGCGGGAATCCATCTATTCCGGCGAGTTCGATCGCCAGTTTGACATCAGCATCGCACACCATGGCGCCCAGCAGTTCGACAGCCTCTTTCTCGCTCAGGTCCGCGCTTGGCGCGAACGCCTGGCCGTGGACATACACGCAAATACACCGAACCTTACGGCGGCCGAGCTGACGTTCGCAGTTCAACTTTTCCTGTCTCGCATCGTGTTTTTGCGGATCTGCGAGGACCGGGAGATTGAGAAATATGAGACCCTCAAGTCGCTTGGCGCTGGCAGCACCTTTGCTGCACTGACGGCGGTGCTCAAGCGCGCAGACGCCTTTTTTAACTCTGGTCTGTTTCGGCTGATGGATGACGAGGGTCTCGGGATCAAAATTAGCGACGCGACGCTGCAAGCCATCATATCCGAGCTTTACTATCCCCAAAGCCCATACACATTCGCCGTTGTTGAGGCCGAGGTCCTTGGCGAAGTCTATGAACAGTTTCTTGGAGAGATTATCAATGTCCGTGGCGGGCGGGTAGAAATCGTCGCTAGGCCGGAGGTACGCGAAAGCGGAGGCGTGGTGCCCACCCCGCGCTATGTTGTGGACGCGATCGTGGCTCGTACGCTGGGTCCGGCAATCGCCGGGAAAAACCCGAACGAACTCGCCCACTTCACGGCCGCCGATATTTGCTGCGGCTCGGGTATATTTCTTCTGTCCGCCTATGAGTTCCTACTGGAGCATTATCTTGCGTGGTATCTTGCTCATGACCGCGCAACGCACGTCGGCCACAGAATCTTTGAAGCAGGCGGCGGGCATTGGCGACTAACCTACGATGAGAAGCGCCGTATTCTCCTGACCCATATCCGCGGGGTGGATATTGATCCCCAGGCCGTCGAGGTGGCCCGTTTCAGCCTGCTGCTAAAGCTGATCGATGGCGAGACGGCTGCCGATCTTCAGGAATACGTCAAACGCACGAAGACGCCGGCTCTGCCGTCGCTCGACCAGGGACTGCGCTCCGGCAACAGCCTGGTCAGCCGTCGAGAATGGATGATGGCGTGCGGGCTCTTCCCGTCGGCGCTGAGCGAGAGCGTGAACCCACTCACATGGGCGGACGAATTCCCTGCTGAGATGCAGAGGGGCGGATTTGATGTCATTGTCGCCAATCCCCCCTACATTCGAATCCAGAACATGCAGGCTTATTCGCCGCAGGAGGTAGCCTACTATCAGAATCCGGACTCCCCCTATACCACGGCGCGGCAAGACAACTTCGACAAGTACGCACTCTTCCTCGAACGCGCACTGATGCTGACCCCGACCAACGGCCGCATCGGAATGATCGTCCCGCACAAATTCATGACAATTCAATCGGGTCGTGCGCTGCGCCGTTTGATCTCTGGAAGCCAATACCTTGAGCGCGTCGTGCATTTCGGTGTGAAGCAGGTGTTCGGCCCCGACACAGCCAACTACACCTGCATTCTTGTGCTAGACCGCAGCGGGCGCAATCAGTTCGCTTTCGAGCAGGTCCAAACCCTTGAAGCCTGGCGTTATGGGCAGCAAGGTTCCGATACGCCGATTGCGGCAGCCGATCTGAGTGCCGATGCTTGGCGGTTCGCAGATGCAGACACGCGCGAGCTGCTTGCGCGTATCCGTCGAAGTACGCCCGTGACGCTCGATATGGTCGCCGAGATTTTCGTTGGTGTTCAAACCAGTGCCGACGACACTTATATTCTTCATCCGGCTAGCGAAGGGGCCAACAGCGTCACCGTTCACTGGAACGGGAAAAACTGGCCCATAGAGAAGGGCATTCTGCGTCCCTGCCTGCATGACGCGCCGTTGGGGGCATTCGTTTGCCCGTCTCCAAATGCCTGGATCATCTTCCCCTATGATATAGCTCCGAATGCACGTGGCCGCAGGGCAGCGCAACTAATACAACCGGCCGCCTTCAAAGCACGGTTCCCAGGCTGTCTGGCCTACCTTAAGGCGCGCCGTGCCGAACTGGACAGCCGCAACATCGCCGGAGGTCCGGCTGCCGAACGCCAATGGTATCAGTATGGCCGGTCCCAGAGCCTAACGAAGTTTGATACGCCCAAGATCATCCTGCCGATCCTATCGCGGGAGCCGCGCTACGTTTATGACGACACCAACATCACGGTGACTGGCGGCGGCAACGGCCCCTACTACATGATTCGTCCACGCCCCGACTCCGGCATCAGCATCTTTCTCTTGCTGGCCATCCTCAATCATCCAATCGCCGAAGCTTTTGTCCGCACGAATACAAGCCCGTTCCGCGGCGGGTATTACTCGCATGGCAAGCAGTTTATCGCCCCAATTCCCGTACCGGTTCCGCTCGAATCCCAGCAAACGGAAATCGCTGAGCGAGTCCGGAATTTAATCGATGCGCTTCATGCTGCTGCCACCGCACGCACACCCCATCAGCGGCAACTCAAGGAGCGCGAAGCGCTCGACCTGCGCGCACAGATTGAGGACGCGGTGAATAGCTTGTATGGGCTAAGGCCACCCGACTTTGAGACGGCAAAGGCCGTTCCCGTTCCCGCCTGACGGCGCTCGCGGCGATTGCCGCGTTGCGCCGGAAGGGACTGAGCATGCACGCTATCGCGGGGCGTCAGCCGCCAAGTGATCAGCCGCGAGCTTGCGGGCGAAGAAATCGCGCCCCCGTCAGGGTACGATCAGCGCGCAGGCAGGGGGCGTGGTTTCTGGCGCTGCTTCGACGACTGACCGCTCGGCCGGTCCATCGACGCTACCCCCTATGCCTAAGTTCAAACTGACGTTCGCCATCCTCGCGGCTCCTTATGAAGGTGGAATCCACGGTGACCGTCATCGCCGGCGCCACCGCCGGCGGCCTGATCGCGGCGCGGTTGGCGAGTGCCGCGCCAGCCTTCAGGGTGTGGCAGCGCAAGGTCCTGGGGTCGATGCCGGCGTCAACCGGAAACATGTGCTCCAGCAGATCGGCGCCCACCCGGTACGTCATCAGGGCGGAGAGATGGGCGCGGAGCCGGTCCAGTTCCGGTGTCGAGCGGCAATGCGGCGGCCAATTGATGCCCGTTTCGATGCGGCCGCCCGCGGCACAGCGAAATCGGGGCAGCCTCATCGTCACCCGCCCGAAGAGCGTCGGCGTGTTCGCGATAATCTTTCACCCGGCAAATCTCATTGCGGCAGGGGCAAACCGGCCGCCGGATCGCGTGCTCCCTCGCCTGCGCGGTGGAGATCTCGCGCTGAACCCGCGAGAGCAGCTGCTTCGCTTCCGCGAGGGTCAATCCCAGATTGGCGATATCGCCGAGATCATCAGGCTTGCTTATCTCCATGACGTCCACGCAAGGCCCCTCCCCCCCGGCTGCTGCCAACCTCAAATCCACTCCACGCCCCACCCCCGGTCCGAGAACAAGGGCGAAATCTACCGGGCTCGCGCCGACACCCCCACTTATGCACCAATCCCCCCTCTTGCGGAGCGACTTGCTGATTTTCCAGCAATTCCGTGGGTCTGGTGGCAGGGCGTACCGGCTTTCATTCTTTTGCTCCCCTCCTTCGCAATGTCGCGGAGGGGAGCTCGCCAAATAATGTCTTGTACTGCACAGCAAAGCGCCCGAACTCCCAAAATCCGTGACGCGTCGCAACCTCGGTGACTGTCGCGCTACGCGGCTCCTCCTCCACCAGCGCCCGCCGCGCCATGTGCATGCGTCGCAGAAAGAAGTACCGCTTGGGCGGCATGCCAAGAAAGTCGTGGCAGCAGTACGACAGCGCCCGATGCGATACGCCGACTGCCGCGCAGACTTCCGGAAGATACAGGGGCCGGTCCATGTTTGCCTCCAGGAATTCGCGGAATCGAGCAAGCACCTTGGTATGCCGGAGTTGGGCAGGGGACTGACGCCGTTGCTCAAGGCCGGTCAGGCAATCAATCAGGGCCTCTACGACCGAATCCTCAACGGAGCGGACCAGTTCTGGTTCGGCAAGAAAATCCGGCGAATCCGTGGCGAGCGCGATCGCCCGTGCATGCAACGATCGCAACGTATGCATCCGCGCCTTGCTGGGTAGTAAAAGGCGGGGCGCGGCGCCAGCGGCCAGGTCGTTCCCATCGAGTCCGGAGTTCAGAGCATCTAAATCGCTGTGGCTGACGGACAGGTTCGCCCATCCGGTGCGGGCAAAAGAACGGTGGATGGAATCGCGGGTGGACCCGAACTGCACGATCGCGCCCACGTCGACGTCCAGCCCATCAACCACAACGGCGCCACAAGCCTCATCCGGCAGAAAACCGATATAGGCGCGGTCCGGCGGCCGGGTCACGTGCGCCAATCTAGGCAGGCTCTCACGGAACGAGCGCAATGTCAGCCTCGGAAGGTCCAGGGAAACAAACTTGTCGGAAAACTGACCGGGCCCTGTCGGAATGATTTCGAGTCTCGAAGGGTCGACGGCTGCCGTCACCTCCCCCGGCTCTGCGAATTCCTCGACGACGATCCGCATGTGCCCCCATCACGGCAGGACGAGCAGTCTTTTCGGTAAGTGACCTGAGTAGATGCCTGCAAATCTATGACCCGGACGCATCTACAACTATGGCAAAAACGGAAATTCGGCATGCGAATGGTCCCACGTGCTACGTAAAATTGACATACCGTCAGAATTTATGGCTCGGGCTCCCACCTGGCGAAACAAGAGACCTACTCCACATGCATATTTATCGGGTCGTCCGCGGTGAGGCCCGCAATGGCCCACAGCCAGCCTTCACTGAACTCGAGCACAAACAGATCAGAATGAGTGCCAAGCCTGAAAAGCGGGCAACCAATTGTAGCGCGACAGTCGGGATGGTGACCGCGCGACAATCAGGATGGATACCTGAGACGCCGCTTGGCGGGATGATTGGCGGGTCTGATTTCGGCTGGCAAGCGAAAAGAAGCGCAGGTGCTTGTCGCTTGCGGGCGACAATCAGGGGCTGGATGGATGGCGTTGCCTCGCCTGAATTGCTCCCGAGAGGGTAAGCCGTTGCCTCATCAGACGCGCTCTCGAGCGTGATGCTGTTGGGGAGCTGGGAGCATCAGGATGTCGGCCGACAGCGCGAGGGAGCTCGGGAGCGTTCCTGATGCGGCAACGGCCCTGATTGCCGCTCACGAGCGACAATCAGGGGGCGGGATCACGCCGGCGCGTCGGCGGGCTGCAGCTCGGCCTTGAGCTTGCGGCCGACGGCGGTGCGCCGGCGGTAGCTTTCCACGTTCATCTCGAAGATGGTGGCGTGGTGGACGAGGCGGTCGATAGCGGCGACCGTCATTGCCGGATCGGGGAATACCTTTCCCCAGTCTCCAAAAGGCTGATTGGCGGTAATCATCAATGAACGACGCTCGTAGCGCGCGGCGATAAGTTCGAACAACACGCTGGTCTCGGCCTGATCTTTGCTGACGTATGATATGTCGTCGAGGATCACCAGATCGAACCGGTCGAGCTTGGCGATGGCTGCCGCCAATTGCAGCGACTGGCGCTCGGCTTGGAGACGCTGGACCATGTCGGTGGTGCGGCTGAACAGAACGCGGTAGCCATTTTCGACCAAAACTCGCCCAATGGCTGCGGCGATGTGGCTTTTGCCGCTGCCGGGCGGTCCGAACAGCAGCAGGTTGGCACCGTTGCTCAGCCAGGTATCGCCGGAGGCGAGTGCCATGACGTGGGCCTTGCTGAGCATCGGCACAGCGTTGAAGTCGAAGGTATCGAGCGTCTTGGCTGGGGGCAGGCGTGCCTCGAGGAGATGGCGTTCGATGCGGCGCCTGGCACGCTCGGCGACCTCCAGTTCGGCGAGTGCCGAGAGGAAGCGTATGGCGGGCCAGCCTTCCTTGTCGGCGCGCGCGGCGATGTCCTGCCAAAGGCGGCCGATGGCCGGCAGCCGCAGTTCGTTCAGCAGCAGCGGCAGCCGAGCGGTATCGACGGAGATCTTGCTCATGCCGAGACCTCCACGGCGCCGCTGCTCAACAGCGCGTTGTAGGCGCCGACCGCGGGCAGCGTGACCGTGACCTGTGGTGAAGTCGCGCTGGCCGGGGCGAACCGCGCCTCGAGCACGTCCGCGTCTGGCAGCCGTCCACTGTCGAGGATCGCATCCAGTTCGGCCGCCAGTTCGGCTTCGCAGCAACGTTCGTGCGCCAGAGCCAGCAGACGGACCATGATCCGACAGGCATTGCGCGACGGCTGAGCGGCAATCAGTGCGTCCCACGCCTTGCGGAACGCGACGCGTGGGAACAGCTGATCGCGATAGACCAGGTTGAGTAAAGCCTGTGGCTTGCGGCGCAGCGCATGGATGACATGGCGATAATCCACGACGTGGATGGTACGGACGCGCACGGTACGGCCTTGTGGTGCCCGGCTACGCTGCAAGGTCAGCACCGGCTCGCTGCCGAGAAAGCACTCGATCCGCTCATCATATATACGTACCCGCAGACGATGACCGATCAGCCGCGACGGGACGGTGTAGAACACTCGCCGCAACAGGAAGCCGCCGTTGCGGGTGACGGTGACCAGGTCCTCCTCGAAGTCGGTGGTGCGGCGGGGCGGCAATGATTTGAGGAACGAGCGCTCAATCTCCAGCGCACGGCGTCGATCGGCGTTGGCGCGGCCGACCACCTCGGCCACGAAGCGGCGGTACAGCGGGAGATCGGCGAAATCATGGCTGCCACGCAGCAGCAATGCTTGCGCCAGGGCCTGCTTGAGATGTCCGTGACTGGACTCGATGGCACCATTCTCGTGGGCAATGCCGACGTTGTTGCGCGTGGCGGTCATGGCGTAATGCGCGCACAGCGCCTCGTAGCGCCTGGTCTGATCTTCAGCGGCGTCGCGGTCCAGATTGCGAAAGGCCGCCGACAGACTATCGCTGCGATGCTCGTGCGGAGCGCCGCCGAGAGCCCAGAGCGCATTCTGCAAACCTTCGGCCAATGCGACGAAGCTTTCGCCGCCGAGCACCACTTCGGCATGCTGCCATCCAGAAAAAGCCAGCCGGAAATGGTAGAGCCGGTGGACAAGACGCGAACCGGCGATGGTGACACCAAGCGGGTTGGC
>Ga0335072_10010590_pt1 | contig 13258 bp, 10 predicted proteins | sample Lox_Sample_21_FD_206725 | JGI IMG/M metagenome (GOLD analysis project Ga0335072, IMG submission 206725) | Soil microbial communities from Loxahatchee National Wildlife Refuge, Florida, United States - Lox_Sample_2.1 | ecosystem: Environmental > Terrestrial > Soil > Wetlands | place: USA...
TCAAAGCCGAGATCGATAACTGGCGCTGGGCGGGTGTCCCGTTCTTTCTGCGCACCGGCAAAGGTCTCGCCGAGGGACAGCGCATCATCTCCATCGCATTCCACGAGCCGCCGAGAAGTATGTTTCCTCCCGGATCTGGTGTGGGACAAAAGGGTCCGGATCACCTGACCTTCGACCTTGCCGATGTCTCCAAGATGTCACTGTCGTTCTACGGCAAGCGGCCTGGACCGGGAATGAAGCTGGACAAGCTCAGCCTGCAGTTCACCATGGAGGAGACCGGCCACGCCAAGGATGTTCTCGAGGCCTACGAGCGGCTGATTCTTGACGCGATGCGCGGCGACCGGACGCTGTACAACACCGCAGAGGGTATCGAGCGACTCTGGGAGGTTTCGGCCCCGTTGCTCGAGGATCCGCCGCCGGCACGCAGTTACGACCTCGATTCGTGGGGACCCAACGCGGTTCACCCGTTGATCGCGCCGCGCGCCTGGCGGTTGCCGTTCGAGCGTGGCTGGCGCAGCAAGGCTTAACTTCCCGGCTAGTGCTGGTGATGCCTGCCGCCGGGCTGCGCGCAGGTGCCGTTATCAGCCTGTTGAACGCTGATGGACGTCGCCTGCAGCGTGCCGCTGTCGTCTTTGGTGCCTCGCGCGGCGACGCACTTACCTTGACCCAGTGCTTGCGCGTCGGTGGCGGTCTGCTTGGTGTACTTGGTCGTGTCGGTGACGGTCACGTTGGATTGCGAGCTGTTGCCGTCGGCGTCGCTGGCGTTAACGGTGATGGTGTTACCCGCGACCGTGGCAACCGTGCCGCTGATGGCGCGATGCTTCGCATTTGCGCCCGCTGGGTGTTTGGGCTCTGGGCATTTGCCGTCAACGGCCGGGCTGACGCGCACGAATTGCGCGGTGATCGCGCCGCCGCTGCCGGCGCTGTCCCGGGTGGGATGCACCGCAACGCAACTGCCGGCGGTGACGTCCGTCAGCTGCCCGGGGGTGATCTCGGTGATCTTCGTCGACGGGGTGAAGTCCACCACGGCGTTTCCGCTCTGCTGGGTGACCTGAATGGCGTCGCCCGACACCGACGCGATCACGCCGTTGACCCAGGCTTTGCCGTTCGCGGACGTGGAAGGGGACGTTGAAGGGGAAGCCGCAGCGGAACTCGTCGGACCCGCCGCACTGGGAGGCTTGGTTGTGTTCGACGCACCGCAGGCGGCGACGGACAGCGCGGTTGCGCCGGTGAGCGTGAAAATCGCCAATCGGGTTAGTCGCGCGGAAGTGACAGACATTGAGGTCCTTTCAGGCTGGCCATGCAACGCTTCTCACAATTGGTGGCGCAGCTGAGTACCGGCTGGCGGCCGACTATGAGCCAGCTATGCATGCGGGGGCCAGTCGTCTCTAGAACGCCGCTTCGGGAAGTTGCATGATGCCGTCGTCGACGGTGTCGATGATGCCGCGCAGTGCGGTGAGGTTCGGCAGCATGTGCTGCGCGAAGAATCGCGCGGTCGCGATCTTGCCCTGATAGAACGCTTCGTCTTTTGTCGGCGCGGTGGCCAGGGCCGATTGCGCGATATCGGCTTGCACCAACAGCCGCCAACCGATGAGCAAGTCGCCGACGGCCAGCAGGAATCGCACCGAAGTCAGCCCGACTTTGTATATCTCCGTCGGGTTTTCCGCGGCGGACAGCAGATAACCGGTCAAGGTCGCGGTCATCGCCCGGACATCGTCGAGCGCGGTACGCAGCAGCCCGGCATGCTGTCGCAGCGCGCCATCACAGGTGTCGATGGTATGGCTGATCTGCGACGCCACGTGCTCGAGGGCCTCGCCACGGTCGCGAATGATCTTGCGGAAGAAGAAGTCCAACGACTGGATTGCGGTGGTGCCCTCGTAGAGGGAGTCGATCTTGGCGTCACGGATGTACTGCTCGATGGGGTAGTCGGTCAAAAAGCCCGACCCGCCGAGCGTCTGCAGCGACTCGGTCAGGATTTCGTACGCCCGTTCTGAGCCCACCCCCTTGACCACTGGGAGCAGCAGATCGTTGACGCGGTGTGCCATCTCGGCGTCTGTACCTGAAACATGTTCTGCAACAACAGTATCCTGGTGGGCCGCGGCGTAGAGGTAGAGCGCCCGCAGACCTTCGGCGTAGGCCTTCTGGGTGATCAGGCTGCGGCGCACGTCGGGGTGGTGCATGATCGTGACGCGGGGCGCCGCCTTGTCGGTCATCTGGGTCAGATCCGCGCCCTGCACCCGCTGCTTGGCGAATGCCAGCGCATTGAGATATCCCGTGGACAGTGTGCCGGCGGCCTTGACGCCAACCGTCATCCGCGCATGCTCGATGACGGTGAACATTTGCGCGATGCCGTTGTGCACGTCGCCCACCAGATAGCCAACCGCGGGCAGTGCATGAGCGCCGAATGTCAACTCACAGGTCGGGGAGGCTTTGAGGCCCATCTTGTGTTCGAGACCGGTGGCGAAAACCCCATTGCGCGAACCTATTTCGAAAGTTTCCGGGTCGAAGAGGTACTTGGGCACGTAGAACAGGCTCAAGCCTTTGGTGCCCGCGCCGGCGCCCTCGGGCCGGGCGAGCACGAGATGGAAGATGTTTTCGGCGGTATCGCCCACGTCGCCGCCGGAGATGAAACGCTTGACGCCCTCGATGTGCCAGCTGCCGTCCGGTTGCGAGATCGCCTTGGTTCGGCCCGCGCCGACGTCGGAACCCGCGTCAGCCTCGGTCAACACCATGGTGGCGGCCCAACCCCGTTCCAGTGCCATCGCCGCCCACTGCTTCTGCTGTTGCGTGCCCTCCACGAAGAGCGCGTTGGCCATCGCCGGGCCCAGGCTGTAGAAAAAGGCCGCCGCCGGATTGGCGCAGTGCAGCATTTCGTTGACAGCCCACGTCACCGGGCCCGGCGCGGATACGCCCCCGATGTCTTCGGCAAGACCGATTCGCCACCATTCGGCGTCTTTGACCGTCTGAACCGATTTGGCCAACTCCGCGGAGACCGAGATGGTGTGACGGTCCGGCTCGAAAACCGGCGGGTTGCGGTCGGCGTCGGCGAACGAATCGGCGATCGGGCCCTCGGCCAGCCGCGCGACTTCATCGAGCATCGTTCGGACCGTGTCGACGTCGAGGTCGCGGTAACGCCCTGAGCCGAGGACGGTGCCGATGTTCAACACCTCGAACAGATTGAACTCGAGGTCGCGCAGGTTAGCGATGTAGTGCCCCAACGGGTTTCCCTTCCCCTGATCAACTCGCCACGCAGTGTGTCCGAGGCGCGAAGGGGTACGCAACCGTAACCTACGGCGACGAAGGCGTAACCTACGCCGACGCAACCGTAGGATCCGAGGTCAGCGAGTGGTGGTGTGCCTCAGATGATGTCGGTTGTGCTCCGCGGCGGCCGTAGAGTTGTGACATGTTCTGGCTCTGCAGAACCTGCGGTGTCGAGCACAACGCCGCACCAAGCGTGTGCGCAATTTGCGCCGACGACCGGCAGTGGGTGCCGGCCGAAGGGCAGCAGTGGGCGACGTTGGAGCAGCTGGCCGCCGAAGGGATGCGGTCGCACGTTGCCGTCATTGAAGACGGGCTCGTCGCGATCGGCAGTTCGCCGGTGTTGGGAATCGGACAGCTGGGCAAGCTGGTGTGTTCCGACGCCGGCAACGTGTTGTGGGATCCGTCGGGCTTTGTCGACGACGACGCTGTGGCCGCGGTCATCGAGCGCGGGCCGGTCATCGCCATCGTGGCCAGCCATCCGCACATGTACGGTGCCCAGGTCGAGTGGAGCCACCGGCTAGGTGGCGTACCGGTGTATGTGAACTCCGCGGATGCCCAGTGGGTGATGCGCCCCGACCCGGTGATCCAGCAGTGGTCGGATATGTTGCGGCTGACGCGAGCGTTGTCCGTGGTCCAAGTGGGCGGACATTTCCCCGGTAGCGCCGTCGCGTGCTGGACCGAGGGGGCCGACCGGCGCGGAGTGCTGCTGGCCGGCGACACCATCTTTCCGAACCCGGACCGCCGCACCGTTGCGTTTCTGCGCAGCTACCCGAACCGCCTTCCGCTGTCCGCGGCCGTGGTGGAGCGCATGGCCGGCACGTTGGCGGCGCTGGACTTCGACCGCATCTACGGCCTTTTCACCAACGCCATCGACTCCGACGGTCACGCCGCGGTCCAGCGATCGGCCGCCCGCCACGCCGCCTGGGTCCGCGGCGACTACGACCACCTGACCTGACCGCCGGGAACATTAAGGCAGTTCACGGCGTTGAGTACGCCGTGACCACACAAGACCTCACTGCCGAACAGTTCAACGACACCATCAACGGCAATGACATCGTTCTCATCGACTTCTGGGCCTCCTGGTGCGGACCGTGTCGCCAGTTCGCGCCCACGTTCGCCGCGTCCGCGGAGAAGCACCCGGACATCGTGCACGCCAAGGTCGACACCGAAGCCGAACAGCAACTAGCTGCGGCGGCCCAGATCCGATCCATCCCCACGCTGATGGCGTTCAAGAAGGGCAAGCTGGTGTTCAACCAACCCGGCGCCCTGCCGCCCGCTGCACTGGAGGATCTGGTCCAGCAAGTGAAGAACTTCGACATCGACGCGGCGATCGCGGCGCAGGAGCAAGACCAGGCCTGATAGCTTTTCGGGTCGGCGGGTTACCGTTCAACGGTGAATTTGGTCCTCGTTGAACATCCGCGACCGCAGGTTGCGCTCATCACCCTCAACCGGCCGGAGCGGATGAACTCCATGGCGTTCGACGTCATGGTTCCGCTCAAGGCGGCCCTGGAAGAGGTCACCTACGACAACTCGGTGCGGGTGGTCGTGCTGACCGGTGCGGGCCGAGGTTTCTCCTCGGGCGCCGATCACAAGTCGGCGGGGGAGGTGCCGCACGTCCAAGGCCTGACCCGGCCGACCTACGCACTGCGTTCGATGCAGGTCCTCGACGACGTCATCTTGGCGCTGCGACGGCTGCATCAACCGGTGATCGCCGCGGTCAACGGGGCAGCGATCGGTGGCGGGCTGTGCCTGGCGCTGGCCGCGGACATCCGCGTTGCGTCGAGCGGCGCCTATTTCCGCGCCGCGGGCATCAACAACGGGTTGACCGCCAGCGAGCTGGGTCTGAGCTACTTATTGCCACGGGCCATCGGTTCGTCGCGGGCTTTCGAGATCATGCTGACCGGCCGCGACATCGACGCCGAGGAAGCCGAGCGAATCGGGCTGGTATCGCGCCAAGTGCCCGAGGACCAACTGTTGGAGACCTGCTATGCGATGGCCGAACGGATCGCGACGTTCTCACGGCCGGGAATCGAGTTGACCAAGCGCACACTGTGGAGTGGACTGGACGCCGCTAGCCTGGAAGGGCACATGCAGGCCGAGGGCCTCGGCCAACTCTTCGTTCGCCTGCTCACCACCAACTTCGAAGAGGCGGTTGCCGCGCGTGCCGAGAAACGGCCGCCGGTGTTCACCGACGACAAATAACAACAAGGAGAGTGACCGTGATCACGGCTACGGACCTCGAGGTCCGCGCTGGCGCGCGCACGTTGCTCTTCGCAGACGGTCCGGCATTGCGGATACAGCCCGGTGATCGCATCGGGCTGGTCGGGCGCAACGGCGCCGGGAAGACCACCACCCTGCGCATCCTGGCGGGGGAGAGTGAGCCGTACGCCGGAACGGTGAGCCGCAACGGCGAGATTGGTTATCTGCCCCAGGATCCCAAAGAGGGAGACCTCGACGTCTTGGCCCGTGATCGGGTGTTGTCCGCGCGCGGGCTGGACACGCTACTCACCGACCTGGAAAAGCAGCAGGCGCTGATGGCCGAGGTCGCCGACGACGCCGCACGCGACCGTGCGGTCCGCCGCTACGGCCAACTCGAGGAGCGCTTCGCCGCGCTGGGCGGTTACGGCGCCGAAAGTGAAGCAGGTCGCATTTGCGCAAGTCTCGGGTTGCCCGAACGAGTGCTGACCCAGCAGTTGCGCACGCTGTCCGGCGGCCAGCGCCGCCGGGTCGAGTTGTCGCGAATTCTGTTCGCCGCCTCCGATACCGGTGCGGGCTCGGCCACCACCTTGCTGCTCGACGAGCCGACCAACCACCTCGACGCCGATTCACTGGGCTGGCTGCGGGATTTCCTGCGCAACCACACCGGCGGCCTGGTCGTCATCAGCCACAACGTCGAGTTACTGGCCGACGTGGTTAACCGGGTCTGGTTTCTCGACGCGGTGCGCGGTGAAGTCGACGTCTACAACATGGGTTGGCAGAAGTATCTCGACGCCCGCGCCACCGACGAGCAGCGCCGCCGCCGCGAACGTGCCAACGCCGAACGCAAGGCCACCGCGTTGCGTGCCCAAGCCGCCAAACTCGGCGCGAAGGCCACCAAAGCCGTTGCAGCCCAGAACATGCTGCGGCGCGCCGACCGGATGATGGCCGCGCTTGACGAAGAGCGGGTGGCCGACAAAGTGGCCCGGATAAAGTTTCCGAGCCCGGCGGCCTGCGGGCGCACCCCGCTGGTGGCCACCGGCCTGACCAAGACCTACGGATCGCTCGAGGTCTTCACCGGTGTCGACCTCGCGATCGATCGCGGCTCCCGGGTGGTCGTGCTCGGCCTCAATGGCGCGGGCAAGACGACCTTGCTGCGGCTGCTGGCCGGCGTCGAGCAGCCCGACGCCGGGGCGCTGGAGCCCGGACACGGTTTGAAACTCGGGTATTTCGCGCAGGAGCACGACACCCTCGACGACGCCGCGACGGTATGGCAGAACATCCGGCACGCCGCACCCGATTCCGGGGAGCAAGACCTGCGAGGTCTGCTCGGGGCCTTCATGTTCAGTGGCAGCCAGCTCGAGCAGCCGGCCGGCACGCTGTCCGGCGGGGAGAAGACCCGGCTCGCACTCGCCGGTCTGGTGGCGTCGACGGCGAATGTGTTGTTGCTCGACGAGCCGACGAACAACCTCGATCCGGCTTCGCGCGAGCAGGTGCTGGACGCGCTGCGCAGCTACGCCGGGGCGGTGGTGCTGGTGACACACGACCCCGGCGCCGCCGAAGCACTCGATCCGCAACGTGTCGTGCTGCTGCCCGACGGCACCGAAGACCATTGGTCCGAGGAATACCGGGATCTCATCGAGTTGGCTTAACGGCTAGCTTCACCGGTCCTATGCGCGGCCTCGTCGGTCGACAGGTCGCCCGACTCGGCTCGACGGCGCCGCAGACGATTTCGTCAAATCGCCGCGCCGCTGACGTCGGCTTCTTACTCTATGTGCTTTGGGGATCCTGTTCAGCGGGGAGGTGCCGATGAGGAAATCGAAGAAATCGCGCACGCAGTTGTTGGGCGAACTGCGCAGCGCATACGAGGGTGGGGCCAGCATTCGTACTCTGGTCGCGTCCACTGGCAGATCGTACGGTTCGATACACAGCATGCTGCGCGAGTCGGGCACCACGATGCGCAGCCGTGGTGGTCCCAACCACCGCACCCGGTCCCGGTAAGCCGGTACCTTCGCCGCGACGACTTATCCGTGGCGTACCGAGCTCTCGACCAGATCGAGGACGGCGCTAAGGCGTTGCGGATCTTCACCGGAGGTCACCCGGGCTACTAGCCCGTCGAGAACCAGGTCCAGGTAGCACACCAACACGTCGCTGGGGATGTCGTCGCGCACCCGCCCGGCCTGCTTCTGCCGACGCAGCCGATCAATCGTCGCCGCCGTCAACTCCGCCGAGCGCTCCGCCCACCCACGACTGAACGCGGGGTCGTGGCGCAGCTTCCGCGCGATCTCCAATCGCGTGGCGAGCCAGTCGAACTGGTCGGGCGCATTGAGCATGTCCCGCATCACCTGGATGAGACCCTCCCGGGACGCGACCGCGGCCATCCGCTCGGCGTCCTCGCGGGCCAGCTCGAAGAACAACGTGTCCTTATCGCGGAAGTGATGGAAGATCGCTCCCCGCGACAAGCCGATGGCATGTTCCAGCCGGCGCACCGTCGCTTGCTCGTAGCCGAATTCGGCAAAGCAGCGACGGGCACCGTCGAGGATCTGACGGCGACGGGCCGCCAGATGGTCCTGGCTGACCTTAGGCACGGACGTTGCCTGGCTAGCTTGACCTGAGCATGTTGCGCAGCACGTATTGCAAGATGCCGCCGTTGCGGTAGTAGTCGGCTTCACCCGGTGTGTCGATGCGCACCACCGCGTCGAACTCCACCGCCGGCTTGCCGTCCTTGCTGGCCTTGACGTGCACCGTCTTTGGCGTCTTGCCGTCGTTGAGCGCTTCGATGCCGGTGATGTCGAATACCTCGGTGCCGTCGAGTCCTAACGATTCGGCGGTTTTGCCCTCGGGGAACTGCAGAGGGATCACGCCCATACCGATCAGGTTGGAGCGGTGGATGCGCTCGAACGATTCGGTGATGACCGCACGCACGCCCAGTAGCCGCGTGCCTTTGGCCGCCCAGTCCCGCGACGAGCCTGAACCGTATTCTTTGCCACCGAGCACGACCAGCGGAATGTCTTTTGCCGCATAGTTTTGCGCAGCATCATAGATGAAGGCCTGCGGTCCGCCGGGCTGCGTGAAGTCGCGGGTGTACCCACCGGAGACATCGTCGAGCAGGAGGTTGCGCAGCCGGATGTTCGCGAACGTGCCGCGGATCATCACCTCGTGGTTGCCGCGCCGCGAGCCGAAGGAGTTGTAGTCCTTGCGCGCGACGCCGTGCTCGTCGAGATACTGCGCCGCCGGGGTGCCCGGCTTGATGCTGCCGGCCGGCGAAATGTGGTCGGTGGTCACCGAGTCGCCGAGCAGCGCCAGCACCCGCGCGCCGCTGATATCGGTGACCGGCTCCGGCTCGGCAGGCATCCCCTCGAAGTACGGCGGTTTGCGCACATACGTCGAGTCGGCGTCCCACTCAAACGTGTTGCCGCTCGGGGTGGGCAGGTTGCGCCACCGCTCGTCGCCCTTGAAGACGTCGGCGTAGTTCTTGACGAACATCTCCTGGTTGATCGCCGACGCGATGGTGTCGGAGACGTCCTTCTGCGACGGCCAGATGTCTTTGAGGAAGACGTCGTTGCCGTCGTTGTCCTGGCCCAGTGGCTCCGAGTCGAAATCGAAGTCCATCGTGCCGGCCAGCGCGTAGGCGACCACCAGCGGCGGCGAGGCCAGATAGTTCATCTTCACGTCGGGGTTGATGCGCCCCTCGAAGTTCCGGTTCCCGGACAGCACTGCGGCGACGGAAAGGTCGTTGTCGTTGACGGCCTTCGAGATCTCCTCGGGCAGCGGGCCGGAGTTGCCGATGCAGGTCGTGCAGCCGTAGCCGACAAGGTAGAAGCCGAGCTTCTCCAAATAGGGCCACACCCCGGCCTTTTCGTAGTAGTCGCTGACGACTTGCGAGCCCGGCGCCATCGTGGTCTTCACCCAGGGCTTGGAGGTGAGGCCCTTCTCGACGGCATTGCGCGCCAGCAGCGCCGCGCCGAGCATCACCTCGGGGTTGGACGTGTTGGTGCATGAGGTGACGGCGGCGATCACCACCGCGCCGTGGTCGAGCACGAATTCGCCGAGCTCGTTGCACTTCACCGTCACCGGGTTGCTCACCCGGCCCTTGGCGTGCTTTGCGGCCGACTCCACCGGTTTGTGGTCGTCGGCGTGGCCGTTGCTCAGTGCCCCTGGGTCACTGGCCGGGAACGTCTCGTCGACCACCTCGTCCAGCCTCGAGTAGTCCTTCTTGTCCGGGTCGTCGCCGACGTAGGTGGGGATCTGCTCACGGAACGTGGATTTCGCCTTGGACAACGCGATTCGATCCTGCGGCCGCTTCGGTCCCGCGATCGAGGGCACCACGTCGGCCAGGTTCAGCTCGAGGTACTCGGAGAACTCCGGCTCGTGCTTAGGGTTGTGCCACAAGCCCTGCTCTTTGGCGTAAGCCTCGACCAGCGCGAGTTGCTCTTCGTTGCGCCCGGTGAACCGCAAGTAGTCGATGGTCTCGTCGTCGATCGGGAAAATCGCTGCGGTGGAACCGAATTCGGGGCTCATGTTGCCCAGCGTCGCGCGGTTGGCCAGCGGCACTTGGGCCACGCCCTCGCCGTAGAATTCCACGAACTTGCCGACTACGCCGTGCTTGCGCAGTTTCTCGGTGACGGTGAGCACCACGTCGGTGGCGGTCACGCCGGGCTGGATCTCGCCGGTGAGTTTGAAGCCGACCACCCGGGGGATGAGCATCGAGACGGGCTGACCGAGCATCGCGGCTTCGGCTTCGATTCCGCCCACACCCCAGCCCAATACGCCCAGGCCGTTGACCATCGTGGTGTGCGAGTCGGTGCCGACGCAGGTGTCCGGGTAAGCGACCCCGTCGCGCTCCATCACCACGTGTGCGAGGTATTCGATGTTGACCTGGTGCACAATGCCGGTGCCCGGCGGCACGACTTTGAAGTCGGCGAAGGCGCCCTGCCCCCAGCGCAGGAATTGATAGCGCTCGCCGTTGCGCTGGTATTCGATTTCGACGTTGCGCTCGAACGCGTCGGCCCGGCCGAAGAGATCCGCGATCACCGAGTGATCGATCACCAGGTCGGCCGGCGCCAGCGGGTTGACCTTCTCGGCGTCGCCGCCCAGATCCCCGATGGCCTCACGCATGGTGGCCAGGTCGACGATGCACGGCACACCGGTGAAGTCCTGCATGACGACGCGGGCGGGCGTGTACTGGATCTCGATGCTGGGCTCGGCCGACGAGTCCCAGTTCGCGATCGCCTGGATGTGCTCTTTGGTGATGTCGCTGCCGTCCTCGTTGCGCAGCAGGTTTTCCGCGAGCACCTTGAGGCTGTAGGGGAGTTTCTCCATACCGGGCACGGCGTCGAGGCGATAGATCTGGTAACTCTTGTCGCCGACCGCCAGGGTGTTGCGCGCTTCGAATGAATTCACCGAATCTTTGCTGGTCACATCAACTCCCGGGATTTAGTTTGGTCGCCGACGGGCCGTGTCGACGATGCCAGTCTAACAGTACGCTTGTCCTTTATTCCAGCGGACCACCCTCATGCGTCGCGAGACTGCAACCATCGCGACTAGCGTCGGGGCGGATTCATACGGTCAGTGCAACATCCGTTGATTTGAGGGGTTGCCATGCCGAGTGGATATCCGTTTTCGCGAGCGGTGCGGCGAGAGTTTTTGGACCTGGTGTGTCAGGGCATTCCGGTCATCCAGGCCGAGCGTGTAGTAGGCGTGTCGCTCAATACCGGGTCGCGCTGGTGGCGTGAGGCTGGGGCGATGAAACTGCGAGTCAACCCCTGGGGGCGTGGTGGTTTAGCAAACCCGGGAAACCCTGGTGGCCCCGGCGGCCCGGGACATCGACTAAGCCTGGATGAGCGCATCGCGATCATGCGGGGCTTAGACGCCAAGCTCAGTTATGCCGAGATTGGCCGGCGAATCGGGCGTGACCGGTCGGTGGTCTGGCGTGAGCATCAACGCAACTGCAACCCCGACCGGGATTACCACGCCCGGATGGCCCATGCGCGTGCGGCGCACAAAGCGTGCCGTCCCAGGCAATTCAAACTCGTCGATAACCCGTTGTGCGCAGCGATCGAGGCGTGGATGGATCAGGGGTGGAGTCCCAAACTCATCGCTGCGGTGTTGGCGCGTGATCACCGCGATGACAGGCTTTTACGGGTGAGTCACGAAACCATCTACAAATGTCTGTACGTGCAGACCCGTGGCAGTCTGCGCGCTGACCTGCACAAATGCCTATCCACCAAGCGGGCAGCACGCAAATCTCGCGATCACTACACCGGCCGGGGGGTCTATTCAGGACAGGAATTCACCATCAGCGATCGCCCTCCCGAAGCCCACGACCGCGCCGTGCCCGGCCACTGGGAAGGCGACCTGATCGTCGGGCCCAACAACAGTGCGATCGGCACCCTGGTCGAGCGCACCACTCGCTTCACGATGCTGCTGCATCTGCCCCACGAGCACAGCGCCGACGCAGTGGCCGCCGCGATGATCGAGGCGATGGGCCAACTGCCCGAACACCTCCGACGCTCGATCACCTGGGACCGCGGCAGCGAGATGGCCAAATGGCGCGAGATCCAGCTGCAATTAGGCGCGCCGGTCTACTTCTGCAACCCGCACTCACCCTGGCAGCGCGGCAGCAACGAAAACACCAACCGGCTCCTACGATTCTGGTTCCAAAAGGGCAGCGACCTCAGCGGTCACACCAAAGCCGACCTCAAACGCATCCAAGACACTCTCAACCAACGCCCCCGACCAACCCTGAACCTCGACACACCGGCACAACGCCTCGCTCAACTCCTAGCCCAAGCCGCCTAGCCGATGTTGCATTCACCGATTGACAATGCCCGGCGTCTCGTAGCAGTGGTTTAAGTGTCGCGCTGATGCGGGCCGGGCAGGGCTCGCGTCGCGTGCGCGGTACGGTCTTGGACCGTGACCACCTCGCACGCGCCGCTCTATATACCGGGCGAGATCTGCGGCACCGTCGGTGCCGATCCGGCGACACCGCCCGAGCAGTGCCTGGCGATAGTGCAGGAACAGGTCACGGCAAAAAACATCAGCGCACCCGCGGCGGTCACGCCAGAGCTGCTGCAGGTGATCGACCAAGCGCACCACGACGGAATTGATCTCAAGATCGTCGTCCTCGATCACAACCCCGGGAACGACACTCCGCTTCGCGACATCGCGACCAGAGTCGGCGCCCAACACACCGATGCCACCGTGCTGGTGCTCAGCCCAAACTTCGTGGGCAGCTACAGCACGCACTTCCCGCGCTCCACGCTGGAGATCGGGGAAGACAACGCCAAGTCCGGCAACCCGGTGGTCTCTGCGCAGAATTTCTTGCACCAGCTCAACACGCCGCAGTTTCCCTGGACCGCATTCACCATCGTGCTCCTCATCGGTGTGCTGGCAGCGGTGATCGGCACTCGCATCATGCAATTGCGCACGAGGCGCTCAGCAACGTTGTCAGAAGAGGCGGCAGCAACCGCGCAAGAGGCCGGCCAGGAGGTCTAGCTCGCCGTATTCGGCTTGTGTCGGATAAAGGTGGCACCCGCACGAGAGGCGCGGGCAAATCAGCGATGTCACCGTACGGTCACAGTTCTCGGAAGAACATACTTGTAATTTGTTACTAAAGTTTCCATTGGTTCAGATGTGACATACGGTGCAAAGGATGCTTTTGATCTAAATCGCGCTTCCAGTGATTACTGGGGCCGACGCCGTCCGCCCGCGTTGAGCCATAGGAGATCCAAGTCGAATGAGACGCAACCGCCGCGGCTCGTCATTCCGACTGGCCACCGGGCTCCGCCGTCGCCTTGCT
>Ga0335072_10010591_pt1 | contig 13257 bp, 14 predicted proteins | sample Lox_Sample_21_FD_206725 | JGI IMG/M metagenome (GOLD analysis project Ga0335072, IMG submission 206725) | Soil microbial communities from Loxahatchee National Wildlife Refuge, Florida, United States - Lox_Sample_2.1 | ecosystem: Environmental > Terrestrial > Soil > Wetlands | place: USA...
GACAGCCCACCACCAGGGCAACGCAGTTTCGATCTTCACGCGCGATGGTGATGCAGCTCAGCGTTTCGTCGCCGAGGTTGCAGTGGGCATGGTGGGCGTCAACGTTCCGATGCCGGCGCCAGTTGGCTTTTACAGCCATGGTGGCTGGAAGGACTCAGCTTTCGGCGACCTCAACCAGTATGGCGAGGATAGCATCCGCTTCTTCACGCGTACCAAGGTCGTAACACAGCGCTGGCCGAACCGTTGACCGGTAACTGACGAGAGCTTCGTCGCGAGAACATGAGGTGTGGATCCTCGCGCGCTACTGCGCCGCCGCTCACGCCACGGGTTCGATCGCCGAACTGGAGCTTGCAATGCTCTATGACATGAACATCGGCCAGGCGGTTTTGGTCGGGGTCATCTACCAAATTTAAAGTCATGGTGATTGCCATGCTGATGGTAAGCCCGCTTATTCTTTTGCTCAGCAGGCCGGTCTCGGCCAACTAACCAGGAGTAAGACGCCATGCACTATCTGGCCCTGGCAACAGATTACGACGAAACTATCGCTGATGACGGCGTCGTCGACAAACCGACGCTTGCCGCTTTGGAGCGGTTGCGCGGCAGCGGTCGGCGCCTGATCCTAATGACCGGTCGAGAATTGACTGACCTGCAGCGAGTCATGCCACGGCTGGACCTCTTCGATCTCGTGGTCGCGGAAAACGGCGCCCTGCTGTACGACCCGGCCAATCACGAGGAGCGGGCGCTTGGTGACACGCCACCTCCGGCGTTTGTCGACCGTTTGCGCGAACTTGGAGTAGCGCCGCTGTGGGTGGGGCGGGCGATCGTCGCGACGCGGCAACCGAATGAAGGCAAGGTGCTGACGGCTATTCGTGATCTCGGCCTCAGCCTGCAGATCACGTTCAACAAAGGTGCCGTCATGGCGCTGCCGGCCGGCATCACCAAGGAGAGTGGCTTGCGCGACGCACTGACGCAACTTTGTCTGTCGCCGCGCAATTGCATCGGGGTTGGCGATGCCGAGAACGACCTTGCCTTCCTTGACGTTTGCGGGCTGCCGGTAGCGGTCGCAAATGCTCTACCAGCGGTCAAGGATCGCGCCGCCTTCGTCACGACAGGGGCGCGAGGCGCGGGCGTCGCCGAGCTTATTGCCCAACCTCTCACGAGGGACCTCGCCGAGTTCGACGCCACCAACGAGCAAGGACGAGTGGCACTGATTGCGGATGACGATCGCGTTGTGTCACCGGAGGTTCCCTCGTGAACGTGATCGTTCCGGCCAATACCGGACTTTGCCAGCAAGTCGCGTGGCAGGGGAGGACTGTTCGGACGGCCGTCTGGAAGTCACCAGTGACGGGGCGGGTTTTCGCCCGCCGGCTCAATCTCGATGGCGACCGCCAAGGGGACCTCCGCGGACATGGAGGCGAGCAGCGTGCGATCATGGTATCCCAGCTCGATCCCCACCTGTACTGGGCGAGCTATCTTGGGCGGTCAGATCTCGTGTCCGCGAATTTTGGCAGGGACCTCACCGTGGAGCGTCTCGCCGACAACGAGATCTTCAGCGGCGATCCCTTCAGGATCGGCGGCAGCGTCGTCGAGGTCAGTTCGCCACGCGACATCTGCCACCGGGTAGGCATCCGACTGAACTACCCAGAGATTCCGGCGATGCTAGTTTCGCATTATCGGCCTGGCTTTTATTTCCGCGTCGTACAGGAACGCGAGATCGGCGCCGGCGATCGGATCGAGAAGCTCTCTGACGGCCTGGAGCATATGATGGTCGCCGAAATCGTCAACCGTGCTTGCGGCGCCGGTTACGGTGGCAAATCTCGACGTGCGGCGCATCACCTACGTGCTCGATTATCCGTACTCGGCGGGCGCGCTTTATCAGGCCTACACGGCGCCCGTCGAGATCACCGACATCGCCTTGCAGGAGGGGGAGCAGCTCGTCGGTTCAGGTCCCGTCGCCGCCGGTGACACGGTGCGATGGATCATCGGCGACACGGAAAGCGGCGCGGGTCCGACCAAGAAGGTCCACATCCTGGTGAAGCCGACCCGGCCGGACCTGATGACGAACCTCGTCATCAACACCGATCGGCGGACCTATCTCCTGGAGCTGCGCTCGACCGAGAAGACCTATATGGCGTCGGTCTCCTGGCAATACCCCGAAGACCAGCTCATCGCGTTGCGCCAACAAAATGCGGCGGCCGAAACAGCCGCGCCGATCGCCACCGGCGTCGATCTCGCCGCGATCAACTTCCGCTATGCGATCGAGGGAGACAATCCCGCTTGGCGGCCGCTGCGCGCCTTCGACGACGGCCAGAAGGTCTATATCGAATTCCCGTCCGGCATCCGCCAGGGCGAAATGCCGCCGCTCTTCGTCATCGGTCCGGCCGGCGGCTCCGAGCTGGTGAACTATCGCGTTCGCGCCAACTACTACATCGTCGACCGTCTGTTCGCCGCGGCCGAACTTCGTCTCGGCGACAAAGACAGTGAGCGTCGCGTCCGCATCGTGCGCACCGATGGAAGGCCGCGGTCATGACGGACGAACCGGAACAACAAGCGCCGGCGCCAGCGCCTGTCGTGCCGCCCGATTTGCGGCTCCGGGGCGAGCGACCGCGCGTCACGCGCCTCTCGCGCAAGGTGCTGATCACGCTCGGCGCCGTGTCGGCCCTCGCGATCGCGGGCGCTCTCGCCTACGCCCTTCAGACCCGGAACAGGTCGCAGACGGGGCAGGAGTTGCTCAGCACCCAAATCCGCCCCTCGGCCGAGGGGCTTGCCGGGCTGCCGAAAGACTATACCGGCCTTCCGCGCCAGGCGCCCCCACTTGGGCCGCCGTTGCCCGGAGATCTCGGCAAACCCATCCTGAATGCCGGCGCCGCGCCAAATACCAGCGTTTCGGCAACCACGCCCGATCCCGCGGCGTAGCGGCTGGCTCAGGAGACCGAGGCAGCGCGCGTAAGCCGCCTGTTCGCCCAGACCAATCAGCAGCCGCAGCCGGTCGGCCTCGTTGCTCCGCCGGCGACGGCGACACAGGGCGGTCCGACACCCACGCCACCCGTCGATGCTGGGTCCGCGCAGAACATGCAGGATCGCAAGACTGCGTTTCTCAACGCCGCGACGGACAAGCGAACGGTCAGCCCCGACCGTCTCGAAGCCAAGGCTTCGCCCTATGTCGTGCAGGCGGGAACCGTGATCCCTGCGGCGCTCATCACCGGCATCCGCTCCGATCTTCCGGGCCAGATCACCGCCCAGGTGACCGAGGCCGTCTACGACAGCCCGACCGGGCAATACCTGTTGATCCCGCAGGGCGCGAAGCTGATCGGCCAATACGACAGCTCGGTCGCCTTCGGTCAGAGCCGCATCCTTCTCGTCTGGACGCGCATCATCATGCCGGACGGCAATTCCATCGTGCTGGAACGACAGCCGGGCGCAGATACCCAAGGCTATGCGGGGCTCGAAGACGAGGTCGATAACCATTGGGGCATGCTGTTCAAGGCCGCCGTCCTCTCGACCCTCCTCAGCGTCGGCGCCGAAGCCGGTACGAGCCAGAACGAGAACAATCTCGTCCAGGCGATCCGCTCGGGCGCTTCGAACTCGATCAGCCAGACCGGCCAGCAGATCGTGCAGCGCCAGCTCAACATCCAGCCGACGCTCACTATCCGACCGGGCTTCCCGGTTCGTGTCATCGTCACGCGCGACCTGGTGCTGGCGCCCTACGGCCACGGAGGAACTCCATGACGAAGCTCAAACTCGGGCCGCTGGCCGACGACAAGCCGGTCAAGATGAGCGTCGAACTGCCCGCCGCCGTGCATCGCGATCTCATCGCCTATGCTCAGGTGCTCGGCCGGACGAGCGGCCAAACGGCGCCCGAGCCTTCGAAGCTCATCGTGCCGATGATCGAGCGGTTCATGGCGACCAATCGCGCCTTCGCCAAGGCGCGTCGCGATCGGGCAGCTCACGTCGCAGGCGGTTCGGCCGAGAAATCGGGATAGTGTTCGCGCAACATCGCCAGGAACGATCCCAGCGCGGGATTGCTGTTCGCGTCTCGCCAACACGCCATGAATTTGACTTGGGTCGGACCGTCGTCGTCCCAGACTTCCCGGTAGACGACGCCTTCGTAGCGGCCCCCCGTCGCGCCCTCGAACATCAAAAGCGTTCCATAATTTGCACTGACCAGGCTCAGCAGCCTGTCCAGTGAAGCGTCCTGATGGACGATGTGCTGGGAGCCCACCGCATGACCAAGCTTCGCCGTGAGCAGCCCTTCCAATTCCGGTCCAGGGCCTTGTTGCGGAACGAGGAACTTTTCATTTGCAAGATCCGCCCAGCGAATCCTCGGATTTTGGCCAAGCGCATGATACTCGGGGAAAGCTACGATCACCCGCTCGTTCCATAGCGGAAGCACGCGGCCGTCCCACGCCGTCGCTTGGCCGGTCATGATCGCGACATCGACGGCGTTGCCCGCGAGGGCGCAAAGCAGCCGCTCATGGCTTCCATCGACCGTGCGCACATCTACATCCGGAAAGCGCCGATGGTATTCGACCAGCGTCGTGTGCATGTTTCCTGCCGAAGGAGAGGCATGAACCCCGATCGTCAACAGGCCAAGTTCGCCACGACTTCTACTCCTGAGCCGCTGGAGTTCCGTATCCACGTCATCGAGTATCCGCTTGGCGCTCGCGACGAACTCCAGCCCCACCGTGGTGAGGCGAGTGCCGCCATTCGTCCTTTCGAACAACACCACGCCGAGCTGGCGCTCGATCTCGTGCAGCCGGCGGCTCAGGGTCGATTGGCGTATGTTCAGAGCTTCCGCCGCCTGTCGCAGGCTGCGGTGCTGTGATGTTACGAGCGCCAAGCGCAAATCACGAAGCTCTATGTCCACGCCGTTCACATCGTCGGCCTGCATACGCGCCGACGCCTCCTACAAACTTTGCCGCCCCTCCCTGTTCGCCTCCAGCTCGATATACGTAGCGTTTGGTTTCGATTTCCCCCGGCGCGTCAGGCCGGCAACGGATCCGTGCCGCGATCGAGCAAGGCCAGATAGTCCGAATAGGCGTAGATCCGGCCGCGTTGCCGTCCCGTGGTCTCGCGCACGACGTTGATCTTGGCGAGATTTTCCAGCGCCGTGCTGGCGGTCGGGAAAGAGACGGCGAGTTTCTCGGAGACAGTCTGGATGGTGACGATCGGGCTGGCTTGCATCAATTCGTGGACGCGGAGCGCGGATGGGGCCGCGCGGCCGAGGCCGGCGATCGTCTGCCGATGGGCATCGAACATGGCGATGAGATCGCGCGCCGTCGCGGCGGCTTGTTCCGCGGTCTCCGCGACGCCGGTCAGGAAGAACTCCATCCAGGTCTCCCAGGTCCCCGCCTGGCGGACCTCCTGCAGGAGCCGGTAATAATCGTCGCGCCGGGATTTCAGGAACAGGCTGAGATAGAGGATCGGCTCGCGCAGCACCCCCGCCTCGCACAGGATCAGCGTGATGAGCAGCCGACCCAGGCGCCCGTTGCCGTCGAGAAAAGGGTGGATCGTCTCGAACTGCGCGTGAGCCAGGCCCGCCCGGATGAGCGGGGGCAGCGCTGCATCCTCGCTGTGCAGGAAGCGCTCGAGCGCATCGAGGCATTCGTCCAGCCGGTTCGGCGGTGGCGGCACGAACAGCGCGTTGCCGGGTCGGGTTCCGCCGATCCAGTTCTGCGAGCGGCGGAACTCGCCGGGTTGCTTTGCAGCGCCCCGTCCCGACTTGAGCAGGATGGCATGCATTTCGCGGATCAGCCGGAGCGACAGGGGAAACCCGCCCCGCATCCGGGAGACGCCATGCTCGATCGCCGCGACGTAGTTCGATACCTCGGTCACGTCGTCGAGTTCGACCGCCGGCGCCTCGTGATTTTCGAACAGCAGCAGATCCGACAGCGACGATTGCGTCCCCTCGATCTGCGAGGACAGGAGGGCTTCCTTGCGGACGTACATGTAGAGGAACAAAGGCGTCGAGGGCAGGATGGTCGTCACGCCGTCGAGGCGCCCGACCGCAGCGATGGCGCGTTCATAGACCTGCATGAACCGTCCGAGTTCGAGCGGCGGCTTCGGCGGCAGCGGGGCAGGCACATAGGCGCGCACGCGCTCGCCTCCCGCGCTGGTTTCGACGTAGACGCCGAGCCTTTGGTTCTCTCCGTCCGCCACGCGCGATCCTTTAATTAGCTTCGCCCCTATTAAAGCATATCGCTATATATCTTAATAGCGAGTGGGGCTAATTCAAGGCTGCCAACGCCACGGAGATGGGTCTACGCCGTCAGCCACCGAGCGGGGACCGAACTCGCTCGCAGAAGGCTTGGCATCGGCTTTGCACCTTCGGCTGCGCATCCACTTAGACGATCGCCGCAGCCGATTTTGCTCCAATTGAATAGATTCTGCTTGGAGCGGCACGGAAATTGACCGCTCTAAGCAAAAACGGCCCAGAAGGGCCGTCTTTAACGCTCTGATTTTCCAAAGGAAAACTTGGAGCGGGCGAAGGGATTCGAACCCTCGACCCCAACCTTGGCAAGGTTCCTCGGTGGTCTACGCCGCAGCATCTCTTTCTGTCCCGGAGCCCGCTAAGCCCTTATCGTATAAGGACTTTTCTTGCACGTTGCCATCCCAAGCCTATCCTCCTCCTACTCGGCGACTTTCGCTCCGGTGCTTCCCCCCTGCTTCCCCGGCCTCCGCCCTCGAATCCGGGGAAGCGGGTTGGGGAACAGGTGTGGAACACGCAAGTAGGACCAAGCCATGGCTAAGATTACCAAACGCGCGGTGGACACGCTGCAGTCAGCGAGCGGTCGGGACGTGTTCATCTGGGACAGCGAGTTGAGAGGCTTTGGAGTCCGGATGAAGCCCTCGGGCGTGAGGACCTTTCTGATCCAATATCGAAACGTCGAGGGGCGGACCCGGCGGCTCGTGCTCGGCCAATACGGGGCTCTGACGCCGGAGAATGCGCGTGACCTCGCCCGCGAGAAGCTGGCTGGCGTCGCCAGGGGCGAAGACCCCTCCGCCGAGCGACATGCGGTACGCGCCGGCATGTCTGTCAGCGAAGTGTGCGACTGGTATCTGGAGGAAGCGGAATCCGGCCGGATCCTCGGCCGCAATCGTCGGCCGATCAAGGCATCGACGCTGAAGATGGACCGGAGTCGGATTGAGACTCACATTAAGCCGCTGTTGGGTGCTCGGCTGGTCAGCGGCCTCACCCTCCGCGACATCGAAGGGATGCAGGCCGATATCGCCGCTGGCAAGTCGGCACGAGGCCGGAAGCCGGGGCGAGGCGGCAAATCGACCGGCGGTTCAGGAGTTGCTAGCCGTACAGTTGGAACGCTGCGCGGCCTTCTCGGACATGCAACCCGGCTCAAGGTCATCTGCAAAAACCCGGCAGACGGCGTTCGACAACTCGCCGTCGAACGCCGTCAACGACGGCTGAGCGATGATGAACTTCGACATCTCGGCAATATCATGCGGACCGTAGCCGCCGAGGGAGAACATCCCACCGGCCTGGCCGCCATCCGAATGATGCTGCTGTCCGGGTTTCGTCGAATGGAAGTGTTAGGGCTGGAGCGCAATTGGGTCAGCTCTCGAGACCATTGCGTCCGATTCCCAGACACTAAGAGCGGCGCTCAGGTCAGGGTTCTCGGCGAGGCCGCAATATCATGTGTCGAAACGCCGCCTGGACAGGGGAGCTCGCGCTTCGTGTTCCCGGCCGACTGGGGTGACGGCCATTTCATTGGGGTCGTCAGAGTCTTGGATCGAATCTGCGTGAAGGCCAGCCTGAAGGAAGTGACGCCCCACGTTCTTCGGCACACTTTCGCCAGCGTGGCTGGGGATCTCGGCTTCTCGGAACTGACGATCGCAGGTCTTCTCGGGCACTCGGCACGCGGAGTGACGCAAGGTTACGTCCATTTGGATACGGCACTAATCGTCGCGGCTGATCGCGTATCTGCTGAGATAGCGAAATTGCTCGACGGCACGAATGCCACACGAAAATCCAAGAAATCGATGGAGAAGACCTTCACGACCAAGGTAGCAGCGTAAGCGTCGCGTGACAGCTCAAGATTTCAAAGGACGCGGGCGGGTTCTACACGCTGGGGCTCCCACGGGAGGCTTCCTCGTGGGGAGCTGGCTGGCCTATTGGCAACTCCACCCGCACGCTTAAGCCCCCGCCCTTGCGATTGCCGAGGGTGATATCCCCTCCGTGTTCCCAGACGATAGAGCGAGTGACGGAAAGGCCGAGACCGACCCCACCAGTGCTGGGATCACGAGCGCTGCTGCTTCTGTAGAATGGTTCGAACACCTTCTCCCGTTCGCTCCGCGGGACTCCAGGCCCTTCATCCTCAACAGTGATCACGACGCACCCGGCCTCAGCGGCAAGCGCCACGTCGGCCTTGCCACCATATTTGATGGCATTGTCCACGAGGTTGGAGATCGCCCGCCGCATGGCCGTCGGCCGACAGGATATCGTCACATTGCGCGGTCCCGAGAAGGTCACTTTCTCGCCGGCGTCCATGGCATCCTCGCAGATGCCTTCGACCAGAGCGCTCAGATCGACGAGCGATCGAGCCTCCTGCTTCGAATCGTCGCGTGTGAATGACAGGATCGATTCGACCATGCCATTCATCATGTCGAGCTCGTCGAGCATCTTCTGCTGATCCTCGAGGCCTTGGGCCATTTCAATGCGCATGCGCAGCCGCGTCAGCGGTGTCCGAAGATCGTGGGACATCGCCGCCATCATGCGCGTGCGATCTTGATTGAAGCGCCGGAGCCGTTCTCGCATTCGATTGAAAGCCCTGATGACTCCTTCGATCTCTCGCGGCCCGTGCGGCGGAACCGATGGATCGTCCCCGTTGGGGCCGAGGCGATCGACCGCTGCGGAAAGTTCCGAAAGCGGCTTTACGACTCGCCTGGCTGCCACGACCGACAGGAGGGTCGCCAAAACAAGAGAGAGGACCAGCCAAGCCACGAAGCTGAGGGCGGAGAACTCGGCCGCCACTGAGTCTGTTGGAGGCGTCGGGTCCAGATTAGCCACGACGAGAAGCCATTGCCCGTTCGCGAGGGAAGCTTCGATCCACGTGCCGTTTTCGACGCGTCCTCCCGCCGGGCCCGCTTTCTGGTCCGCGAGCCGATAGCGATCGGCGACGATCACCGGACGCGGGGCGGTCAAAGCCGTTTCAATTCGATGACGCATCACTTCCGCATCTGGCTCGCCGCGATCGCCAAGATTCGGCGCTGGTGTGTCGAGCAAGCGAAGGTTGACTTGGGGGATCTGGGCGGCGGCGAGGACGTTGGGTCTGTCCGCGACCGGAGTACGATCGAGGATATCAAGCAATGCGGCTACCCGACCCGGAAGTTGCAGCAGAAACCGCTCCTCGACCACGGGAAGCGCCTGACGGCGCTCGAAGCCGAAGTAGGGGAGCACGGCGGACACCTCCCGTTGAAGGCTAAATACAAGGGCCATCGCAACGACGACCGCGAGCCAGATAGTCGTGGTAACCCCGTCCGGGCGCCGCATCACCAGGGTGCTCCGTTGAGGGTGACGTCGGCGCTGAAGATGTATCCTTCGCTGCGCATCGTCTTGATCAGCGCGGGTTCCCTGGGATCGGCCTCGAGACGGTGGCGCAGCCGGCTGATGTAGAGATCGATGGTACGATCGAACGTGGTCGTTGCTCGACCCCGTGCGAGATCGAGCAACTGATCGCGCGTCAGCACCCGCTGCGGATGTTCGACGAGTGCGAGGAGCACGTCGAACTCCGCAGCACGGAGGTCGACCAGCGCGTTCGCCGGCGAACGCAGCTCCCGTCGCGACACGTCCAGGCGCCAACCCGCAAACTCGAAGACCCGACGTGCGCCCGGTGGAGATCCTGGTACGGGCATCGCCGCGCGCCGCAGGACGGCACGAACGCGGGCCAACAGTTCGTGGATGCCAAATGGTTTGGAAAGGTAATCGTCGGCGCCGATTTCAAGGCCGGCCACCCGATCGAACTCCGATCCTTTTGCCGTGAGCATGATGATCGGGATGGTCCCGTTGGCGCGTAGCCGGCGGCAGATGCTGAGACCGTCCTCGCCCGGCATCATGATGTCGAGGATGATCAGATCGATGCGCGCCGCGCTCATCGTCTGCGTCATCGCAGCAGCGTCCTGCGCAACGGAAACACGAAATCCGTTGTCGGTCAGGAAGCGCGAGAGAAGGCCGCGCAATTCCTTGTCGTCATCGACGACCAAGATGTGCTGTGACCCGTCCATGGCATCATAACCATCGCATGTCTGCCGCAGGTCCGTGACAGCCAGATTGTAGTCTAGTGTGTCATTTCCCGACACATGACACACTGCTTCAAAAAAAGCCGGTCCGCATGACATCCTCCTGACGAATCATCGCGCGAGACTCCGGCCCACTCCGGCTCAGGCTGACAGGCAAACGCCGAGGTGGACTCGTGGAGATCCGCGACCTGGAATATCTGGCGGCTTCGGCGACGGCCGGCAACTTCGCTCGGGCGGCCGAGGCCGCGGGCATCAGCACCTCGACGATCAGCCGCCACGTCGCCCGGCTCGAAGATGAGTTGGGGCTGGCGCTGTTCGAGCGAGGTCACTCCGGGGTCCGTCTGACGTCAGGGGGACGGGCCGTGCTGCAGCATGTGCGGCGTGTGCTTGGCGAATTGGAGGCCCTGAAGAGCTCCGGGAGCGTGGGTGGTGCTGGTGACGTGGGCGAGATTCGGCTCGGCGTCCGCCTACCCCCGATCGGCATACAGCTCGTGAGCTTGCTGGCGGGTTGGCGAGCCAGGAACCCGAACGTCATATTGACCGTGACCGAACTGAGCGACCGCGACCTCGTGTCGGAGGTCGAGGAGCGCCGGTTGGACGTCGTCCTCACTGCGAGCCAGGCCTTGTGGCCGCGCGTCGCGAGCGTGCCGCTCTTTCGCGACCGGCTGATGGCGGTGCTCCCAGTGGTTCACCCGCTCGTGAGGCGGTCGGTGGTGCGCTGGGCCGAACTCCGGGAGGAGGTTGTACTGGTCCAGGGCTGGGAGGAGAGTCAGGTCGCGCGGGAGTTCTATGCCGCGTTTCTCGGTGAAGGCGCTCGGTTCCAAGCGCATCCCGCCAGCAAGCAAAGCGTCTTCGCCTTGGTCAGCGCGGGCTTCGGAATCACCTTCGCGACAGCCAGCCACGCCGAAACCGGGTTCGCCGGCGTTGTGTTCAAGCGCATCGACGATCCGGGCGCCTCGGTGGAGATGTCATTGGCGTGGCTCCCTGAGCTTGAGGACCCCGTCGTCGGGCGCTTCGTGGCCTTCCTCCGGGACGAGACCCGCTCGCGAAGTTTGTCCGGGGACAACCGACCCGCGACGGAGCTTGGCGAAGGCGCGATCCGTCACCATGAAGTGCACTAGCATCGGGGCGATCAGCTTCGCCGGTTCGACGGCGCCCTGTCCGGTCTCCCGTGCGAGCACCTGGCCATAGGCAACAAGGTCCCGGTGAACGGTAGCGGGAAGCTCGATCGTGAGCTTCACCGGCCTGTCGTCGGCGATGACGCCGAGCTTCAGCTTGGCCAAGTGGACCTCCTCAAGCGCGGTAGGGTTCGAGAACGAGATCGTGGGTGACCATCACGCGGACCGGGAAACCCGGACGGATGCTGATGGTCGGCTGGATGCTGAGCGAGCGGTTGACCACCTGCTGGCCGGTCTGGTTGATGCTTTGCGACATACCTTGTTGGATCGCTTCGGCGAGCGAGCCGTTGCTGTTGCCGCTCATGCCGGCCTCCGACCCGACGCTCAGGACGGTCGAGAGAATCGCGGCCTTGAACAGCATGCCCCAATGGTTGTCGACCTCGTCCTCCAGGCCGGCATAGCCTTCGGGATCGGCGCCAGGCTGGCGCTCCAGGACGATCGAGCGGCCATTGGGCATGATGAGGCGGCTCCAGACCAGGAGCGCCCGCGTCTGGCCGAAGGCGATCTGGGCGTCGTATTGCCCTACCAGCCGGGCGCCCTGGGGGATCAGCAAAAACCGGCCAGTCGGACTGTCATAGACGTCCTCAGTGACCTGGGCAGTAACCTGGCCTGGCAGGTCGGATCGCAGTCCCGTGATCAGCGCCGCTGGAATCACCGCGCCGGCCTGCAGCACGTAAGGGCTGGCTGGCGGTTCGACGCGATCAGGACTGACTGTGCGGCGATCGACATTGCCGTTCAAGAAAGCGAACTTGTGATCCTGGGACATCAGGTCACTAGATCCGGTGGCCCCCGAGGCCGCCTGCACTCCGGCAGAGACGGGGATAACCGCAGGAGCTCCCTGCCCGACGTTGGTTGTCGCGAAGAGATTGCTGGTGCGCGCCGCCTCCTGCTCCTGGGCGATGCGCTGCTCCTCCGGCGTGGGACCGGCCGCTGGCGTCGGCATGCCGGGCGCAGGAGCGCCCGCATTGGCGATCGGCCGGCCGAGATCGCCGGGAAGCGGCGGCCCCAACTGAGGAGCGGCTTTCGGTAGGCCGGTATAGTCGCGCGGCAGATTGGCGAGGCCATCCGGAGTCATCCGGTTGCTCGTGTTGTAGAGCTCGGAACCGGTGGTCCGGTGCTGTGGCTGGAGCGCCAGAAACAAGGCGCCGCCAATTCCTATGGCCGCAACCGTGCCGAGGCCAAGGAGAACCTTGCGGGAGAGCCGCGTTACAGGCGCCCGGCTGAACCGCAGGCGCATCTCATGCGGCGGCCGATCGCCGTCGGGAGGCCCCGCCGCCTCTTCATGCGGGGTTTCGTTCACGACTGCGGCCTCCCGTCGGTGCGGACGATGCGGACCTTTTGCTGGGGATCGCCGCCGAGCCGCAACTCGGCCGCGGCGAACAGCCGATCGACGATCATGTGGTTGCCCTGGACGCGGTAGTTCACCAGCTCGGCGCCGCCGGCGGCACCAATTACCCAAAGCGGCGGCATCTCGCCCTGGCCGATGCCCGCCGGGAACTCGATGAACACCTCGCGCCCGTCGTCGAACGCCCGCAGCGGACGCCAGGCCGGATCGTCGCCTTCGATGCGGTAGCGGAAGTTGAGCGCGTTGATGTCGATGCCGGTGACGATGGGGGTCGCCGCATCGGCTGCGGCGTTCTGCTGACGCAACGCGATGAGCTGGTCCTCGGCATAAAGCCACGACACCGCCGCCATGTATGTCTTGTCGTCGGACCTCAGCTCGAGATGATACGTCCTGCGGTCGGTGTCGATGATGAGGTTGGTGACCAGATCCGGCCGGGTCGGCTTGAGCAGGATATGGACGCGCTTTGCCGGGCCGGCGCCGCTC
>Ga0335072_10010592_pt1 | contig 13257 bp, 13 predicted proteins | sample Lox_Sample_21_FD_206725 | JGI IMG/M metagenome (GOLD analysis project Ga0335072, IMG submission 206725) | Soil microbial communities from Loxahatchee National Wildlife Refuge, Florida, United States - Lox_Sample_2.1 | ecosystem: Environmental > Terrestrial > Soil > Wetlands | place: USA...
TATTGCCGGTTTTCTGACGAATGAGGGTATCGGCGTCGAGCCAGACGAGCTGGCCTTCCATATAGTAGTCCTGGCCACGGCGGTAGTTGGACCATGCGGGGTTGTCTGCGCGGAGGACGCTGGCGGCTACAGCGGTATCCTCAGTATCGCGCCAGTCGCGGCCAGGGGTGTACTCAAGACGGGCAGCAGACATGGCGAGGATGTCACGATATTGCTCCTGCGATTTGAGGCCGGAACGTGCGGCAAGAACGTTGCCGAGATACTCCGTCATACCTTCGTAGACCCAGAGCAGACGGCCCCATTGCGGCGTGGCGAAGTCGGGCTGGTAGAGCTCCGAGGGACGGCGATACTTGCCGTTCCAGGAGTGGGTGAACTCGTGCGAAAGCAAGTCGGCGTTAGCGAGTTCCAGGGCCGGCTCAGAGAAGCCTTTCTCCTGCGTGCCGTTGTCGGACGACTGGCCGTGCTCGAGGCCTTCGCCGCCGGCGACGTCAGAGAGGGTGAGCAGGAAGTGATATTCGTAATAGTGATGCGAGGCGTAAGCGGCGCTGGCTTCGCGGACGAGGTTGGAGATTTTGTCCAGAAGCTGCGGGCTGAGATTGGAGTCATCGGGAAAGTCGGAGACGACATCTATGTAATGGGGCGGGGTAATGTCGGGCGCGAGGCGAAACTCATGGAAATACTGCCCGGCGATGATGGGTGAGTCCTGAAGTTGCTCAACGGTAGTGGCGGCGAATTTTGTGATTGAGCCGGGGGCGGGGACAGGCCATGAGCCGCCGCTGATGGGAGTAAGGGCGGTACCAACACCCCAGCCCGCAGGGACGATGAGGGATGGCTGAATGGGAATGTCGCGCACGGGTTTGTCGGCGGGGTAGATCACGAGTTTCTCCCATTCAAGGACGGCAAGCTTGTGCGAGACGCGGGAAGTGACGATGCAGTCGAGATGCGCGTGGAGCATGGTGACGCCAGCGGGGATGTCGAGGTGGAACTCATACATATTGACGTTGTCGCGACGCCATGGGAGAGGCTTGCCATCGGCGGTGAAGACGACCCCGACGATATCGCTCACCGGGCCTGTGGGGCGATGGTCGCCGGGGATCCATTGCGGCGTGATGAGTACGAGCGGACCTGGCGAGACAGGGATTTCGCTGTCAGAGTGGTAGAGCTTGCGCGGCGCGTCGACGAGGCTGGCTGTGACCTGAATGGGAGTCTGCTGGGCTAAGGCTGAAGCGGTGAGGAGAATTGCAAAGAAAGAAACGGTAACACGGAGGGACAGTGAGCGCATTTCGAGAGATGATCCTTCACTGGAATAATGGACACTTTATAGTACAGCCAATAGTTGATGGAAGTTAGTCAGAGGAGTGGAAGATGGAACAAAGAGTGAGCCTGATTACGCTGGGCGTGGCGGACCTGAAGCGCAGCAGGAGCTTTTATGAGGGTCTGGGATGGCGAAGAGTTATGAGCCAGGCTGAGGGCGTTGTGTTCTTCCAGACGGGAGGGATGGCGCTGGCGCTGTATCCGCGCGAAGATCTGGCGAAGGATGCGAACGTTGCCGCTGAGAGAGGGGGATTTTGCGGAATGGCGCTCGCATATAACGCCCGCACGCGAGAAGAAGTGGACGCAGTGCTGGTGGAAGCAGTAGGCGTCGGCGGGCGACTGATCAAGCCTGCGCAGGAGGCCTTTTGGGGCGGATATTCGGGATACTTCGCCGATCCGGATGAGTTCCTTTGGGAGGTGGCATGGAATCCGTCGTTCCAGATCGCAGAAGATGGGAGTATTCGGCTTCCAGTGTGACGGCACGCCCGGATTTCAATTAAGCCCGGTTTTCGACCGACTCTTCCGATTGGAGGGTGGGCGCTAAGGGCAAGGTAAAGAGGAAAGTTGCGCCGGAGCCGAGCTCGCTTTCGACGCGAATGGTTCCTCCGTGAGCAAGGACGATATGCTTGGCGATGGCGAGGCCGAGGCCTGTGCCTCCGGATTCGCGCGAGCGGGCCTTGTCGACGCGATAGAAACGCTCAAAAATGCGACCAAGATGTTCGGAGGAAATTCCGGGGCCGAAGTCCCGCACGAAGAACTCAACGGAGTCTTCGCTGTCGCGCGCTCCTACGAGCACGTGCTTGCCCTCCTTGCCATATTTGACCGCGTTCTCGATGAGATTTCCGAAGACCTGGGTGAGAGCATCCTCATCGGCGAGTACGAGCGAGTTGGTGGCGCTGGCTAATTCGAGCGTTACGTCGAGATCCATCACCATCCCGGCGAGGGCGTGGACGGCATCGCGCACGAGAGTGGAAGCGGCCAGGGGCCGGGCTTTGACTTTGTAATCGCCGGACTCGACGCTGGCCAGGGCGAGCAGGTCTTCGGTAAGGCGGTTCATGCGGGTGGCGTTCTTGAGGATAATACCCAGAAATTCGCGCGTTGGGCCGGGAAGGTCATAGGGGCTTTCGAGAAGTGTTTCCACGTAGCCGGAGATAGAGGTGAGCGGAGTTCGCAGTTCGTGCGAAACGTTTGCAATGAAGTCGCGGCGCATCTTTTCGGCGCGAGCAATTTCAGTGACGTCGTGAAGGACGGCGACGGCTCCGCCGCCGGGTGTGGGCGCGGCGTTGATATCGAAGGTGCGGCCAGGCGCGACCGAGATCGCCTTGCCACTGCTTAACTCACCGCGGGTGAGGGCGGCTTCGACACAAGAAAGAACTTCAGGATCGCGCAGGGCATGTACAAGGGCCTGACCCTGCCGCTCGGCGGCGGGCACGATGCCCTGCATGACGCTATTGGACCATGCGATGCGTCCGGCAGCATCGACGGCGATGACGGCCTCCTGCATGCTGTCGAGCAGAGCAGCGAGCTCGCGCTGCCGCGATTCGAGGACGCGAAAGGTGGCTTCGACGCGCGCGGCCGTTGCATCAAGCGCGTGGGCAACATCGGAGATTTCATCGAGATTGCCTTCCTGAATGCGAGCTGAGAAATCGCCCGCGGCGATGAGGCTGGCGAAGGTGACAATGCGGTTGAGGCGAGATGCTGCTCGATGCGCAAGAAACGCTGAAAGAACAATGGCGATGGCCATGGCAAAGAGCGAGGCCAACAGCAGGTCGCGGCGGACAATGTGGACCTGACCGGGAAGCGAATGCTCCATGATACGGCGGAGGGTAAAGTCCAACGTCGCCGTGCTGATGGAGAGCACGAGAACGAAGGAGAAGAAAAGCTTGGTGAAGACGCGGCCAGTCATTTCAGGGTTCAGCGTACAGGGTTCGGTGAGTCAGGGTACAGAGCGGGGACAAGGGTACAAATTAGTTGTTCGACAGGTTAAGAGAACGATAACCGTTTCTTCGCAAGCAGATTTGAGCTCAATGCTTCATCGGTACCCGGGCTCTCCGATTTTAACTTGCCTTAGGCATTTCAAAGCGGTAACCGGCTCCGCGGACGGTCTTGAGATAGCGGGGGTCTTCTGCATCTCTCTCGATTTTCTCGCGGATCCGGCGCACATAGACATCGACGGAGCGTGGGGTGACGAAACGGGCGTCTCCCCACACGGCGTCGAGCAGATGATCGCGGCTAAAGACGCGTCCTGGATGACGTGCGAGATAGTCAAGCAATCGGAATTCAGTCGCCGTGGTGGTGGTGAGCTCGCCGCGCACCTTGAGCTGCATGGCGTTGGCGTCAATGATGACGTCGTCGAAGCTGATGAGGGACGGCGTGGAAGGCCGCTCGAAGCGACGCAGGACGGCCTTGACCCGCGCCAAGAGCTCTCGCGTGGAGAAGGGCTTGGTGATGTAGTCGTCCGCGCCCAGCTCGAGGCCGAGGACCCGGTCGTTTTCGCCGGCACGGGCAGTGAGAAAAATGATGGGAGTGGTGCTGAGGGCGGCGTGACTGCGGAGGCGGCGGCAGACATCGAGGCCGTCGCCGCCGGGAACCATAATGTCTAGGAGAAAGAGCGCCGGAGGCTGACGCTCGGCGTCGGAAACGAGATTTACGGGGGTATGAAAGGTGCGGACGCCAAAGCCCGATGCTTCCAAGTGATGCTGTATCAGTCGTGAAATATCCGTGTCATCTTCAAGAACGAATACTGTCTGGCTCAAAGTGCCTTCCTCACGGGTTCGTGATGAAGCGAAGCGGCTGAAAAGGCCGGGAACGCCCCATTTGCCATCAGGTTAACGCGGTTCGGGGAAACAGAATGCAAATGTTTTGTGAATATTGTCTGGGTGGGTACGTTCGCCAATAAAAACAGCATGGTTTGCTATACTTGCTGTCAAATCATTGATCTACTTCTTCTTTGTCAGAGGCGGTCCTCAGGTAACCAAAGAGTGCCTAAACCATTGATTCTCTGCATAGACGATGAAGCGCTTGGTCTCCAGATCCGACAAACAGTTCTGGAACGCGCAGGTTATCGTGTCATAACTGCCATGGATGGCCCCACAGGCCTGAGCATTTTTGCAGCGGAGTGTGTGGACGCTGTGGTGCTGGATTACTCTATGCCAAGGATGAACGGCGTGGATGTCGCGGTAGAGATGCGGCGGCTCCGGCGAGAGGTGCCGATTCTTCTCCTTTCTGCTTATGTCAACCTGCCGCCAGAGGTGACCGGCATTGTGGATCTTACGATCCTGAAGGGTGACGGCCCTGACATCCTGTTGGCCAAGGTGCGAGAGGTACTTCCGGCCCCGCCTGATAGTATCGTCGGGGAGGGCTAGCGGTGAATCTGCGTGAGTTTCGCGGGATTCTGCGCCAAGCACTTTACTTTCCGATTTTGCTGCTTTTGCTGCTGGCCGGATTTTTTCTGATACAGATCCGGATTTCCTCGGTGCTACTCCGCGCGATTGTTCACAGCGACAAGATTACGAATCAGGTAGACGATCTGGAAAAACTGATCCTTGACCAGGAGACGAGCCTCCGGGGCTATGAGTTAACCCACGATTCCGCGATGCTGGCACCATGTACGGCAGCAAAAGCTCCTATCCAGGTAGATTTTAAAGAGCTGCGGGGACTGCTGACAGGTGATGACGCTCAGGAGCAGCGGCTGGCCGTTTTATCGGATCGATATCAGCTCTGGCTTGGACTTGCGCAGCGCATCCTTGCCAAAGATCCGTCTCTAGCCAACGATTCCAAGGTTTATCAGCGCGGCGAAAAGATGATGGACGCGATCCGGTCCATCGTGAATGAGATGCTGCACGAGGAGGAAACGCGGCGACAGCGGTTATCGGAACAAACGCCTGACCTGGAACATCGCCAGTTTGTCCAGATATTGTCTGCCTCACTGTGCATTGCCATGGCCGTGGCACTTTTTATGCGCCAGCGGCTGAGGAAGGTTTCACGCAGCTATACCTCGGCTCTGGATGAACTGGAGCAACGCTCCAGCGAAGTGCATCAGAGCCGCCAGTGGTTCCAGACCACCCTAGAATCGATTGGCGACGCGGTGATTTCCTGCGACATACGAGGGCGGGTCGAGTTTCTGAATGCGATTGCCAGCGGGCTTACGGGCTGGACTATGCAGGATGCCCTGGGACGGCCGCTTACGGAGGTATTTCAAATTGTTCGCGAAGATACGCGTGAACCGGCCGAGAATCCTGTAGACACAGTCCTGCGTTTGAAAAAAGCGGTGAGCGTTCCGGAGCACACTATGCTTATCTCCCGCGCGGGCGGCGAGTTCGTGATCGACGACAGCGCCGCGCCGGTTGTTGACGCACATGGAGAGATGACGGGCGTGGTATTGGTTTTTCGTGATGTGACTGAGCAGCGGCGCTCCCAAGCCGCGCTGATTGCTGGAGAGAAACTCGCTGTTGCAGGGCGTCTTGCTGCCAGCATCGCCCACGAGATTCATAACCCGCTGGATTCTGTCGCCAACCTGCTTTTTCTGCTGCGCGACGAGGAAGATCCTGCAAAGCGCGCTGAATATCTGCAAATGGCGGAGCAGGAGCTGGGGCGCACGATGCAGATCAGCCGCACGATGCTCAGCCTGTATCGCGAGCCCAAAGCTCCAGTGCCGGTAGACCTGAAGGATCTGATTGAGGGAGTGCTGCTCCTGCTTGAGCGCCGCATAGCGCAGCAGCAGATCCAGGTAGTGAGCGAGCTTCGTGATTCCTGCATCGTCGAGGGATTCCCCGCTGAGCTTCGCCAAGTGGTGACCAATGTGCTGGTGAATGGGATAGAAGCTGCAGGCGCTCAGGGCCGGATGCGCATTCGCTTGGAGCCAGCTCCGCCGGAGGAATTCCGCGGGGCCGGCGCAATAATTGAAGTTGCCGACGACGGTCCGGGAATAACGGATGCCGCTGCCCAGAAGATCTTCCAACCATTTTTCACGACAAAGGGCGAGCAGGGTACCGGGCTTGGGCTTTGGGTGAGCATGGGAATCGTACAGAAGCATGGTGGCACGATCCGCCTGCAGAACTGTGGTCAGATGGAATACACGGGCGCATGTGCCCGTATCTATCTTCCGGCAAAGACGCTGGCGGGCGCAGACCGACCGGTCGTGGTGCACGCGAATTGAAAGGCAATCGGCACACCTATTGACGGCAAGCGCCGCAACCTTAGGCCGCAGATAGTGTTTAGCTGGGATGTAGTAAAGGGAGTTTTCTGCAAGAAGCTTCCAAAAACAGCGAAATGGAGAACGACCGATGAAAAAATTTCTACTGGCTGCAGTTGCTACTGCATTGCTGGGAACAGGCGCCGCATTCGCCCAGGTGGTTGTACGTGTAGCACCACCTCCTCCTATTGTCGAGCACCGTCCAGTACCGCCGGGACGGGCATACGCATGGGTAGGTGGATACTATCGCTGGAATGGACACAGGTACGTATGGGTGGGGGGACACTGGGTGATGCCGCCTCACTATGGCGGAGTATGGGTTCCTGGACACTGGGCTCCCCGTGGGGGCGGATATGTGTGGATCGCGGGTCATTGGCGGTACTAAGGCTTTTTGAGAAGGACTGAGGCGCCCATGTCTTCGGGCGCCTCAAGTTGTTTTCCGACTTTACGAAGAGCATTCCGTCTCCTGGAGCCTAGATTCGATGCGCTGCATTGAGGCAGAACAATTTACACTGAAAAAGATGATTCCCACACTTGAATGGACCGATGGAGGCGTGCGTTTTCTGGATCAAACGCGTCTGCCGCTGGAAGAGACTTATGTTCTGGCCAAGACTTACCGGGAAGTCGCCGATGCGATTACCACGATGGTGGTGCGCGGCGCACCGGCGATTGGGGTATCCGCGGCGATGGGCGTGGCTCTGGGCGCAAAGAACAGTCGCGCAAAGACACTGGCCGATCTTGCGCGGGAGGTAAAAAAAATCAGCGAAACTCTGGCGGCGACACGGCCCACAGCAGTGAATCTGTTCTGGGCGATCGAGCGCATGAACGAGAGATTCGAATCTCTGAAGGCGCAGACGGGAATTTCGCTGGAAGAGATTCGCACGGGCCTGATTGTGGAGGCGCGGAAGATGTATGACGAAGATATTGCCGCGTGCCGCGCAATGGGAGACTTTGGTGCGGAACTGATGCCGGAGAAGGGCGGAGTGCTGACACACTGCAATGCGGGTGCGCTGGCGACATGCGGTTATGGGACAGCGCTGGGAGTGATTCGCAGCGCGGTTGCGCAGGGGCATGAGCTGCATGTTTACGCAGACGAGACACGGCCCTTTCTGCAGGGCGCGCGGTTGACTGCGTGGGAGTTGATGCACGACGGGATTCCCACCACAGTGCTTTGCGACAACATGGTCGCGAGTAGAATGCGGGCGGGGAAGATCCATGCGGTCATTGTGGGCGCAGACCGCATCGCGGCAAATGGGGATGTGGCCAACAAGATCGGCACCTACGGCGTGGCGGTGCTGGCGAAGGAGCATGGGATTCCGTTTTGTGTGGCGGCTCCGTGGTCAACGATTGATCTTGAGACAGCGACGGGGGACGAGATTCCGATTGAAGAGCGCGCGGCGGTGGAGGTGACACATCATGGCGGGAAGCAGTTGACTCCGCATGGTGTGGGGATTGAAAATCCGGCGTTTGATGTGACTCCGGCAAAGTATGTGACGGCGATTATTACGGAGCGGGGCGTGCTCAGGCCGCCATATGCCGAGGGACTGGCTGCCCAGGCAGGACTAGCCGTCCAGGCATAAGTGCTTCAGGCGCGATTATTAATTACTGGATCCATTCCGCGTAGGGATAGAGCAGCAGGAAGAAGATCATGGTCAGCGCGATGACGTCCATGTAGAGAAGCAAAAGGACGCCGCCGTGGTAGAAGCTCCAGCGCAGACGCAAGCAGCGAAGGGTTTCGTAGGTTCCCCAGAGCGCGGCGAGGGCGGCAAAGGAGATGGGCCAGGCAGTGTGTACATGGGGGAAGCCAGAAAGCAGGAATGACGCGCCGAGACTGGTGAGCACAAGCGCGGTTCCGCGTATGAGCGAACGGGCACGAAGATTGAGGGAGGCAGGGAGCATCGGAAACTGCTAGTATTCCAGTCGCCTCTATGACTACTACTGTATCGAAATCTGCGAACGGCGTGACGGCTGCGGAAAAGCGCGAGCGGATTGTGCGGCGCGTGGCTCGCGAGTTGCGTGATGGATTCTATGTGAATCTGGGCATTGGAATGCCGACGCTGGTGGCGAACCATGTCCCGCCTGGCATGGAGGTCGTGCTGCAATCGGAGAACGGGATGCTGGGCGTGGGGCCGTATCCGGTGGCGGGATGCGAAGATGCGGACCTCATCAACGCGGGCAAGGAGACGGTGACGGAAGTGCCCGGCACGTCATTCTTCTCAAGCGCGGACTCGTTTGCGATGATTCGCGGCGGCCATATCGACCTGAGCATTCTGGGCGCGATGGAAGTGGATGAGGAAGGGAATCTGGCTAATTGGATGATTCCCGGCAAGATGGTGAAGGGCATGGGCGGCGCGATGGACCTTGTGGCGAGCGCACGGCGCGTGATTGTCGCCATGGAGCACACGACGAAAGACGGAGCCCCGAAGATTCTGCCAAAATGCACACTGCCCATTACCGGATTGAAGGTTGTGGATACGATTGCGACAGAGATGGCGTGGATTCGCGTGACGGCGGAGGGGCTGGTGGTGGAAGAGATTGCTCCGGAGCTTACTTTTGAGGATGTGCAGCGCGCGACGGCGGCGAAGCTGATTGCGGTTGCGACCATCCGAAAGATGAACGCTTGATCCGCCCGAAGTTTCCCATTCGATTATTAAGCACGGGGATTTTGTGCGTGGGCGCGTCTGTTGCGTCGGCATGGTTTGTAAGGCCGGAACGGGGAATTGATTGCAACCGGCTGGCTCCGTTGACGGTGCTGGCTACGATCGGCGCATTTTTGATGGCGATTTGCTTTCGCCAGATGGGACAGCACAAGGAGAAGTCGCAGCGGTGGTTTCTGCTGGTGTGTTTGCTGTTAGCGGCAGTGACCTTGTTTACTGATTTCCGGTATGTGCGGCGGTATCGCGGGATTTGCGATGAGGTGCAGCAGATGCACCGGATTCCGGCTTCTCCTATGCGTTAGCTACCGCGCGCACAGTTCTGCGCTCGATGCGTTTTTCGTGATCTTGTCCGAGCAGAATGCGTTTGACGTAGATTCCGGGCGTCATGATGTGGTCGGGGTTTAGCTGGCCCGGTTCGACCAACTCTTCGACTTCAGCGATGGTGATTCTAGCCGCTGTAGCCATCATTGGGTTGAAGTTGCGCGCAGTCTTGCGGTAGATGAGATTACCCTGGGTGTCGCCCTTCCAGGCTTTGATAAGAGCAAAGTCGGCGCGGAGCCAACGTTCGAGCAGGTAGGGCTTGCCGTCGAAGTTACGGGTCTCCTTGCCTTCGGCGACCAGAGTGCCGACTCCGGCGGGAGTATAGAAGGCAGGAATGCCCGCACCTCCGGCGCGAATACGCTCGGCGAGCGTGCCCTGGGGAACAAGGTTGAGGTCGAGCTTGCCCTTGATGACCATCTCTTCGAGTAATTTGTTTTCGCCGACATAACTGCCGGTGTGGGAGACGATCATGCCGGCTTCGAGCATCCGACCCATGCCGAATCCGTCGATACCCATGTTGTTGCTGATGGTGCGAAGGTTCCTTACGCCGCGGCGGACGAGGGCATCGATGAGGTTTTCAGGAATGCCGCAGAGGCCGAAGCCGCCGAGCATGACGGTGGCTCCATCGGGGATGTCGGCGACGGCTGCGTCGGCGCTTTCGACTACTTTGTTCAATCGTGCTCCTTAGGCTTTCGATGCAATGAACCGAGAACGGAGAAGGATACTGGATGTCGGGCAGGAAAGCCAATAGAATGCCGAAAACGGAGGCGCGCAACGATCATCAATACAACGACGATGTGCAAAGTGCGATAGGATGAGTGCGCTCCGTTTCTGATGAGCAACCGGGCGAGTTGGGCGATTTCTATTTCGAGGAGCGTAACTTATGCTGAAGGGTTTCCGTGACTTTATTCTGCGCGGCAACGTGATTGATCTAGCCGTTGCTGTTGTGATCGGCGCTGCTTTTACCGGTATTGTGGGTTCGCTGGTGAAAGACATCATCAATCCGCTGATCGCCGCGATTTTCCATAAACCAGATTTCTCTTATCTAGTGCTGACGATCAACGGAGGAAAGATCACCTACGGCAACTTTCTCAACCAGCTAATTAACTTCGTGTTGATTTCAGCAGCGGTCTATTTCATCTTCGTGCTGCCCATCAACAAGCTCATGGCAAAGTTCTTCCCGGCTAAGGCCGAGCCTCCCAAGACCAGGCCATGCCCACAGTGCTTGAGCGATATTCCGATTGAGGCAAAGCGCTGCGCGTACTGCACACAGCCTGTGGCTGCCGCCTGATATTCCGTTGCTGACTGAAGCGGAAGCTGACAATCTGCGCGTGGTGCTGGTGGCTGCGCGCAATCCATTGAACATTGGCGCGGCGGCACGCGCGATGAGCAACTTTGGATTTGTGCGCATACGGGTGGTGAACTGCTATGAAGTGGCGTTTCGCGAGGCGCGCTCGGCGGTGGGCGCGCCGGAGCTGCTGGCAAATGCTGAAGAGTTCGCAAACGTCGCCGAGGCGGTTGCCGACTGCGGGCTGGTGGTGGGCACGACGGCTGGCGCGTCGCGGCAACTCGAACACCTGCTGTATCGTTTGAGTGCGGGTGGAGAGCTGATTCGTGAGCGGTTGAAGGCCGAGCGCGTGGCGCTCCTGTTCGGGTCAGAAAAGCGTGGCCTATCCAACGATGATTTGAGCTATTGCCACTGGCTGATGCGGATTCCGACGCGGGAGGCGCATGGGTCAATGAACCTGGGGCAGGCGGTGGCTGTGTGCCTGTATGAGCTGATTAGAGCGGAGAATGAAGCAGCAACAACCGAGTTGAAGAAGAAGGCAAGTGGGGAGATGCTGGAGCGGATGACGCGTGTTCTCCTCGATACTTTGGGAGAGAGCGGGTACACGAAACCGGGTACAGAAACAGCTACGGAACAGAAGATGCGGCGGCTGGTGCGGAGGATGAACCTATCTGAGGAAGATGCGGAGCTGTGGACGGGAATGCTGGCAAAGTCCGGGAACAGAGCAAGGAATAAAGGCAAGAGAGAGTAGGCCAGTTGCTATTTGACGTAGAACGATTTTACGGCGATGTCGCTGGGGCGATTGCCCGCTGGCAGCATAGTGAAGAGAGAGCCTATACGGATGGATCCGCTGGCCGTATAACTCTGCGTGCGAACGACGGAGACATCGCCGGATTGCGCATCGACGGCCAGCAAGAGAAATCCATCGGCAGAGAATGCGAGGGTGTCTGGCCCCGCGCCTACGTGAATTGAGGGTTTGAGCAGGATTCCGTCATTGATGTCGTATATGCCGATGGTGTCGGCATTGAAGTTGCTGATCCAAAGCAGGGAATTGTCAACACTAACTATGCCGTAGGAGGGGTGGGCACCAACGAGGTAGGCTCCGCCGACTTCGTTGGTGCTGGTATCGATCTCGGAGATGGAATCGCTGCCGAAGTTGCAGACGAAGATTTCGCCGCCGTCGGGTTTGAGGGCGAGGTGAATGGGTGTTTGGCCCACGTCAAGAAAGGCGAGAAGACGGTCAGAGTGTTCCTGCTCAACGGAACTCTCCGGGCGCGCGAGGCCGATGGCCATGACCTGATGGGCTCCTGAACAGGCGACGAAGGCTTTGGAGGAGTCGGGGAGTATCACGGCATCCGTGGCCTGGGGACAGCCGGCGAATACAGCGCGAGTACGGAAGTTTTGTGCGTCGACGATGTAGGCGCTGCCGCTGACGCGGTTGGTAACGACGAGCGTGTTGCCGTCAGGCGAAACTTTTGCAAGACCCGGGCCTTCGCCGACTGGAATGACATGGATCTCGCGGCGGGACTCGAGGTCGATGACCGAAACGTTATTCGACCCGGAGTTGGCAACGTAAGCTCGGGTTCCTGCGGAGTTGACGCTGATGAAGTACGGCTTGCGCCGGATGGGGATGGTGGCGACGACGCGGTTGCGTGTGGCGTCGATGATGCTGACGGTTCCGCTGTTGGAGTTGACGACGTAGACTTCGTTCTTTTTAGGGTTGACGGCCACACCGGTGGGATTTGCGCCGACGGCGAGCACTCGGTCCTGACGCAGGTTGACGAGATCGAGGACGGTGACTGTGTTCGAGCCACTGTTAGTGACATACGCATATTCGCGGTAGTTCGACGGATAGTGCGGGAAGTGGTTACGGCGGCAGCCGGTCAGTGCGATAGGCAGCAACGCCCCCAGGCATAGAAGGCGGCCAAATAAAAGGCGGCTGATGATGAGCCGCCTTCTCTTATTTGGTCCGGGTAGGTCAGCGGGCAACGGATGAGGCTCCGGCGGCTTCGCTGATCTCGATGCCGTGCGGGACGTTGCGGCCGAGGATGGCGGCGATCTGGCTGGATTGCTGCATGAGTTCAACGAACTGTTCCGGGTAGATGGACTGTGCTCCGTCGGAAAGCGCCTTGTCGGGCGCGTGATGCACTTCCACGATGAGGCCATCGGCTCCGACGGCTACGGCCGCGCGGCCCAATGGGATAACTTTGTTGCGCTTGCCGGTTCCGTGGCTGGGATCGACGATGATGGGCAGGTGGCTGAGGCGCTGCACGGCCGGGACGATGCTGAGGTCGAGCGTGTTGCGAGTATGGTCGGCGAAGGTGCGGACGCCGCGCTCGCAGAGGATGACCTGATAGTTGCCTTCGCTCATGATGTACTCGGCGGCCATGAGGAATTCTTCGAGGGTGGCAGCGAGTCCGCGCTTGAGTAGGACGGGCTTGCGTTTTCGTCCGGCGGCTTTGAGCAGGGAATAGTTCTGCATG
>Ga0335072_10010593_pt1 | contig 13255 bp, 11 predicted proteins | sample Lox_Sample_21_FD_206725 | JGI IMG/M metagenome (GOLD analysis project Ga0335072, IMG submission 206725) | Soil microbial communities from Loxahatchee National Wildlife Refuge, Florida, United States - Lox_Sample_2.1 | ecosystem: Environmental > Terrestrial > Soil > Wetlands | place: USA...
CGACAAGGTCGGCGACGCGCGCTGGTCCCCCGATGGCAAGTGGATCGCATTCACCATGTTCGTGCCCGACAAGCTCAAATGGGATATCGGGATGCCGGCGGCGCCGCAGGGAGCGCACTGGACCGCGGCGCCTCGCCTGGTTGAGTCGCTGCACTACCGGCAGGACCAGGTGGGCTTCCTGGAGGACGGACATAGCCAGTTGTTTGTCGTCTCGGCCGACGGCGGAGCGCCGCGGCAGCTCACTTCCGGAAAATGGAGCGCGGGCGCCGGCGAACTGCGCAGCGGCGTCCCCATGGATTGGACTCCCGACGGCAAGTTCCTGGTCTTCGAGGGCGACAACACCGCGCAATCCGACCTCGATTATCAGACGTCGCACCTCCTCGTCGTGGATGTCGCTTCCGGCGCCATTCGCGAGCTGGTGTCGACGCCAGGAGCGTGGAACCGCCCCGTGATTTCGCCCGACGGCAAAAGCGTGGCGTTTACCGGATACCCGCAGTCGAAGAAGACCCACTCCGTGGCCGATCTTTATGTCATTCCGTTCGCCGGCGGCGAGATGCGCAAGATCAGCGGCGAGTACGATCGCGATCCTATCAATCTCCACTGGGCGCCCGATTCCCAGGGGGTCTATTTCGACGCCCAGGATCACGGGTCGCAGAACGCGCAGTTCGCCGCCGTGGCGGGTGGGGGAGTGAAAGCCATCACCACCGGAGCCCGGGTGCTGACCATGGATTCCACCTCCAGCGACATGATCGCGGTCGGTACTTATTCCGATCCGGACACGCCGCCCGAGGTAGTCCGCTACAATCTGCGGCGCCCCGGTGAACCGGCGCGGCTCACCAACATCAACGGCGGATTGCTCGCCGGCATGCAGCTCGCGAAAACCGAAGAGATGGATTTCACCTCCACCGGCAATACCAAGGTGCAGGGCTGGGTGGTCAAGCCGCCCGATTTCGATCCGGCGAAGAAATATCCGCTGATTCTTGAAATCCATGGCGGGCCGTTTTCCATGTACAGCGTGGCGTTCAATTACATGTTTCAGAATTTCGCCGCCAACGATTTCGTGGTGCTGTATCTCAATCCGCGAGGCAGCACCGGGTACGGCTCGGGATTCTCGGGCGGAATCGACCACAACTATCCGGGTCCCGATTACGACGACCTGATGGCGGGCGTGGACGCGGCGATCGGCAAAGGCTTCATCGATACGACGCACATGTACGTTTCGGGTTGCAGCGGCGGCGGAGTGTTGTCGAGCTGGGTGATCGGCCACACCGATCGTTTTGCCGCCGCCGCGGTGCGCTGCCCGGTGATCGACTGGCTGAGCATGACCGGCAACACCGATATCCCGCTCTTCACCTACAGCTTTTTCCAGAAGCCGTTCTGGGAAGACCCGAGCGAGTGGCTGTCGCATTCGTCGGTCATGGCTGTCGGCAAAGTGACCACCCCGACTCTGCTGATGACGGGCGTTCTCGACCGCCGCACACCCATGCCGCAGACCGAGGAATATTATGCCGCGCTCAAGGTCCGCGGCGTGCCGGTGAGGCTGCTGCAATTCGAGGGCGAATACCACGGCACGGGCTCGAAACCATCGAACTTCATCCGCACGCAGCTTTACATGATGAGCTGGTTCAAGAAATGGGCGCGCTCGGCGGATGGCAAATCGACCGGGGCGGAATGATCCGCCGCGGCCCCGGGGAGTGCGGTTTGAGACGAATTTGGGGGCTATCCACGGGTTCGGTATCTTTCTTCACCATGTGGCGGCTGTTGTAATGGTATAATCGCAGCTTATGTCCATACCGTAAGCCCCGTTTCCAAGAGAGCTCTGCAGCTCCTCTTCACGTTCACCCGCCGGTCCGGCGGGCGCCGTTAACGCAGTACCACAAAATTTCAAATTCAAGGAGGTTTTACTGTTGAGGAAACTATTGTCTGGAGGGCTGGTCGTGTTTGGAGTCGCGTCAATTCCAGTGCCCATGTCGCCCCGCACTGTCCCTACCCCCATCAAGCAGGAATACCGCAGCGATCCTCGTCTCGAAACTTTACACCACTTTTTTACCAGGTGGGAATGCCCGGCCGCCGATTATGCCGTCGACTTTCTGATGGTTGCGGATGAATACGCTCTCGATTGGCGGCTTTTGCCGAGCCTTTCATTCGTGGAATCTACCGGAGGAAAATCCAGCCCCTACAACAATCTGTTCGGATGGGACTCCGGGCGCGCACACTTCCCAAGCCCCAATGCTGCCATCCGCTCGGTTGGATCTTATTTAGCCACTTCGTCCCTTTACCGGTCAAAAAGCCTGGACGAAGTCCTGGCGCTCTACAATCCAGACCGCAACTACGCGCAAAGGGTAAAATCCGTCATGCGACGGATCGCCGCTGTTCAGTGAAGCGCTGACACGCGCGGCTATTCCAGGTGCTGTACCCACATGTACAAGCCGCCGAAAAGCACAATGACGACTAATGCGACTACACCCCATCGAAGGATCCGCTCGCTCATTTTAGCGGGCGGCCCATCGTCTTGCTTGATCCGGTCTGCGAGGGTATCAAACATGGAACCTCCTAAAATGCCGGTATAAAACCCCGACTGGGGGGACTAAATCTTAGATCAAGCTGTCTGATTGTAGCCCGGTTCTTGGGATCTTCCAAGAGCATTTTGAGGGGATTCGTAGGCCATTTTGGGGCCGAAACAGTAAGCGTATATTTCGGCCCGAAATTACAGCAAATCCCGGAAAGGTCAGCTACCGTTACACGGGCACCAAGACGAGGCGCTCATCGATTTCGGCTTTGGCGCCTTCAGGAGATCCCCCCAGCCATGATCGGCCGGCGGCGGGCACGAATTGCATGAGTTCCTCCCACTGCCACTCCCGCTTCGGGGAGAAGGCGGCATATCCGAGGGTGTCGGCCAGACGCCAGCTTACCTGTACCATCGACTCCAGGCTGCAAACCTGAGAGAAGGGTTCGTCGTGGTGAACCGCGATGGCGGCCGCCAATTCATCGGGAAAATTCCAGTCCTGAGCCAGATACGCGCCCGCCAGGCAATGATCGATCTCGAAAAGATCCTGCTCCGTTTTCAGCAGATCGAACCCAAAATCGTTGGATACTTCCAGCATCCGGGAATATTCGTCGGGATAGGCCGACATCAAGCCCAGAGTGCCCAGATTGTGGAGCAAACCCGCGGTATAGGCGCTTTCCCGTGCCACCCCGGTTACCCGCGCAATTTCTTCGGCAATCGCGGCAGTTACGAGGCTGTGGATCCAAACCTTGCGCAGCGCCTCCTTGCGGACCGAATGGCGCACCATCTGGTTGACCGAGACCAGCGTCGCCAGGGTCTTCACTCGATCAAGCCCAACCACCACGATGGCCAGTGGCAGACTTCTTACCTTGCGTCGGCTTCCCAGCAGCGCCGAGTTCGCAAATCGCAGCAGTTCCGCCGCGAAAGACGGGTCGATCTTTACTAATTCACTCAATTGATTGATGTTCGTGTCCGGGTCGTAGGCCAGCGCCAGAATACGCTGGGCGACCGCTGGAAATGGCGGCACAAGGCGTAGAGCCCACGGGGCTTGCGGACGGGCGAGTTGTTCGATCATACATGCTTCCCACACAAGTTATCGACGGTTCGAATGATCGACTTCACGCTGCTTCGTCTTTTTCAGCCCCTTCCACACCGGGGTGGAATGGACCTAAAATGGCTGGGGCACCGTTGACAACCTCGCGCGTGTCGGCGTATATTTGCTAACATACTGATCTCTCAGTGTTTTCTGAATATTTGGCGCATGGTTCATTGATTCGATCTGACGGGGTTGATGAAGCGCGCCCGCTCCCGCGTTAGATGAGCCCGCCGCAGCCTATGCGACCCCACGCTGAGTCAGTAAACTGGAGAAGGCGTAATGGCCGTAGACCCTAACAACAAACCAGCCGACGAGGAAAACCAGAACAACTACGAGAATCTTCTCGACGACTACAGCCATTTCGCGCCCCCGGCCGCGGATGAAGTCCTGCCGGGAAGAGTTGTGGGCATCACGGCGAAAGATGTGATTGTCGACTTTGGCTATAAGTCGGAAGGCCTGGTGCCCATCGAACAGTTCCAGGGTCCCGGCGGCGAAGTTACGGTTCAGGCTGGCGACGCCGTCGACGTGATGATCGATCACGCCGGCGAACAGCCCGAGGGTTACGTTCTTCTGTCCCACACACGGGCGGCCCGGCTGCGTGTCTGGGACAATCTCGAAAAAGCCTACCAGGAGCAACTGGTAATTTCCGGTCATGTGCTGGGGCGAGTGAAGGGCGGTCTGGCGGTCGACGTGGGAATCAAGGCATTCATGCCGGGTTCGCAGGCCGATCCGCGTCCGGTGCACAATCTCGATTCGCTGGTGGGTCAGGACATTCCCGTCAAGATCATCAAGCTGAACCGCCGCCGCGGAAATGTGGTGGTTTCCCGCAAGGCCGCCGTGGAAGAAGAAATTACCGTCCGCAAAACGTCCACGCTGGAGCATCTCGCGGAAGGCTCGGTGGTCACGGGTGTCGTGAAGAATCTCACCGAATATGGAGCCTTCATCGATCTCGGCGGCATTGACGGCCTGCTCCACGTCACCGATATCTCCTATGGCCGCGTGACGCACCCTTCGGAACTGCTCCATGTGGGCGAGGAAGTCACCGTCAAGGTGCTGAAGTTCGACAAAGCCAAAGAGCGGGTTTCGCTGGGAATCAAGCAGCTGGGGCCGGACCCTTGGGAGACCGTTTCGGAGCGCTTTCCGCTGAACAGCAAGGTGATCGGACGGGTGGTCAATGTCACCGATTACGGCGCTTTCGTGGAGCTGGAACCCGGTGTGGAGGGTCTTATCCACATCAGCGAAATGACGTGGTCGCGGCGCATGAAACACCCCTCGAAAGTGGTCAAGCCGGGCGATCAGGTGGAGGCGGTGGTTCTCGAAGTACACCCGCGCGACCGGAGAATTTCGCTGGGACTGAAGCAACTGGAGCCGAACCCATGGACCACCATCGATACCCGCTACAGTGTCGGCTCGGTGGTGGAAGGACGGGTGCGAAACATGACCGATTTCGGCGCCTTTATCGAGATCGAGGAAGGCATCGACGGGCTGGTTCACGTTTCGGATCTTTCCTGGACCAAGCGCGTGAAGCACCCGTCGGAAGTGCTCAAAAAAGGCCAAATCGTGCAAGCGGTGATATTAAATATCGATTCCGCCTCGCACCGGCTGTCTCTGGGTATTAAACAACTTCAGCCGGACGCTTGGGAGACTTATTTCCAGACCCACCAGGTGGGCGACACGGTCCACGGGAAAGTGTGCCGGCTGGCCAGTTTCGGCGCTTTTGTGGAGTTGGCCGAAGGCGTCGAGGGGCTGTGCCATTTCTCCGAAGTGCCGGGATATCAAGGCCGGCGCGGCCACGAGGAGCCCCCGCTGGTGATCGGCCAGGAGCATGATTTCAAGATTATTAAGATGAGCGAGGCCGAAAAGAAGGTGGGGCTCAGCCTCCGCCAGGTGAATGACGACGAGGAGAAGCACCGGTTGTCCGACTACCAGCGGCAAGCCGCTGCTGCCACAAGCACCATTGAAGAAGTAATGAGTTTGAAAGACCGGACCCCTGAATAACTTGCAAATTTCTGATTTGTAAGCGATACTGCGGTTTCGTAATCAAATGACACCTAGGAGAAGGCGATGACCAAGGCCGATCTGATTGAAGAAGTCTCCAGAGTGACGGAGATGACCCGGAAAGAATCCGAAGTCATCGTGGAGGCCATTTTCGACAGCATCGTGAAATCCTTGCGCACCGGCGACAAAATCGAGATCCGCGGATTCGGCAGTTTCCGCACGCGCCAGAGGCAGCCACGCATCGGGCGCAATCCGAAAACCGGCGCGCGCGTCGAAGTGCCGGCAAAGAAAATCCCGTATTTCAAGCCCAGCAAGGAGCTTAAAGACGTAGTCAACAATTCGGCCGTGCCCGCCGTGCCGGCGACGCCTCCACAGACTCCCGAGCCGGCGCCTAACGCCTGACCGGGCGGACGCCTTGCGCCTCTGCTCATCGGGGCCCGCATGGACTATCTTTGGACACCCTGGCGGTATCAGTACGTCACCAAGCCGGAAGACGCCGGCGTGTGCGTCTTCTGCGCCGCCGCCCAGGCGTCCGACGATGCCCGCACGCTGGTGGTGTACCGCGGCGCGCAGAATTTCGTGATCCTCAACCGTTACCCGTATTGCAGCGGGCATGTGATGGTGGTGCCCTACCTGCACGTGGCGACGCTCGAGGAGTTGCCGGACGAGGCGCTCGTCGAGTTGATTCGCCTGGGTCGGGATTGCGAGAAGCATCTGCGCGCGGCGTACAAGCCCGATGGATTGAATCTCGGCATAAATCTCGGTAAGAGCGCGGGCGCGGGAATCGCCGGCCATTTGCATCTCCATGTGTTGCCGCGATGGACCGGCGACACAAACTTCATGACGGTAGTGGGCGAGACGCGCGTGGTCCCCGAGACCCTCGAAGCCACGTGGGAGAAGCTGCGCGCGGCGTTCTCGGGTGCGTGACCGGTTCAAAGCTTCCGGTGGAATCCGTCCGGCGCGGCTTCGCCGTTTTCGGGGCTGGCGATGGCGAGGTTTACAACCACCGGCTCCTGCCCGCTGCGCACCACCACCGCTTCCACCAGCTCGTCCGCCCGCGCATTGATCTCCTGGTGCGGCACATACGGCGGCACGAAGATGAAATCCCCCGGCCCGGCCTCGTCCATAAATTCCAGGTTCTCGCCCCAGCGGAAGCGAGCCCGCCCGCGCACGATGTACAGCACGGTTTCGAGCTCGCCGTGATGATGCGCGCCGCTCTTCGCATTGGGCTCGACCACCACCGTGCCGGCCCACAGCTTGCGCGCGCCCGCGCTGGCATGGCTGATCGCCGCGGCGCGTGTCATCCCCGGAGTCTGCGGGGTGTTGGGGTCGAGTTCACTGGCGCGAACGATACGGATGCCATGCGTCTTCCAATCGGGCGTCATTTGTGTCGTGCTATTCCGCGAGTTCCTTGCACATGCCCGGCACACCCGACTTGAACAGCGTGCTGGGCTGGAATCCGAGCCCGGAAAAGTCGAGCTTATCGGCGGCGCTCGCCGCGCCCGCAGCGCAGGCCGAACGGACACGATCGCGAACCGTGGCCATCGTGCTCACCCATTTTTCCAGATCGGCGCGCTTCGAGACCGGTCCGTGGCCCGGAATCACAGTATCGAAATCGTAAGTAGCCAGGATTTTCTTGACTGTTTGGTCCCAATCCTTGATGCTGCCGCCGTTGTTGGTGTCGCAGTAGGGCGCGCCCACGACGAACAAATCACCGGTATGCAGAACGCGCTCGGAGGGAAAGTAAACCACCGCGTCGCCATTCGTGTGCCCGCGGCCCAGGTGGCGCGCCACTACTTCCTTGCCGCCGAGGAAAACCTGCGATTCGTCGGTGAAGGTGATCTGCGGCAGGCCGGGCTGTTTGTTGGCGACCATATTCGCGCGCGCGTTCTTGTGGATCACGATTTCCGCGTTAGCCGCCATCAAGGCCTGGTTGCCGCCGGTGTGATCGCCATGCTGGTGCGTGTTGAGCACGTAGCGGATCGGCTGGTCGGTGATCGATTTCACCTTGGCGACGATCTGCGGCGCATCGGCGGCGAACTTGTCGTCCACCAGGATCACGCCCTCGCTGGTGGGCATGAAGGCGCTATTGCCGCCGTCCCCGATAATCACATAGAGGTTATCGGTGACCTTCTGAAGATTGAGTTGCTGCGGCGGGTTCTGCGCCCATGCGAACCACAGTCCCAATCCGGCCGCGGCGGCCAGGGCAACGCGAAGGGTACGGTCTCTGCGCATACTTGTCTATCGACTATACCGCGGCACCGGGCGCGCCGGCTTCTGCTAGTGTTAATAAACATGCCCGCCGCACCCGAGAGTCGTCCCCTTTCGCTAATCGAGCTGAACGGAGGCGCCGCCGTGGTGTCTTACGATCGTCGCAAGTGGGGCAATCCGGGAAAAAAAACCAGCGGCTCAATTTCGATCGAGCGCGCCGGCGGGGTGGGTACCGCGGCGATTATCGCCGAGCGCGAGGGCATCCCCACCACGATGCTTGCCGATGGTCTGCTGGAGGAGTTGGGGAAGGAACATCCCGGCCTCAAGCTGCTTTTCCGGGAGACGCGCCGGATCAACGGGCGGGAGCTGTGTTGCCTGAAATGCTCCTGCCAGGTGAACGGTATCGATTTGGTGCTCTACGTTTATTGCTTCGGAGGGCTCGCGGGCAGTTTCCAGATCCGGACCTGCGCGCGCGCGTCCGCGTTCGACGAATGCGAGCCGGATTTCAGCGAGCTGATGAACAGCCTCGAAATCCGCCCGCTCGCGCATCCCGCGCTCGCGCGCCTGCGTCATGATATGCGCTTCGCGGTTCGCGTGACACGGGCCTCCTTACTGGTAATCGTATTCGGATCGCTTGGGATTTACTTCCGCGCCAACTTACGCGCGGCGCTACTGATCGCGGCGGGGCTGACGATCGGCGTTTTCGCGATTGCCGCGATTTTCGGGCGGCGCAAGTACGAGATGGAGTAGTCCCTTTATTTCTTTGTCTTCGGCGCGATGATTTCGGCCAGCAAATCGGGTGTGCCCTCGATGCGCACCAGGTGCGGGTACTTCTCACCGCCGTGATAATCCACGCTGTAGGTCTTGTAATATTCCCCATCGCGAACCAGCAGTTCGATCGGCTTGTCGTCGGTGACCGCGGTGCCGATCGCCTCTCGCAGGACAGTGGCCGTGAACTGACGGCCATTCACCGCGACAATCCGGGTCGCCGGAGAAATTCCCGCCTTGGCCGCCGGACCGGTCATGGAAATGTCGTAGATGTACCCGTCGTCTTTCACCTTGAGCCCGATCGAATAGCTCAAATTGGAGCCCTCTTCCGCGGTTTCGAAGAAATCCGATTCGTCGCTGTCGTATTTCAGCTTCCACCCCCCGCGCTCAATCCCTCCGAGGGGCGCGTGTTCGCTGGTGGAGTCCAGGCGCGCCTTCAGCAAGCCGGCCCAATCGTACGGCTGGACAGCGTTCAATGCCGCCACCACGTCATCGAAATCATAGGGCTTCATCGCCGGCGCGCCGCCGGGGGCGCCCTCGAAGGCGCGGCAGAAGTCGTCGATGGATTTCGCCCCTTTGCTGAGCTGACGGATGGTCACATCCACTTCCAGCCAGATGAGGATGCCTTCGGGATAGAAATCCACTCCGCGGCGGTAGTCGGCGTAGTCGTTTCCGGCATCGTAGAGGAAGGGCGCGGAGACCGCGGTGTCTTCCAACGAGCGCCAGCGCCGGCCGTATTCGTTGTCCAGCAGGGCGGCGGTGTAGGCCAGTTTATCGCGATAGTCCTCGGGTTTCCACAATCCACTGCGCGCCGTGAGCACACCGCCCAGGTATTCGGTCAGCCCCTCGTACACCCACAGCAAATCGCCCTTCATGGGAGTGGAATAGCCGCCGTCGTGATCGTCGGAGACGAGCCCGCGCGGGCGGCGGAACTTGCCGTTCCAGGAGTGCACGAATTCGTGGGCGAGCAAGTCGGCGACCGCCCGCTGTTTGTCGGGGTCGATGAGCGTGCGTTCGTCTTCGCGATCGTCGCTCGACTCGTGATGCTCCAATCCGAAATGGGCCACGTGGTTGCTCAGCGTGTACAGGAAGTGATAATCGCGGTAGTGTTGGGCGCCGAACAGCGCGCCGGCTTCCTGGACCAGATTCCTGTATTCTCCGATGGTTTCCGGGCCGGCTTCGAGCGCGCGATCGCTGTCCGCGGCAAGGTGCATGAAATGCGGGATGCCATTCACGGTGCCGAGCTCGATGGTGCGGTAATGCTTTCCCGTGGAGACCGGCGAATCGATCAGAGTGGTGAGCGGCGCCGGCTGAAAATCGATTTCGTTGCCGGATTCACGGGCGATCGGAAGCGCGGTGCCGAAGCGCCATCCGTTGGGGACGCGCAGGTCAGCCTGATATTTGAGGCTGTCGGGCTGGCTGCCCTGTGGGTAAAGCACCAACTGATTCCAGTTGAGCACGGCGAGCTCGCTGGTGGCGGAGGCGGTGGAGGTGAATCCGCCGCCTTCCGGAGGGGAGATGAAATCGAACGCCACGTCGATTGACTTCACGCCCTCGGGGACGTCGATATGGAATGCGAACATATTCACGTCATCGCGCTTCCAGGCGATGGTTTGCCCGCCGGATTGGACTCTTAGCCCCACGAGATTGACGATCGGGCCGGTGGGGCCGTGCTCGCCGGGGATCCACTCGGGATAGAGGAGGGTCAGGGGACCGGGGTTCACCGGCATCGTCATTCGGACATGAAACAGGCGGCGCGGAGCGTCGGTGGCATCGACGTGAAGACGCACGGGCGTCTGACCGAGGGCAGACATCGCGGCAACCAGCGCGATGATCGAAAGTCGCATATTTCCGATTGTGACAAATCCGGGTTTCCGGCGCCGCGCCCGTCATAGCTGGTCCTAGTCCAGCCCCGTTCCGCCGGGCTCCGACGGTCCCGCTCCGCGGCCCAAAAAGCCGCGGTGGATGTGATGGGACGTCCTTTTGTCACCGGGATGCCGCGGGGACATGGACCGTCGAACCGCATAAGACCTTGGCGCTGAAGATCTCGACAGGACGAATGCCTCACGCGGACGCGTGGCCTTCTCGCGATACGAGCCGGCTGGAGCTAGCATTTTCGGCAACTCGAGAGGACGAATGCCGCATGGCGACGCGTGGCATTCTCGCGAACGAACCCGCCTGAATCTGCCGATTTCGGGCAACTCGATACGACGAGCGCGTTGCGCCGACGCGCGGCCTTCTCGCGATACGTGCCAGCTGGAGCTGGCATTTTCGGGCAACTCGAGAGGACGAATGCCGCATGGCGACGCGTGCCATTCTCGCGAACGACCCTGGCTGGAGCTATCGATTTCGGGCAACTCGATTACGACGAGCGCGTTGCGCCGACGCGCGGCCTTCTCGCGATACGTGCCAGCTGGAGCTGGCATTTTCGGGCAACTCGACAGGACGAATGCCGCATGGCGACGCGTGCCGTTCTCGCGAACGACCCTGGCTGGAGCTAGCGATTTCGGGCAACCGGTGCATGGGCGCAAGTTGGACGGTGAGAGCGTCCATCTTGACTAGCGCGGGCTGGTTACCAGGCTTTTCGAGCGCGCGGGTGGGCAGTCAGACGTGGAGATCGGCCGCGCATACGGCGCCGCGATCGCGCGGAATCGGCGCCTTTCACCTTGCGCCGGGAAAAGCGCGACAATGGGGGGCAGCCCCAAGTTCATGATCCACATAGAGCGGCTCTGGAACGAACGGAACCGAAACAAGGTTCTCATTACCAGCGGGATATTCATCGTGGTGATCGCCCTCATCGACTGGCGAACCGAGCGATATGTCTCCTTGGGCTTTCTCTATTTGTTCCCCATCATGTTCGCGGCAGCCTTTCTTCCGCGGTGGCTGGTGGTTTTAATCGGGTTCGTTTGCGCGTACCTGGCCGAACTGTTCAGCTCGCTCGAGCCCTCCCCTGTCCGGCTGGCTTTTGTAACTCTGGCGCTGGTGGGGTGCGGACTGTTCGTTGCGGAACTGGTGCGCAACCGCCGCTTGAGCCTGGCCTCGCAGGAGCGGTTGAAAGTGCTGGTGGAGACCAGCCCAGCAGCGATCGTAACGGTGGATGAACGGGGTTTTATCGAATTGGCGAATGCCGCGGCAGTGGAATTGCTCAATCCACGAAGCTCTGCCCTGATTGGCGACCCCATTGCAGCCTATTTGCCGGAATTGCACCATGCGCTGCGCTGGGAAGAGGCCGCCCAGTTCCGTGCCTCGATGCAGTGCCGGGGACATCGCGGCAACGGCGAAGCATTCACGGCCGATGTCTGGTTCTCCACGTATAAAGAAGGACCGAATCCAAAGCTTGCAGCGATCATTGCGGATGTCAGCGAAGAGGCGGAAATCGGTCTAGGCCAGGCGGTTGGCGCCACGGCTCAAGACGGCCGCGAAGTGGCCGGGTTAAGCGGACGTGAAACCGATGTGCTCCGGCTGCTGGTGCAGGGGCTCGCCAATAAAGAGATCGCCGCCCGGATGGAGATCTCCGAAAGCACGGTGAAGAACACCATCCAACAACTGTTCGCTAAGACCGGCGTGCGAACCCGCAGCCAGCTTGTCCGCGTCGCGCTGGAACAATACCGCTCCACCCTTTAGATCGCTAATCAAAAGATTAATCCTTCGACTATGCTTGTTTTCATGGACTTCCTTCGACCGAGTGGTGCCGCTTCAGGCCCACTGCCCGGTAACCCGCCACACCGTGAATTGCATCAAATCCTGGCATGCTTGCCTGAACGATTATCGAAATATCAGCTCAGAGACCGGCAAGATGCCTAGCGTCTCATCTTTTTACGCGTTATAGAGAAGAGGAGAAGTGAATAAGCTCATTGGCGCAGCCCTGTTCCTGCCACTAGCCGTTTCCGGCCAAACCCCTCTAAGCTGGCAGGACGTGAAACAAAAATTCGAGGATTCGAACCCCACCCTCCGTGCCGCGCGGCTGAATATCGACGAGTCGCGCGCTCAGGAGATCACGGCGTACCTGCGTCCTAACCCGGATGTGGGAACGGGAGTCGATCAGATCGTGCCATTTTCGACGCAGCCTTCGCCAACGTCGGGCTTGCCGGTGTACCGGCCTTTTCTCAATGTGTTTCCGTCCTTCAGCATCAGTTATTTGCATGAACGCGACCACAAACGCGAACTGCGGCGCGAAACCGCCCGAAAGTCGACCGACATCGCCGCATCTACGTATGACGACCAGGCGAGGACGCTTCTGTTTAACCTGCGAAACGCTTTTGTGCAGGTCCTACAAGCCAAAGCGGTTCAACAAAATGCGCGTGAAAACCTCACCTATTGGGACAAGGAGCTGGATGTAAACCGCAAGCGGCTGGCGGCGGGAGATCTGGCCCAGGTGGACATGGAGCGGCTGGAGTTGCAACGCGTGCAGTTCGAAAGCGATCTGGAGACCGCGCTGGTCAATCTGCGGACCGCCAAGATCCAGGTTCTGGCACTTCTCGACGAGCGCACTCCTATCGACCGGTTCGACCTTGCCGGGGCCTACGATTTTGTCGACCGGCTCGACCCGCTGGAACAGTTTCGGAATGTGGCGATGCAATCCCGGCCGGACCTCAAGGAGGCCGTGCAAAACGTCGAACTGGCGAAGGCTAATCATCAGTTGGCCATTGCCAACGGATCGACCGATCCGACCTTCA
>Ga0335072_10010594_pt1 | contig 13254 bp, 10 predicted proteins | sample Lox_Sample_21_FD_206725 | JGI IMG/M metagenome (GOLD analysis project Ga0335072, IMG submission 206725) | Soil microbial communities from Loxahatchee National Wildlife Refuge, Florida, United States - Lox_Sample_2.1 | ecosystem: Environmental > Terrestrial > Soil > Wetlands | place: USA...
TGGCCGTCCTCCCGTCGGGGGGTGTTCAAGACGAACATTACTAACTCGATATCGCTTCGGAGGCTTCCCGAGCGTCGTTGTGCCTGGTGTCGGCGGTATGAGGAAGGATAGGCGCCCGCGGGTGTATTCGTGACCGGCGGGAAGGGGCGCGCCCATGGACAGCGCGGAGGCGGTGCTGGCCGCGCTCGACCCCGAGCAGCGGGAGGTCGTGCTGGCCACCCGCGGGCCGGTCTGCGTGCTGGCCGGGGCGGGCACCGGCAAGACCCGCGCGGTGGCCCACCGCATCGCCTACGCGGTGGCGACCGGCGCGGTGGACCCGGCCCGGGTCCTGGCCGTCGCGTTCACGACGCGGGCGGCGGGCGAGCTGCGCGGCCGGCTGCGGTTGCTGGGCAGCCAGGCCATGCCGGGCGGCGGGATGGAGCGCGTGCAGGCGCGGACGTTCCACTCGGCGGCGCTGCGCCAGCTCACCCACTTCTGGCCGCTGACCGTCGGCGGCCCGCCGCCGCGCGTGCTCGACTCCAAGGTCAGCCTGGTGGCCGAGGCCGCCCGGCGGGCGCGGGTCCAGCTGAGCCCGCCCGACCTGCGGGACGCGGCGGGCGAGATCGAATGGGCGAAGGTGACCGGGGTGCGGCCCGAGGAATACGGGCCGGAAAGCGCGAAGGCCGGGCGGACGCCGCCGGCCGGGCCGCCCGAGCTGTCCCGGGTGTACGCCGCCTACCAGGAGCTGCTGCGGGAGCGGCACCTCGTCGACTTCGAGTCGGTGCTCGAGCTCACCGCGGCCATCCTGGCCGAGCATCCCGGCGCGGCCGCGGCGGTGCGGGACCGGTACGGCTACTTCGTCGTCGACGAGTACCAGGACGTGAACCCGCTGCAGAAGCTGCTGCTCGACGCCTGGCTGGGCGACCGCGACGACCTCTGCGTGGTCGGCGACCCGAGGCAGACGATCTTCTCGTTCACCGGGGCCACGCCGTCCTACCTGACCGGCTTCGCGGCAGAGTTCCCTGACGCGGCCGTGATCCGCCTGGTGCGCAACTACCGGTCCACGCCGCAGGTGCTCGCCCTGGCCAACCGGCTCGGCGGCCGGATGCGGCGGCGCGACGGCGCGCCGCTGGTGGCGCAGCGGCCGCGCGGTCGCAAGCCCGAGTTTGCCGAGTACGCCGACGAGGAGCAGGAGGCGGCGGCGGTGGCACGGCGGGCGGCGGCCCTGATCCGGGCCGGAACCGCGGCCAGGGACATCGCCGTGCTGGTGCGGACCAACGCCCAGACGCCCGCCTTCGAGCAGGCCCTGGGCCAGGCCGGGGTTCCGTTCCTGCTCCGCGGGGCGGAGCGCTTCTTCGACCGGGCCGAGGTCCGCCAGGGCGTGGGCCTGCTGCGGGCCGCGTCGCGCTCGGTGTCGGCGTCCGAGGAGGCCGGTGAGCCGGCCGGCCAGGTCAGGGCGGTGCTGTCCGGGATCGGGCTGACCCCGCAGCCGCCATCGAGCCGGGGCCAGGCGCGGGAACGCTGGGAGTCGCTCCAGGCGCTGGCCCAGCTGGCCGACGACTTCTTCGCCGGCTCGCCGCGGGCCTCGCTGGCCGATCTGGCCGCCGAGCTCGCCGCCCGCAGCGCCATCGGGCACGCCCCGGTGATGGACGGGGTCACGCTGGCCTCGCTGCACGCCGCCAAGGGCCTGGAATGGGATGTAGTCTTCCTGGCCGGGCTCAGCGACGGAACGCTGCCCATCGTGTACGCGCAGAGCGACGACGCGATCGAGGAAGAGCGGAGGCTGCTCTACGTGGGCGTGACCAGGGCCCGGGACATGCTCTGCCTGTCGTGGGCGCTGGCCAGGTCCGCCGCTGCCGGGTCGGACCGGCCGGCCCGGCCGGCCCGCAAGCGGTCGAGGTTCGTCGAGGAGATTTCATGACCAAGGCCCTCGACCAGGTGGTCGACCTGCTGGACCTCGAGCAAATCGAGGTCGACATCTTCCGCGGGCGCAGCCCCGAGGGAGAACGGCGCCAGCGCGTGTTCGGCGGCCAGGTCGCGGGGCAGGCGCTGGTGGCGGCCGGCCGCACGGTGCCCGAGGACCGGCCGGTGCATTCGCTGCACGCGTACTTCATCCGGCCCGGCGACCCCACCGTGCCGCTGATCTACCTGGTCGAGCGGGTCCGTGACGGCCGTTCGTTCACCACCCGCCGGGTGTCGGCCATCCAGCACGGCAAGACGATCTTCACGCTCTCCGCCTCGTTCCAGCGTTACGAGCCCGGCGTCGAGCACTCCGAGCCGATGCCGATGGTTCCGCCGCCGGAGGAGATACCGACGACGGCCGAGCGGATGGAGAAGCTGTTCGGGCCGAGCGTCCGCGACTGGTTCAGCAACCCGATCGACATCCGGCACGTCGGGCCGCTCACCTATGAGGCCGAGCGCGACCCCGCGCTGCGGACCACCCGCAACCTGGTGTGGCTGCGGGCGGACGGTGAGCTGCCGGACGACCCGCTGCTGCACGTGTGCCTGGTGACCTACGCATCCGACATGACGCTGCTGGACTCGGTGCTGCTGGCGAACGGCCTGTCCTGGATGGACGGCAGCACGACCGGCGCGAGCCTCGACCACGCGATGTGGTTCCACCGCCCGTTCCGTGCCGACCGGTGGCTGCTATACGCGCAGGACTCCCCGGTGTCCAGCGGGGCCCGCGGGCTGGCCCGCGGCGAGATGTACACCAGCGAGGGCGAACTCGTGGTCTCGGTGGTGCAGGAGGGGCTCATTCGTACCTCGCGCGAGCCCCGCTGATAAGTCCCGGCGAATCCGCGAGAAAAACCAGTTGCCCCGCCGCGGAGGGGCTACGTAGGCTTCTCCCATGTCCGCGGGTCTACCGACGACGCCTTGTGGAAGGGGGTGCCCGGAATGCTGAACATGCTCTCGGATCTCGAGACTGCTGCCGCTGAGACGCGCATGCCGTTCGGCTCGGACGCCTGCCTGCCGTCGGACGTCGCGGCGACCACTCAGATGCGCGGGGGCGTTGTCATTTACAAGCGCCCGCGTGGCTTCTGGGCCGCCGACGTGTCCGGGCAGCGGCGTCTGGCCGCTGGCCTGGCCGCCCTGGCGCTCGGGCAGCCCAACCCCAGCAAGCAGTACCCGCACACGACCCTTATCGCCGTCAGCGGCGGTACCAAGGGTCCGCATCCGTGGAGGGAACCGGAACCGGCCTAGAGATAGGCCGGCCAGAACCCCTCAAGGCCGCGGACCCGGAATCGGGTCCGCGGCCTTCGTCATGCGAGGCCACCGTTTTGTCAGACGCGTGAGAGACCTTAGACGAGTAGATGAGAGGGGATGGCTCCGATGCATCGGCCCGGCACCACCGCCGTTCTGCAGGACCAGGCGGGGTTCGAGGCACAGTCCGAGCAGGCAGCGGTACTTGCAAGGGCAATCCCGGCGGTTCCGGCCGCTGGGGTCCCGGCGGCTGGGGTCCCGGCGGCTGGAGTCGTGGCAGTACAGCCGGGCGCCGGCTTCCCGGTGACGATGGCCGGGGTGCCAGGCGGGCGACACCTGCCGTGCACGGATGACCCGGACCTGTTCTTTGCCGAGTCCCCGGGCGACGTGGAGTGCGCCAAGGACCTGTGCCGGGGCTGCCCGGCGCGGATGGCGTGCCTCACCGGGGCACTCGAGCGGCGGGAGCCCTGGGGAGTCTGGGGCGGCGAGCTGTTCCTGCGCGGCGAGATCGTGCCGCGCAAGCGGCCGCGCGGACGGCCCAGGAAGGACGAGGTAGCAGCCTGACCGGCGACCAAGGCGGCCTGACCGGCCGCAACGCAAGACATGACAACGCGAAGAATGGTGGTGGAGCAGATGTATCCGGCCCATGAACTGGCCCGGGAACGACAACGATCGATGCTGGCGACGGCCGGGGCGCAGCGCCAGGCGCAGCGCGTGCTGGCGCTTGAGCGGGCTACCCGCCGCGCCGAGCGAGCCCGGCGACAGCTCGTCCGATCGGGCAACGAGACCCTGAGGCTACGCGGCGAACTGGCCGCTGAGCAGGGCGTCTAACTCGAACGGACTGCCCGGGGCGGGCGCGGATCAGCTACGGGCTGGCCGCGCCCGCCCTGGCGTCGTCCTGGTCCTCCCGGCCCGGGCCGGGAGGATGGTCTTCGTTCGGTTCCGGATCGTTGTAGCCGGGCATCCAGCTGATCACCTCGGCGCGGAACTGGCCCTCGCACTCGAGCTGGCACAGCACCCCGATGCCGGCCGTCGAGACCCGGTGGATGAGCACATAGGAGGGCGGCAGGTTGAGGCGCCGGCCGACGGCAGCCGACCGCATGTCGGTGACCCGGGAGGCCTCCGCCCGGAGCCAGTCCCGGGTGAATTTGAAGGTCTTCACGCGGGATGGCTCGGCCAGCGGCGCGAGGTAGGCGTGCAGGGCGTCGAGGTCGACGGTGACGCCGTCCTTCAGGAAGCCGTGCGCCCGGAGTTCCGCCTCAACCGTCTCGATGTCCCGGTCCTCGTGCATCAGGCGGAGCAGCTTGCCGAAGAAGGGCGGGAATCCGTCGGGCAGCCGGTCCACCGCGCCGAAGTCGAGCACGCCCAGACGGCCGTCGTCCAGCAGCCGGAAGTTGCCCGGGTGCGGGTCGGCGTGCAGCAGGCCGGCCCGCGAAGGCCCGGAGAAAAGGAACCGGGTGATCAGAATGCCGGCCCGGTTCCGGTCCTCGGTGCTCCCCTCGGAGATGATCTTCGAGAGCGGCGTGCCGTCCATCCACTCGCTGACCAGGACATGGTCGGTCGCCGCGACCACGTGCGGGATGACGTACTCGGGGTCGTTCGCATAGGCGGTCGCGAACTTCTCCTGGGAGGCCGCCTCGAGCTGATAGTCAAGTTCCTCGGCGACCCGCTTGCGCAGCTCGTCCAGGAGCGGCTTGACCTCCAGGCCGGGCATGAGCACGCTGAACAGCCGGCCCAGCCGGCTGAGCTGGGTGAAGTCGCTGACCAGGGCCTTCCCGGCGCCCGGGTACTGAATCTTCACCGCGACCGGGCGGCCGTCGTGCCACGTGGCGCGGTGCACCTGGCCGATGGAGGCGGCGGCGGCCGGGCTGTCGTCGAAGTCGGCGAAGTTCTCCCGCCAGTCGGGGCCGAGGTCGGCGACCAGCACCCGGTGCACGGCGCTGGCCGGCAGCGGCGGCGCGGACTCCTGCAGCCTGGTGAGCGTGGCCCGGTAGGGCCCGGCTATCTCGGCCGGCAGCGCCGCCTCGAAGATCGACAGGGCCTGGCCCAGCTTCAGCGCGCCGCCCTTCAGCTCGCCGAGAACCCTGAAGATCTGCTCCGCCGTCCGCTGCTGAATCTCCTGGGCCACGACCTCGGCAGGACGACCGCCGATGCGCTTGCCGAGCCCCAGCGCGGTCCGCCCGGCCAGGCCAACCGGGAGGGTGGCGAGCTTCGCCGTTCGCGTCACGGCACGGCGCGGGAGGTCGCTCACTGAAACTGGTGCTCCCTTCTGCGCGCTTGCCGCGCGCTTCCGCGCGGCACGTCCGGGCGTCGCTGAGCCCCGCTCGTAGCCGCGGGGACGTCAAGATCTATTCTCCGCTACCGGTATGTATAACTCCCACACGAGCAGCTGTTATGCCGCGGCCAGGTCCGGCGGCGCCACTGCCAGCCGGGCAGGACCAGTTCCAGGGTGCCGTCGGTCACGGGTCCGGCCGGGGTGTCCCTGTCGATGAAGGCTAACGCCTGCGCGGCGGCCTGCGCCGCCACCGCGGCCGCGAGCGGCGCGTCGCAGGCGGGCGGATGCGGCTGGCGGCTGTCCAGCTGGGCCAGGATCAGCGGCCAGGCCGGGTCTCGGTCGGCCCGGGTTAAGTCCAGGCAGGTCAGGCACGCGGTCCGGCCGGGGATCACCAGCGGGCCCACGACGCCGATGGCCTCCTCGGCGGAGGCGGCCAGATGCGGGATCTGGCCTCGCATCAGCCCGGCGCGCCGGGCCAGCGGGTGGCGGCCGGCCAGGATGGCCAGGTCGGGCCGCGGGCCCGGCCCGGTGGCGCGCCGTCTCCCGCTGGAGCGCCCTGGCCCGGTGGCGGGTTTCGGCCTGGCGGCGGGTTTCGGCCCGGCGGCGGGTTTCGGCCCGGTGGCGGGTTTCGGCCCGGTGGCGGGTTTCGGCCTGGCGGCGGGTTTCGGCCTGGTCGCGGGCTCCGCGTCCGCGGTCGGGGCGCCCCGGGCCGGGTCCCTGCCTTCGTCGTCATCCTCGTCGAGAAGCACGCGGCCAACGCCCGCCGCCGTCAGCAGGCCGGAGATGCCGTCCGCGATCCGGCCACGGCCATAGACCCGGACCTGCGCGGCCAGCCTGCGCGCCAGGGTGCGCGCGCCTCCGTCGCCGTCCCCGTTGGCCAGGGACGCGGTGGCCAGCTCGGCCGCGAGCCGGGACCGCAGCGGAGCCGGCAGCACCCGCAGGGTCCCGGCCGGGAAATCGTCCAAGGCGCCGGCCGCAGCCAGCAGCGCCAGCACCCGCTCGACGATATCGGCCGGAATGCCCAGATCGGCAGCGGCCCGGATCACCTGGGCGCGATCGCGGCTGCCGTCCAGCAGCCCGATCACCGGCGCGACGCCGGCCATCCCGGTCAGCGCCACGGCGCGCCGCGAGTCGATCCCGAACTGCAGCGTGTCGCGGTCTCGCCAGACGGGCAGCAGCCCGGGCTTCAGTGCCGGCCTCACATATCCCAGCGTGACAGGCCATACCGACAATCACGGTGCCGCCAGGGGTTCCACGCCCACGCCCTGGCCGAAGTCCCCGGGCGCGGGAACTGGCCGGCCACCTGCCGGTCGCTCCGCCGCCGGGCCGTTCGCCCCCCTTCCCCGGAAGCGACGTGCGGCCCGGAGCCCGGGGACTCCTGCCTGGCGAAGCTAGGCGCGCCGCGCCGAGCGGTCAATACCGCCCTGTGGAGAAGGCTGTGGACAACCTGGGGAGAACCCGGAGTGTCCTTGTGGACAGCGCAGCACGGGGCTGTGCACTTCCCGTCCAGCCGCTCTGCCGCGGCGGTTGTAGCAGGGCTGACGCCATCCACCGGCTGTGGACGCGAGATTGCATGCCGAGCGGCGCGGTTACGTCTCCTCGGGCGGGCCGTCCTGCCTGGGCGGTGGGGTGCCGCCCGGCGGGGTGTCCTCGGGCGGGGTGTCCTCGGCCCGGGTGTCATCGGGCCCCGCCCCCTCATCCGGCTGGGCCGGGGCGTCGCCGCCGTCGCCGGATTCCAGGTCCGAAATGTCGAAGTCAGGGCGGCCGCGGACAAAGGCGTCGGGGTCGTCGAAGTCGTCCGCCGTGGGCAGCAGGTCCGGATGGGCCCAGACCGCGTCCCGGCCTTCGATGCCGCGGGCGTCGGTCAGTCCCTGCCAGATGGCCGCGGCTTCGCGCAGCCGCCGCGGCCGCAACTCCAGGCCGACCAGTGTCGCGAACGTCCGCTCGGCAGGCCCGCCGCTGGCCCGGCGCCGCCTGATCGCCTCCGCGAGCGCCCCGGCCTGGGGCAGCCGCTCGGCGGACGCCGCGTTCACGACGGTGGCGACCCACCCTTCGACCAGGGCCAGCACGGTCTCCAGCCGGGCCAGCGCCGCCTTCTGCTGCTCGGTATCCTCCGGCTGGAACAGCGCCGCGCCCGACAGCGCCTCGTTCAGTGCCTCCGGGTTGGCCGGGTCGATCTGCGGCATGGCCTCGCGCAGCGCGTTGGCGTCAACCGTGATCCCCCGGGCGTAGTCCTCCACGGCCCCGAGCAGGCGCGCCCGCAGCCAGGGCACGTGGGCGAACAGCCGGTGGTGGGCGGCCTCGCGCAGGGCCAGGAATAGCCGCACCTCGTCATCGCTGACCGAAAGCCCCTCGCCGAACGCGGCGACCCCGGCCGGCAGCAGCGCGGCCGTGCCCGCCGGCCCGAGCGGCAGGCCGACATCGGTGGAGCTGACCACCTCGTCGGCCAGGGCGCCCACCGCGGCGCCGGTCTGGCCGCCGACCATCATCCCGCCGATCCGGCGCATCATCTGGCCCAGGCCGCCCAGCGCGCCGAGGCCGCCGGTCAGCGCGGTCATCGCCGAGCGCATATCGGGCGGAAGTTCCTCGGCCAGATCCCCGGGGTCCTCGGCCAGCATCCCGCCCATGGCGTCGACCGCGCGGGCCGCGATGGGATCGCACAGCTTCGACCAGACCGGCAAGGTCGCCTCCACCCACTCCGACCGGCTCCACGCCTGCGCGATGCGGATGCCGGTGGGCAGGGTCGTGGCGTCCTCCAGCCAGAGGTCGGCGGTCCGGATCGCCTCGACCGTCTTGCGGCGGTCGATCTCGAGCACGCTGGGGTCGCCCTTGGCGGCGACCGTCTGCCGCGCCACGTTCTTGGCCAGGTCCCAGTTCACCGGGCCGCCCTGCCAGGACATCAGATCGGCGAACTGGCGCAGGGCGTCGGCGAACTGCTGCGGATCGCCCAGGGGGCCGAGCGGCCCCATCCCTCCCGGCGGCATGCCGGGGCCGCCCGGGCCGCCGGGGCCCCCAGCGCCGCCGGAACCGCCAGCGCCGCCGGATCCTCCGCCGCCGGGGACGTTCGGGGTCCGTCCTGGACCATCGGGATCGCGATCACGATCGCCGGGCAAACCGAAGCCAAAGGGAGGGTCAGTCATCTCCGCTGCCTCTCGGGCAGGATGGAAGGGTCCACGTCCGCCACGTTATCCCGGGAGCACGCCGTGGTGAGCATTCGAGATACCAGGTTCGCCGACGGCGGAGCCTCGGCCGCCTGCGGCCGGGCCATGGACCGCCGGTGAGCAGCCGGGAACGACGCGAGGGTCCGGCCCCTGATGGCGGCCCGGTTGAGACGGGCTCGGGCGGACGCGAGCGCGGGAGCGAGCGCCCGAGCGAGCGCCCGAGTGAGCGCCGGAGTGAGCGCGGGCTGGAGCGCGATCGCGGGCGTGATCGGGGGCGCGGCCCGGTGGTGGCCGTCACCGGGGCGGCCAGCGGCCTCGGGCATGCCCTCACGGTCAGGCTGGCCGCCTCGACCAGGATCGGCCGGGTCGTCGCGATCGACGGTCACCGCGGCGATGCCACCGGCGTGACCTGGCGCGTCGTTGACGTTCGCGACCCGGCGCTGGCCGGCCGCCTGGCCGGGGTGGACGTGGTCGTGCACACCGACATCAACCTGGCGGCCGGCGCCGACCAGCGGGCCAGGCGGGCGTTCAACGTCCGCGGCGCCCAGACCGTGCTGACGGCGGCGGCCGCCGGGCGGGTGGGCCGGGTGGTGCTGGTGACCAGCGCCATGGTGTACGGCGCCCGGCCGGACAACCCGGTCCCGCTGGCGGAGTCGGCCCCGCTCGGCGCCGACCCGGACGGCAGCGTGGTCGGCGACCTCCTGGAGATCGAACACCTGGCCCAGCGCTCGCCGCAGGCCAACCGGGGCATGGCCATCACGGTGGTCAGGCCGGCCGCGCTGGTCGGCGAGGGCGTGGACACCCTGATCACCCGCCACTTTGAGGCGCCGCGGCTGCTGGCCGTGAAAGGCTGCGCCCCGCGCTGGCAGTTCTGCCACGTCGATGACCTGGTGTCCGCGCTGGAGCTCGCCGCCACGGGCGAGGTGACCGGTGCGTTCGCGGTCGGCTGCGACGGATGGCTGGAACAGGAGCGGGTCGAGGAGCTCTCTGGGCTGCGCCAGATCGAGCTGCCGCCCGGACTGACCTTCGGGACCGCCCAGCGGCTGCACCGGGCCGGGATCACCCCCGCGCTGGTCACCGACCTGCATTTCGTCGTGTATCCCTGGGTCGTGGACTGCGCGACCCTGCGCGAGGTCGGCTGGAAACCCGCGTTCGACAACGAGGCCGCGCTCGAGGTGCTGCTGGAGCAGCGCGCCGGGCACCACGCGGTGGCGGGCCGCCGGCTGGACAAGAAGGACGCGACGATCACCGCGGCCGGTGCCACGGTGGCCGTGATCGGAACCGCGGCGATCGTGCGCGAGGTCCGGCGCCGCCGCCGGAGCACCTGACGGGGCAGCACCTGACGGGGCAGCGCCTGACGGGGCAGCGCCTGACGGGGCAGCGGGACGGTCACGATAACTTGGCATTGTGGACATTGTGAGGCTGGCCGAGCTCCGGGACGCCCCGTTGTCGGTGGACGAGGTGCTGAGCGCGGTCTCGGACCCGGCCGCCGGGGGAGTGGCCCTGTTCGTCGGCACGGTCCGGGAGCAGGATCATGGCCGGCCCGTGGTCCGGCTCGGCTACAGCGCCCATCCGTCGGCCGCGGCCGAGCTGCGCCGGGTGGTCGAGAAGGTCGCGGCCAGCCACGGCGCCACGGCGGTGGCCGCGGTGCACCGGGTGGGCGACCTGGCGGTCGGCGACCTCGCGGTGGTCGTGGCCGTGGCCTGTCCGCACCGGGCCGAGGCGTTTGACGCCTGCCGGGCGCTGATCGACGACCTGAAGCTCACCGTGCCGATCTGGAAGCATCAGCGGTACGCCAGCGGCGACAGTGACTGGGTCAACAGCGCGTAGTCTTCCCCCATGTCCCGCCGAGCCGCGACGCTGCTGGTGGCAGCCGCCGGAGTCCTGATCGCGATCATCGTTGCCGTGGTCGCGCCGGTGCCCTACGTGGCGCTGATGCCGGGGCCGACCCTGAACACCCTGGGCTCCCTGAGCGGCAAGCCGCTGATCCAGGTCAGGAACCATCCGACCTATCCGACCAAGGGCAACCTCAACATGGTCACGGTGTCCTTGAACGGCGGCCCTGGCACCCGCTTCAACATCTTCGGCGCGCTGCGTGCCTGGCTGAGCCCGCACGACGCCGTCGTCCCCGAGTCCGAGATCTTCACGCCGGGCCAGACGTCGGAGCAGGTGGCCAAGGAAGACACCGAGGAGATGGCCAGCTCCCAGGAAACGGCCACGGCCGCGGCGCTCTGTCAGCTCAAGATCAATTTCAGGACCGTGGACACCGTCGAGGCGACGGTGGCCGGCATGCCGGCCGCGGGCGTGCTGCACTCGGGCGACGTCATCTCCGCGGTGGACGGGAATCCCGTCACCTGCCGGACCGACGCCGGGTCGCTGATCAAGGCGCGCAAGCCGGGTGCCCCGGTCGAGCTGACCATTCTCCGGCACGGCAAGACCGAGCATGTGCGCCTGGTCACCGTCAATTCCCAGGGCGTGCCAGAGATCGGCGTGCAGATCGTGGAGAGCTACGTTTTCCCGTTCAACGTGTCGATCAGCGTCGGGAACATCGGCGGACCGAGCGCGGGGCTCATGTTCGCGCTCGGCATCGTCGACAAGATCACTCCGGACAACCTGACCGGCGGCCGGTTCATCGCGGGCACCGGCGAGATCGAGGCCAACGGCACCGTGGACCCGATCGGCGGGATCCAGCAGAAGATGGCGGGGGCCCGCGCGGCCGGTGCCACCGTGTTCCTGACCCCGGCGGCGAACTGTCCCAATACCGGGGGGTCCGTTCCCGCCGGGCTGCGGCTGATCAAGGTAAGCTCCCTGGCCGGTGCCATAACCGACCTGAACGCGCTGAAGGCGGGCCGGTCGGTCCCCTCCTGCTAGGCGCCGCGCGCGGAAGTACGCGGAAGTGCGCGGAAGTGCGCGGCCGGGCCGGATGCGCTGGCACCAGGAATGGCTGCGGCAACCAGTCCGGGTGCCGGTAAGTTGCCGTCAGTGAATATGCGGATTCGCGTGCCTGGCCGCGGCGAACCGCGCCACGCGCGCATGCCGGCTGCCGGGTGCCCGATGAGGTAAAGGGGGAGGCGTGGCCTTCCAATCCGCTGGCCCTTCCCGGCCGTCGGCGAGCCGACCCATCACGCTCCCCGGGTGGATGAGGTACGTGCTGCCGGCCCTGCTGTCGGCGGTCGTGCTCCTCGTGATCATCGCGGTGGCCGCCGGGATCTGGACCGACTTCCTGTGGTTCCGCTCGGTCCGCTACACGTCGGTCTTCGGCACCACGTACGGCGTGAAGTGGGCCCTGTTCGGTGTCACCGCCATCTTCATGATGACCGTGATCACCATCAACATCCGGCTCGCCTACCGGCTGCGGCCCGAGCGCCGGCCGGTCTCGTCGCAGCAGCAGGGCCTCGAGGCGTACCGGCAGCTGATCGATCCGCGCCGCAGGCTGGCGGCGGGGCTAGTGGTCGGGCTGATCGGGCTGGTCTCCGGACTGGCCGCGGCCGGAAGCTGGCGCACCTGGCTGCTGTTCGCCAACCGGACCGCGTTCGGCGCCAAGGACCCGCAGTTCCATCTGGATCTCTCGTTCTTCATCTTCGACTACCCGTTCATCCGGATGGTGCTCAGCTTCCTGTTCGCGGCCATCCTGCTGTCGCTGCTCATCGCCACGGGCGTGCACTACCTGTACGGCGGGCTGCGGATCCAGCTGCACGGCGAGCGGGCGACCCAGGGCACCCGCGCCCACCTGTTCGTCCTGGTGGGCATCTTCATGCTGCTGAAGGCCGTCGCGTACTGGGTGGACCGGTACGGCATCGACTTCTCCCAGCGGGGCGTGGTGCAGACCGGCGCCTCGTACACGGACGTGAACGCCGTGCTGCCGGCCAAGACCGTCCTGGCCGTGATCGCCGTGATCTGCGCCGCCCTGTTCTTCGCCGGCGCGATCCGGCGCAACGCGATGCTCCCGGCGGTGGGTTTCGGCCTGCTGGTGCTGTCCGCCGTGATCATCGGCGGGGTCTATCCGGCCATCGTGCAGCAGTTCGTGGTCAAGCCCAACGAGCTGACCAAGGAGCGCCCGTACCTGGCCAAGGAGATCAGCAGCACCCGGCGCGCCTATGCGCTCACCCACGTCCAGGTGCGGCCGTATACGGCGGTGTCGTCCGAGCCGACCCCGCTGCTGGCTCAGCAGACGGCCGCGCTGCCCGACGTCCGCCAGCTCGACCCGGGCGTGGTGTCGGCGTCGTTTCAGCAGCTCCAGCAGGTCAAGGGGTACTACACGTTCCCCGGCGTGCTGTCGGTTGACCGGTACCAGGTTCCCGGCAGCTCGGTGCCGCAGGACATGATCGTCGGCGTCCGGGACATGTCGGGCCCGCCCGCCGGCCAGAACAACTGGATCAACGAGCACCTGGTGTACACGCACGGGTTCGGCTTCGTGGCCGCGTCCGCTGACGCCGCGGCCAGCGGGGGGAACCCGTCGTTCACCGAGAGCGACATCCCGCCGGAGGGCAAGCTCAAGGTGCGCCAGCCCCGGGTCTACTTCGGCCAGGGCGAGACCAGCTACGCGATCGTCGGGGGGCACCAGCAGGAGCTTGACTACCCCAACCAGAGCGCCAGCGGGCAGGCGAACACGACCTACCGCGGCGGCGGCGGCGT
>Ga0335072_10010595_pt1 | contig 13254 bp, 11 predicted proteins | sample Lox_Sample_21_FD_206725 | JGI IMG/M metagenome (GOLD analysis project Ga0335072, IMG submission 206725) | Soil microbial communities from Loxahatchee National Wildlife Refuge, Florida, United States - Lox_Sample_2.1 | ecosystem: Environmental > Terrestrial > Soil > Wetlands | place: USA...
CGCTACTGGCCGCTGGAAGCCGCGCTGTGGGACATCATGGGCCAGGTCACCGGCCAGCCGGTCAGCGTCCTGTTCGGCGGCGCCACCCGGCGCCTGCCCGCCTACGCCTCATTCGGCGAGGCCCGTAGCCCGCAGGCCCGGGCCCAGGCCGCCGTGGCGGCAAAAGCAGCCGGCTTCCGGGCGGTCAAAATCAGGATTGACCGAACGGAGCCCGGTACCAGCCTCCAGGCCCTGCGTGCCACCCGGGCCGCCTGCGGTGACGACCTGGTCATCATGGCCGACCTGAACCAGTGGTGGCGGATGCCGGGCGACACCTCGCCCGCGCTCGACCAGTCCGAGGTGCGCCGGATCGCCGCCGAACTAGCCGACCTCGGCGTGTTCTGGCTCGAGGAACCGCTGCCCGGCGGCGACCTGGACGGCATGCGCGCGCTGCGCCGGCAGATCCGGGTGGCGGGCGGCGAGATGGCCCGTACCCCGGCCGAACTGCTGGCCGCGCTGGAGGCCGGCGCGCTCGATGTGCTGCAGCCCGACGTGGTGCTCGCGGTCGGCATGCTGCGGGCCCGGACCATCGCCGAACTGGCCCTGCTGCGCAACCGCTGGTTCACCCCGCACACCTGGACCAACGGGCTGGGCCTGCTGGCCAACCTGCACGTGGCGGCCGGCGTCGGCGGCGGCCCCTACGTCGAGTTCCCCTACGACCCGCCCGGCTGGACCGAGGAACGCCGCGACTTCTTCCTGGCCGAGCCCGTCCGCATCGACGCCGACGGCTACCTGACCGTCCCCGCCGCCCCCGGCCTGGGCGCCCAGATCGACCCCGCCGCGGTCACCCGCTACGCCCGCGCCGCCTTACCGGTTTGCCGGGTTGCCGGGTTCCTAGAGCTCTTTGGCGAACTCCTGGTAATGCCGGCTGATCCGTTCGCTGGTGCCGTAGTAGGCGTGCCGGCTCATATCCGCGCTGAACCGGCCGGCCGGCGGCGTGCGGCCGAGGGCCTCGGCCATCGCGCGGACGTGGTGGGGGGCGCAGCCGCAGCAGATGCCGAAGTAGTTGACGCCGAGCGCCGCCGCCGCCGTGGTGAACGCGCCCATCTCGTAGCGGTTGGCCAGGAACGGGTCGAGCGCGGTCGGGAACGGCCGCCCCTCCGGGATCAGGTCGCAATGCGGGTCGGTGAGCGACTGGAACGTCGGCTCGGCCTCTGTCGTGCGGTACGGGACCGGCAGGGCGGCGATGTAGCCGTCGCACGCGGCGCGGATCTCACCGAGTAGCGGCAGCATGGTGGCCGGCCCGCGGATGCAGTTCAGCCCGACCACATCGGCCCCGGCGTCTTGCAGGCGACGGCATGCCTCGCCGATCGGCTCGCCCCCGCGGACGACGGGCTGGCGATGAATGGTGAGCGTGACCACCGCATCGAGGCCGTGCGCCTTGATCGCTTCCAGCGCGAGCAATGCCTCGCCGGGATAGTCGATGGTCTCGGCGATCACGAAGTCGACGCCAGCCTCGGCGGCCCACCCCACCTGCTCGGTGAACATGTCCCGGACGACCCTATGCGTCGCGGGATCGTCCGGGTGGTAGACGTTGGTGTTGCAGATATTGCCGGCCACCAGGGAGCCGTGCTCGGCGCCGACCTCCTTGGCGATCCGCAGCGCCTGCCGGTTCAGCGGCTCGAGGTCGCCCTCGCGGCCGATCACCGCCAGCTTCTCGCGGTGAGCGTAGTAGGTGAAGGCCTCGACCACGTCCGACCCGGCGTGCACGTATTCCCGGTGCAGCCCGGCCACCATATCGGGCTCCTCGAGCACCACCTCGGGCACGAACGCCCCGGCCTGCAGGTAGCCGCGGCGCTCGAACTCGAACAAGTACCCCTCGGCGCAGATCACCGGCCCGGCGGCGAGCCGATCGAGAAGCCTACCCATGCACCCCACCTCCATGGTCCTATAGTCGGAACGCGAATATATTTGGAACGACTGTACCGGGAAAATTAGACGTAGGGATGCCTGGATGAAATCTTCCGCGCAGGTCGTCGTCATCGGCGGTGGTGTGGTGGGCGCCTCGGTCCTGTACCACCTCACCGAGCTGGGCTGGACCGATGTGGTGCTGGTCGAGCGCAGGGAGCTCACCGCCGGCTCGACCTGGCACGCGGCGGGCGGCATGCACACCCTCAACGGCGACCCCAACGTGGCGAAGCTGCAGCAGTACACCGTCGGGCTGTACCGGGAGATCGAGCAGCGTTCCGGCCAGAACTGCGGTATCCACATGTCGGGCGGACTGACGCTGGCCGGTGACCGGGAGCGGATGGACTGGCTGCGGATGGCCCAGGCCCGCGGCCGTTACCTCGGCATGGATATGGAGATCATCTCGGTGGCCGAGGCCAAGCAGATGTTCCCGCTGCTGGAGGAGCAGTACTTCATCGGCGCGCTCTTCGACCGGGCCGAGGGTCACGTCGACCCGACCGGGGTGACCCGGGCCTACGCCGGCTGCGCGCGACAGGCCGGCGCCGAGATCTACCAGCACACCTGGGTGAGCGATCTTCGTCAGCGCCCCGACGGCACGTGGGACGTCATCACCGACTCCGGCGAGATCCACGCCGAGCACATCGTCAACGCCGGCGGGCTGTGGGCCCGTGAGGTGGGCCGGATGATCGGCCTGGAACTGCCCGTGCTCGCGATGGAGCACATGTACCTGATCACCGAAGACATGGCCGAGGTGGCCGAGTACAACGCGGCCACCGGACACGAGCTGCCGATGGGCATGGACTTCGACGGTGAGCTCTACATCCGCCAGGAGGGCGGCGGGATGCTGCTCGGCACGTACGAGCAGGCGTGCGTGCCCTGGTCGCCGCGCGAGACGCCATGGACCTTCGACCAGCAGTTGCTGGCCCCCGATCTGGACCGGATCGCCCCGTCGCTGGAGATCGCGTTCAAGCACTATCCGGCGCTGGCCGAGGCGGGGATCAAGACGGTGGTCAACGGGCCGTTCACCTTCGCGCCGGACGGCAATCCGCTGGTCGGCCCGGTCCCCGGCGTGCGCAACTGCTGGGTGGCCTGCGCGGTGATGGCCGGCTTTTCGCAGGGCGGCGGTGTTGGCCTCACCCTGGCGCGCTGGATGGTCGACGGCGATCCGGGCGAAGACATCTGGGCCATGGACGTGGCCCGCTTCGGCACCTGGGCGAGCCTGGCCTATACCAACGCCAAGGTGCGGGAGAACTACAGCCGCCGGTTCCGTATCACCTTCCCCAACGAGGAGCTCCCGGCCGGCCGGCCGCTGCATACCACGCCCGTCTATGACCGGCTCACCGCCCACAACGCGGTGTGGGGCGCGGGCTTCGGGCTCGAGCATCCCCTGTGGTTCCAGCGGCCGGGGTCCGAGCCGCGCGAGGACGTGACGTTCCGCCGCTCCAACGCCTTCCCGGTCGTCGCTGACGAATGCGCCACGGTGCGCGAACGCGTCGGACTCACCGAGTGCTCCAACTTCGCCAAGTACCGGGTGACCGGCGCCGGCAGCGCCGACTGGCTGCAGCGGCTGTTCACCAACCGGCTGCCGCGACCCGGCCGGATCAACCTCACCGCCGCCCTGGATCCCGGCGGTCACATCGTCGGGGAGTTTTCCGTGGCGCGGGTCGGCACCGACGACTTCTTCCTGTTCGGCTCGCAGATCGCCGAAGCGCATCACTCGCGCTGGTTCCTGGGCCACCTCGCCGATGGCGTGCGGTTCGACGTGCTGGCCCTGTCCCTGGTGGGCCTCTCGCTGGCCGGCCCTGGTGCCCGCGACGTGCTGCAATCGGTCACCGGCGCCTCTTTGGCCACCGAGGATTACCCGTTCATGACGTTCCGCCGGATCGACATCGGGATGATCCCCGCCTACGTCGGCCGGATGACCTACACCGGGGATCTGGGCTACGAGATCTGGGTCGCACCGGAGTACCAGCGAGCGCTGTTCGATCTGCTCTGGCAGGCCGGGCAGCCATACGGCATCGGCCTGTTCGGGTTCCGGGCGTTGATGTCGCTGCGCATGGAAAAGATGTTCGGCACGTGGGCTCGCGAGTACCGGCCGATCTACACCCCGGTGCAGGCGCGGATGCACCGGTCGCTCAAGTGTGATCATGACTTCATCGGCCGCGCCGCGGTGGAGGCGGAGCTGGCCCGCGGCCCGGCTCGAACGCTCGGCTACTTTGACATCACCCCCGATCCGGCCGAACCGGCCGACGTCGTCGGCGACGAGCCGATCTGGCACGACGGGGCGGTGGTGGGCTGGGTGACGTCCGGCGCGTATGCGCACTACAGCCGGCGCTCGCTGGCGTTCGGCTACGTGCCGAGCGAGCTGGCCGTGCCCGGCGCGATGTTCGAGGTGGAGATCATCGGCCAGCGCCGTCCGGCGAGATTGCTCTCCGAACCGGTGCTCGACCCGGCGGGCCATCGCATGCGCGCCTGATGGCCTGATAGGACGGCACTGGTGGGACGGCACTGATGGGACGCCATCGCGACCTCGAACGCCGGGCCGAGCTGCTGGACGGGGTGGTCCGCTACCTCGGCCGGAACGGCGTCGCCGGAGTGTCACTGCGGCCGGTGGCCCGCGCGCTGGGCGTGTCGGTCAACGCGCTGGTCTATCACTTCGGCAGCAAGGACGAACTGGTGGTCGCCGCATTGCGGCGGGCCGCTGAGATTCAGCGGGAAGTCGAAGGGCGGTGGCGGCGGCAGGCACCTCACCTGTCCACGGCGGAGCTGCAGCGGCGCTGGTGGCGGTGGATCAACCGCAGCCCGGAGCACCTGGCGCTGGTGCGACTGGGTCTCGAAGCCGCCACGCTGGACGCCACGGTCAGCGGTCTGCCCGGTGACGTGCGTGCGGAGCAGATCTCGTTCTGGCGCGAGGACATCGCCGCTCGCCTGATCACTGACGGCATCAAGCCCGAGGACGCCGAACGCGAGGCGTCGCTGGCCAAGGCGACGTTCACCGGCCTGGTGCTTGACCTGCTGGCCACCGGTCACCGCAAGCGGCTCACCGACGCGCTTGAATGCGCCCTCAGCCGCCTCGACGACCTGAGGCAGACGGCCCCGTGAGGGTGGGGCAAGCTTGTCCTGTGGCAGACCCCGGCAGCACGCTGATCACCCGGATCGGTGAACTGGTCACCAACGATGGCGGCGGCTGGGCTGCGGTCACGGACGCGGCGCTGGTGATGCAGGACGGCACGGTGGCCTGGACCGGTCCGGCGTCCCGCGCCCCCGCCGCGGATTCCGTGGTGGACGCGAGCGGCCGCGCCGTACTGCCCGGATTCGTCGATTCGCACGCCCACCTGGTCTTCGCCGGGGAGCGCAGCGCCGAGTTCGCGGCCCGGATGGCGGGCCGCCCGTACCAGGCGGGCGGCATCCTCACCACCGTGACGGCCACCCGGGCCGCGTCCGACGCGGCGCTGCGCCTGAACCTTCGGCGGCTGGCGGGCGAGATGCTGCGGCAGGGAACGACCACGTTCGAGTGCAAGTCCGGGTATGGGCTGACCGTCGGCGACGAGGCGCGCGGGCTCGCGCTCGCCGCCGAGATCACGCCCGAGGTCACCTACCTCGGCGCGCACGTCGTGCCGCCCGAGTTCGCCGGCGACGTGGCCGGTTACGTGGACCTGGTCCGGGGCCCGATGCTCGACGCCTGCGCCCCGCACGCCCGGTGGATCGACGTGTTCTGCGAGGACGGGGCGTTCGGCGCGGACGAGGCCGCCGCCATCCTCGAAGCGGGCCGGGCCCGGGGCCTCGGCACCCGCATCCACGCCAGCCAGCTCGGCCCCGGCCCCGGCATCCGGGTCGCGGCCGAGGCCGGGGCGGCCTCCGCGGACCACTGCACCTACCTGACCGAGGCCGACCTGGACACGATCGTGTCCGCCCCGCTGGTCGCGACGCTGCTGCCCGGGGCCGAGTTCGGCACCAGGCACCCGTACCCGGACGCGCGCCGCCTGCTGGACGCGGGGGCCACGGTGGCGCTGGCCACCGACTGCAACCCGGGTTCCTCGTTCACCTCCAGCATGCCCTTCTGCATCGCGCTGGCCGTCCGCGACATGCGGATGACGACCCAGGAGGCGGTCTGGTCCGCCACGGCCGGCGGGGCCGGCGCCCTGCGCCGGGCCGACGTCGGCCAGCTCAGCGTGGGCGCGCGGGCCGACCTGATCCTGCTGGACGCCCCGTCCCACGCCTACCTGGCCTACCGGCCCGGCGTGCCTCTCATCGCCGCCGTCTGGCGGTCCGGCCGTCTGGCCGCGGGCGCCATCCCCTGACCGGCATCAGGGCTTACGGGCCACGCCGCCGCGCAGGCCCGTGGGCCTGGCCGCCTCGAGGTCGGAGTCCGGCCGCCAGTCCGAGACCCGGACCACGCCCGGCTCGACCAGCTCGAGCCCGCCGAACAGGCGGGTCACGCCGGCCTGGTCGCGCAGCGTCGCCTTCTCCGCCACGGACAGGTTGAGCCGCCGCACCATCTCGGTCTGCTGTTCGGCGTCGATGTCGCTGGCCGCGTGCGAGATCACCACGAAGCTGCCGGGCACGCACGCCGACGCGAGCCGGCTGACGATGGCGCTGGCCTGCGCGTCGTCGCCGACGAAGTGCATGACCGCGATCAGCATGACCGCGACCGGCTGGCCGAAGTCCAGCGTCTCCGCGGCCGCGGCCAGGATCGTGTCCGGGTCGCGCAGGTCGGCGTCGATGTAGGCGCACGCTCCCTCCGGGCTGCTCTTCAGCAGCGCCATGGCGTGGGACAGCACGATGGGGTCGTTGTCCACGTAGACGATCCGGCTCTCCGGCGCGGTCCGCTGGGCGACCTCGTGCGTGTTGTTCGCGGTCGGGATGCCGGTGCCGATGTCCAGGAACTGCCGGATCCCCATCTCGTCCGCCAGGAAACGCACCGCCCGGGCCAGGAACGCGCGGTTGGCCCGCACCGAGTGCACCAGGTTCGGGTACGCCTGCAGGGTCTGCTCGCCGAGCTCGCGGTCGGCGGCGAAGTTGTCCTTGCCGCCCAGCCAGTAGTCGTAGACCCGGGCGATGTGCGGGACGCTGGTGTCGAAGTCGGGCATCGGGCTCCTAGAGAAGGGTCACGCTAGAGACTAGAGGCTAGGTAGTGCCGGCGGAACCGGATCATGGGCTCGCCCGCCTCCGAAACGTATGGGACGCCTGTGACTCGTGCGATCACGAGCAGGTGGTCCCCGGCCGGGAGGACCCGCTCGGCCGAGCACTCCACCGCGGCCAGCCCGCCTTCGACGATCAGCGCGCCGGAGTCCGGGCCCCGCCGGTGCGGCACGTCGCCCAGCATGAGCCGCACCGCGGGCCGGCCCGCCGCCGCGAACCGCCCGGACAGCACCCGCTGCCCGGCCGCGAGCACCACGACCGCGAATCGCGTGGCCGGTTCCTCGGCCCGGCCGAACACCTCGGCCAGATACGACCCGGACATCAGCGACACCAGCACCAGCGGCGGATCGGACGAGACCGGGCAGAACGCGCTGACCGTCGCCCCGACGTCATCGCGCCCGTCGGCCACCGTCACCAGCGTGACCCCCGCCGCCCACGAGTTCAGGGCGTCCGCAGCTGCGGGAAGCCGGTCCGGGGGCGGTTGAGCCACGGACCGTTCGGTCAACTGATGATCCAGCTGCCCGGGAGCATCAGCGGTCCGTACGGCGGCAGGCCGGCGTAGGCCGCCAGCCGCCAGGCGGGTCCCCAGCCGTCGGCGAACCCGAAGTCCAGCGCGGCGGCCGCCGCGGGCCGGGCCTCGCTGGACTCGGGCGGCCGCAGCTGGTCCAGCGGGGTCAGCCGGGGCCAGATGCGCAGCGGCGCGCTGGCGGGCAGGCCCGCCCGGCGCCGGGCGATCTCGGCCGCGGCCGCCAGCCCGCCCAGCTCGTCGACCAGCCCGTTCGCTGCGGCGTCGGCCCCGGTCCAGACCCGTCCCCGGGCCAGCTCGTGCATCCGCTCCGCCGGCATCTGGCGGCCGTCGGCCGCCTTGGAGATGAAGTCCTGGTAGATCACGTCCAGCCAGCTGTTGATCCGGTCCCACTCGTCCTCGGTGAACGGGTGGGTGGGCGCCAGCATGCGGGCCCGGGCTCCCTCGGCCACCGAATCGGTGGTGATGCCGATCCGGCCCAGGGCCTCCTCGAACACCGGCTTGCCCATGATCACGCCGATCGACCCGGTGAGCGTGCCGGGCTGGGCCACGATGACGTCGGCGGCCATCGAGATGTAGTACCCGCCGGAGGCGGCCACGTCGCTCATCGACACCACGACCGGCTTGCCGGCCGCGCGGATCCTGACCACCTCGCGCCAGATCGTGTCGGACGCGACCGCGGAACCGCCCGGGCTGTTGACCCGCAGCAGCACGGCCCGGACCCGATCGTCCGTGCGCGCCGACCGCAGCGCGGCCGCCACCGTGTCCGAGCCCATGGCGCCCCCGCCCACCGGGCCCCGGCTGCTGCGTCCCTGCCGGATCGGGCCGGAGGCGTAGATCACGGCCACGAAGCGCTCGCGCGGGTTCGGCAGCCGGCGGGCCCGCTGGGCCAGTACGTGGGCCTTCTGGTAGCGGCCCACGTACTGCAGGATGGCGCCCTTGCCGACCGTCTGGCGGACGGCCTTGTAGACCTCGTCGCGATAGCCGAGCTCGTCGACCAGGCCCTCGGCCAGCGCGTCGGCGGCCAGGAACGGCCCCCGGTCCAGCAGCGCGCGGGCGTCCTGCACCGTTTTGCCGCGGCGTTCGGCGATGGCCGCGCTCATCTGCTCCACGACCGAGACGGCCAGCCGCTCGGCCGCCTCGCGGGCAGGCCCGGTGAAGCCGCGTTCGGTCAGGTTGTCGGCGGCCGTCTTGTACTCGTACCGTTTCGCGCTCTGGAAGCCGACGCCGGCCTTGGCCAGCGCGTCGTGCAGGAACAACTGCTCCACGGCCACGCCGGTCAGCCCGAGCGTGCCGGACGGCTGCAGGTAGATCCGGTCGAACGCGGTGGCCAGGTAGTAGGGCAGGTTCCCGTGCGTGAACTCGCCGAACGTCTCGGCCCAGGCCACGGCGAGCTTGCCCGACTCGCGGAAGCAGGCCACCGCCTCCCGGATCTCCTGCATCCGGGCCAGCCCGATCCGGCCCCCGCCCACCTTCGCCACCAGCGCGCGGACCCGGTCGTCATCGCGGGCGCGGCGCAGGCCCTCGATGACGTCGGGCAGCCTGATCTTGCGGATGGACATCACCGCGGACAGCGGGTCCGTGGCCGGTCCCTCGGGCACGCCCTCGGTGAGGTCGAGCTCGAGGATCAGCGGTGCCGTCTGGCGCTGCCGTAGCCTGGAGATCTCAGCGACCGGCCAGGCGGATTTTAGGTCTGCCATGCGGTCAGCTTACGGTGCGAAGGAGAACGGGATCTGCCAGCATCCGGCCACGATTGTCGTGGATGTCGCCAACGTCATGGGATCGCGGCCCGACGGCTGGTGGCGCGACCGCGCCGGGGCGGCCGTCCGGCTGCACGCGCAGATCGCCGCGCTGGCGGCCAGCGGCCGCCCCGTCCTGCCCGACCAGGCCGATCCGCCCGAGTTCGTCATGGTGCTGGAGGGCGCGGCCCGGCCCGCGGCCGCGCGGATCGCCAAGGAAGGCGAGCAGAGCCGGGTGCGGGTGGTGCGGGCCGATGGTTCGGGCGACGACGCGATCGTCGCCCTGGCGCGCGACCTGCCCGGCCGCGGCTTCGTGGTGACCGCCGATCGCGAGCTGCGCAGCCGGTGCGTGGCGGCGGGCGCGTCGGTGCTGGGCCCGAGTTGGCTGATTGGCCTATTTGATGAGCATTAATCGGGCCGCCCGGCCCGTTCAACCGGGCGGCCCACTTTCCCTCTCGCCCCCGGCGCACTCGGGCACCGGAGCGAGCATCGTAGCAGGCAGTGACGGATCGCCGCCCGACTTACCCGCATACGCGAGGTTTGGAAAATGCTGTGAGGAAAGGCTTTACTAGCCCCTGAGACTATTCGCCGACGACGAGACGGAAGATGCCTGTGCCTGTGCTGCTCATTGTCCTGATTGTCCTGTTCGTCGCCGTGGCGTTCGTCGCCGATCGCGCGGTGAAGATGATCAAGCGGGGCCTGCGGATGCGAGAGGCCAACCGGCGGCTCACCGCCGCGGCGGCCGAGGCCGAAGCGCGGGACCGGCAGCGAAGAGCAGCGGCCGAGGCTAGCACCGCGCTCACCTCCCTGATGCCCACCATCCACGACCACCCCACCCGTCACGTGGACTAGCGCCCGCGCGCAGCCTCGCATCCGGCCCGATGGAACATGGGGCCGGTTATAACCGGCCCTACGGCACATCGAGCCGGTCGCGGCAGCGAGCAGGGTGCGGCACATCGAGCCGGTCGCGGCAGCGAGCAGGGTGCGGCAGCCAGCAGGGTGCGGCAGCGGCCCGGCCGCCGGAAGGCTGGCGCGGATGCGCCGCGCGCTCCCCCGGGCCGACCTGGTGGTGTTCGTGCTGCGCATCGAGGCCGGGGTGCTGGCCGAAGCCACCATCGTGCCGGTGACATCAGACGTGAACACGTCGGCCCCCAGCAGCGCTGGGGGCCGACGTGTAATGCAGGACCTACTCGGTCCACCAGTCCTCGTCGTCCTTGCCGTTGGCCCCTTCCTTGCCGTTGGCCTGGACGGTCGCGGTGCCGTTGGCCGGGGCGGACCGCTGCGCCTGCACCTGGGTGGCCGCGGCGGGAGCCGGCTGGGCCGGCTGCACCGTGGTCGGCGCGGGCTGGCTGGCCCCGTTGCGGGGCGCGGGCCCGGGAATGGACGGAGCCGGGTCGGCGGCGATGGCCGGCTTGGCCGCGGCGGCCGACATGGCCGGGTCCACGCCACCGGGCAGCTGACCGCCGAGCAGCTGACGAACCTGCGCCAGGTGCGAAGCGATCGAGTCCTTCTGCCGGGTGAGCTCGTCGACCTCGCGCTGGGCCGCGGCGCGGCGGCGCTCGGCGTCCGCCTTGACCTCGGTCAGCAGCTGGTCGGCCTGGGCCTTGGCCTGGCTGACGATCTGGTCGGCGTTCTTCTTGGCGTTGCTGACCAGCTGGCGGGCGTGCTGGTCGGCGTCGCGGCGGGTCTGGTCGGCCTGCGCGCTGGCCTTGGCCGCGCGCTGCTCGGCGGTGGACGCCCGCTGCTCGGCCTCGGAGACCAGCTTCTGGGTGGCGGACTGGGCGGCGGCGAGGCGCTCGGCCTCCTGGCGCTCGGCCTCTTCCCGGCGCGCCGCGAGCTGGATCTCGAACTCGGCCTCGGACTGGGCCCGCTGCGCCTCGCTCTCCTCCAGGATCCGCTGCGCCTGGCTGCGCATCTCGTCGGCCTGCCGCTTGGACGTGGTCAGGATCTCGTCCCGCTCGCGCTTGGCCGTGGCCTTCAGCTGGGCCACCTCACGCTCGGTGCTGGTCCGCAGCTTGGCGATGTCGCGCTCGGCCGCGGCGCGCTTCTCGGCCACCTCGTGGTCGGCCGTGGCGCGCAGCTTGGCCGCCTCGCGCTCGGTGGTGTTGGTCAGCTCGTCGGCCTCGCGCCGGGCGGTGGTCCTGATCGAGTCGGCCTCGCGCTCGGCCGCGCCGCGCAGGTCGTCGGTCTCACGCTTGGCGTTGGCGCGCAACTCGGCCGCCTCGTTCTCGGCGGCGGCGCGCAACTCGGCCGCGTCGACCTTGCCCGCGGCCTTGATCTCATTCGCTTCCGACCTGGCCGCCTGGACCAGCTCGGTGGCCTGTTCCTCGGCGAGCCGGAGCAGCTGCTCGATCCGGGCCCCGAGGCCGGAATAGGTGGGGCGCTCCTGCTCCTGGATCTGGCGGTGGGCTTCGGACAGCTCCCGCTTCATAGCCGTGGTCTGTTCGCGGTGCGTACGCACCTCGGCTTCAATCTGCCGGATGTGCTCGTCGACCTGATGACGGTCGTAGCCCCGCATCACCGTCGCGAACTCACGCGGCGGGGCCTCTTCGAAGAAGTTAGTCAGCTGGGCGTCAATGTCCGATTGCATGTGGCCTAATCCTGGCTAGACGTTAAAGCTACGGGGGGGATTTTACGGCGGGTGTCAGCATGCGGGTACGACTCTCGGCCGGTGTCCCGCACACTACTCTTACTTGGGTGAGTTGGCGTGTCCTTCAGAGTTCTCTATCCTATCCGTCCTGGTAAATCCCCTAAGCGCCCCGATGGGCGTTCATCCGGCCCGCGGCAGGGGGTTCACGCCGGGCCGGCGGCCTGGACCAACTCGGTCAGCACGCCGCCCAGATCGGCCGGGTGCAGGAAGGCGATGGAGGCCCCCATGGACCCGTGCCGGGGCCGCTCGTCGAGCAGGCGGATGCCGGTGCCGCCGATCGCGGCCAGGGCCGCGCTGATGTCGGCCACCCCGTACCCGACGTGGTGCAGGCCCTCCCCGCGCCGGGCCAGGAACCGGCCGACCGGGGTGTCGGCCGACAGCGGTTCCAGCAACTGGACGTAACCCATGCCGGGACCGCCCGCCTGCAGCATGGCCTCCCGCACCCCCTGCTCGGAGTTCACCTCGAGGCTCACCACCTCCAGCCCGAACGTGGCCCGGTACCGCTCGATCGCGGCGTCCAGGTCGCGGCAGGCGATGCCGACGTGGTCTAGGCGGGTCAGCAGCGGTAGCACGATCGAAACCTCCATGCATCCGGTGGGTATCGTTACAGGCATGAGCGAACCACGTCAGCCGGTCATTGTCAGCGGCGCGAGGACACCGGTGGGCCGCCTGCTCGGGTCCCTCGCCAGCAAGTCTGCCAGCGAACTGGGCGGCGTCGCGATCGGCGGGGCCCTGCACCGGGCCGGGATCGGCCCCGACCGGGTCCAGTACGTGATCATGGGCCACGTGCTGCAGGCCGGCGCGGGGCAGATCACCGCCCGGCAGGCCGCCGTGGCGGCCGGCATCGGCATGGACGTCCCGGCGCTGACCATCAACAAGGTCTGCCTGTCCGGCCTGGACGCCATCGCGCTCGCCTCGCAGCTGATCAGGCTCGGCGAGTACGACGTGATCGTGGCCGGCGGCATGGAGTCCATGACCCAGGCCCCGCACCTGCTCAAGAACTCCAGGGCCGGCTACAAGTACGGCCCGGTCGAGCTCGAGGACTCGATGGCCCTGGACGGCCTGACCGACGCGTTCGACCACCTGTCCATGGGCGAGTCCACCGACCGGGCGGTGCGCAAGCTCGGCCTTACCCGTGAGGAGCAGGACGAGTTCGCCGCCGCCTCCCATCAGCGCGCGGCGGCCGCGGCCAAGAACGGCCTGCTCGCCGAGGAGATCGTCGCGGTCACCATCCCGGTCAAGGGCGGGGA
>Ga0335072_10010596_pt1 | contig 13254 bp, 11 predicted proteins | sample Lox_Sample_21_FD_206725 | JGI IMG/M metagenome (GOLD analysis project Ga0335072, IMG submission 206725) | Soil microbial communities from Loxahatchee National Wildlife Refuge, Florida, United States - Lox_Sample_2.1 | ecosystem: Environmental > Terrestrial > Soil > Wetlands | place: USA...
TTGCTTTGCGTCGTGGATTGTAGTTCTTTGCCACCGCACTGGACAGGTATACAACGGAGACCAGACTGCATTCGATTGTCTTGGACGACGGACCAGGCTTCCATACAGGAGCGGTAGAAGGCGTGTACACAGCTGGTCAGGGTGACAGGTATGAGACAGCATCACGGCAGATCAGACATTCGACCTGGTTCCGGGAAGGTGGCCTTCCCAATTAGCGAGGTTTACAACATTACCCCCGAAATTGGCTTGCACTGTCGAGCATTAGCTGACCATAAGCTATTCATTTCTCAAGACGACGACTCCAGTTCTCGGGTTAAGCTTTAGAGCGCAGAGAATGGCCTTTGCGCCATTAGGAAGTGGAGGAGCCTACAATCCATGGGAAATGACGGAACTGGCGGATTCAGCGCCATATCGGGAGTCTCAGCAAACACGTTAACTTATTCGCACGAATCAAGCAACTAGGTGGCGGATTCTAGAAACCTGTAGCCAGAGATACCGGGATAGAAGAAGGGAAGCAAGGGCTTTTAATGAGTATGGAGCGGCAATTTCTGAATACACAGCGAGCATCTTGGTCAATTTGGCCCACAAATCAGTCAAATCAACAGGTCCTGATCAACATACAGCCGAATATTAATATCGGCGGAAGATGCGTAGACCCTCGTAGAGTACTCGCAGCACAGTCATAGTATCGCACGCATTGCAGAAGAAACGTTATCTTGCGGGCAAGGCACTATTGAATGAAAACTATCCGGACTTTGCAGTGAAACCACGTTCTTTCATTTCGGAGGCTTGGCATGACGGAATTTGTTCCGGCTACTGCCTCGAATCTCCAAGTATTTTCCTAAAGGAAATTTATGGAAGTCCACTACCTCGAGAGAATGAGTTTCAAGAGCAACTCCAGGTCACGGACGCACCCTTCTCCAGTGCGGCCCTCTAGACATTCAGCGGCCGTACCAGAATCCGACGACCCTGAGTCGGATTCTGACGAAACCTTTCACGACGCCCGTTTTCCCCCAAACGAAGAAGCTTCTCTCCTAGCGGCCTCCAATACCACGAAAGCTGAGGCTAACACTCTTTTCTCCCAAGCACGCTACAGTGAAGCCATATCAACATACGATCGAGCCCTGGGGTCATGTCCCAACTACCTCGATTACGAGATTGCCGTACTCAAGAGTAATATCTCTGCTTGTCATTTGAAATTGGAGGAGTGGAAAGAGGCTGTGGAAGCGGCAAATGCGGCTTTGGACGGGCTGAACAGGATAGATCCGTCGCCCAATACGGCCAGTGAGGGCGCCGGCAATAGCAGAGATGGCTCGAAGGGTGGGAGTAGCCTAAGCCAGGAACCGACCGCGTCCGACCCGGATATCAACGGGGTGGTCGAACTTGCTGAAGGCGAAGACGATTCTGCCGCCCTGGAAAAGCTCGCTGTCTCCGACGCCCGCAGGACTGACATTTCTCGCATCCGTGCCAAAGCCCTTATGCGCCGAGCCCGCGCTCGCGCCTCCCTCTCCGGCTGGGCCAACCTCGCAGGAGCAGAGGAAGACTACAAAATCCTCGCCTCCGACTCCAGACTCTCCTCCATCCTCCCACAATCCGACATGAAGGTTGTTCGAGCCAGCTTGCGAGATCTACCACCGAAAATAGCTGCTGCGAAGGAGAAGGAGATGGGGGAGATGATGGGAAAGCTAAAAGAACTGGGCAATGGAATATTGAAGCCATTCGGGCTGAGTACGGACAATTTCAAGATGGTAAAGGATGAAACAACGGGAGGGTACAGTATGAGTTTTGAGCAGGGAGCCAAAAAGTAGCCAAGGACGACGAATTCAAACATAAATGGTTCCAAGGAGTCCACCATACAGTTATTCGGCCACTTAATCATCCGGTTCTGCCTCCGAAATGGGACTACTAGGCAATTCGAGGGATATGCAAAGTCTAGCAGCATGGTTGCTTCTAGCATCTGAAGCTGTAGCCAATTTCGCTATGAGGATTAGATATGGTCTTACAGAATTGAAGGCAATGAGTGAGACGGAAATGGGCTTTTGACATCTGGTAGAGCCGACGGATGTGTGAACAAGGACATCACAGGTAGACGCTCATGAATGCTTACTCGCCGATCCACGGATTTTCACCAAGTTCGGTGCAAGGAACACGATCCTGTACTCATCGATCAAGCATTCGGTGAACTGCAACCTACACCAACGATAGCGTACACACCTTCAAGCTAGCCTTCCCATTTCCTCTTGGTCGCCTTACATCCACCATTCTGAGCTGGGGACTCGCGGCTGAATCGGGCCTGGTTGGCTGTTCCTAGTCCAGTTATAACTACTCTTTCTCAATTCCTGCTTTGTGGCATCAAGCAGGAGCATCTGACTAGCCACCTTGGATGCCCATCTGTAGAACTGTACCTCCAATCTTGATGCATCATGTCGCGCCGATTATGGGTTTGCCGTGGCAGTCGCTCTAGCTGAGCCCACAACTCTTAATTCGGTCGACGTCATGGCGGTAGGAGCTCGAGATCGAGAAGAATGAGAATGGCATCTGCCCGGACATTGATGCCAACGAGGAGGGTGGACAGCGCGCTGTTGGATGGGAACTGTGGATGTCGCCTAGCGATAGGCGTGGAGATGGAGCCTTACCGGTCTACCAATGCATACATCGACGACGATGATCGGTGTTGGTGGGAGACTTGAGACGCATTTCGAACAGCAAAGCCCCGTGAATGGTCGGAAGTTTAAATCTGTGCACTGCACTCTTACTTCCTTGCTTTCCCTTTCTCCTCTTGACTTTAGCAGACAAAAGGATAGAGACCCTCTACCGTGCAGCCAACAGTAGATAGAGTCAATAGATTCCCACTAGTAACAAAGTCACGAAATATCCTGGAAGAGACTATGATCCTTCAAGAACATACAAATCTCTCGCCATTTCGCACAGAGCATCTGCCCAATATCTCTGGTAGGGATTTAAGGACATTTGCGCCCACCTAAAGCCTAGATTCCAGGACTAGGCGATCACGACGAGCGCTGATCGCTCAATAATTCCGCCAGCACAAGCAGAGTAGTAGACGTGTCTTCCAACTTGTCTGATTGGCTATGTGGGCATGCGCCGAGTACTAATATAGGGCGCTCTTAAGGAAATACATCAACTTGAGCTTCACTCCTGCACCTGTCACCCAACTATCCCGTATGGTGTCTGTTAGTGAGCAATTCCTCGGTGTAAAACCCCACAGATTCTCGTGCTCAACAATGCCATTGCTTGGCAATCCATAGCACACATCGACTTCATAGCCAATCAGTCATCCATTGCACCTGAGTCGTATCACATCCAAAGTCAAAGAAAAGTCGAGTCTTGTAACCCAAAGAATGGGAATCAAGCAGCTTAGTACTTGTTGAATCCGCAAAAAGCTCGCATGGAGGGCACGCCAGGAGGTTACCCTTTGCGCCAAAATACCACTGTATGGCGGTATCTAGTAGTTGCCAGGGTGATCGTTCGAAATGTTTAGCACACCAAAAAGAATAGCTGAGTTATTGTTCTCCTAATCGCCTTTTGTCTTTGTGAAGATAGGTGGAACTCAGCCCGACGCCGGGCCCTGACCTTCGAGCTGAGGAGATGATGCATACCGCTGTCGAGGTACGGAGGTAGGAGTGAAACGTGCATTTGGGGTCGGACCACTTGGCTGAAGCGGGAAAGGGAACTACCAGTTTATTCATTAGCACGCTAGGACTGAGCTCCAAACATCAGAAAGCACTGACCTGTTCACCAATTCCTGGCAGCGTTGCGTGAGACATATTTGGTGTAGGGAATATGTAAGCGCTCGGCTGAGTCTGGCCTACGATGGTGTTGTAATTGCCAAATACGGACTGCGGCAGCCCCTGAGGAGTGAAGGATGGTGGCGGAACTAGTGATTGGCCGTTGGAAGACTGCATATTGAGACCAGGACCAAGCGTAGGAGGAGAAGAGTAGTCGATCAGAGGACCTTGAGCGTTCATCTGGAGCCCAACTGGCGACCCTGCGTAAAGTCCAGAGCTACCATAACCGCTTCGCATGGAGGTTGGCGTGTGATGGGATAAACTTCTGGTACCAGTGTTGCTGTGAGCTTGAGAGCGGTATGCAGAGTGACTTGGCGTGCCGTATATCGCTGTGGCAGAGTGGGCATACATGGGGCTTTGCTCATCCGAGAACTCTCCATCCACGGATGCAGATCTATCGCGCTTCCTTCCCTTTGTTCCGGTAGTTTCGTGCTCAGCCTCTTTGTGAAGCTTTCCAAGCGACATGGTGTCACCCTTTTTCTTGTTCAAGTCACGATTTGACGCCACCCGGTTCCTTGCGTTGACAGGATCATCGACAAAGGTATTGATATACGGCGCGTCGAAGAGGTGCTTGCAGATAGTCTTCTGCTCTCGCAGCGAGACGACCACTTCATCAAACCGTGATGCGAACGAATCAATGGTAGGATTATCCTTTGCCTTGGTAGGATCATAGGCTACCAGAAGTGGTCCCTGCTCCGATCGACGAATTAGAGCCTCGAGAAGCATCCAACACAAACATTCGACTCGAGCATTTTCATGGCGCTCCTCTTCAAATGGCCTCTTCATCCTAGGATTGTCTGTAGCGGATGCAGTGGACTTCCAAGCTTTGAATAGCAATTTGACGCATGCCTTCTTTGTGTGGAGGGATCGTGGTATTGTCTCATCGTATTCTGGTTTATATTCGACTACTTGTTGGGATCGCCAGTGGACTGATTCCTGAAGACTGTTGAACAGAGTTGCGCTGTCGATTTGGTCGTTGTAGGGGTCAAGAAGCTCCTCGGCACTTTCAAAGTCATCGAGCTTAAGGAATGGAGTTGCTCCCTCTCGTCCTGCAGGTGCATTAAGGCTGGGCTTCCAATGTTGAGATTCAGTTACCCCGAACTGTGGCATAGATGGGATGAAATTCAAGTTGCCTTCCGGCGCTGTTGACAATCCGGCCATGAAGGGGTCTTCCATTAGTGACAAGTTCTGGTCAAAATCGAAAAACTGAGGGTCCAGCTCGGGAAGCAGATATTCGTCGGCAGGGGGAGGTGAAGAGGCAAAGTCTATGGCGCTCATGTCGTGAGACATCGCGAATGCTGTCAAGAGTAATGTTGAATCAAGACAGGTGAATAAGTTCTCGGTGAATTTGTGATAAGTTGTGGGCAGTGGCGGATGATATATCGCCTACTGTCGGAGGTGCTGAAAGATTGAACAATGTTGAAGGAAGGGGAGTCTCAAGCCGGGTTACCTCGGACATTGATGTCGTTGCTTATGTTTTTCACAACATTCTGTCGCCGCGACGACAGAGCCTGAAAGCGCTCCTCTCGGCGTTGATCTCAGTCCTCCCCTTTCGGCGAAATGACACAGTTAGAGGCTCACCTATTCCTTCCAACAATGGGTTAGGATCTAATAGGTCATTGACCTTTCAGATTGTAACAGCAAACATCTCCAAATCGCAATAATCCGAAGCTGCCCATTCACACTAACATGAAGGCTGCAGAGCAGTCCTTACAAAGACAACTCATCGAATGATCCGTGCTTCATGCATGACAACCTTGGTAGTCCCACGAGGTGTATCTAGCTGTACCTTGTAATGGGAGCCTTACCGGTCAACACACATAATGTGGAGCTTGAAAAGGGAATAGAAAGAGCACTGGACCGCCCAATGGCTACACATTTGGCCACATCTGACCTTTGAATAGGAGCAGAAACCGATGCAGATATGTTTGAATTACCCAACTGGATGCTATCCTTTCACTTATGAGGGTTCTTGTCTTGCAGAAGTCGTCTCTGAACGTTATTGTCGCCCAAGGAACATCTGTGCACAGAAAGTCGGCTTCTTTGGCTCTCCATCTGGGGACTCTCAACACTGTCCCCTACAAGTCTGGTTACACTCTAACTTCTGCTGGAGGTGTTATCTTTGAGTCCTCCAGACTGACACAGACACTTGTTTCGCGAGGTTGCTTTCTTGAGGTTAGCTGGCGTTCAGGGTTGTCCCCAGTCAGCGGTCAAGGTCATCTAGAGCGGCCGCGACCGTCAGTGGATCGCGCTCGTCGGGCTTTCTGCGGAGGCCGGTGGCAGCTGGCGTTGTAGTTTGGGATCTCTCGACTCTTATGCCCGTCTCCTTGTGGCTTTGCGGTTGCCTTGAGGTCTTCTTCCGCCAGCTTTGGGAGTGCTTGGCCGTTTGGTGACCGCGGTCGACCGTGACCGACAAATTAGCAACCGTGACCGATAAATCAGCGATCATGATCGTGACCATCGGGTGACTGCGGTAATCGGCCGCGGTCGAACGACTGCTAACTTCGGGAAACGACATTCATCAAGAGCACACGCTAGGCCGAAGGAGGACAAGGGCATTTCTTTCCATTCGCTTTTTCCCAGGAGTGGCTGGACATGGAATTGTCTTCAACGAGCCGCACTGTATATAGATCTACCCCAAACAGGGTCACTGGAGGGCAGTAGAGACACACTGATGTATACAAAAAGACTCTTTCATATCCGTTTTGTACTGAACCTAAGCTGACTTGCTACACTCAAGCCTCTCAGGCTTCACTTTCCGCTTTGCCTCCCGGTATTAAGCAGTCACTCACGCCCCACGAATATCGACATTTCCAGTTATAGCACTTGCAGCCGCCTTCTCGATGTTGTGTTCGATGGGGAGTTCCTTCGAAATTGGGAGCACCGCCATGTAGCCGACTATACTTGCGGTGGCGAGGAGTAGGCCAATTCCAATTCTTCTGGCCTTCATGTGGACATTATACTCATTGGGCTCCTCGAGGCCTAGACCCGAGAGCAAAGTTGCTCGTCGACATCAAGATCCCAGAAGCGGGATCATTTCAAAGTTTCCAAAAAGCTGGGTGAATTGTAGGAGTATTAGTTAGCAGTTGCCGAAGCCTATTAACTCCTTGTCACCCCTAGCAAGCAATTGACAACTCGACTAGATACGCCGGGTTGGGCATCCGATGCCGGTGCAGAACATCGATGCCGTTGCTCTTAAACGCCCCAAACTCGTGGGAGAATCCTGGATCGGCTCGATGTTTGACTTGGGGATCCGAATTGGTGGACAGCGTGTACATCGCGCCCGAAAAGGAGGTCTTCGCATTCCATAACACAGTTCGACTACGAGCTATAGCTGTCCATAGCATACACGGCCAGTTTGATCTCGGCGACAGAGTCGTCGGTCTAACAAGCAACAGCAGGGACCCGCCAATGGCATCACGTGTGTTGTTGGCTTTGGAACGTCTGCAGGAGAAGATTTTCACGTATCGTTTTTGTTCCAGGTATCGAATGAAGATGCTCCAGCCTCTTGCAGCACCCAGATCTTCAAGCTGTTGTCCTTTTCCGGCTTTACAGCATCAAAACTGGTTGAACTGCTGGCGCCATCCAGAATGCTTCCGACGGCGTCATCATAGACATCCGGAAATATCTTAGCACCCGAACAACTTGCCAATACCGATGCTGTAGGATGCAGGGCTGCACTTGATACGGAAGCTGCCATCGAATCAGTACTTTGCTCATGGCCATCAATTCAGGACATATACCGTTGTGTCCATGCTGCTCGAAAGACACTGTCTGGGCGCCTTCGCCTTCGTGAGGATTCCACCATGCTCTTATCATCCCGTCTGTGCCACCAGCCCACACTTCTTGATTGGCTGTCCCCGGCGATGACGACACATGAACTCCTAGTCTCTGGTTCGTCAAAGCCTTCCGTCCCTCCAGCCAGCCAAGCAGCTGGCCCGTCTTTCGAATGTCATATATCATAGCACCTTCGCTTTTCCTCTCTGCGATGTACAGATAGCGTCCGCAAGAGCTCCATATCACCTGTGTCACGCCCGAGCCTCCGATCTGTAGGTCGGCTTCTGTACCATCGACGCAAAAGACGCCAACGCAATCGCCTTGGCCTCCCGAGTCATACAAACCAACGTGCCTGTTAAGGGTCCCAGCAGCGAGAATTCCAGATTGCTGTTCGATCGCAAGGGCGGAGAGGATGCCTGTCATGCTCATACCTGAGACCGCAAGACTAGAGCGCCGTTTTCTACCAGTCCGAAGGCAGCTCACGGGACCTTCTCCCGGCCGCGAGATGTCGAAAATGGACAAGAGGCTCTCTGAGCCTGCAAGAAAGCGAGACCCATCAGCTGTAAACAGCAGAGCATGCGGGGAGATGAAAGCTTCCGTGGTTGGATTAACCAGAGGATAAGATGCGACTAATTGGAGTGTCAAAGCCGAATTCAGGCGAATGGGATGATCTCGCTGCGAGGAGAGTATCAATGTCGTAGATGGGTCTTGCAGATCAAACATCGGGTAAGTGACTACAGCGTTGACCGATTCTGCTGCTGGAAGTGTGGAGTATGCTGTCAGTTCATGAGGATCACGTCCCTCATCCAGCAAGTCTGGTGGCCTGCAGCACAATCTCGTCAGTTGCGCTGTATGGAGGGTTTAGGCGAGCGTACACGATGAAGGTCCGGACTTGGTTGTCTGCAGAGTTGGTGATGATACTAGTTCCGTCAGGTGTCCTAGAGAATGTCAGCGACTCAGCTCGATCATCATCTTGTAGCATACCACTCAGCAGTCCTAAAATAGTTGTTGTCCCTCTCACCAGCACATTCGTCATACGAGGCTCTAATTTCGGTGGGCTTGGTGGTACGCAAGTCTGGTCCTTTCACAGTAGTAGCAACGCATCTCAAATCCCTACTGATTGGCAGACTTGAGCCCCTGTTGGTCATCGCAACGAGAGCAAGAAACAGAATGCTAAGCCCGTCAATTCTGTCCGCCACCCTACTACAGACTTGATGGTCAAGGCTTTGTTGAATATCTCCATAGCAAGCACTCCAGCTAGAGACGTGTGGTGTTCTCGAGTACGTGAAATGTTAAAATCGTTGCCGGGCGCGCTGCTGCCTCGGCTTTGGCACGCCCGATGCGGTTTGGCGCCGGCCACGCTGCTCTGCACGAACCATGAACGTGCTACCTTCCCCTTCCGTCTCTGCGCCTGCGTTGTCCTCGCCGGCACCCCTCTCACGCATTTTGTCACATCGGCCTCGCTCGACGCCCCGGCCACTGCCGCCCTGGCCGCGCGTCCTTGTCCCTCGCTAAGGCTGTCGCAAACGTACTTGTGTCATCCCCCTTTTGACACCGATCTCGACGTGCGCTGTCGCACTAGCCTGCCGAGAGCGAGGTCGAGCCTGCCCCTGCCGCAGTTGAACGTTGAAAGCGCCCACGCCGCGGTGACGTCCTGAAGACATCGTCGATGATAACGACAAGTCAGCATGCGAAGCTCATCATCGACGCGTCAAATGGCGTACTCGATCCCTCATAGTCCGCAAGACAAACACGTGGAGCTCGGCAACTAGCCTCCCGGAACCAACGCCAGGCTCGCTACACACCCTGTACGTCGGAGCGAGACTCTAGAGGCCCGCAGTTGGGAGGTCCTACGGATTGTAAGCGAGCAATAGATTGGTCTGGGCAGTGGTTGAGGTAGCTTTAGGCGAGATGCGAGAGGTGAGGTCGACGCCGCAGAGATAGCACGAAGCTATGGGTGAGGAATGGCGGAAGGTAGTGAGTGTAGATCGGCTTTGCCTTTTCCTTACGACTAAAAGATGGGCGCGGGAAGACTATTAAGATGCTCTGGGACTTCTCAGGATTTGCACTGTGCGGTTCGAGATAAGGTACAGCTCATAGGCTGGTGGTATTATATCGACAGCAGCGTCCCCTTTAACTCTGGCGTGCGCCTGAATAGAATCAGACCGTAAGTGTTGTGTTCTTTCTTTTCAAAACTTAGTCGTATAGAACTTGTGATACATAGTTGAGCTAATTCAACGACCTAAGCCAGATGTTTGACACGTTTTGCCCCATTTGCAATACAACTACCGAAGCGTAACTGATCTGAGGCAAGGAGAGGGAACCCTCAGAGGTCGACTTCATCGACCTCGCCGACTCTGCAATGGCGTCATTTGCGGTAGCTGAATGTGGTGGACCTCTGCTATCACCTGGCCTTTGCATGCCAAGAGAGGCCGCCCTGAGCGACGACCACTAGCGACGGTGTTGAGGTGAGGAAGCTGAGTCGGGGTGAGAAAAGTGAAAGAGGGCCAGGTGGTGGGTCAGCGCTCAGCCGGTCGAGAAGCCTGAAACGAACCCCCTATCAAAGGCGCCAGGCATCAGGCTGCTGTCTAGTTGGCAATGGGAAAAGTGGCGACTTCAAATTGCTGTCCCTGGCCTAGCACGTTGACCATGCCATCCTCTTTATGGTGAGCGGTTAGGACAGGGCTGGACCATCGGTGCTTAAAGACAACGAGCTTGTCAGAAAAGAAACTCCCCAGCTGCCACCTTCGAACGATGATGGTGCTGTCACATCATAGACAATTGTAAATGAGCCTACTTAGATATTCAGCTAGGGTAGATCTGGCATCGACAGTGAAGGTGACGAAACAATTTAATCGTGCCGTCGCCAGTGGTTCTTCAGCTGTAACGTTCCTTTTACCTGCGTTTCCAGTACGTGCGCCAATGTGACCCGCCATCATTCATTCGCCAAACTTTGAACCCGAATTGATCACAGCGATTCCATGTCCGAGCCAGAGCCGGTCGCATCCGTTACCAGGGTGCTCTCTTGCGAGTTTGGATCGCAGCAACCATAATCAGCGTCGAGCCTGTGAATGCCTAGCCCTTCCAGCGAATCTTCCTCAAGTCGTCCGCCTTTTCTCTGAGCCAGAGTTCTACTCTCTTCAGTCATGTGCCGATACTCAGCGAAACTGAGTCCATCCACCGCCCTTGATTCCAAAATGTTAACGCCAAGTTGTCTACGCTGGTCAGCGTGTCCGGACGCTCCTGTCTCAGCATCCTCTTTCTCGACTTTATCATTTGCACTTGTGGTTCCTCCGCTTTCTTCCACCGCCCTTGATTCGAAATTGTCAACGCTAAGTTATCCATACTGGTCAGCGTGCAAGGATGCTCCTGGCCCAGCACTCTAAAACTCGTCTCCATCACTTGCATAAATAGCTCCTCCGCCTCCTTCCACCGCCCTTGATTCGAAAGTGTCGACGCTGGGTTGCCCATGCTGATAAACGTGTCCAGATGCTCCTACCCCAGCACCCTCGATCTTGTTTCCACGCTGAGCAGCTCCAACTTTTCTACTTCACAATATCGACCTTGATCTCGGTAAAAGAACGCGAACTAGGTCACAGCGTCACAACTCGGTATATCTTGGCCGAGCGAGCCTTGAGCTTTCGAGGATCACGAGTCATTCAAAAGACATTCCTCTTTATAGACTATGAGCATTAACTTCTAATACCACTTGCCGGACCGTTCGTATCGCCTTTCTCGGAGGAGCCTTCACTGGAATCATCGTTACCTGCGGCGCCGAAAAGATGCATCCACTCGGGTTAAAGAGCGTTCACTTCCTAGTGATATCGGAACAGAGACTCTTCGATATTAGAAGGACCGAGAAACGCAGATATCGCAAGAAAGTGAGGTGCGTTCCTATTGTCAGGATTTGGGACCTGGTGAGGCTACCCAGGCCCGAATAATAGTGTGAAGAACTTACAGTAACGGGGTCCAGATGCTATGTCTTGGAATAGTACGGAATAGTACGGAATAGTTCTACAATGGTCTATTGTATGACAGAAACTAATCTCTATCCCCTAGGCCAGAGATCTGGGAATGCTGTCCCAACGTATTTGGCACCCTCTCCTATCCCAACCACAACGCCACTTCCCACCCCAACCCCTTCCCAATAAGTGCCAGTAACATCATTCACCGGCCACAGGTTCGGAACCCCGACAACCCACCAGTATTTCCCAAACTCCTCCTCGCAAAGAAAGTTTGGACTCATGACAGGATGCGCGGCACCTGCCGTGGTTTCGTCCTCGCCAATGATGGAGCTTACGCGCTTAAGTGCCTGAAAATCGTATACCATCTGCTCTCCACCCGAGATTGTCTCCTTACTTGTGAGAACAAACAGCGGTTTTGACTCACCGAAGCGCACAACATTTTCCAGGACAAGTGTACATAGAGCGGACGGAAGAAACTGTCTTGTCCATCTACCTGCCTAAGGAGAAGAGGACATTTTGCTAAACGGAATAGGACTTGTACGGCTTCCCGCCCTTCTTTCGAGCCCTACAGCTACCTATAGATGAGTCACAAAGACCTACGGAAGCCTAGTTACGGTGACTAAGGACACCTTGCCCTTAGAAGGTATAAGGATGTGTATACCTCACCGTCTAGATAGGACAATCAGATCAACACATTCATTTTGATCCCAACTTCTGATTCACCCACAAAAGTCTGACAGATACACGCCCTTGAGATACTCCCCTGTGAGGTACACGTTCATGAGACACACCCACCAGATGCAGGCTCGTGGGATGCACGCCCGGGAGGTATAAATGATTCATAAGCGTCCTTATACGAGGGATCGTCTTCCTGATCTCCTACCTTATAAACGGTGATGCGGTGGTCGATTTGTCGAGATCTGAGTCGCAAAACACGAATTTTTGCGCTAGCTGGGGGTGGTGCCATTCAGTTACTTCCCGGCGCAGAAGTCCTGGGCCGCCATCGTGTCAGTCCCGGCCGGGTAGAGGCAGAGCGCGAGCATGAGTGGGGCCTGGTCGTCAGTCGCGCTTGGACGGCGCGGATGGAGTTGGTGGAACTGTCGGCCGACTGGAGCTTGTACATGTCGAAGACCATGCTGGCGGTGACCCGGGAATCCATGGAGCCAGGTGACGCGATGACCTCGAGGGTCGCTCCTCCTGGGGCCGTGGTTTTTATAGCCGTTGAAGACTGAGTCGTGGTTGGACTGGTCGTAGGTGACGCTGGCGTTGGCGGTCATTTGATCCAGCAGGGCAGAGATTTGGTCGGTCGTGGTTGCGGGGGCCGAGCCCATCGTCGCCACCCGCGACGTTGGCGACCGAGAAGCAAGGATAGTCGGAGAAGCAGTATCCCGTCGATGGGAAGAGGTCGGTGTTCTTGGATCCGATAAAGTCGCTAGCCGCGGTGGACAAGGGCTAGTACTTCTGCAGGAAGGTGTCACGGAAATCAGATACCTAGGGGACCATCCTCGAACCTTCTACGCTCCACATAGGTAGGGGGTGGCGTTGGACGCCCAGGCAACAGCTTGGGTGTATATGTACGCTAGAATTCCTCAGATAGCAGAAATACACACAAGCTCCTACGCAACAGAAGGCGTGTACTGGTGAGCCGAGGTTAGCTGGAGCGGCGGGAAGAGCTTGCGTGTCGGGCCCGTGAGATGGTGCCGGCG
>Ga0335072_10010597_pt1 | contig 13254 bp, 14 predicted proteins | sample Lox_Sample_21_FD_206725 | JGI IMG/M metagenome (GOLD analysis project Ga0335072, IMG submission 206725) | Soil microbial communities from Loxahatchee National Wildlife Refuge, Florida, United States - Lox_Sample_2.1 | ecosystem: Environmental > Terrestrial > Soil > Wetlands | place: USA...
AACCTCGGCCACCCCGGCCCGCATCGAGCCAGGGAACGAGGTGGTCATTACCGGGGCCACGGGCTTCATCGGGTCGGCCGTCGCGGCTATGTGTCAGCCGGCCGGCGAGCCGCGATCAGGTGGCAGGAGCGCTAACGGGCGACCGGTCGGAGCGGAGCGGTAGCCCTCGCTCGCCAGCCACGCCCGGGCCAGCCACGGCTGGCCACGCCGCCGCCAAGGGTGCACGTTCGTATTGCCATCGTCCGCCGCTGGCGGGCGGGGTGCGAGTCCCGCCAGCCAGCGGGCGACTGGTCAGATCACACGGCTGCCTGGTAGGGCCAAAGCGGCAGCAGATCCTTGCCGATGGTGGTGTTCAGCAATATGGCGGTGCCGAGGTAGCCGGCCGCGGCGCTGTCGGCGAGCGCCGCCCAGCCGCCAACCTTGGTCATGCCGCTGGCCCAGCCGGCCGTGCCGCCGAGCAGGGCGATGGCCTCCACCACCAGCACCACGGCGGCCAGCGTGAACGGCATGAAGGCGGCCACATTGATATGCCACGCTCCGATGGCCAGGATCACCGTGAAGATCGCCCACAAGATCAGCCATGCGGCGAAGGTGTGGCCGAACCCGGCCGGTCCGGCCGTCGCGGCGATCGGCCCGGCGAAGAACTTAAGGATCAGGCCGGTCGACAGCAGGAATCCTGCGTAAGCGACGCCGAAGGTGCCGCCGAACAGCTCACCGCGGCGGAACTCCCACAGCCCTCCAACCAGCAGCCCGCCCGTGCCGATCCCCACGGCTGTGGCGATGAACATGCCGCTGGCGGCGCTGGGGAGGATTCCGGTGTCGACCAGCCCCAGGACCCCGACGGCGAACGCGAACGCGAAGGCCGACAGGGGCACCCCGGTCGCCGTCGCCGGGAACGCGTGGCCTGGGCCGCCGGCCCACGCGGCCGCGACGGCCTCGGGCTCGGTCTCTACCGGAAGCGAGCTGACGGGTCTGTCGTTCTGTGTGGTCATGGTGTTGTCCTCCTTGCTGGCCCGGGCATCCGGGACCTACACGTGCGCCGCACCGGGCGCAGTGTCGTTGCTTGATATGCGTGATCCGTTCACGCAACGGCTGCGCCACCTGCCCGGGCCGGAGACGGAGAGCCCCGGGCGCCGGGCGTCATGGGTACGCAGCGTTAAGGAGAGAACGGCCGGGGCAGCCAGCCCAGGGGCACCGAGCCCGGGCAGCGACACTGACCACCGCAGGGAGGCCGCCTGCGACTGCGACGCAGTTTGAAGCTCGCAGCGCCGTTCTAAGAGACGTTCGCCCAGACGGCGCCTGGGACCGGCCATGCGCTCATGGTAAGAGTTTTACAAACGTTTGCAAGACCTGAAATGCTACGAACTTTCGAGGCTTGATCCGGTTGTGCAACGGCCCCTGGTTACCCCGTGCGGCGCAGGGTGAGGCCGAGCGACGCGAACTGCTCGAATGGCCGGTGGTAGCCACGCTCGATGTGGTGGACGCCCCGCAGCAGGGAGGGCTGGTCGGCGACGGCGGCGGCCAGCACCGCGGAGAACCCGGCCCGCACGTCGGGCAGCGTGACATCCGCGCCGCGCAGCTTGGACACGCCCCTGATCACGGCGGAATGCACGGCATTGGTGTCGTGGAAGCGGCAGGCCGGCCCGCCCAGGCACGCCGCGAAGACTTCGATCTCGCAGCCCATCTTCTGCAACGCGGGCACGTACACCAGCCGGTTCTCGAACACGGTCTCGTGCAGCACCGACATCCCGTCAGCCTGGGTGAACAGCACCATCAAGGGCTGCTGCCAGTCGGTCATGAACCCAGGGTGGGTGTCGGTGTGCACCGCGGCCGCGCGCAGGCCGCCGGGCGCCGACGCGGTGATCCACTCGTCGGTGATGTCAAACCGGGCACCCATCCGGGCCAGGGTGGTGATCGCGGTGACCAGCCGGTCCTGCGGGCAGCCGTGCACACGGACCTCGCCCCCGGTGATCAGCCCGGCCACCAGGTAGGAGAACGCTTCGAGCCGGTCGCCGGCCAGCCGGGTCGAGGCACCGCGCAGCCGCGGCACTCCCTCGATGACGATCCGCCGGTCCGGGCTGAGCTCGATCTGCGCGCCCATCCGCTGCAGGAACAGCGCGAGCTCCACCACCTCGGGCTCGGTGGCGGCACCGCGCAGCACGGTCTTCCCCTCGGCTCGCACGGCGGAGAGCAGCACGGTCTCGGTCGCGCCCACGCTCGGGTAGGGCAGGTCGATGCGCGCGCCGTACAGCTTGCTGGCGCGGGCCGTGATCCCGTTCGGGCCGACGTCTACCTCGGCCCCGAGCGCCCGCAGCGCGGCCACGTGGAAGTCCACCGGCCGCCGTCCGATCTGGTCGCCTCCGACCAGCGGCACGAACGCCTCGCCGGTCTGGTGCAGCAGCGGCCCCAGCATCAGGATCGGAATCCGGTTCAGCCCGGTGAACGCCTCCGGGACGCTGGGCTCGATCGCGTCCCCGGCCACGATCGTGATCTCGGCACCGGAACGGACGACGTGATAACCGATCGATTCCAGCATCGCGGCCGTAATGTTGGTGTCCCCGACTTCAGGAACGTTACGGATCGTGCTTGGTGCATCGCCGAGCATCGCGGCGACCATGTGCTTGGACACCGCATTCTTCGACCCACGCACGCGGATATCTCCGCGTAGCGGGCCAGAGGGTTCGACTCGCCAGGTTTCGGTCACGCTGATCACTGTAGGGGCAGATTTGCATGCTCTGAGCCGGCCAGCCCGGCGGCCGGACGCTCTTGCGCTGGCGGCGAAATCCCGCCTGTCGCCGGCCAGGTCATGGATACCGTGGCGTCACGACGGGTCTTCTTGGCAGTCAGGAAGGGAACGGCGATGCTGGATCCGACCGTGATCAGCCCGGCCGGGCGCGACCGGCGGCCCAGGCCGCTGCTGCGGACGATGCTCGGCGACGTGCTCCGCCGGGCCAGGCGAGAGCAGGGCCGGACCCTGGCCGATGTGGCCCGGGTCGCCAGGGTCTCGATGCCGTATCTCTCCGAGGTGGAGCGCGGGCGCAAGGAAGCCTCGTCGGAAGTCCTGGCCGCCATCTGCGACTCGCTGGGCATCGATCTGGCCGAGCTGCTGGCCGAGGTCGGACGCGACCTGGCTGACCTGCGCATCCGCCGAGGCCGGTTCGAGCGTGCCGAGCGGGTCGTCCAGCTGGATGCCGTCCGGGGCCGCCCCGCCGCGCCGCAGCAGCGCGGCCCGGCCGCTCCCCAGTGCCTGCTGGCCGCGTAGCCGGTCAGGCCGAGGCGGCCAGCTCGGCCAGGGCCTGGATGCGCGTGGTGATGATCTGGTCAGCCAGGCCGTAGTCGATGGCCTCCTGCGCGTTCAAGGTCATGTTGCGGTCGGTGTCGCTGCGGATCTTGGACACCGGGTGACCGGTGTGCCGGCTGAGGATCTCGTCGAACTCGGCGCGGACCCTGGCCACCTCCTTGGCCTGGACGGCCAGGTCGGGCAGGGTCCCGCGGGCCTGGCTGGACGGCTGGTGCAGCAGCACCTTGGCGTGCTGCAGCACCGATCGCCTGCCCGGCGCGCCCGCGGCCAGCAGCACCGCCGCCGCAGACGAGGCCTGCCCCATGCAGATCGTGGCGACGTCGGGCTGGATGAACTGCATGGTGTCGTAGATCGCGGTCAGCGCGCTGTAGGTGCCGCCCGGTGAGTTGATGTACAGCGAGATCTCCAGCTCAGGGCTGGCCGCCTCCAGATGCAGCAGCTGGGCCATCACGACGTTAGCCACGCCGTCGTCGATCTCGGTGCCGAGGAAGATGATCCGCTCGGAGAGCAGCCGGGAGTAGATGTCGAAGGCCCGCTCGCCGAGCGAGGTCCGCTCAACCACGGTGGGGATCGTGTACTGGCTCATGGTCACAGCCCCGCCGTCTTGCTGACCGTGGGGCGCACGTCGTCGAGCCGCTCCACGATGTGATCGATGATCCCGTAGTCGCGGGCCTCCTCGGCGGTGAACCAGCGGTCCCGCATGCTGTCGGCCGCGACCCTTTCCTCCGGCTGCCCGGTGTGCTTGGAGACCAGCCTGGTCAGCATCTTCCCGAGCCGGTCGAGCTGCTGCGCGTAGATCTCGACATCGGCGGCCGTGCCACCGAAGCCGGCCGAGCCCTGGTGCATCAGCACCTGGGCGTGCGGCAGGCCGAACCGCTTGCCTGCGGTGCCCGCGCACAGCAGGAACTGGCCCATGCTGCCGGCCAGGCCCATGGCCAGCGTCCTGACGTCGTTCGGGATCAGCTGCATGGTGTCGTAGATCGCCATCCCGGCGCTGACCGAGCCGCCCGGCGAGTTGATGTAGAGGCTGATATCGCCACGCGGATCCTCGGCCGACAGCAGCAGCAGCTGGGCACAGAGCCGGTTGGCAATCCGGTCGTCGACATCGGTGCCGAGGACGATGATGCGCTGGTACAGCAGGCGCGTGGCCAGCTGATCATCGATCATCCCGGCGGCGGGTTCGGTAACGGCAGGCTGCATGATCTCCCCTGCTTTCAGGTGCGACGCCGGGAGCCCGGCCTCACCAGCCAGAATGCTTCGCCCGGCCGCAGCCAGCCAACTTAATCTGCCGACGGCAGAGCCTCATGGCTCAAGCCGCGTCATCAGGGACGCGTGGCATGGTGTAGCCATGGCGAATAGTTCTGCTGGTTCCACGCATCGGGAAGTAACCGTCGAGCGAATCGCGAGCGGCGAGTTCACCGCCACCAACAGCCGCGGCGGCCAGTTCAAGTTCGGCACGGGCAGCGGCACCGATTTCACGCCGACGGAACTCCTGCTGGCCGCGATTGGCGGCTGCACCGCGATCGACGTCGACATCCTGACCTCGCGCCGGGCTGAGCCGGATAGCTTCGAGATACGGGCCGGCGCGGAGAAGATCCGCGACGGGGACGGCAACCGGCTGACCGACATCGAGGTCACGTTCCGGATCGCATTCCCGGCCGGTGAGCAGGGCGACAAGGCCAGGGCGATACTGCCTGACGTGGTGAAGCAGTCGCACGACCGGCTCTGCACGGTCGGGCGCACCGTCGAGATCGGCACGCCCATCGCCACCCGGATCGAGTAACCGCCGCGCTGATTTCATGAGCCGGCTACGGCTTGCGGGCCACGCCGCCCCACATGGCCGAGCAGCGCGAGCACCGGCGAATGGCGTGTCTCCCGCTGGTGCTGTTTCGCGGGACGTTCGTCACGCCTTTCGGTTGAATCGCCGACGCCGCGAACCCTAACTCCTGCGGCGAACTCCCGCGCGTGATGAAGGCGCCGGAGGTCATGAGCCCGCGCGCCGCGTGACGCGCTGCAGGTATCCGGCGCGGTCGAGCGGGTTGCTGTCCCACCGCGGCCGGGCCGGGATCGCGCCGCGCACCGGTTCGTAGCGGTCGAAGGCGCACTCCAGGATGCCTTCGCCGCCCGTCAGCGGGGGCAGCTGCTGCCGGAGCGCGTGCACCCGGGCGGCCGGGATGTCGCCCTCCAGTGCGGTCGACGCGCCCTGAGTCACCTGGGTTCGCGGAACGGCGCGCAGCCGGGTCAGCACCGGGAGCAGCGCCCCGAGCGAGCCGGCCGGCACGTCGAGGCGGAAGTGATGGATCGGCTCGCAGACCACGGTTCCCGCCCGCTGCAGCGCGCTCATCAGGACCAGCGGCGTCAGCCCGCGGTAGTCCTCGCCCGTGCTCGACAGGCTCTTGGTAAAGCGAGCGTGGCCGATGCTGTGCTTCCCCACGTACCCGGAGTGGGTCATCGCGACCACGGCGTCGGTGACCTCCCAGCCGTGCAGGCCTTGCCGCAGCGTCTGGTGCACGGTGTCCTCGACCGCCCGGAAGAACGCGATCGGCATCGAGCCGGCCAGCTCCGCTCCGATCTGAAACCGCACGCCAGAACCGGCCACGGCCGGCTCGACGCGCAGCCCGATCGTGGCCAGGAACGGATTGGGCGCCTCCTGCATCCGCTCCACGGCCGCGCCCGGGCCGGCCGGCCGCTCGATGCAGATCGTCGTGCTCTCGCGGAAGCCGACGTCCAGGCCGAAGTCGGCCGCCAGCGTGGCCCCGATCACTTCCTTCTGCACCTCGCCATAAAGCGAGACGGAGATCTCCTGGCTGAGGTCGTCCTGCCGGACGTTGATCAGCGGGTCCTGCTCGGCGAGCTGGCCGAGCGCCACCCGGAGCGCGCCCTGCCCGCCCGGGTCGCCGGACATGACCACCGTCTCCAGGGTCGGCGGGGCGAACTGATGCCCCACCGCCTCCTCCGGCAGCGCGCCGATCGCGTCGCCGACCTGGACCTCGGCCAGCCCCCACAGCTTCCCGATCTCGCCCGCCGACACCGAATCCCGCCGTACGGCCGCACCGTCGGCGAAGACGCTGACCGCGGTCACCTTCCGCTCACCGGCCCGGCCGAACCGCACCCGGTCCCGGGTCCGCACGGTGCCGGAGAACATCCGGACGTAGGCGATCTTCTCGCCCGCCGCGCCGCGGTCGATCTTGAAAACCCGGCCCGACGCCGCGCCGCCGGTGTCCCGGCCGGCCGCCGGGAGCAGCTCGGCGATGCCGTTCATCAGCGCGTCCACGCCCACTCCGGTGAGCGCCGAGCCGAAGAACACCGGGTACACGCGGCATCGCCTGGTCGCCGCGGCGAGCTCGGCGCGCAGCCGGCCCGGCGATATCCCCTCCTCACCGCGGACATACGCGTCCAGGAGCGATTCACTGTGCTCGGCGAGCGCCTCAATCAGATTTTCCTGAACGTTACGCTCCGCCCAGTCCCAAGCCGTGAAGCCTGCCGTGCGCGCGCCGAGCCCGCGTGGCGATCCCATGGCGACGATCCGAGGGGTAAGCCGCTCCGAGATGGCCCGCAGCACGCGGTCGTGACCGGCGCCGCGACGGTCGATCTTGTTGACGAAGATCAGGGCCGGGACGCCCAGCCGCTGCAGCGCGCGCATCAGGATTCGCGTCTGGGGCTGCACCCCCTCGACGGCGGAAATCACCAGCACCGCGCCGTCGAGCACGCCCAGGGCCCGCTCCACCTCGGCGATGAAATCCGGGTGGCCCGGCGTGTCGATCAGGTTGACGGCGACGCCGCCGATCGCGAACGACGCGACCGCGGACTTGATCGTGATCCCGCGCTGCCGTTCCAGGGCCAGTGAATCGGTCTGGGTCGTGCCAGCGTCGACGCTGCCGACCTCGTCAATGACACCGGCGGCGAACAGCAGCCGCTCGGTGAGGGAAGTCTTACCGGCGTCTACATGCGCCAGGATCCCCAAATTCAGCGTTCTGCGAGCCAAGCGTCATACCCCTCGTCTGGAAGCCCATTTCGATGGATATGGACGCTGCTCGCATGTTTCCTCCCTCAGCCGGGACTGGCTGGTACTCGACGTGAATGATGGGGCCGCGCACCGGGCGGCGGCAAGTGATTTTCAGCCGGGCAGATCGGCCGGCAGGCCGAAGCGGGCGAAGTCGGCGGTGGTGAACCGGCCGTCGTAGCCGTACTGCCTGAGATGCTCGGCGGTCAGGAATGCGTCGATGGCCGTGATCCGGTCGCCGTCCAGCGTCAGCACGTCGATCGCCGCGGCCAGGTACCGGCCGCACCCGGGATCCAGGATGTAGCCGCCGATGGCGAGCTGGCCGTTGGCCCGGGTGGCCCGGTGCTGCCAGCTCAGGGGAGCCACGTCCTGGTGGATGAATTCCCGGACGGCGGCGTGGCCCCGCAGGCACGTGGGGGGCGGCGGCATCGTGTACGTGACGTCGCTGGCCAGCATGCTCACCAGCAGGTCGGCGTCGCCTCGCTCCATGGCGTCGGCGTAGCGCTCGGCCAGGAGGCGGATCCGATCGTCGCCGAGCGAGCGGAGCGCCACCTGCTGGCTGCGGGCGGGCAGGCGGCTCTGCGCGGTGGCGCGGGCCCGCTGCAGCGCGCTGGTCACCGCCGGAACGGACGTGACCAGCGCCTCGGCCGCCTCGCGGGCCGAGAAGCCCACGACGTCACGCAGTATCAGCACGGCGCGCTGCAGCGGCGGCAGGTGCTGCAGCGCGACCACGAACGCCAGTTCCAGGCTCTCCCGCTGCTCATACCGGGCCGCTGGCGAGCTGGCCAGCCGGCCGCCGAACGCGTGGTCCGGATAGGGCTCCAGCCAGTCCGGCCCGTCCGGCGTCGCCGGCCCGTCCGCCGGGGAGATGCCGGCCAGCGACTCGCGGCGAGGGCGGCGCCGGGCGACGTCCAGGGCCGCGTTGGTGGCGATCGTGTACATCCAGGAGCGCACCGAGCCGCGGCCCTCGAAGCCGGGCAGGCCCTTCCAGGCCCGCAGCAGAGCGTCCTGAAGCGCGTCCTCCGCGTCATGCACCGAGCCGAGCATGCGGTAGCAGTGAGCGTGCAGCTCGGTTCGGTACCGCTCGACCAGATCCCCGAACGCGCTCTCGTCGCCGCCCCGGGCCAGCCCCAGCAGGGTCTGCTCGTCGGCTTCCAGACGTCCGCCCACGGTGTCAGTCCGTGAATGTCGGGTCCGCACCGTGCAGCGCCCGGGCCCGTCCCTTGGGTTCCTCCCAGTCTTCCGACCGGCCGAACGCGGTCATGTCCAGCAGCGCGTAGGCCGAGATGGTCTGTTCCCCGCCCCGGGCGTAGGCAGAGTAGGTGTGGAAGATCTCGTCGCCGTCACGCAGGAAGCAGCTGAGGCCCGGCACATCCTCGGCCTCATCGCCGGAGAGCTTGTCCGACAGGTCGCGGTAGTTGTACACCACCGATCCCCTGGACTTGTCCAGCGTGGCGTTGAAGTCGTAGTTGAAGTCGCTGCCGGCGGAGGAGTACCACGGCACCACCCAGCCGCGGGCGGCCTTGTAGGCCTCGAGCTTGGCCAGCGGGGCCCGGGACACCGCCACGAACGAGGTGTCGCGGGAGTGCACCTGGTCCAGCAGCCGCTCCGGGATCACGTCGAGGCTGGCCGTGCAGCCTGGGCAGGCCGCATCCCACTCGGGCTGGAACATGACGTGCTGGACTATCAGCTGGCTGTGGTCGCCGAACAGCTCGGTGAGCGTGACCGGCCCGCCGGGGCCGTCGAACACGTACTTCTTCTCTACCCGCACCATTGGCAAGCGGCGGCGCTCCGTGTTGAGGGCCGCAATCCTGGCGGTCTGCTCCTTCTCCAGAGCGAGCAGCCGTTGCCTGGCGGCAAGCCACTCGTCGCGCGAAACGATCTCTGGCAATGCCATCCCAACCTCCTCCGACGTGGCGCCTTGCCGTTATAGACCGGGAACTGGCCCCGGACTAATCGGTTTGCCGGCCAGGAATCGACGGCGGCGAAACAGGGACGTGGCGGGATGCGCGGGCAGCCTCCCGAAGATGCCGACCGGAAGATCGTCGGTAAGCCCCATCAACTCGGCGAAGAAGCGCGAGACCAGGGCCTGGCCGACCCGCTCATCCAGCTCGTCCTTGGTCAGCCGGCCCTCGGCAAAGGAATTCTTCAGCACCTCGATGGAACGCTCCAGGTCCGCCGTTGACGCCCGCATGTGGACGTAGCGCCGGGCGGCCGCGGCGTGACCGGCCGGGAGGAGGCCGGGCGAGTTCTGGGCTAGCGTCACGTTCAAGGTCCTCCCGCGAATGGGAAGCGCTCGGTCCACCGTAGGGTGCCATCGCCGGTGATGACCAGGGCTTCATAGCCGTCGAGCGCCTCGATCAGGGCCAGGCCGGACGGGCCGGCCACGGCGACGGCGGTGGCCAGCGCGTCGGCCAGGCCGAGGTCCGGGCCGGTCACGCTCGCGGACGCGGCCCGCGCGGCCGGCCGGCCGGAATGCGGATCGATCAGGTGGTCACCGCGTTCGTACGTGCCCGAGGTGGCGATGGCCCCGGTCAGGCAAACCACTGCGGCCAGGCGCCGGGGCGAGGCGGGATCAGCGATTCCGATCTTGAACGGCTGGCCGCCACCCAGGCCGCCGAAGCTCGCGATATCGCCGGCCGCGTTCACGAGCACGCCCGAGATGCTGCCCGCCCGGAACGCGCCGAGCGCCCGCTGCGCGGCCCAGCCCTTCACGTATCCGGTCGGGTCAACTCCGCCGGGCATGGCCCATGGGTCGAACCAGCCGCCCGATAGCTCGCGTGCGGTCGCGCACCGCTCGAGGACGTCGCGTACCTCCTCGGGAGCCTGCGAGCAGGTGATCTCTCCGCGCCGCAGCCGGCTGACCGGGCTGTGCGGATTCCAGGTGCTGAACACCGCGTCGGCCCGCTGCAGCACCGCCCGCGCCGTGGCCAGCTGGGCCGCGATTTCGCCGTCCGCCTGGCCGCCGGTGGTATAGACGTCGATGGTGACCACGGTCCCCATCACGTCCTCCCGGTGCGCGACCGCGGGGACAGCGGTCACTACACGCCCAGGGTGCGCAGTGCGGCCTGAAGGGACTGCTCGAACCCCTGGCTGGTGTAGCTGGCGCCCGACACACCCTGGATGCCGGCACTCTGCGCCTGCACCGCCTGCTGCTCCAGGATCGGGATCGACTCCTGGTCAATTTCCTCGGAGCGAGCATCCCCGAAGTCGTCCAGGGAGGCAATGCCGACCTTGGTTATCTTGCCGCCGGAAACAGTGACCGAGACCGACAGGTTTCCGTAGTTGTAGTTGACCACCGGGCCGTCGGCGGTCTTGGTCCCGCCCGGCTTGCTCCCGCCCGAATTGGTGCTGGCCGGGCTGGTGCTGGCCGGGCTGGTGCTGGCCGCGGAGTCCGGCTGGGACGCGGCCGGGTCGGGGCTCGGGTTCTGGGCCGGCTCCAGGGGGGTACTCGGGGAGCCCAGGTTGAGGCGGGCCGGGGTGGTGTGAAAGACCAGCACGCCGGCCAGGCCCGCGACGGTCGCCGTGACGACGATGGGAGTACGCCTCATCAGAATCCGAACGCTTCCTGGTGAATCTGCTCTTCGGTCACGCCCAGCCGCAAAGCGGCATCGACGATATTGTCCCTGAACCCGTCGGGTCCGCAGATGTAGATGTCACGCTCGGCCACGTCGGGAACCAGCCGCCGCAGCAGCCGGGCATCAAAACGGACCCGGTTTCGCGGGCCGACGATCTCGTGCAGCTGGCCGTTGCGCCGCGCCACCAGGGCCGCGACCTCCTCACGCAGGACCAGGTCCTCGACAGCCGATGCCCGGACGATCACCACCACGTGGATCCGGCCCGGCAGGTCCTCAAGCAGCGCCCGCAGCGGGGTGATCCCGACCCCGGCGCCGATCAGCGCGACGCGGTCGGACGTGCGCGCGTGGCGGGTGAACGCCCCGTAGGGTCCCTCGATGGCCACCCGGGTTCCCGGCGGGAGCTGAAGGATGGCGCGGCTCTGGTCCCCGAGTGCCTTGATCGTCACCCGGATATAGGGCGGCCGGGGCAGCGCGGACAGCGAGTACGGGTGCGCCTGCCACCAGAGGTCCCTGGCCAGGAACCGCCAGAGGAAGAACTGGCCGCCGGACACCGCCAGGCGATCGAGCCGTCGGCCCCGGCAGACGATTGAGAATACGCCCGGTCCCTCCGCCGAGACCGAGACGACGCGCAGCTGGTGCCGCAAGCTCCGCACGATCGGCTGCACGACCCGGAACACACCGACCATGCCCGCGGTGACCGCCCAGATCTCTATCCAGATCGCCCGGGTGAGCGGATGGCCGACGAACGCGGCCCCGGTGACGATCTGGTGCGCGAACGCGAGTGCGAGCCCGAGGTAGGTGTAGAGGTGCACGACCCACCAGGTCTCGTACCGCAGGCGCTGCCGGGCGATCCTGATCGAAGTCAGCCCGGCCATGACCAGCAGGCCAAAGCCCACCATCGCGGCGAGCACGTCCGGGTAGGTCGTGATGAACACCCACAGCTGGCGCAGCACCCCCGTGTCCGCGGCTTGGGCGTAACCCAGCGTGACCAGCACCACGTGAGCGGTTATGAGCCCGAACGCCCACGGGGCGATCCGCCGGTGCCAGTAGATGAGCCGGTCCTGGCCGGCTGACCGCTCCAGCCAGGGCAGCCGGGCGACGAGCACCACCATGATCAGCATCAGGTAGGCGCCAGTGAGGCCGGCTAGCTCGCCCCCGGCGGTCAGCAGCCCGCCCGGCGCGGACAGCGAGCCGTGGGTCTGGCCGATTACGAACGTGCCGACGGCCACCCCGAACCCGAGGCCGGCCATGGCCGCACACGCGTCAACGAACCAGGGCCGAGGCGCGGGACCTGGCCGGTGACGACGTCTGGGCCCTGCTGCGACGCGCCTGGCCGCGGTGACCGGAACGCGGTGCATCACCACACCAGTGTGGCCGACCGGAACAGCGGAATCATGAACACAGCCCGCCTATTGCCTCTGAGTGCGCGCTGAAACTGATCTGCGGCGCGTTCTAAGGTCACGCTTCGCACACGGCTGCGGGCGGCGCACGGTTCAGCCCAGCGGGCCGTCGCCCCCGGCGGCCACGGCTCGCGCCCATCTCAGGTCCGCCTTGCCGGACGGGCTGCGCTGGACACCGGGCACGAACACGATGCCGCGCGGCTTCTTGTAGTCGGCCAGCCGCCGCGCGACGTGGGCGACCAGCGCGTCCGCGGTCAGCTCGCCATCGCCGGCCGGCTCCACGACCGCGGTCACGCGCTCTCCCCAGCGCTGGTCCGGCAGCCCGACCACCAGCGCATCGCGGACGCCGGGATGCTCGATGAGGACCTGCTCGACCTCTTCGGCGAACACCTTCTCCCCGCCGGTGTTGATCACGCGGCTGCCGCGGCCGCGGAACATGACCGAGCCGTCGGCCTCCAGTGAAGCCAGGTCGCCGGTGACGACCCAGCGCTGGCCGGCAAAGGTGCGGAACGTCTGCGCGGTCTTGGCGTCGTCGCCGAGGTAACCGATCTCGTCGTCGGCCGGCGCGGCCAGCATGCCGACCTGGCCCGAGCCGGGGACCACGTCGCGGCCCGCCTGGTCGACGACCCGGATGCCGGGCAGCAGCGTGAAGCGCGCGGTGACCGCCTCATCGCCGCGCCTGGTCTCGCTGACCGCAAACGGGCCGCCCTCGGACGCGGCCACGAGGTCACGGCAGACGAAGTCGCCGTGACGCAGCAGCCGTCGCTTCACGTCCGCGCTCCAGGTCACGCCGACGCTCAGGATGCGCCGCAGGCTGGACAGGTCGCAGGGCCGGCCGGCCTGCTCCGCCCGGTCCAGCGCGTCGGCCAGCGGCCGGGCGAACACGTCGCCGACGATCGCGACCGTGTCCACCCGCTGCCCGGCCACGGTGCGGGCCAGTTCGTCCGGATCGTAGGAGCGCCCGGTCAGGTA
>Ga0335072_10010598_pt1 | contig 13253 bp, 14 predicted proteins | sample Lox_Sample_21_FD_206725 | JGI IMG/M metagenome (GOLD analysis project Ga0335072, IMG submission 206725) | Soil microbial communities from Loxahatchee National Wildlife Refuge, Florida, United States - Lox_Sample_2.1 | ecosystem: Environmental > Terrestrial > Soil > Wetlands | place: USA...
ATACAATTCAGTTTGGCTCTCAGTGTAGAGAGCTGTGCCCGCATTCTCTTCACCATCTTCCAAGTCCTCGGCTTGTTTCCGAGAGGCCACAATCTTCACGGGCTGTTCTCCTACCTTCACTTCGCGCCCAATACGATACCAGCCATCGGCGCTCTTCACAAGCCTGACATCTCGCCTCCTGTAAACGCTTTCTAGCCTCTTTCCTCCACTGGCGTCCCGTCCAGCAGCGACTTTACCCACTTCCCTTGGGTTGACGAGAACTTCATTTCTCCTCAGGTGGCGCTCTAGGGCGTAGATGGGATGATCTTTGAAATCAGCCACGCTTTTAGGCATCGGCTCTCTTGCTTCTGCGGCTGCTAACTCTGTGTCTTCGATTTGATCAAGGTCGCTTTTCCAGCCACGGGAGTAGAATTTCAATGTCTTTCGCCACCATCGTTCACCTCCCTCCGTAGACTCCACTCGATTCTTCAGCGTTTTCGCATTGAATGCTCTCGTATAACGGCGCGTGACATCTCGCGCCGCACCATCATCCTCGAATGCAACAACGTACGACAGATTATTCTCGGGGTCGGAGGCCGGTGGTTCAAATTCTCGGAGTTTATTCACGGACATTGCATCCATAGGATTGACTGGCATCCATTTCTGATGTGCCTCGTCCAGAACTTCAACCCAGAAAACTGGATATGGTGATTCGCGAATTCGCTTCTGCTTTAACTTCGGCTTAGGAGAGTTGGATGAAGGCGAGCTAACTAGAGGCATGAAATAGTCCGCTGCATTTGGATGTCCCAAGCGTCGGCGCGGGTTGAAGGGCATTCCAGGTGCTGCTGGTACACCACTATTGAAAGATGATTCTTCGCTATGCACATTGACAGGTGCATCGTCTCCGTCTAGATCAGGAGTGGAGGCCTCAGCCACTGTTGAAGAAGCTCTAAATCCATCTGAGGCGAGAGCTTTTGCAGCTGCTGAGAAAGGTAACGGCTGTAGAGAACATACTAGCCGTACGTCCATGCCCGCATTTCGTAAGAGGGCACAAAACAGTTGGGCTCCAACGTCCCGAGAGCCTTTCAGCTCTTTAGCAGCCTCTTTGAATTCAGACTTCTCATGTAAAGTGTCGGACTCAGGCGCCAGCTTAAACTATGATATTTTCAGTAAGATGAGTAGTAAATGCGAGATTCTCGTTGCCTACATTTCGAATTTCATGCTCGGTTTTGGCCCAAAATGGCCTCTGCATTCCCTTAGCAGTGATACTGTATTTAGATTCCCACATCTTCGTGACTAATGAAAGACCCTTTTTCACAGATTCTGCTTTGCCGAACTGGGTGTAGCTCTCCTTTGGCTTAAGACATTCTATCATCTGTTTGGTAAGCAGAGGCTTCAAGGCACTCTGGACTTCACTGTCATTGCTCCAATTGTTTCTTCGATCAACGTAAGATAACAGACAAAGCAAATGCATCTTATGGACATTAAGACGAATAGCACGCTCAGCTTTATTCAAGGCCTTGCGCCTCGTAGCAGCTGGTCTCTTCTGTGGAGTCTTATTGGCAGCCAGCGTAAGATCTAGGTCCCCATCATCATCCTCGGCGTCACTTGATTTAAAAGGGAACTCGGTGATTCCAACTTCCTCCCAGGCAATATCATCCTCTGATGAACCATCTTCGGAATCATTGTAGGCTGTTTGCTCCTGTTTTGAGGGAATGGCATCTTCGAATTCTAAAGACCCATCATCGTCGTCATGACTCTCATCGTGGGTTGCATACGATAGTGCGGAGCTGTTCACAGGATCATCCCTAGGCTGCCTCAATCTTCTACGTTTTCGAGGCCTATCTGCCACATCGACATTTGGAGCTGACAATGTCTCCGCCAACATGTCTTGAAAGACATCCGGAACAGCCCTGGCCGATTTTGATATCTCAATGACCTTGCCTCGCCTGGCACGGCCAGTCTCGGAACGAGCATTAACTGCCTTTCCCTTCCCCTTTGCTGTTCGTCTTCCAGAAACTCCGCCTGGGGAAACATCATCAAAGGCTTCATCAGAATCGGGAGCCATGTCATCGAGCCTTCTCGGCCGCCCTCTGCTCTTTGGCGGCATCTTTGTGTTGCTATCTCGACGATAAAGTCGTAATGTAGCTCACCCCTGCATCAGAATGCCTTTTGTTAGATGCTCCGGTGTTAACTATATACAATAGATGTTATATCAACCAGATCCTCACCTCTCTGTGCGGACGCGCTAAGCGATATTGCACGTGATCCATCGCCGCCCTGCTCACTCGCCTTAGCTGGCCCGCAACGCGTCGGCGGTTCCACCCGTGCCCCACTAACCTGATACCTTCCATCGTCACCCGTACAGGAGTCATCCTGGTCACCAAAGTGTCAACTTTTGACGAGAAGTCGAGGGAGCCAGAACGGGCTCCCTGGATCCAGAGTGGCTCTTGGTCTCAACATGGGCTCTCAACCCACACTCACCCTTTGACCAGTTCAACCTCTCACAGGAGCATTGTAGCAAATAGCCATGCGACAAGCGGCTAATGAGTATGATTTGAGGGGCTGGGCTTTGATTCATTTTGCCGATTGGCTCGTTTGCCGATAAGTATCATCTGTATTAAGCGAGAATCTATATATAAAGGTTACGATATAAGCAGGACTTATTACGCTTTTGCATTTCTTTATTTGTAATGCGCGAAATGTTGATACTTTTATCCCTAGGAAGCTTTGTATGTACAACTTTAGCTCTGTCCTCGGAGGCGACATGCTACTTTCCTAATGGAGAAGTAGCCACTGGAAACTATCCTTGCTTTTTGGACCAGAGCGAGAGTCCTTGCTGTGGAGCTGGATTTATCTGCGAAGCATCTGGCCTCTGCAAAGTGCTTGGCTCCACCGGCGTCAGCGATTTGATTCGAGGCGCTTGCACTGATTCGACTTGGACCTCCTCTAGCTGTCCCGATTATTGCACCGGTTAGAATTCTCTCCATCTTCGCCGGAAGTGTACAGAAGAGATTTGACGAGACTAACGTTTTGTGACAGATGCGGATACTGGCGGAACAAATCTCATAAGTTGTCAAAATGTTACGATGAGCACCCTCGACTTTTGCTGCGATCATACAAACGGCTGTTGCGATTCAGGAATTGGGAGATTTCAAGTTCCATTGAACACAGACGTTCTCACACTAGGTTCTTCTGGGGCTACAGTCTCTGCCTCTGAGCCTACATACAGTTCTCTGACTAGTCCATCATCAACAACTGCCCCCTCTACTAGTTCAAGTTCTTCCTTGACCTCTTCTGGCAACGCCGTAGGATCACAGACATCCTCATCAACTTCCACAACAAACCCCAGTGAAAGCTCCAGCCTTTCTACTGGCGCGAAAGCAGGCATTGGTATAGGTTGTGCCATTGGCGGTATTGCCATTGGTGGAGGAGCAGTATACTTTTTCATGCGGAAGCGTAGATATTCGCATACTCCATCCGATTTGCCAGAGATGGATTTGCCAGAGATTGATGGCGTTTCACGGTTGCCTGAAATGGAGGCTCGACCGGCTAAGCATATGAGTGGCAACGAGCGGGTAGAGCTTGCGGCTTGATGCAGGAAAGGGAGAGTATAGAGGTACTAAGTGATGCACCTTACCTAACACACATAGTTGATGAAAAATAGGTTAGGTAAACAGGGTAAAAAGGGGAGAAGTCCTTCTGCTAATACCGTAGCGTATTTGGTAATAGCTATGAGGGGTATTGTATCGTTTGACCAGCGTCATCGTCCTCCTTAACAAGAAGCATACAGTCCTCAGGAGAAGGAGTTTAGAATACTTAGAAAAGGCGGGATAGACGGCGGGCTTTGTCCCTAAACGCCGGCCGAGGGGGCACGAGGCGGTGGTGCGGCTGCTACTCAAACACGAAGACGTCGATGTCGACTCCAAGGAACGTGAGGGTGGGTATTGGTGGCGTGGGTAGTTTTCTCGCTTGGATGCGAATATCTGCTGTTCTAAACATGTCCAGGTTGAGCTGCCCTGAGGTAGCTTAGTGACTAGCTCGTTCTGGCCTTCTACACAGCCATGCGAGCGACAGAACACTTCGGCCCCCTAAAAATTAGCCCTTGAAGAAGCTAAAATATTCTAATCACCAATTATAAGCCCTAGAAACTTACTAATTGTGACGTAGTAGCCGGGGCGCCAGAACAGGTTGCTCCTCACCAGAGATTCATCCTACAATTGCGGTAAAAGCGGCTCTGCCCGCCTCTGCAAACAGGATCTTAATGTGATAATACATTGGAATTAGAGAAAGCTCATCACGTGTTAATAAGTGATCCAATTACCGAGCATGACATAGATTTATGCTATGGTTATGGACGCATGCTAATTGGGAACTACATTCTCATCGCCGAAATCACGGGCTACAACCTCGAAGTCACCACGAGGTAACCAAGACCTAGTCGAGATTCTGCTTTGCGCCCAAAGAAATAGGAGGGGGGTTTTTTAAGGACAAGGAGTCTCAAGTGCTTGTACCAACGAACACCACTAGAACAGCAGCATAGGCGGCAACAGCGGCTAAAACCGTCTCAGAGCCTCCCGTAGAAAATATTGCCATCAATAGAGCGAACACAAACACGCAAATGGAGACAGTAAGAATTGAAGTCAACTGATGTTCGTATAACACCATTATCAACATCGGTCCCACAAGTGCAACACCTCCAAAGAGGGCCATGTATAGGCGCTCCCACAACTCACTCTTCCTTACGTATCTGTTATGTGCTTTTCGTGTACGAGCGGTTATCAGTGGTAAGATTGCATAGTCACGTCCGATAGCATTGTCCACGAGCTTTGTCATCTGGTCGGAGATATGCACCAAGCCGGTCTCGCCCATAAGTTTTGCTTCGAGCAGGTTTGCGGATGTAAAGACGAATGGATCCAGAGAGGGATCGCTCTTTGCCTTCGCTGAGTATGCTACCATTAATTCCCAATCGCGAATTGAAGATGCTATCCCACACATCAGTGGCTTTACACCCTAATTTGTAGCTAAAGTTCTTGTTCACCATAGCTGCTCAAAGCACCTCTAATCCTCCGGGCCTGAGCTCGGTCCACAGTCGCCGTCTCCTTGATTCTACCGAACCTCTTCTACTAGCTCTCGCTGAAGAACATGTAACATCATACGTTGCAGATTTCCGAGATTGATATGTTTCTCCTGCGGAAACATGAAGGGCTCATAGAAGACGTCGTTAAGTCCTACGACCGCCAGACGTTGCCCAAAGATGTGATCGGAATGGGAGATCGCCTTGCGCCTCAGAAGGTGCCTCGTGAAATGGTTGTCCTTGTTGCTCGATATCCCTTCCATATTCCATGCTGAGAGTTTTGATATTGAAAGATTGAAAGATTGAACGATAGGGGGGAGGATAGCTGACGAAATAAGATGCAATGCAACCCGACTTCAAAAAAGTAAATTGGTATCGCCGAACTTGGCGCTAAAAGTCGTGGTCGTTTGGGTCAAATATAAAGCGTTTTTGACCAAAATAGGAGACGATCTCCTAGTCACTGCCGACGCGGAATGCTTCCAATTAAATACCAGTAAGATCATGCAATGACAGACATTCCGATACAACATATCACTACCTCCTTCATTTGCTCTCTTAATGCTGGAGTCGTGTGGTGAGTTATGCGAAATACGGGAGAGTCAAACAAACGAAGTTGCATGCTAAGAGACTTCATTTATGTCATTCATGTCTATGTCACGATATAACCATGTCAAGGTGTTGTTTGACAGCCGGCTTACCCCTGATCTGCACTGAGAGGGCGGGGTACTGTTATAAGTCTATGGGCTGGTCCTCCTTCTATGAGATAGTAAGAATCTATACAATCAATAATCCTCATGTTCATGTGCTCCGCCTATAAATCTTGACAGATGATAGTCGGATGGCCGCCGCGAACCCTAAGCTGGACGTGAAGGAGCACGAGCAAGATATTCCTAACGTCTAGAGTATCGAGGAACCCGAAGCTGACAGCCTGGCTGGCCGGGAGAGTGAGACATATGGCAACTGAATACGCACCTGCTTGATAACTTCGCCAGCTGGACGACCTATTCATTCATACAAATCAGTCAGAGAGCTCTTAGTAGCGTTTCGCAATGCTATTGCGGGTTATAGGTCCCTTCTAGAGGATAGGGAGATGCTCTATTGGGACATCTCTGAAAATAATATCATCATTACAAGCCCTGCTGCCGAAGGAAACCCGAAAGGGAGACTGATTGATACGGACTTGGGAAAGGAGTTGAACAGCGTGCCGAGTGGAGCTAGCCACTGGACTAGAACCATGCAGTTCATGGCAATTGAGGCACTCTAAGGCAAAAGCCACGCTTATCGGCATGACCTTGAGTCGTTCTTTTACGTCTTCATATGGATGTGCATTCGGTATGGCCATGAAGAGGCCGGCGATTGGAGCAAATGAGTCAAAGTCTAACAAGAGGAGGGTGCGACTAGTGAAGGCCAGCATGGTGCGAAGTTGGTATACTGGGACCTATGCAGAAATTGCCAACATCAAGCGTGGCCACATGGTCGGTTTTGAAAATGTCACTACGGAGTTTGCGCCAGAGTTTTAAGGATCTGGCCGAGGAGTTGAAGAACACTCTTTTTCGCAGCCGAGATCTGGCACCTTTCACAGGAACATACAAGAATCGCAATATCGTGTACGATGGGATGATCAATGCGTTCAACAAGGCGATCAGTTATTTGGGAAAAGAGTGATAAGCAAATTCATAGGCAAAGGCGAGGATTGGCCTTCAGTATTGTGAGGCGTTTGGTACTTTGTTTTTTGAAATATTTCTTTTAGGAGTCTGGGGAAACCGTACACTAAATGATACCAGGGATGTCAATGAACGCACGATTTATTGTATAATACGTCAATTGTTTCCCATAAAGACGATGCGCCTCGTGTCTGCTTCCAATGGCAACCTCTCTATTTTCTTCTGTGGTATTCACTCTCATTTACCTCACTTTGAACGCTGCTCTCCCTGACCGTACCTGCTCCCGCGATGCGACTTGCCGACAGAGTGTTAGGGTCTCTTTCAGATATTTGTCCCGGCAGACACCAAGGGATAAGGATGCTCACAGAGCTTGAGCTACCGCCTGTCCGCCTACGCGAGGAAGCCTAGTCGTCTCTGGGCCGAACCATGTTCCCACGCGTACGCATTGTGGGCCGAGTCCTGCCAGGTAACTTGCCAATGATCCACTCGCAAGACTTGTCCTCTTTCTTGTATGCCGGTAAGCGCTGCTGGTCTATGGCATCCCATGGGGCATTCTTCCTCGTGCTTGAACGCTTCTGCTCATCTGCACTAGAACAACCGTCATCGTCACGTAAACCACTGTCATCGTCGCTGCTTGCTGGCCCACTCCCTTGCTGTGTAACAGTCCTGTTATCAACGGCTCTGCCATGCTGGAGTATAGTTGAAGGTACGTCGTCGAGGATAGGGTCTGCCTCTGCAGCAATTGACAGAATCGTTCCACTTGACGAGAGCCGGGATGAGGTATGCCGGTCGAAGCCAGCCAAGAGGAACGAATGTTGCTGTAACCACTTGCCATGGTTTGTGGCACTGAAGGTGCCGGCGAAGGTAATTAACCCTCTCCACTGGATCCTACGGCGACTCTCAACTCCTGATCAAGGGGGTAGTGTGACTTGGGAGAGCGCCCATGAGGCTTGGAATGTATTATATCGGCGGGTAGACCTCTGCTGAAGACAGTGTTTGCGCTTCTTGTGCATCGGCCCGTCGCAAGATGAGGACGGCCGTTTCCTCTTCATGGGACGTGGTTCCTTATCACCATCGTCGGTGTTGTTCAGCTCGTCGTCGCTATGACCGTCGCTTCTCGTCTCAACTTGACTTGGCTCTGGAGATGGATCGGGTTGGGAAGCGGTTGTTATTGCTTGGCTGATCATAGGTTTCCATCCTCCTTGCCGGATAGATGGGTATCACCAACTCTTTCGGCCATTACCGCCGCTGCCACATTAGTCACTTATTGCTGCGGTTCCTCATCCCTCATCATTGTCTTCATCCTCCTGCTGCTTCTTCTTCCCCTCATCGATGGGGAAATGTTGAGTGTAAGGTCAATTGGCCCGTGTTCGTCTACTATGCCTCGACTGGTACTAATGCCCGTCCGGCTTGAGTTATGGCGTTAAGCCAGGCGCCAAGAGTGGGCCCGGGTGTGCCTGGCTATTTTTACTGCACCTACCAGAACTGCCCTTTTGATGGGGCTTGGCAATTTAGCCTTGCTCCCGGTCTTAGGGAAAAGTGGTATACTCAAACTGGTAATCTCACAAGACAATTATTAGTAAGCTAATCCTTTACTTCTTGTAAATTTAAGTATACACTCCACAGGTTTCTTGGCTGTATGTTGCTGGTTTTAAAGGCAATGTTGTCGTGTTCGCGCAGGTTCGGCGCAGGAGGTGTGCCGCTTTTGTTTTTGGACCGGGAGCCTTGACGTAAGCCTTGTAAAGGCTGACCTCGCGTCGTGCCGCCATCCAAGATCACACCCCAATCAGAAGAAACAGTCAGCCTCGACCTATGGGCGATTAGATATTCCCAGTATAACGTTTCTCTCTACTTCGGTACCATTCTGCAGGTTTGATACTCACCAAAAAGTGAATTATAATTGAGGGCGCATCTCACACTTATAAGAGTTCAACAACTCACAACCACTCACTCAGGATATATTTTCAGCCTTAACTTCTACTGCCGCGTATCCTTCAAGGAGATGTATTTTGAGGTAGTAAGTCACTAATGTTGTCCGTGACACACGACGCAAGCTTACAAGGGCCACACAAGACAAGCCGAATGCGACCAATACCAAGCCACACAACGCAGTGAGACGCCATGGACTCGAGACGCCCGGGAAAGACCACATCGACAACAGGAACTGGCTTGCCGCAGGAGAGGTTCCGTACGAACCACCTCATGCAGAGACAACCTGTGAGTATTCCGCTGCTTGGATGAGACGATGCGACTCTTAAATTGAAACAACGGCTCCGAGGACTTCTGGCAGTGTATTTGTTAACAATGCCGCACAGACCTCCGGTAACACAAGTGAACACAATAACCTGAATCATAATCCTGCCCCACCGCGGCATTCAGTGTTAGGAAAGAGGACACAGCATAACAGCCGCGAGACTTCTAGGGATCCCAGCAATCCTGCCAACAAGCGTCTTCGCCATACATATCCGTCGTCAACCAATCAGCTTTGCAATGAGTGTTCCCGCATACCCTGGGACAAAATCGACCAGTGGATGAGCTACAAGGGACGATTTGACTGGCGCGGTAAGCTGGTCGTGAAGGTTGGGAAACGCTATCGAAATGTTCCACTCTCTACAACCTGTCCACTCTGCCGCCAACTGCATTCTCCTTGGATAGAACCCTTTCTCAAGAGTTTAGATCCTTCGCAATGGAAAGGGAACTATTTTGGCGACCGAATACATATCTTCCGGCACCTCCGACATCTTACCCATGTCAACGATTTCCAAACTTCGATGAACGTACTCCGGAGACACAATGCACCATATCACATTGCTGTTGTCCCATTCGGAGGCAAGTGGCGGGATAACCTGCAGGCGCATATAGCGTCACATGGAATGGTTGTTGTTATACCCAAAGGACGTCCGCAATCAGAAATCTTCGCTCCTCAACAAATTTCTGAAAAATTCGACCCTAATGTGGCTCTACCATGGTTAGAGTTCTGCAAGCATCACAAAAACCTTTGCAACCCAAAATCACCTAAGGTTAACGGAATGAAGGTGATTGACTGTGATTCTGAGGATTGGATCATCCGGGACCATCACCCTGTCGACAAATACGTGGCTCTCAGCTATGTATGGGGAAGCCCAGCCCCAAGTAAAACGCCAACATTGGCACTAACTGGGAAGGAGACGCCGCAAAGAGAGGTATGTATAAAGACGAAGGCGAAAGGGCTCCAGCCGATCGCCTGCACCTCTCAACACATACCGAAATCGAAGCTGAACCTCATTTTGAAGAAGTCCGTTTCAAACCAGACCTCGGCAACGGTGGTCAAAACAGCCCATTGTGCTGCCACTGCACCCGAGAATAAATCGGTATTAAGACTTCCCAACGAAATTCCATTAACTATTCGAGATGCCATCCAGGTAACTAAAGCCCTTGGCTACCGCTTCCTCTGGGTAGATAGGTATTGCATTGATCAGAGTAGCGAAGCCGAGAAGCAACTGCAGTGTAGCCGTATGGGAGACATCTACGCTGGCTCGCAGGTAACAATTTTTGCATTGGGATTTGACTCAAACTATGGGCTGCCCGGCGTAAGCTCGAGGCCCCGATTCTGGCAACAACAATGTACAACAATCGGGAAGTACAAATTTATATCCACAATGCCTGACCCGCATATCTCCATTAACCAATCCAAATGGTCGACCAGAGGATGGACTTATCAAGAAGGACTATTTTCGACCCGCCGTCTATTCTTCACCGACTATCAAGCATACTTTGAATGTAACGCAATGAATTGCGTGGAAACCTTTAAGAGCAACCTGAAAATTCTCCACATTCAAAGTGGCCAACGTGTTAGGGCCTATCACCGCGCCGGAAAATTTGTATGCGGTAACTCGAACAAATACTCTCATCTCAACGTGAAGCAAAACAAAGCGAATCACCGCAAGATTGACACCATCCGCAGATGTCAATACCACATCCAGGAGTACACCAAAAAACAGTTGACGAATAAGGATGATGTCTTGGACGCATTTGCAGGTATTGCCCGCTTCTACGCCAAAACGACCGCAAAGATAGTTAGTTTAGCTGGAATACCCATTCCTTTCCCAATCACAATGTCGGGGGACATTAGACGGGTACATCTAGACCATCTCAGCTACGCACTGGCCTGGACACATCATATACACAAGTTTAGTGAAGCAAAACTGAAGAATCCCAAAAACCAGTCAGAGCTCACGCGCACACAATTACCCTGGACTCCATACAACAATCCCAGGCCACAACGTAGGAGAGGATTCCCGTCTTGGTCATGGGCTGGGTGGTTTGGCGAAATCGGATTAAGGAGGGACCTCCCCTACTGCTGGACCAGTTACCTGAGCTCTGTACGGATAGGCTTTCGAGGATATAACCCAAAAGACTACACATGGTTGACAGAGTTAGCACAGTACAAGCATCTCATCATACAGAAGCTTCTTAGAGCAGACGAATTGCGTTTCGACGCGTATGTCCTCAATCCTGAGAAGCTGAAATTTTGGGAGAAAGATCCACACGTGCCGTCTAGGCAGATCCCTTCTAAGGCCATACACATAAACCTATCGAGAGGGCCTTGTTCATTAGAAAAATTCCACCAGAAGCTAATAGACAGAGAACTTGAGTGCTTGGTAATAGGAACGTATGGGGAACCCCGCGAGGATATCTTCAAAGCTATCCAAGCCGCGGACAAGAAAGCTCCAAAGGCTCGCAAGGGCCGGATAGGCCTATTTGAGCGCCTAGAGCCGGATGCCATTATCTGTCTCGTTGTCCGTACAGTGAACGGAACATCCTTTCGGAGCGGACTTCTCAAGATTGAGTTTGAGGGCTCAGGAAGAGAATGTGCATTGCAGGCGTGGTATTTGGGTCCAAAAAGAAGTTTTACATTAAGATAGATGTCAAGTTTCTCAAAGAATTTGCTACAGGAGGTCATATAGCTATGTAGAGATACTCCGTGACACTGTAGAGTAGGTACTTTAGTCAGCAAAATCCAGGTTTCATAGTGTGGCAGCACCGTACCTGCCTTATTCTTTCCAATTTTAGCCAGCGACAGCCCTGTCCACCGTGGGCTCACCTCCTTGGCTCACTTTGCTCAGCCTGGCTCGGGATTGGCTTACCCGCAGCTCAGGCTATAGCAGCAACAGCTCAGATCCAAAGACGGAAATGGAAAATGCTCATGCCGAGATTCCAATATCGAACTTCCTGTTACGTTCGCTGCGAATGATGTGTAAATTTGAACGGCCATGCTTGAGGTCACCTGCGGAGTGGTGGTCGCCTTAATGTATTAGGATGTGCTCATGGAATCTGGTGATAGTATAGGGTAATTACCTAATAATTGAGGTGGCTGGTATACCTCTATATATAGAGGGGCATTTGGAGCATTAGATGCTTAATATATTAATTATTATATACAATTAATAAAGTACAAGCATAACCACTTAATGATAAGCCATCTGCTGCTAATAACTTATCTAATTGCATCTAATTCTGTCAGGTTATAAGCTTAGAGGCTTTACAATATACCCCTAATTCCACTAATGCTTCTAGTATAACACCCTCTACTACTACAACTACAACTAAGACCTAGTACTACACCTATAAGTATAAGATGTTACGGACCGTAAGTTAAGTAACAGTCCGTAACTGCCTTAGCAGTGATCGGAAACTACCCTTACGGGCAGGGTGCTATAGCCCTGATAACTGCAGTTATTACAAGCACTATTGCAGCTATTGCAGACAGGGTTACGGATGGGGTTGCAGGGTTACGGACGACTTTTCCGGACCGTTAGCTAACCGTTTCCCCCCCGTTAGCTAACGCACGTGACTAATCACCTGTTTAAAGGCAGTCTCTTTATAGGCACTCTCCTCCTCCATCTTCTTCTTTTTAGCTTTAGATTCTTGTATTATAGGACTACCAATAGCATCGGCTTCACCCATTCGCGGCGTCCCGGTGCCACTTATTGACTGAGTTCGTGACACCTAGTAGAGGAATTAATAGATATTTTAGGTATAGACATACTAAGAGTTATAAGGAGGTGCTAGAAGACGTCCTTGAAGAACATCTGGGCCTTCAATCTACTCAAAATGAGATGCTAAAAGACGTCCTTGAAGAATATCTGGGCCTTCAATCTACTCAAAATGATGAAGGATATGATGAGCAGTCTGGCCCTCCTGGACGAACAATACAGGGAGCTCAGCAAGCTCTTCAAGTACTAATTGAGTTTATAGAAGGCTTAAATGATCTTCAAGCAGATTATTTAAGGGGATTAGAGCGTCTAGAAGCTGTAATTAAGGCTATAAAGATCAATTCTGCTGCACAAAGCACTTTAGATAGGTGGATTACATAATATTCAAAAATACGACATTTCGTTAAGACAATATTATTTGCAAGGATGGTTTGGATCATCTTAACGGGACGGGACTGTAGTCAGTTCAGAGACCTCGTTCAGATAAGCATCCGGAAAGGGATCATCTACGCAGTCAAGGATAGGGATTACGGATCAGGGACAGGTTTTACAGATGCT
>Ga0335072_10010599_pt1 | contig 13252 bp, 11 predicted proteins | sample Lox_Sample_21_FD_206725 | JGI IMG/M metagenome (GOLD analysis project Ga0335072, IMG submission 206725) | Soil microbial communities from Loxahatchee National Wildlife Refuge, Florida, United States - Lox_Sample_2.1 | ecosystem: Environmental > Terrestrial > Soil > Wetlands | place: USA...
GGGTCCCGGTCCTTGTAGGAGATCTCGGTGCCATACGCTCCGAAGACATGGCCATCTCTTCCGACGAGCTGGTTCGGCGCAATGCGGCGTTCGCCGCGACAGGGGCGTTCGCCGGCCTTCCGTTCCCGACCAACGACACCTTGCAGGTGCTCGGCTGTGTCGACTCCCGAGTCGACCCGAGTCATGTACTCGGTCTCGAGCTCGGCGAAGGTGTCGTGATGCGGAACATCGGCGGCCGGATCACCCCGGCGACGCTGCGTTCATGGGCCCTGCTGGGCCGGCTTAGCCAGGGCCAGCCCCCGAGGAGGGGGCACCTGGTGATCCTGCACCACACCGACTGCGGCATCACCCGGCTCACGGACTACCCCGAGCAGCTCGCCGCGTTCTTCGAGATCCCAGCAGACGAGCTAGACAGCAAGGCGATCGCCGACCCGTATGCGGCGGTGCGAATCGACGCCGCCATCGCCCGGCATGCTCTGCCGCCGAGCCGACTCGTGTCTGGCCTGGTCTACGACGTCAATAACGGGCTCATCGAGATCGTCGACCCGGCCACCAGGAGTAGCAGCCATGTGCGAGGAATTGGCCACTGCCGACGTGGTCCGCGCCGCTGCCATATCAGTACGCTCTGGTGTGAGATGGTTACTGTGGGTGGATAATCTTAGCGTGAGCGCGCTTGACCGCCGGTCAGATGACCTCGACCGGGACATGCCAGCCGAAGCGCGAGCTACTGACAAGTCCGCCAAGGTTCCCGGGCCCGATATGCCTGCCGAAACGCGAAGCAGAGGCGAGACTTACGCCGATACGCGCCAAGCTCTTGAGTCAGGATGGGAATCGAAGCGGCTATTCGACGCACCACGCGCTGAGCTAGCGCGGTTCATTCCTGAGCGAGCCGGGCTGCCCAAGACCAGCGCAGATGACGCGACCCGCCACTTGGAACAGAACGGCAGCGCACGGCCCTGGCTGGAGGCAGCAAGGCGTGCCGCGCCGGAGTCACGACGGATCCTTGCAGCGATAGACCGAGGCCCCGGGCACGGCCACATACGCCATGAAGGCTGGCCGACGGAAGAAGCCAACATGCGCCGGGTCGCATATCTTGAAGACCCCGGCCAGCTCGACGCGTCGAAGCGACTGCGCGGCATCGATGGCCTAAGGCCAAACAACAGGCGGCATATATGTGCCGAACTCGCAGCCCGCATTACCGATCCAGATGCCTTCGCAACCGCATACGCCCGTGGAACGGATCACTTTGAAGTCCGCGCGGCGCTCAGCAAGCCATACGACCGGGACAGCCGACCAGAACCCGTGCGGGTGCCAATCGCTGAACTGCTTGGCAAGGACGGACACAAACACTGCACCGGATGGCAACTGGAACCAGTGGCCGGAAGCATGGATGCTGCGATCGAGAATCGGTACTCGTGGCGAAAAGCGCTGGCAGAAGAGCGTCAGCCAGATGTTCCACGACCTATGGCGCGGCCAATACCAACGTTCGAAGGCGGGACGATGCTTTTTCTCATAGGCCATAGCAAGGCTCGGGACAGGTACGAAATCACGAATATGTACCCCGAGCCACGAGATGATGACTTACCGAGGAGCCGAGCGACCGGTTACTGATAGGAGACCTCAATGCGAGAGTTCTACTGGAAGCGGCACCCGCACGGTCCGTTCGCCACGCTCATCCGAATCGCGACAACATACCTGCATCCCGAGGCGGATGACCTTGAATCGTTGCAGAGGCTCGCAAGGCGTGAAAGTGACGAGGAGATGCACACTTTTAAGGCCGAGCTGCGCGAGGCCATCAATGACCCGGACCAGCTCCCGGACGACGAGTTGTCGAAGCATGTCCGGTACGAGGACGGCAGTCCCGAGGCATTCTTGCGGCGCCTCTGGCGAGACCTCTACGGCGACGAGCCAGTCGACGCGCCCGAGCGCGCCTGAACTGGCATCGAGTTCGCGGGCAACTCAGCCAGGTGCCATATCCACGAAGCGGCTGTAGTGCCCCTGGAACGCGACCGTCACGGTGGCCGTCGGCCCGTTCCTGTGCTTGGCAACGATCAGGTCCGCCTCGCCCGCCCGCGGGGACTCCCGCTCGTACGCATCCTCGCGATGAAGCAAGATAACGACGTCGCTATCCTGTTCAATACTATTGTGTGCATTTATCCCATTTGCCACAAAGTTGTGCGTCTTCTTCACCGTCGCGTCGAAGACCGGCTGCGGACCCAGCGGCTCGATGCTCACGATCTTGTCCCAGAAGACATCGCTCGATGCCAGCTCGCGCAGCGTCTCCGATCCGAGCACGTCAGCGCAGCGCATCAGGCGCTCGCGTGACGGACAGCTCTTGTACAGCGTGGTCCCGCAGTAGTGCGTCCCGATGGCGGCCTGGAACTGCCGCTCGGTGAGCCCCGCCCGGACACGCTCCGCCTTGACCACATCCCAGACGCTGAGCGGCAGCGTGTCCACGTTCGTATTCGTCACCCGGTCGGCGAGCAGTGCGGCGAGCTGACGCGCGGTCTCGCCGCGCCGTCCGTGGGCGCCGACCCGCGCGCAGAAGGTTCGCAGGCTCGGGCTGTCGGCGACGATCACGTGGTACCCGGGCTTGTAGCCGGCCTTCTCCACCTGGCGGATGCGCGCGACTATGCCCAGCCGAGCCAGCAGGTGGGCGACGCCGTCCGCGAGTTCCCGGCTCGAGGTCGCGTAGTAGACCTTGGCCGCGGCCTTCCCGCTAGGCAGCCAGACGCATCCGTCCGTTGCCCACAGGTGCCGCAGGAACACGCAGATCTCCGCGTCACTGGCCGAGTACAACACCTCAGGCAGCCGCTTTTCGTGCGCACGGCGGTTCTCGATGCCCAGCTCGCGGAGCCAGTCATGAATGGGGTTTCCCCGGCCGTGCGTGCAGTGGTGCGGCGCGGGCAGGTAGACGTGCCACCAGCTTTCCTGCGCGACACGTCGCGGCGAGATCCCGAATTCAGCCGCGGCCGCCGCCTCGACGAACGCCAGGTTCTCCGGGTCGTTTGACGTGTAATGCACGGGCTGGCTCCGGACGACGCAGCCGTCCCCGATGAGGTGCGCGAGCAGCCCGATCCGGTGCTCGGACCAGCCCAGCCCCGGTGCCAGCGGCTCCGGGATCCGGCGCGGGATCGCCACCCGGTCGCCAGGCCGGAGATCGCCGAGCGGCGTCCACCCCGAGAAGGCGAGGAATGGGTGGTTCGCGGTCGCCTTGACTTCCCGGCCCGAGGCCAGCCTGAGCCGGAAAACTTCCTTCGTCCCTGACGGGAAGACGTTGACGACAGGCGCCGGAACGAGCCGGTTCCGCTCGTCCAGCGACCACACAAGCACGCCGTCCCATCCGTCACGCAGCAACTCTGCGAAGGTCACCGAGGCGCCGGTGTCGGCGCGGAGCAGGACGGTATCGGCGGTCATGCAGCCCGACTCGCGAAGGTCGGAGAGCATCGGGCGTTTGTCTTGGCGTTGTTCTGGGCCGCGGTTGAGCTGGGATAGCGCCACTACGGGGACTTCGAGTTCCTTGGCGAGGAGCTTCAGTGACCGAGAGAACTCCGACACCTCCTGCTGCCGGTTCTCCACCCGGCGCGAGGACGACATCAGCTGGAGGTAGTCGATGATGACCAGCTTCAGGTCGTGCCGCTGCTTGAGGCGGCGGCACTTGGCCCTGATCTCCATGAGCGACATGTTCGGCGAGTCGTCGATGAACAGCGGCGCGTCCGCGACCTCGCTCATCCGGCGGGCGAGCCTGGCCCAGTCGTCGTCGCTCATCTGGCCGGTGCGCATCACGTGCATCGGCACCCGCGCCTCGGCCGACAGCAGCCGCATCGTGATCTCGTTGCGCCCCATCTCCAGGCTGAACACCACGGTCGGCAGCTTGTGCTTGATCGTCGCAGAACGCGCGAAGTCCAGCGCCAGTGCCGAGTTGTGCGTCGGGATCATGGCCTGTCCCGCCAGGTACAGCCGATCGGGGCTGGACACCTGCACGCACCGCACCGGCACGGACGGCACCGCGCGGACCGCGACGACGTACCGCCACGGGAGCGCATCGGTGAAGCGGATTACGTGCCGGCCTGGCGACGCGGCGGTCACCTCGGACTGGAAGCCGAGGCTGTGGATCAGCTCGCGCGCGTCGGCGGCGAGTTCGGCGGTGGACAGTTCCAGGTGCGCGGGTCCGGCGGGCCGCGGCACGCCGAGCAGCCCGGCAAGCAGTTCCCGGCGCTGCGCGATGCTGGCTCGCAGGTACGCAGCCGGGATGCGGCCGTTCCCCGGCCTGTCGATTGCGCAATCGACCGGCTCTATTGGTGTCGATTGCGTAATCGACAGGTCCCCGCTAAGGCCGCCGCCGCCCACGACCGCCAGTGCCCGCGCGCGGGCGCCCACGCTCGGCACGGTCCGGCCGGCCAGCGCGGCGCCCAGCAGGTATGGCGGCACGAGCAGGTCCGCCTCGGGCAGCTCGAGCGGGCGGGGCACAGCCACCGCGAACCGCGACCTGGCCGCCAGCCCGGAACCTCGCAGCGCGGCCGCCATTTCGCCCGTGGTGACCACCTGCGGCGGCACGAACCCGGCGGAGTGCGACGTCCAGGTCACCCACTGGTGCTCCTGGTCGGTGACGATCGCCTCACCGTCGGAGAACTCGACCTGAAAGCACGGCCGTCCGCGCATGACCTCGGTCGCGGCGACCACCCGCGTCGGCTTGCCGTCCGCGCCGAGCAGCAGGTCCCCGGCGCGGACCAGCCCCATCGTCGTCCACCCGAACGGGGTCGGCAGCGGCGTGTCCAGCGCCAGCGCCTTGCCGACGGCGGGCCTGGCCGCGATGACGATCATCTGCCCGGCGTGCAGGCCGTTGGTGAGCGCGTCCAGGTCGGTGAACCCGGTGGGCACGCCGGTGATGCCGCCGCCGTGCGCGCCGATCGCCTCGATCTCCTCGAGCGCGCCCGGCATGATCTCCGACAGCGAGTGGTAGTCCTCGGTGATCCGGCGGTCGGTGACGGCGAACACCTCGGCCTGCGCCCGGTCCACGAGCTCGTCGGCATCGCCGTCGCCGGCGTAGCCGAGCTGCACGACCCGGGTGCCGGCCTCTACCAGCCGCCGCAGGATCGCGCGCTCCCGCACGATCCGCGCGTAGTAGCCCGCGTTGGCCGCGGTCGGCACGGACGCGATCAGCGTGTGCAGGTACGGCGCGCCGCCGATGCGGCTGAGCTCGCCGCGCCTGCTGAGCTCATTGGCGACCGTGATCGGGTCGGCTGGCTCGCCGCGCGCGTACAGGTCAAGGATGGCTTCGTGAACGAGCTGGTGGGCGGGCCGGTAGTGGTCGACGGGCCTGATGACCTCGACCACGTCCGAGATCGCGTCCTTGGACAGCAGCATCCCGCCGAGCACGCACTGTTCGGCGGCGACGTCGTGCGGCGGCATCCGTTCGAATTCTTCGCCCCGCTGCGTTACCTCGGCCACGCTCACCGGACGCCACCTCCCCCAGACCTGTCAACGCTCGCCCCCGCCATAGACACCATCATCCGCCGGGGTTCTGACATTCTGGCGGCAGGCGCGCGGGGCAGCCAGCACGCTGTGTGGATAACCCGTGGACAACCAGCCGGCTAACTTGTGCGCTGCCTGGGGAATCGATTGTGGATCTGGCTGTGTCTTTGCCACCCGAACCCGCTGTGACCTGCACATTCGCAGTTAACAGGGTGTGCAGGAGAAAAACCCGGGAGAATTTTCCGAAGGTTATCCACAGAATTATTCACAGGCCGCATTCGCTTGCCTGTGGAAAACAGGTGCGGCATACCGGCTGGCCGGGGTCTTTTCCCCATCTTCTGAACGGGCCCGTGGTGTCTCGCCCCCGCACGCCGACCGCCCGGCGGGAGCACCGCGGACCGGCTGCGCCAAGCACGCCGGCTCGGCTATCCTCCGCGTGTGTGTTCGATCACGGGGGCAGCGATCGAGCGCATCGCGGAGGCGATTGACCAGCTAGCGAGCGATGCGCGGGGAGACAGCGGCCAGCAGGAACCTGGCGACCTCGCCGCTCGGGTCGCCGAGTTGTGGCTGATGGTCAGCGCTCTCGACCCCGAGCTGGCCAGGCGAAAGGCGCATTACACGACGCCAGCCGACGGCACGCCCTCATCCTGAAGGCACACCGCCGGCTGGGCAATGTGGACACAGCGGGACCCTGTGGACACGACTGTGGAAGAGGCCTTGCGGGCCTGTGGATCAGGCGGACCGGTGAATCAGCCCGCGGTGATCTCGAGGTTGACCGCGGCGCTTACCTCGGGGTGCAGCCGCACCTGGACGCGGTGCGACCCGGCCGACTTGATCGGGTCCGGCACGAGGATCTTGCGCCGGTCGACCTCGGGGCCGCCGGCTTCGCGGACCGCCGCGGCGATGTCCGACGGTCCCACCGACCCGAACAGCCGTCCGTTCGACCCGGCCCGCCGCTTCATCCGGACGGTCAGCCGCTCCAGCCGGGCGGCGACCTCCTGCGCGTCCTCGCGGGTGCGGATCTCGCGGGCGGCGCGCGCCCGCTTGATCAGCTCGACCTGCTTCTCCGCGCCGCGCGTCCACGGCATCGCGAACCCGCGCGGGAGCAGGTAGTTGCGGCCGTACCCGGCCGCGACGTCCACCACGTCACCGGGCGTGCCGAGGTCGCCGACCTCCTGGGTCAGGATCAGCTTCATGCGAGACATCGGTCAGTCCTCCTCTGCCTCAACGAGCAGTGCTGGTGTAGGGGAGCAGCGCCATCTCGCGGGCGTTCTTGATCGCGGTCGCGACGTCGCGCTGGTGCCTCGTGCAGTTTCCTGTCACCCGGCGGGCACGGATCTTGCCACGGTCGGAGATGTACTTGCGGAGGAGGCCCGTGTCCTTGTAGTCCACGTAAGTGATCTTCTCGTGGCAGAAGGCGCAGACCTTCTTCTTGGGCTTGCGGAGTGGTGGCTTCGCCATCATGGTGCTCCTTTACAGAGCCCCGCGTCGCGGGGATGGTGTCGTCCTGGCTGAGCCCGGACGTATCGGTTGATTAGAAAGGCGGCTCGTCGGAGTAGCCGCCGTTGTCGGACGCCCACGGGTCTTCCTGGCGGCCGCCGCCGGACGAGCCCTGCCCGCCCTGGCCCCCGCCGCCGCCGCCCTGGCCGCCGCCGTACCCGCCGCCGCTGCGCTGCGCGCGGGTGACCTTGGCCGAAGCGTTCCGCAGGGACGGGCCGACGTCGTCGACCTCGACCTCGTAGACGGTCCGCTTCTCGCCTTCCTTGGTCTCGTAGTTCCGCTGCCGGAGCCGGCCGGAAACGATGACCCGCATGCCGCGCTGCAGGGACTCGGCCACGTTCTCCGCGGCCTGCCGCCACACGTTGCAGGTAAGGAAGAGGCTGTCGCCGTCCTTCCATTCGTTGGTGGCCGCGTCCCGGATCCGCGGCGTCGATGCGACACGGAAGGTCGCCACCGGCTGCCCGGACGACGTGAATCGCAGCTCCGGATCGGCGACGAGGTTGCCGACAATCGTGATCGGGGTGTCACCAGCCGCCATCGCGTGCCTCCAAGGTCGCTGACGAGTTGTGGTGGGGGTTGGGCCGGCCTAGTGGTGCTCGGGCCGCAGGACCTTGGTCCGCAGCACACCCTCGTTGAGGTTGAGCTGGCGGTCGAGCTCCTGGACGGTCGCGGGCTCCGCGGTCACATCGACGACGGCGTAGATGCCTTCCGGCTTCTTGTCGATCGGGTAGGCCAGCCGGCGCTTGCCCCAGATGTCCAGGGTGCCGATCGAGCCGCCGTCGGTGGTCACGACCTTGAGGAACCCCTCGAGCGACGGCTGGACCGTGCGCTCCTCGAGGTTCGGGTCGAGGATGATCATGATTTCGTAGTGGCGCATGCGCGCATGCCTCCTCTGGACTGACGCGGTCACGGTCTTTCCGTGACAGGAGGGAGCGGACAGCAGAACATAGGTTCGCCACCGCCCGCAGCGTCTAACTGTACCCCAGGAAGGCTTGTGTTCTGTGCCGTGCCGCGGGTAATACTCGCTCTATGGCAGGTACCGTCAGGACACGCAGCCGCTTGCCGCACATCACGTTGAACTCAGACGGGCGGCCACATCTGCTGCTCAACATCTTCACCATATTCGTGCTGCTCCTTGGCCTGGTGTCGTTCGTGCTCGGGCTGGTCATCAGGAACGTCCCGAGCGCCGACTCCAAGGCCATGGCCATCCTGGCCGCGGTCACCGGCCTGGTAGCCATGGTGGTAGGGCTGTACGTGCAGATGATCTCCGCGACCCGTGAGCAGCGCGTGCTGATCGTCACGGGCCTCATCGCGGGGTTCGTCGGCCTGGCCCTGGGCCTGGGACACGGCGGCTTCTCGTAGCGGGCCCCGCCCTATGCTCTAAGGCATGGTGCGCATCGGAGGTCATTTCCACACCGACGACCCGCTAGCAGAGGCGGTCGCCTGTGACGCGCGGCTCGCGCAGTTCTTCCTTGGCGACCCGCAAGGCTGGAAGGGCCCGGTGATTCCCGGCGGGGACCCTGCCGCCGTGCGCGACGCGTACGCGAAGGCCGACGTGGACATCTATATCCACGCGCCGTACGTGATCAACGTGGCGACCACCAACAACAGGATCAGGATCCCGTCCCGCAAGCTGCTCGAGCAGCAGCTCAAGGCGGCGGCCTCGGTCGGGGCGAAGGGACTGATCGTGCATGGCGGGCACGTCAACGCTGGGGTGGATCCTGCCGAGGGCCTGGAGAACTGGGTCAAGGCGGTCGAGCGGATCGAGCGGCCGCTGCCGATGCTGATCGAGAACACCGCGGGCGGCACCGGCGCGATGGCCAGGTCGCTTGACGCCATCGCGCGGCTGTGGGAGGCCGTGGGCTCGGCCGGCGGCGATGGCGGAGAGGTCGGCTTCTGCCTGGACACCTGCCACGCTTATTCGGCGGGCATCGACCTGGCGGACGTGGTGGACCGGGTCAAGGCCATCACCGGCCGGATCGACCTGGTGCACTGCAACAACTCGCGCGACGAGTTCGCCTCCGGCGCCGACAGGCACGCGAACCTCGACGCGGGCACCATCGATCCGGCGGCGCTGCTCGACGTGGTGCGGGCGGCAGGCGCGCCGGCGGCCTGCGAGACGCCGGAGGCGGGGCTCTGCGACGACATCCGCTGGCTCCGCGAGCGCGTCAGCTAACCGTCAGGGCGTCGGTGGCCCCGTCGGTGGACCAGACGTATCTGTTGAGTCGCTCGGGCTCGGGCTATCCGTCGGGGGGAACGGGAAGGTCGGGGTGTCCGTAACGGTCGGTGTCGCAGGCGCAGTCGGGTGCGGGAACTTCGGGCCGGTCGGCTTCTTCGGCTTCTTCTTGGCAGGCACGTTACCCACCTGGTTCCACTTCGTGCCGGTGAACACCGGACTGAGGAACTGCTGAACCGACAGGTTTCCGAACTCCTCCGACATGAACGTGTGCCAGATCGCGGCCGGCCAGGTGCCACCGAAACCGCCGCCGCCGAGCGCGGTCAGCGACTGCGGCGAGTTGAGGTTCTGCTCCTCGGTGAAGATCCCGACGGCCAGCGACCACTGCGGGATCGCGCCGATGAAGAACGCCGACTTGGATTGGGTCGTCGTCCCGGTCTTGCCGATGATCGGCACGTCAGGGCCGAGCGACGCGGCGGTGCCCGTTCCGTCGACGGTGGTCATCTCCATCGCGTACTGGACCTGCGAGTCGAGGTCCTGGGAGAGCACCTGGTGCGTCGCGACGCGGGCGAGCTGCAGCACGCCGTCCGGCGACTGCCACGACTTGATGATGTGCGACTGGTGGTAAGTGCCGCCGTTGGCGATCGTGGACAGCATGGTCGCCTGCTCGTTGACGGTCAGCGAGCCGGTACCGAGCGCCATGCCGACCTGGCCCCCGAGCTGGTCCAGGTTGGATCCGGCAGGGTACTTCGCGATATTGACGCCCATGTTGGCCGCCATCTGGATGATGCTCCGGGTAGTGGCGTGGTGGGCGAGGTCGGTGAAGGCCGTGTTCGACGACTGGGCCAGCGCGTTCTGCACGCTTATCGCGCCGCCTGGCTTGTTCGAGAGGACCTCGCCACCGTCGTTCGACACCTCGAACGATTCGGGCACGGCCTTGGCCGGGTTGGTGGTGGACAGCACGAGCGGTTCGGTGTCCGGCGGAACGTACAGCGTCGGGCTCGCGTTCAGGATGCTGGTCTGGACGTTCATCCCCTCGGAGACCGCGGTCGCGAGGACGTACGGCTTGAACGAGGAGCCGACCTGCTCGCGCGAGTAGACGGCGGTGTTCAGGTCGCAGTCGTAGATCTTGCATTGCTTGGCGGACATGTTCTGGCCACGGCCCGGATACATGGCGGCGATCGCGCCGGTGCTCGGGTTCTGCAGCACGGCGCCGATCAGCGCGTAGGACGGCAGCGTGGCCCCGGAGGCCTTGATCGCGGCGATGTTCTCGTTGACCGCGTGGTACATCTCCACTTCCATCGGCCTGCTGACCGTGGTGATGATCTTCAGGCCGCCGGTCTCCAGCGTCTGGACGGGGACGCCGTCGCCGCCAAGTGAAGCGGGGGAGGTCAGCTCGTTGTAGACCACGTTCATGAGGTACGGCGCCCATGGGTCGTTCGTACTCGTCGTCCCTGCCGCCTGCTTGGTCTTTCCGCCGGTGGTGTCGGTGAGCATCTTCGGGAACTGCATGGTGTCGGCCTGCGCCTGGGAGATGTCGTGCATCTGCACCAGGCCGTTGAGCACGTAGTGCCAGCGTGCTGTCAGGTTTGGCCGGTACTGCGGCAGCGGGTAGGTGCTCGGCTGCTGGATGAGCGCCGCGATGACCGCCGACTGTGCGACGGTCAGCTTGCTCACCGGCACGCCGAAGTAGGTCTGCGCCGCGGCGGAGATGCCGTAGGAGTTGTCGCCAAGGTAGATCGTGTTCAGGTAGTTGGTCATGATCCACTGCTTGGACTTGGATTTGGCCAGCTTCTGCGCGATGAAGATCTCCTTGAGCTTCCTGCTGACCGTCTGCTGGGTCCCGACGTCGATGCTGCTGTAGTACTGCCTGACGAACTGCTGGGTGATCGTCGAACCGCCGGCGAGGTTGCCGCCGCTGCTCGTGATGTCGTCGTAGGCCGCGCGCAGGATGCCGGTGGGGGAAATGCCGCCCTCGGTCCAGAAGCCGCGGTCCTCGGCCGCGACGGCCGCGTCCTGCATCTGCTTCGGGATCTGGCTGTAGGTGAGCAACGTCCGGTTGATCGGGCCGATCGTGCCGATGGGCGTCTTGCCGTCGCTGTAGTAGACGGTGGACCTCTGGTCGAGCACGTTGGCGGCGAGCTGCGTCGGGATCGTGGCGTGGCTGTAGGCATAGAAGTAGGCGCCGACGGCCAGCACTATGACCAGGCCGGCCATCGCGCCGACGAGGCCGACTACCTTCTTCCACGTCCAGCGCCGCCACCAGCTGCCCTTGATCTTGCCGCCGCTGCGGCGGGGGCCGCCTGGGCCACCCGGGCCGCCTTGCCGGGGACCGCCGGGACCGCCGGGACCGCCGGGACCAGCCGGTCCGCCAGGCCCGTACCCGCCGGCGCCATAGCCGCCAGCGCCCGCGGCGCCGTAGTACGCCGTCGGGTCGCCACCGGACCCGTAGCCGCCGTTCCCGTTGCGGGAACCGCCGCCGCGCGCCCCGTTACCCGGTCCGCCGTTGCCTGGGGCGCCTGAAGCACTGGCCGAGGCGCCGCCGGCCGCCGTGGCGGGCGGCGCCGAGCCAGGGGTGTTCTGCCAGCCTTTGCCGTCGGCCCAGTAGCTGTACCCGGGAGTGCCAGAATCGGAGCCGCCGCGTCGCGGCCGGACAGCCGCGGTCGTTCCGGTCTCGTAATCCGAGTCGATGCTCGGGTCCCGCCAGAACCCGTCCTCTCCCCAGCCCTCCGGCTCGGGATACTTGCCCGCGTCAGCTCCCCGTCCCCTAGCGGGCCCATCTGACCCGTTAAAGTCGTTGCTACTCACACGTCCTCGCTGTGGCAGTGAGCGAGCCTGGTGGCCCGTTCTGGCGTTCCCACACGTTACATGCCGGGACGGCTTGTCCCGGCTAGTTCTGTGCAAGCCTTCTCGCGACGTAAGCGCGACGTAAGCGGAACGCATCCGCCTCGTCGCTAGCCTGCGATTACTGGCCGCTCCGTGCGCGGCGCCCACGGCCCGCGGGGGGCTCACCGGTACCTAGAACGTAGGACGTGGCTAGGTGGTTCCAGCCACAACTCTGGCAGACCTCGACGACATAGACCCTGAATTCGCCGTATTCGGCGGCCATCTCCGTCAACTCAGGGCCGCGCTTCACCCGCCCCGCGTACTGTCCGAGTTCGTCCCCGTACACATACGTGACGTGCGTGAGGTTCGTCTTCCGGCAGATCGGGCACCGGGTCTCGGTCGCCTCGCCGTGGTACTTGGCCGCGCGCAGCAGGTACGGGTGCGCGTCGCACACGTCGGCCACCGTCGTGTTGCCCGCGTACACGGACGCGAGCGTCGCGCGCCGGGCGAGCCCGTAATCCACCACGGATCGACGTGAGGCCATGTCCCACAGATTACGTCGGCTACCCCGGCGGAGCCGAGCCCAGCGCTCGTTATCGGCTCGTGAACTCGCGAGCGCCCCAGGTGAACGGCGGGTTGCCAGCCGGAGAACGGTTGCGTATGCTGTGCATCGTCAGTTTCGATATATCGAACCGAGATATCGGGTAGAGATATCGTGGAGATACATAGAAACCGTATGGACGCGGGGGGATGCTGTGGGCCGCAACCGGACGGGCGTGCTGGAGTTCGCCGTGCTAGGGCTGCTGTACCGGACGCCGATGCATGGCTACGAGCTCAGCAAGCAGCTGAACGTGCTGCTCGGCACATTCCGCGCGCTGTCCTACGGCACGCTGTACCCCTGCCTGAACAAGTTGTACGCCGAGGGCCTGATCGCCAGGGAAGGCGATGAGGCGGCCCAGGTGCCGGGCTCGGCCCGGGCGCCCCGGCCAGCCCGCGGGAACGGCCGCCCGCCGGGCCGGTCGAAGATCGTCTACCGGCTGACCGCGGAGGGCAAGGAGCGGCTGCAGGACCTGCTCGCCGAATCCGGCCCCGCCGCCTGGGAAGACGACGAGTTCGGCGTCCACTTCGCGTTCTTCGGCCAGACCAGGGCAGACATCCGGCTGCGGATCCTGGAGGGCAGGCGCAGCCGCCTGGAAGACCGGATGGAAGGCGTGCGGGCGGCGCTCGCGCGCACCAGGGAGCGGGTAGACAGCTACACCCTCGAACTTCAGCGGC
>Ga0335072_10010600_pt1 | contig 13250 bp, 9 predicted proteins | sample Lox_Sample_21_FD_206725 | JGI IMG/M metagenome (GOLD analysis project Ga0335072, IMG submission 206725) | Soil microbial communities from Loxahatchee National Wildlife Refuge, Florida, United States - Lox_Sample_2.1 | ecosystem: Environmental > Terrestrial > Soil > Wetlands | place: USA: Florida...
GCCTGGTCACCGCGGGCCGCTCAGCCAGACGCTCCTCCACAGCGGTCCGCGCCCTCGCCACATCCGCCGCGCTCGCCCGCCCGTGCAACGACTCGTAATAAGCAGCACCGAGATGGCGGAGCATCGCGTCCATATGATCATCGGCGCGTGTCATGTCCGATCACTCCCCTCTCGCAAAAGCGGCGCTGGCCACCGGAAGCATCCGGTCGCCCACAGCCAGTGTCTCCCCGCCCGCTCGTGTCGATCACGGCTGAATGTCCCTCGGTGGCCAGGACTTACGTCACGAGCTGGGCGACTCGGGACCCACGCCCTTTCCCGGCCGGACCAACGACCCTGGAAACCCGCGCCAGGCGAGCACATCCTCGGGATCGGCACCGATACATGGGCGCCCTGAGCACGCCGGGCCGGACAAGGCTGGAGAGCCGACGCACGATGAAGACCATCGATGACCTTGAAGTGTCCGGTCGGCGCGTCTTGGTACGTGCCGACCTGAACGTGCCGCTGGATGGCACCCGCATCACCGATGACGGCAAGATCCGCGCGAGCCTCCCGACGCTGACGGCACTGCTGGACCGCGGTGCAGCCGTCGTGATCTGTTCGCACCTGGGTCGCCCGGCGGGCACGCCGGATCCGGCCTACTCGCTGGCGCCCGTCGCGGCTCGCCTCCGCGAGCTGCTCGGCCGGCCTGTGGTTCTCGCCGCCGATACCGTCGGGCCGTCGGCGCGGCGGCTGGTGGCCGCGACCCACTCGGGCGGAGTTGTCATGCTGGAGAACCTGAGGTTCAACCCGGGCGAGACCAGCAAGGACGACGCGGCGCGCGGGGCGTTCGCCGATGAGCTGGCATCCCTCGCCGACGTATATGTGGGTGACGGATTCGGGGCCGTGCACCGTCGGCATGCCAGCGTCTGCGACGTGCCGGCGCGGCTGCCGCACGCCGCCGGCTACCTGGTCCAGGCCGAGACGGCCGCGCTGGAGAAGCTGACACAAAACGTCCGGCGACCGTATGTCGTCGTGCTGGGCGGTGCCAAGGTGGCGGACAAGCTCCCGGTCGTCGGCGGGCTGCTCGGCGTAGCGGATCAGATCCTTGTCGGCGGGGGGATGGCGTTTACCTTCCTGGCCGCGCAGGGCAACGGCGTCGGCCAGTCGCTGCTCCAGGGCGACCTGGACGCCGCGCGCGGATATCTCGACCGGGCCGGGAGGTCCGGGGTCGAGTTGGTGCTCGCGCCGGACGTGGTCGTGGCCGCCGGGCGGGACGCGGCGGGACCACCCCAGGTCGTGCCCTCGACCGCGATCCCGGACGACCAGATGGGGCTGGACATCGGTCCCGAGTCCGCCCGGCTGTTCGCGAAGCATCTCGCCGCCGCCCGGACCATCTTCTGGAACGGGCCGATGGGGGTATTCGAGGTCCCGCGCTTCGCGGCCGGCACCCGGGCCGTCGCCCAGGCCCTGGCCGACAGCCCCGCCTTCACCGTGATCGGCGGAGGCGACACGGCCGCTGCCGTGCGCACGCTCGGCTTCGCCGATGCCGCTTTCGGGCACGTTTCAACCGGCGGCGGTGCCAGCCTCGAGTATCTGGAGGGCAAGGCACTCCCTGGCCTGGCCGCGTTGCAGGCCGTCTGAGCAGGCCGTCTGAGCAGGCCGTCTGATAACTGGCCGCACGGCGGCGGCACCGCACCGGGAGCTACCGGTCGATGACGTCATCCACGCCGCGCCGCGGTGACGCTTTTCCGGCCGGACCATAGCCGAGCCGGATGATGATCTGAGGCCATTCCGGCCACGGCCACCACTTCCCGCCCCGCCGGGCCACATCGTGCAGCTCCACCTGCTGATACAGCAGCGACGTGGCCAGGCCAACTTCGGCCGACGCCAGGAGCACGCGCTCGAGCGCCTGCCCGGCACGCAGCCAGTCGCCCGGCTGGTCCCGCGAGGTGGCCAGCACCGCCAGTCGCGGCTGTCGCTCGTAGCGGCCGGATGGACGTACGAGCGCGGCCGAGGCATGACCGAAGTCTCGTACCGGAGCGGGTCCGGAGACCGAGCGGTAGCCGAGGGCTTCGCCAGGAATACCATCGTCGCCGCCGGTTTCGATCCACTGGCTCAGCTCGACCTGATGGCTGAAGTCGGCCGCCAGCTCGTGCTCGGCCGCCGCGGCCAGATCAAGCACGGCGCTGGCATCGCCGGCGTTCAGCATGCGGAACACCGCGAACTCGTATGCGGCCTCCTGCTCCAGCCGGAACCGGACGGACGCGGGGATCGGGACCTCGGCGAACGGCGCCCGGCTGGTATGCCGCTGGTGGATGGTGTCGAACATCGCCCGCTCGTCGGACGTGGGCGGGCGTCCCGGCGCCAGTTCCACCGATGCCAGCAGGGTCGGCTTTGTCTCCGCATCGGGAAGTGGCCAGACCAGCGGTTTCGCGCCCAGCATGCGGATCGCGAGCCTCAGGTTGAACAACGCGGCGCCGCAGCTCAGATGCAGCGCTCGACCCCGGGGGTCAGCGACCCAGAGCATCCGGTCCGGATCTGCGTGCACTTCGATGAGCTCATCGGTGACCCGGAACCGCCACGGCTGCGTGTTGTGAATGGATGGCGCGGCGGCCGCCGCCTCGATGAGCCTGCGGACCACGCCGTCCTGCGCCAGCGGCCGGTACATGTCATCCTCCTTCCCGGGCCACTCCTGCGCGGTCCCGGTTCGAAATTGCACGCGGTCATTCGGTCGTCCGCCTTCAGGCTTCGCTCGCCGAACACGGCCCGGCAGGGCCGAAGGGACAGCCGCGGCCGGACCTTGGGGCCGCGCGCCCAGGGCCTTAAGGCCCTGGCTTCGGCGCGGGCGCAGGCGGGATAGTGGGGAGCTGATGCAGCGCCCTGCGGAGGTGCGGTGAAAGCTGTGATGCGAGCGGCCGGGCCGATGGCTGCGGACGAACGGGAATCGTCGTGAACGCCGGGCCAGCAGAGCCCAGGCCCGACGTGGCCGCGCCGCCGGATCTGCGGCACGTGCGCGCGACCGCGGGCCCGGTCCGGGACCGCCGGCCGGTCTACGTGGATCTTCTGCCGCCCTGCAACGCGGGGTGCCCGGCGGGCGAGAACATCCAGGCCTGGCTGGCACACGCCGAGGCCGGCCGTCACGAGCAGGCCTGGCGGGTGCTGGTTGCCGACAACCCGATGCCGGCGATCCACGGCCGGGTCTGCTACCACCCGTGCGAGAGCGCGTGCAACCGGGCCAGCCTGGACAGCCCGGTCGCGATCCACGCGGTCGAGCGGTTCCTTGGCGACCTCGCGCTCGAACGCGGCTGGCAGTTCGACCGGCCGCCTCGCGGCACCGGCCGGCGGGTCCTGATCGTCGGCGCCGGGCCGAGCGGGCTGTCCGCCGCCTATCACCTGGCCAGGCTTGGCCATGAGGTCGAGATCAGGGATGCGGGCGATCAGCCGGGCGGGATGATGCGCTGCGGCATACCTGCCTACCGGCTGCCGCGCGACATCCTCGACTGCGAGATCGGGCGGGTGGAGGAACTCGGGGTCCGGATCACCTGCGGTCACCGGGTGACGGACCTCGATGCCGAGCGCCGCGAGGGCGGCTTCGACGCCGCGTTCGTCGCGGTCGGCGCGCACCTGTCCAAGCGGGTCGACATCCCGGCGAAGGACGCCGGCCGGATCGTGGACGCGCTGACGTTCCTGCGCGGCGTGGCCTCAGGGGATCGGCCGGCGATCGGCCGGCGGGTCGCGGTTTACGGCGGTGGCAACACCGCGATGGACGCCGCGCGGACCGCACGCCGCCTTGGCGCGGACGACGCGCTGATCGTTTACCGCCGCACCCGGGCCCAGATGCCCGCCCACGAGGAGGAAGCGGCCGAGGCCGAGCGCGAGGGCGTGACCATCAACTGGCTGCGCACGATCACCGCCTTCGACGGCCCGGATCTTACGGTCGAGGCCATGGAACTGGACGAGAACGGCTTCCCGCAACCGACCGGCCGGTTCGAGACGCTGGCCGCGGACACCGTGATCCTGGCCCTGGGCCAGGACACCGACACCGGGTTCCTGCGCCAGGTTCCGGGGGTCGAGTTCACCAGGGACGGCAGCGTGCAGGTGTCGCCGTCGATGATGACCGGCTGTCCGGGCGTGTTCGCCGGAGGCGACATGGTTCCCTCGGAGCGCACGGTCACGGTCGGCGTGGGCCACGGCAAGAAGGCGGCCAGGCACATCGACGACTGGCTTCGCGGTGCCGGCGCGGGACGACCCCCCGGAACCCCCCGCCCGCAGACCGCTTCGGCAACCCAGCCCAAGCACGATCTCATCGCGTTCGAAAAATTGAACTTGTGGTACTTCGGCGACGCGACGAGGAGGCGCCAGCCGGAGGCAGCGCCCGACGAGCGTACGTCGGATTTCGGCGAGGTGGTCGGGGGCTTGTCCGAGCGGCAGGCGGTCTACGAGGCCGGGCGGTGCCTGTCGTGCGGTAACTGCTGCGAGTGCGATGGCTGCCTGGGCGCCTGTCCCGAGGATGCGGTGATCAAGCTGGGGCCGGGTCACCGGTACCGGTTCGACTACGACAAGTGCACCGGCTGCGGGGTCTGCTTCGAGCAGTGCCCTGTGCACGCGATCGAGATGGTTCCGGAGGCCTGAGGATGCGCGCCACCGTCGACGGGAACGAGGCCGCCGCGTCGGTCGCCTACCGGCTCAGCGAGGTCTGCTGCATATACCCGATCACGCCGTCGTCGGCGATGGCCGAGCTGGCCGACGAGTGGTCGAGCCAGGGACGGCCGAACCTGTTCGGCGGCACGCCGGTCGTGGTGGAGATGCAAAGCGAGGGCGGGGCCGCCGGCGCCCTGCACGGCGCGCTGCAGGGCGGCGCGCTGGGGACCACGTTCACCGCCTCGCAGGGCCTGCTGCTGATGATCCCCAACATGTACAAGATCGCGGGCGAGCTGACCCCGGCCGTGCTGCATGTGGCCGCGCGGTCGCTGGCGGCGCAGGGCCTGTCCATCTTCGGCGACCACTCCGACGTGATGGCGGTGCGGCAGACCGGGTTCGCGCTGCTGGCTTCCGCGTCCGTGCAGGAGGCGCACGACCTGGCACTCGTGGCGCACGCAGCCACGCTTGCCACCCGGGTGCCGTTCGTGCACTTCTTCGACGGGTTCCGCACCTCGCACGAGCTGAACACGATCGAACTGCTGGCCGACGACGACCTGCGGGCTCTGGTGCCGGACGACCTGGTCCGGGCGCACCGCGGCCGGGCACTGTCGCCCGATCGCCCGTTCATCCGGGGCACCGCGCAGAACCCGGACACCTACTTCCAGGCCCGGGAGACCGTGAACCCGTTCTACGCGGCGGTGCCCGCTTCGGTGCAGCACGCGATGGACGCGCTCGCCGGGCGCACCGGCCGTGGCTACCGGATCGTCGAGTACGCGGGCGACCCGAACGCCGAGCGGGTGATCGTCGTGATGGGCTCCGCCGCGCAGACGGTCCAGGAGACCGTGGCCCGCCTCTGCGCGCAGGGCCAGCGGATCGGGGTGGCCCAGATCCGGTTGTACCGGCCGTTCCCGGCCGGGGCGCTGCTCGACGCGCTGCCCGCGTCGGTGAACCGGATCGCCGTGCTCGACCGGACGAAAGAGCCGGGATCTGCGGGGGAACCGTTGTTGCTCGACGTGACCGCCGCGCTCGCCGGCGCATTCATGGATTCAGAACGCCCTAGCCTCCCTCTGATCATCGGCGGCCGTTACGGCCTGTCGTCGAAAGAGCTGACGCCGGGCATGGTCGCCGGCGTGTTCGCGGAACTGGGCCGGGAACGGCCCAGGCGCCGGTTCACGATCGGGATCACCGACGACGTGTCCGGCAGCAGCCTGCCCTACGACCCGGCGCTGGCCATCGAGCCGGACGGCACGGTGCGCGCGGTGTTCTTCGGCCTCGGCTCGGACGGCACGGTCGGCGCGAACAAGAACACGATCAAGATCCTGGGCTCCGAGCCCGGCCTGCACGCCCAGGGCTACTTCGTGTACGACTCCAAGAAGTCCGGCTCACAGACCGTCTCGCACCTGCGCTTCGGCCCGGCACCGATCCGAGCCCCCTACCTGGTCCAGCAGGCAAGCTTCGTCGGCTGCCATCAGTTCGGCCTGCTCGAACGGGTGGACGTGCTCGGCCGGGCCGCCCCCGGCGCGACGCTGCTGCTGAACTGCCCGCATCCGCCGGGCGAGGTGTGGGACGCCCTGCCCCGGCCGGTCCAGGAGAAGATCCTGGCCAAGAACATCGAGATGTACGCGATCGACGCCGGACGGATCGCCCGCGAGGCCGGCCTGGCCGGGCGAACCAACACCGTGCTGCAGACCTGCTTCTTCGCGATATCCGGCGTGCTGCCGAAAGACGAGGCCATCACCAAGATCAAGGCGGCAATCACCAAGACCTACGGGCGACGCGGCGCCGACGTGGTCGCGAAGAACCACGCGGCGGTCGACCGGGCGCTGGAGGGACTGCACCGGATCGAGGTGCCGGACCTGGTGACGTCCGGCCGGGAGCTGCCCGCGATGGTGCCGGCCGGGGCGCCTGAGTTCGTCCGCACGGTCACGGCCGCGATGCTGGCCGGCCACGGCGACGACCTCCCGGTCAGCGCGCTGCCCGCGGACGGGACGTACCCGAGCGGCACCGCCGCCTACGAGAAGCGCAACATCTCCGACCTCGTCGCGCAGTGGGATCCAGACCTTTGCATCCAGTGCGGCAACTGCAGCTTCGTGTGTCCGCACAGCGTCATCCGGTCGTCCTATTACGACCGGTCCCTGCTGGCCGGGGCACCGGAGCCGTTCCGCTCGGCTCCGCTGGACGCCCGCGGCCTGCCGGAGACCGCCTACACGCTGCAGGTGTACCTGGAGGACTGCACCGGATGCGAGCTATGCGTGCAGGCCTGCCCGGTCACGGCGCCGGCGAACCCCGGGCGCAAGGCGATCAACCTCGCCGCGCGCGAGCCGCTGCTGGCCGCCGAGCGGGAGAACATCGCGTTCTTCGAGACGCTGCCGGTCGCCGACCGGTCCAGGGTGGATTTCGGCACGGTGCGCGGCACCCAGTTCCTGCAGCCGCTGTTCGAGTTCTCCGGGGCGTGCGCGGGCTGCGGGGAAACGCCGTATCTCAAGCTCATGTCGCAGCTCTTCGGCGACCGGCTGCTGGTCGCCAACGCCACCGGGTGCTCGTCCATCTACGGCGGGAGCCTGCCCACGACGCCGTGGACGGCGGGGCCCGACGGCCGCGGGCCGGCCTGGTCGAACTCGCTGTTCGAGGACAACGCCGAGTTCGGTCTCGGGTTCCGCCTGGCCGCCGACCGGCACGCGGAACTGGCCCGCAGCCGCCTCGCCCAACTGCGGGACATGGCCGGCCCGGAACTCACCGACGACATCCTGACCGCCTCGCAACGCGGCGAATCCGAGCTAGGCGCCCAGCGCGACCGGGTGGACGAACTGAAACGACGCCTGACCAGCCTCGACGGAGACGGCACAGCGGCCGACCTGCTGAGCGTCGCCGACCACCTGGTCCGGCGCAGCGTGTGGATCGTCGGCGGGGACGGCTGGGCCTACGACATCGGCTCGGGCGGACTGGACCACGTCCTGGCCAGCGGACACAACGTCAACGTGCTGGTTCTGGACACCGAGGTGTATTCGAACACCGGCGGCCAGTCGTCCAAGGCGACGCCACTCGGCGCGGTGGCCAAGTTCGCGGCCGCCGGCAAGACCATGCCCAAGAAGGACCTCGCGCTGCAGGCGATCGCGTACGGCTACGTCTACGTGGCACGGGTCGCGATGGGCGCCGATCCGCAGCAGACGCTGCGCGCCTTCCGTGAGGCCGAAGCGTACGACGGGCCGTCGCTGATCATCGCTTACAGCCATTGCATCGCCCACGGCATCGAGATGCGCGATGGCCTTGACCAGCAGTACCGCGCGGTCGCCAGCGGGTACTGGCCGCTGATCCGCTACGACCCGGTGCTGCGCGAAGCCGGAGCCAACCCGTTCCTGCTCGACTCGCCGCGACCGCGCATCGCGCTCACCGCCTACACCCAGCGAGAACTGAGGTACCGGGCTCTCGGCAACACCCACCCGGCCGAGGCCGAGCGGCTGGCCGGGCTGGCTCAGCAAGCAGTAGACCAGCGGTGGGACACCTATGAGGAGATGGCACGACGGGGGCCGGCGCATTTCCCGGCCGATGCGCGCCCGCCGCGCGCCGCATCTCCGCCGGCGCCGGCCAGCAGGCAGGAGGACGGCTGATGGACCTATCGACCCAATACCTGGGCCTCGAGCTCCGCAACCCCCTGGTCGCCTCGGCGTCCCCGCTCTCGAACACCGCCGACGGGGTGCGCGCGCTGGCCGACGCCGGGGTGGGCGCCGTGGTGCTGTTCTCTTTGTTCGAGGAGCAGTTGCGCCGGGAAGCCGCGCGGAACGCCGTGCTGGCCGACGCCGGCACCGAGAGCTTCGCGGAGTCGCTGTCCTACCTGCCGTATGGTGCGGACGCCGACCCGGGCCCCGGCCGCTACCTGGACCTGCTCGAGCGCGCCGTGGCCGCCGTCGACATTCCGGTGATCGCCAGCCTGAACGGGGTCACCACCGGCGGCTGGACCGACTACGCCATCGCGCTGGAGCGGGCGGGCGCCGCAGCGATCGAGCTGAACATCTACCACCTGCCCGGCGACCCCCTGTTCCCCGGGCGCGACGTGGAGACCCGGCACGTCGAGATCCTGACGACGGTCAAGGCCGTGGTGAAGGTACCGGTCGCGGTCAAGATGAGCCCGTACTACAGCTCTACCGGGGAGATGGCCCAGCGCCTGGACCGGGCCGGGGCAGACGGACTGGTCCTGTTCAACCGCTTCCTGCAGCCCGACGTCGACCCGGAGACGCTGACCGTGACCGCCGGGTTCGGGCTGTCCAGTCCCGCCGAGGCCAGGCTGCCCCGGGCCTGGATCGCGCTGCTCGCCGGGCGGGTACGCGCCTCGCTGGCCGCCACGACCGGCGTCGAGGACGCCGCCGACGTGGCCCGCTACCTGCTCGCCGGCGCCGACGTGGTGATGACCGCTTCGGCGCTGCTGCGGCACGGCCCGCAGCACGCCGGCGTCCTGCTCGACGGGCTGTCCGCGTGGCTGGCCCGCAAGGGCTTCGCCACGGTGGCGGATGCGCGCGGACTTCTCTCGGTCCCCGCCGAGACCGACCAGGTCGCCTTTGAGCGGGCGGCCTACGTCGGCGCGCTGCAGGCCGCCAACCAGGCCCACGGCCCGTGGTGACCTGCCGACAACACGCCGCAGCAGGTCAGGGCAGAAGGGTACGTCTCCTGCAGCCGAAGGTCCCTACCTGGGTGAGCCAATGGCACAGAAAATAAGTATTGAGATGGTTGTCGCACCCAGGCGATGACCCGGCCATAGGGAGGAAGAAGATGTCTGGGATCATTGCCGGTATTGACGGCTCTGCCCATTCGTCGCTCGTGCTCGAATGGGCGCTCAAGGAGGGTAGTCTCCGGAACGCGCACGTCACCGTGATCACCGTCGACAATGTGCCGGCGAGCCCGTGGACCGGGAACCCGACGATTCTTGCTGGCGAGACAGCGGAGCTGGAGCGCATTCGCAAGATCGCCGAGGAGCTGACGCAGCAGGTGGCGAGCGGACTCGGCGGGCGGCGGCCGCAGTCGGTCACCGTGCGGGCCGTTGCCGGTTACCCGGCCAAGGAGCTCATCGACGCGTCGCAGGATGCCGACCTCGTCGTGGTCGGATCCCGCGGGACGGGCGGGTTCGCCCGGCTGCTGCTCGGCTCGGTCAGCAGCCAGGTCGCGGAGCACGCGGGTTGCCCGGTCGTGGTGGTGCCCTGCGAGAAGTGATCGCCGGCGGACCCGGACAACGGCTAGACGGGCGGCCCCCCTGGGGCCGCCCGTTAATGCTCCAAGGCCACCGCGAGCCCGCTGACCGCGGACTGCAGCGTGACGTCGGCCTCGCTGCCCAGGATCGCCTTGTCCCGGCCGGCGCAGAGACTGCCCGGCGGCGACCGGTAGCAGCCGGTCAGCGAGACCCGGGTGCGCCGAGGGCTCTCGGCGCACACCGTGATGTCCCCGTCCAGCACCGGGAACATGGCGCCGGCTGCGTCGGTCAGCTCCCAGCGCATGCCGATCGTCATGAGATCCGCGCGGTATCGCGGCTTCAGCACCTGGACCCGCGCCAGCCGCTGTCCGCCCGCCAGGTCACCTGGCCGGCCGGATCGCCGCAGGTAATCTACGCCGCTGAGATAGGCGGCGTTCGCTATTTCAGTGAGCGAACCGTCGCGAGCGAGGTCCGCCAGCCTCGCCTGCGCGGTGTCGGCGCCAATTCCGATGACACATTCCGCCAAGGCGAACATGAACACCAGGTAAGCGCACGGCCGGCCGTTCCTAAAGAGCCGAACGTCCCGGCCGGCGATGCCGAAAATCGGTAAACGCCCGCGGCGCGGACAGCCGGGACCAAGGTCCCCGACGAGGGTGACCCATATCCCTTGTGCCCGATTTGTGCCTGGCGAGACACTCACCGCGACGGATACCTCGCCGTCGAATGCGCCTGCGAAACCCGCATAAGGAGTTTGGACGATGAGTACTCCCGATTTCGCCGCAGGTCCGCTGGCGATCGATCTGAATCAACCAGGGACCTACCTGCATTGGTCGATCTTCAACGTTTCGGTCGCCAACCTTGTGCTGATCGCTGTCATGGTGGTGATCTTCGGGGCCGCGCTGGTCCTGCCATTCCCCAAAGGCAAGAGCTATCCGGCTGACCCGGACCCGGCTGCCGCGGCTGATCTCGCACCGGCGGCGGGCTCCGACGAGGATGCGAGGATGTGGACGGCCCGCGTGCGGCGTGGCGCGCTGCGGCTGCTGCCGCCTGGCAAGCTGCTGCCGGACCGCCAGCCGGCCTACGTGGCGTCCTGGGCGTATGTGTTCGGGGTGGCATCCTTGGCGGCGCTCGCCGTGGCGATCGTGTCGGGGTTCGCGCTCGCGCTGGGCGGCCCCGACTGGTGGCATTACAACCCGGTCGGGCATTTCTGCAACAGCCTGCACCTGTGGAGCGTCGAGCTGTTCATGGCGCTGCTGGTCATCCACTTGTGGGCCAAGTTCTGGATGGCCGCCTGGCGCGGCCGCCGGGCGATGACCTGGATCACCGGCGTGGTCGCGTTCGCGGCCTCGATCGTCGAGTGTTTCACCGGTTACCTGTCGCAGCAGAACTTCGACTCCCAGTGGATCTCCACCAGCGGCAAGGACGCGTTCAACTCGGTCGGGGTCGGCGCGTTCTTCAACGTGATGAACTTCGGCCAGATGCTGATGTGGCACATAGTGCTCGTCCCGATCATCCTGGTGGCCGTCGTCGGGGCGCACGTGCTGCTGGTCCGCATCCGCGGCGTGGCCCACCCGATCTCCGCCGGCGCCCCCGGGCCGCAGCGAGGGCGGGCGCGCCGCCGGGCAGCAGCCGCCGCCGACGCGGCCGCGTGGCGCGGCCCGACCCGGCGCTACGACATCCTGAAGGAGGGCACGATCGCGTCAGCGATCATCCTCGCCCTGACCTTCGTCCTGGCCGGAGTGCTGTCCTCCCCCGACGTGCCCCCGGTCACGATCGCCACCTGGGCCAGGGTCGCGCCCGCCGACTTCCTCGGCACCGCGGCCAGCGAACTGGACGGGACCAGCGAAACCGCGACCTACGGCCCGCCATACAACAACCAGACGGGCAGCGTGCAGAAGCTGCTGTTCTCCCCGGGGACCTGGCCCGGCATCACCCAGCCGGTGAACGCGGCACAGGACTTCGTGATCTCGCCGCTGACCGTGCTGGGCCGGACCGACCCGGGCGCCGCCGCCTCTCTCGCCACCTACAAGGCCGCCTCGCCCGCCCAGCAGGCCAAGTGGGCCAGCGCCTATGCCACCGCCGAGACCAAGGTGAGGTTCATCAACGGCAGCCCGGTCGTGCCGAAGGCCGGCGACGGGCCGGTCCCGGCCATGATGGCCGACGAGCTGACGCTGGCCCGCAGCGGCGCGCTGGACGCCGACCTGCTCGCCCAGCACCCGTTCTACGGCACGGACTTCACCAAGCCGCTGCTGTTCATCGAGGACGGGCAGTACTTCGTGAACCAGGCCACCGCGATGAACCTGTCCGGCAGCCAGTGGGGCGTGATGAACGAGACCGGCAGCTACCCCGGCCAGCCCTGGCTGTGGCTCTACACCCTGTGGTACCAGGTCCCCGGCTGGACCAACTCGGCCAACATCGACATGATCGCCATCTACATGACCGGCCTGGCCACCATCCTGCTGCTGCTCGTCCCCTTCATCCCCGGCCTGCGTGACATCCCCCGCCTCATCCCCGTCCACCGCCTGATCTGGCGGTCCCAGAGTCACCCCGAGCCTGGGCGTTCGGAAAATGTCGGTCCGGCAGACTCCGCCGCTCCCGTCGAGCCGACCCGGTGAATCCGGTGAGCGACGGGGCGTAGATGCCCGCGCTGCCGTATGGCAGCGCGGGCTTATGCCTCGAGCCAGCGGGACCAAGGTCTCCCGGCGCGGGACCGGGCGACCCCTCGCCGTTCGCGGCCGTCGCCATAATGATTGAAGGGACACCGAGCAACGACGGGGGTGGTTGCAATGAGGTCAACCTGGCAGCGGACCGGCGACGTCTCCGGGAGGCGGCCGTGAACGCCCCGGCCGGGAGCGCCGAGCACCGCATCGTGGTCGGCGTGGACGGGTCGGTGCCGTCGAAAGCGGCCCTTGCCTGGGCCATAGGCCAGGCCGGGCTGACCGGTGCCATGGTGGAGGCGGTCATCGCATGGGAGTTCCCCACGATGGTGGGCTACCCGATGCTGGTGTCGGACGTGGACTGGCAGGACCAGGCTGCCCACGTGCTCGGTGATGCCGTGGCCGACGTCACCGGCGGCGGCACGGAACCTGTCAAGATCATGAACAGGGTCGTGCAGGGCAACGCGGCCCAGGTACTGCTCGACGAGTCGGCCGGGGCGGACCTGCTGATCGTGGGCAGCCGCGGCCACGGCGGATTCGTGGAGGCCCTGCTCGGTTCGACCGGCCAGCACTGCGTGCAGCACGCCACCTGCCCCGTCGTCGTGATCCGCGATTCGTGATCAGCAAGACAGTCATTCGCGGACGCCCCGTGTCGCGTCGGCGTCCCAGGATGAAGCAGCGGAGGGACGACGATGAACATCGCTGAGCCGGGAGGAACCGACCTGGGCCGACGCATCGTGGAGCATCGCCACCGGGCCGGGCTGAGCCGGGAGGAGGCCGCGAGCCGGGCCGGC
>Ga0335072_10010603_pt1 | contig 13249 bp, 11 predicted proteins | sample Lox_Sample_21_FD_206725 | JGI IMG/M metagenome (GOLD analysis project Ga0335072, IMG submission 206725) | Soil microbial communities from Loxahatchee National Wildlife Refuge, Florida, United States - Lox_Sample_2.1 | ecosystem: Environmental > Terrestrial > Soil > Wetlands | place: USA...
CGAGTTCCTGACGCGCGTCAACCTGATGCGCGCCTACCGCTTCCCGGAATTCGACGAGCCCATCTATCCCTGCAAGGATCGCGATGTGATCGTCGTCGGCGGCGGCAACACCGCCATGGACGCCGTCCGCAGTTCGCTGCGGCTGGGCGCGAAGAGCGCCAGCATCTTCTACCGCCGCACCGAAGCCGAGATGCCCGCGCGTGTGGAGGAAGTTCACCACGCGAAGGACGAGGGCGTTCACTTCGAGATGCTGGTCAATCCGGTCGAGTTCCTCGGCGACGAGAAGGGTAATCTCACCGCGGTGAAGTGCATTCGCCAACAGTTGGGCGAGCCTGACGATTCCGGACGCCGCAGCCCCGTCGCGATTCCGGGCTCCGAGTTTGTGACACCGTGCTCGGTCGCGATCATTGCCGCCGGCACGACCGCGAATCCGCTGATCCGGATGACGACGCCAGGCCTGGAGATCACGAAGCGCGGCTACATCTCCGCTAAAGAAGAGACGCTGGCAACATCCAAGCCGGGCGTTTTTGCAGGCGGCGACATCGTGACCGGCGGAGCGACCGTGATCCTCGCCATGGGCGCAGGCCGCAAAGCCGCGAAGTCGATCGACGATTACCTGAAGCAGAGAGCGGTCCAAAATTGACGCCGTCGCGAAACCGCGGTCAATGCGGTATCGGTCGTAGAACCACGCGCAAAAGTCGGTGCCGAAGGCACGGCATAACTTAGCCCAGCACGGAGCCGCAGCCGGGGCCCCCAATTCGCGCCGCAGTTGCACGAATTGGGGTGGGCAGGCGGAGTGCTGGGTAAGCTCGTATTAAATATCTGAGCCCCTTCAGGGACCGCACCTGACAATCGATTGCTCATGGTCAGCCATGCCTCGAACCCGCGAAGCTTGGCCGGGCCACCACGTCGGTTTGACGCTGCCCTCTGGCACGCCTATACTCCGCTGCACTCACTCGGAGATCATGTATGTGGAAGCTTCTCGCCGGGGCGCTGGCCTTCGTCTCCCTCACCGCTCTCACGGCGCACGCGGAACATCAGCCCACGCTCACCCCGCAGGACAGCGGCACCAAGAACGGACTGATTGCCGTCAGCGCTGTGAACTCCCACGTTGTGTGGGCCTCCGGACATCACGGAACCTTCACCGTGACCACTGAGGGGGGCAAGACGTGGCATGCCGGGACCGTCACCGGTGCGGATCAGCTTGAGCTTCGTGATGTGCAGGCGGTCAGCGACAAGATCGCTTATGTGCTCTCCATCGGGAATCAGCCCACCGATTTCCGCATTTACAAAACCGAAGATGGCGGCGCGACCTGGACGATGCAGTTCCAGAACCACAAGTCCGATGGCTTCTACGATTGCTTCGCCTTCTGGACGCCCGAGCACGGGATCGCGGTTGCGGATTCCATCGCTGGCGTTTTTCCCGACCTGCGCACCACCGATGGCAAGACTTGGACCGGCATTGGCGACAAGCTGCCGCCGTCGCTGGCGGGCGAAGGTTCGTTTGCGTCCAGTGGAACGTGCGTGGCAACGCTCGGCGACCAGAACGCCTGGATTGCGACCGGCAGCGCGAGTGTCGCGCGGGTGCTGGTCACCTCCGATGGAGGTAATAGCTGGGAGGCGTATCCGACGCCGCTGCCAACTGGCAGGGGTGCAGGCGCCTTTACGGTTGCGTTTCGGGATGAGCTGAACGGCATCATCGGCGGCGGCGATCTCGATCCCGACCATACGGACCGCGCCGCAGCTGCGGTCTCTAACGATGGGGGTCATATCTGGACGCTGACCAGCCGTCCGCCCGTTACCGGCGCAATCTACGGGCTCAGCTATATCGAACGGCCGGCGACGGCCAAGTCGAAGGCCAAGTCGAAGCTGGGCCGCACCGTGGTCATCACCGCCAACGCCGGCGGCGCGGCGTGGACACCAGATGAAGGCCAAAAGTGGTTCAAGTTGGAGGGAGTGAGCGGCTACTGGGGCGTCACCTTCGCCGATTCCCACAATGGATGGCTTGTCGGCAATGACGGCAGGATTCTGAAGTTAAGTTTCTAGAGGATCAGGGATCAGTGGCCGTGCCACCGACAACTGACAACTGTTCTAAGACTCCATCGTCTTCAGCTCGGGGCTGACGATGAGCGGCGCCTCGGTCACGCGCTGCACATCTTCATAATTCAGTCCCGGCGCAATCTCGTCCAGCACCAGCCCGCTTTGCGTGACGTGAATGTATGCCAGCTCGGTGACGATGGTATTCACCACGCGCAGGCCTGTGATCGGCAGTGTGCAGCGTTTCAGGATCTTCGGTTGTCCATCGCGCGTGGTGTGCTCCATGGCAACGATCACGCGCCGCGCGCTGGCGACCAGGTCCATTGCACCGCCCATGCCTTTCACCATTTTTCCTGGGATCATCCAGTTGGCGAGATTGCCTTCCTCATCGACCTCCATTGCGCCCAGCACGCTCAGGTCGATGTGGCCGCCGCGAATCATGGCGAACGATTCCGCGCTGGAAAAATAGGCTGTACCCGGAATTTCCGTCACCGTCTCCTTGCCGGCGTTGATCAGGTCAGGGTCTTCCTTGCCGGCGAAGGGATACGGCCCGACGCCAAGCATTCCGTTCTCGCTCTGCAGTACGACCTCGATGCCCGCCGGAACGCAATTCGCCACCAGTGTCGGCATGCCGATGCCAAGGTTGACGTAGTAGCCGTCGCGCAGCTCGCGAGCAATCCGGCGCACAATGCGATCGCGCTTTTCCGTGTCTTTCTGCTTGCCGATGTTGGGAGAGCTTGCCATGGACATTTTCCTGACTTGCCTTGAAGGGGCGCGCCTTCAGGCGCGCCGACATGCTGGCTTGAGTTTGTGGTTCCCAGCGGGCTCTCGGCCCGCCGGGAACCACGGGAGGACTAGAAATATTCAACGGCGCAGCTAAAGCTGCGCCCCTTCAAATTCCGATCACTCAAAAGCCGTGCTCCATCGAGCTATCCCTTCCTCAGCGTCCTGCGTTCGATGCGTTTCTCGTAATTCCTGCCTTGGAAAATGCGTTGCACGTATACGCTCGGCGTGTGCACCTGATCGGGATCGAGTTCGCCGGGTTCGACCAGGTGCTCGACCTCGGCGATGGTTACGCGCGCCGCAGTGGCCATCATGGGATTGAAGTTGCGCGCGGTCTTGCGATAGACCAGATTGCCCCAGCGATCACCCTTCCAGGCCTTGATCAGCGCGAAGTCGGCGGTCATGCCGCGCTCCAGCACATACGGACGCCCATCGAACTCGCGCGTTTCCTTGCCTTCGGCGACGACGGTGCCGAATCCCGTCGGGGTGTAGAAGCCCGGGATGCCCGCGCCGCCCGCGCGAATTCGCTCGGCCAGCGTCCCCTGCGGAACCAGCTCCAGATCGATACGTCCGGTGAGCACCATGTCTTCCAGCAGCTTGTTTTCGCCGACATAGCTGCCCTTGTGCGACGTGATCTGCCCGGCAGCCAGCAGCAGCCCCAGGCCGAAGTCGTCGACGCCGACGTTGTTGCTGATGGTGTGCAGGTGTTTCACGCCCTTCTTGACGAGCGCGGCGATCAGGTTCTCCGGGATGCCGCACAGGCCGAAGCCGCCGACCATGATGGTCGCGCCGTCTTCAATGTCGCGGATGGCCTCGTCAGCGCTCGCAACTACCTTGTTCAGTGGCATAGGACTTTTCTTCCGACCCGCGATTGTAACGAATCAGTAGCCAGTAGTCAGTAGTCAGGTGTTTTTGAAAGGAGAATCGACGAAGCTAATCCTCACTCTTCTTCACCGCCCGCGGTGCCCTGGGGACAACTGGCAACTGACCACTGGCCACTGACCACTGACCCGCGCTCTCAAACATCTCGCGCATCCCCGGCCCGCGCAGGTTCTCGCGCAGATGCGCCAGTTGCTGCTCGAATCGCAGCAGCGCGTGTTCAATGTTCCCGGTATTCGTTAGCGCGATGTCGCGCCACATGGAGTACGGGCTGTGCGCGATGCGTGTCATCTCGCGCAGAGCTCGGCCGCCGATCGGCATCAGTTCTTCATCGTCGCCAAATTCCTCGCGCAGCGAGCAGGCCAGTGCGGTCGCAATCATCTGCGGCAGATGGCTGATCCACGCGCAGAGATGGTCATGGCGCTCGGCGTCCAGGGTGATGACGCGCGCTCCAATCGCGCCCAGCAGCTCCAGATACTCCTGCTGCCGGCGAGTGTATTCCTGTCCCATCTCAACCGGGGTGATGAGCCACACCGCATCGCTGAACAAGCCGGCGTCGGCGTGCTCGATTCCGCCGACTTCTTTGCCCGCCATGGGATGTCCCGGCAGAACCCGTTGCGGGGCGTCTTTGCCGAACAGCATCCGCGCCCGTTCGGCAAAGTTTTGTTTGGTACTACCGGAATCGGTGATCAGGACCTCGGGCGGGACCAGATGGGCCAGCGCTTCCAGTTGGGCCACCGCGCGTCCCACCGGAGTGGCAATCACGATCAGATCGCTGCCAATGATGGCGCGCTCCAGATCGGCTTCGGCGCGGTCGATCGCGCCACGTCTGTGCGCGACCTCCAGCACCGCGCGAGTGTCGCAGCCGACAATCCGTCCTGCAAGTCCGGAGCGGCGCAGTGCCAGCCCCAGCGAGCCACCGATAAGGCCGGTGCCGACGATCGTGATTTGCTGAATGGGCACAGATTTTCTGTTCGTATACTAATCAAGTTGAATACTGCGAATCACACTCCGCAACGCGTGGTCTCGCTGCAGCCGAGCGCGACCGTCACGCTGCGCGATCTTGGCCTGCTGGATCGCCTGGTCGCCTGCACCAAATATTGCGCCGACGTCTGCCCTGAGATCGCTCAGTATTCCCCTCTTATTGTCGCCGATTCCTGGTCGGCACAAACAGAGCAGATCATGGCTGCTCGTCCCGATCTGGTGCTGGCCTCGGTGCCCTATCAGCTAGAAGCAGTTGGCGAAATCCTGAAGGCCGGCGTGCGCTTTCTCGGCCTGGCGCCACGAACGCTGGCCGACATCTACGCGGACATCGCCGCCATCGCCGGAATCATGGGCGCGAGCGAAAGCGGCGAGCCGGTGATCGCCAAAATGCAGGCGCATATCGAGAAAGTGCGGCAGCGAGCGGCGGGAGCTCCGAAGCACAAAGTTTTCTGCGAGGAGTGGGGCAAGCCGATCATCGCATCGCAGCCTTGGGTTGCGGAGATGGTTGATGCCGCCGGAGGCACGTTCATCAGCGAAGCGGGGAAGACCACGACTGCGGAAGCGGTGGCTGCGGCGCAGCCGGAGGTGATTCTTGCGGCATGGTGCGGCGCCGGTGATCGCGTGCCGCTGGAGAAGATCGTTGAACGACGAGAATGGCAGCAACTCCCCGCTGTCAGGAGCCGACGTGTCTTCTGCATCAACGATGAGCTGCTGAACACGCCGGCGTCCAGCCTGCTCGGCGGCCTGGACGCGATCGCCTGGGCGCTACATCCCGAGCTGTTCGAAAAGCCGCAGCGCATCCGGGAGATTGGGAACACTGGCCTCTAGCTCTGTTTCCGGAACTCTCAACAGAGCTGCCAACGCGAGCGGCCCCAACGGCATCGAAGAGCATTGGATAAGTGGAAAGTGGATCGTGTGGTTCTCGACGCGCACTCTCCACGACCCCTAACCACTGACCACGGTCTTCGGAGTCGCAATGTCTGTTTCCCGGCGCTCAGTTGCTCTCGCCCTTTTATTTGCTGCATTGTCTCTGCCGGCGGCGGCCGACATTCGCGTCAGCATTCCCAAGCACACCAAGCCTACGCCGGTGCAGAAGCTCAATCAGGAAGGCGTGAAGGAGCTCCAGAAGCACAACTATAAGAAGGCCAAGGCGATCTTTTACCGGGCGTATCTCATCGACCCGAACGATCCGTTCACCTTGAACAATCTTGGCTACATCGCGGAGCTCGAGGGCCAGGCCGATCGCGCCGAGCGCTATTACAGCCTGGCGCAGGAGCAGGGCTCCGACGCCATCGTCTACAAGTCCACCGAGCGCGCCGCCATCGGCAAGCCGGTTGACGAGATCGCTGGCAACGCCGCCGACAACAAGATGCAGGTAAACCGGATCAACGTTTACGCCATCGGGCTGCTGAAAAAAGACCAGGCGCCGCAGGCTGATCTGATGCTGCAAAAGGCGCTCAAGCTCGATCCCAACAATCCGTTCACGCTCAACAACCTCGGCTACGCCCGCGAGAAGGAGGGCGAACTGGAGCAGGCGTACCAGTTTTATTCGCAGGCGGCGAACCAGCATTCCGATACGCCGATCGTCGTCAGCATGAAGCCGCAGTGGCGGGGCAAGCCCATCAGCGAGATCGCCGAAGCCAACGCCAACAAAGTCCGCAACCTGATGGAGCGCGAGCAAAGCATTCCGGATCAGGTGGCGCGGCTGAACACGCGTGGTGTGGCGGCGATCAATCGCAACGATTACAAACTGGCAAAACACTACTTCGATGAGGCTTACAAGCTCGACCCGAAGAATGCCTTCGCGCTGAACAACATGGGTTACCTGGCCGAACTTGACGGCGATCGCGAGACCGCCGATTTCTATTACGACAAGGCCCGCGAGGCCGACCAGTCGAGCATGAGGGTCGTTTACGCTTCGCGTAAGGACGTGGAAGGCATGAAGCTGGCGTCGGTGGCGAATGACAGCGATGACGCCGTTACCAAAGCCATGGACGAAGCCGAGGCGCTGCGCCGGGAAGAAGGCGGTCCGGTGGTGCTGCGCTATCGCAACAATCAACCGGTGATCGAGCCGGCCACGCCGCCGAAGCCGATTGCTTCGAATCCCACGCCGCCGCCCGAGCCGAGCGACAATGGACTGCTGCAGCCGCTGCCGGCGAGCGAGCAGCCGCCTGCCGCCCAGCCCGGAGGTCAGCCGAATGCCCAGCCCGCGCAACCGCAGGGAAATAACGCGCCGGCAAACTCCAATGGAGGCATGATCGAGCCGCTGCCGGAGAATCAGCAGCCGCCCGCGGCTCGCGATCAGAATCAGCAGCAGCCGAATGTGCCGCAGCCGCCGCAATCGCAGCAACAGCAGCCGACGGTACATCGTCCGCCGCAGAACAACACTCCTGCCAACTCGAATGGCGGAATCCTGATGCCGTTACCAGACAATCAACAGCCGCCCGCCGCCCAGCAGCCGCAGTAAGGCCGCAGATCGCCGTTCGCCTTTCGCCGGAAAGCAAGCCGCGCAGCGGTGGAACTGAATTGAGCCCCGGGCGGTAGCCTGGGGGTGGGCGCTCCATCATCTGAACGAGCCCCTTCAGGGGCGGCACAAGTCAGGCTTCACCCAAAATGATTCAGCGGTCCCACGCCTTTGCCAAGTGGATACGCCGACAGGATCGCCCGGCGAACATAGTCCTTCGCCGTGCGAACGGCAGAGCTTAGGTCGTCGCCGAGCGCCAAACGGCAGGCCAGAGCCGTGGCGAAGGCGCAGCCGGTGCCATGGGTCGAGCGGGACTCAATGTGCTTGCCGGGGACAATCTCCTCCGTGAGCTTGCCATTGCGCCACTGGACCAGGAAATCGTTAGGTGGGTTGACGTGTCCCCCCGTGATAACCACCGCCCTGGCGCCCATATCGTGCAAATGGCTGGCCAGGGCCGGAAGTTGGGGCGCTGCGGATTCCCATGCGGAGCCCTCCCCATAGGGCTCCATTCCGGCCAGGATAGCCGCCTCGGCGACGTTTGGGGTGATTACCTCGCTGCGCGCAATCATTCGTCTGCGGAGAACGTCGAGTCCGGCAGCGTCCAGCAGGGCAGTCCCGGAAGACGACCGGATCACGGGATCGAGAACAACATTCCGGGGCGCTCGTTCCTCAAGAAAGCCCGCCACCGCCGCCGCCACCTCGCCCGACCCCAGCATTCCGATCCGGATCGCCGCGATGTCGAGGTCGTCCGCTAAAGCGGCCAGCGTTTCAGAAATCAACTCAGGTTCCAGCGCCCGAACGCGATAGACCCCCTGTGTCGACTGCACCGTGACCGCCGTCAGACAGGTTGCCGCATAGCAGTCAAGGGCTGCAGCCGTTTTGATGTCAGCGGTAATTCCCGCCCCGGAGGACGGATCGTAGCCGGCGATGCTCAGGATGACGGGAGGCGTGGGCACAGTAGAACTCTAAATCAAAGTCCTGGCTGCTGACTTCTTGCTCTGGCTTTTGGCCTTTGGCGCTTCGGAGTGCGATCGATGAGACCGATGGCCAAGAGTCGCCAGCCAAGACGCTTGATTCTAAGTACCTGAAATCCAGCAACTTACATCCAACCCGGCTGGCGGCTGGGCTACTCCAACCAATAACGCCACCGCTCGTCGGTCCAAGTCTGTCAGCAAGGCCTATTCCAAGCCGGAGTGGAGGCGTGGATCTTGTCGAACGGCAGTAACCACATTCTTCTCAAAATGGCAAGTCCACCTTCCGGGCACCCCCCGGTTTTGGTTGACTTTGGCTTGCGCCGGTCAATAGACTTTTAAAAGTCTGTCAGGGAGGACCATCTTAAACGATGAGAGGTGTTTAATGTTACGAGTACTTAGCCCGGTAGCGGCGACCTTAGCACTGGCCACCGCGCTGGGTGCGGCACCCGGTAATAGCACACCGGATTCGCAAAAAGGGGCCCCAGGACATGTTCAGGAATCTAAGCCAGCCGCTCCCCGCAAGGCGGAGGTCGGGAAGGCCTCGTGGTACGGTCGCATTTTTCAGCATAAGAAGACTGCCAGCGGCGAACCGTACGATATGTATGACTTGACCGCTGCTCACCGCAGCTTACCCATTGGTTCCTGGGTGAAGGTCACGGATCTCAAGACCTCACGGTCGGTTGTGGTCCGCATCAATGATCGCGGGCCCGTTACCCGCAACCGGATCATCGACCTGTCCTATTACGCGGCCAAGCTTCTGGGAATGGAGGGAACCGATCGCGTCCGCCTGGACGTGCTCGCCACCCCCGTCATCGCCAGCAATTTCGGGATGTAGTAAGCTGGCCGACCCGCTGAGGTACAAGAACGGATCAGGGCCGCATCCGGCCCTGATTCACGTTTTTACACCACAGATTCACGCCGCGCAGCATTTGCGCGGGATCGCCCAGCCGCGCCCTCGGCTAATGCTAAACTGACGCTCGATGCTCACTAAAGATCGGCTCATTGTGGCGCTTGATGTGCCCAACGCCACTCAGGCACGCCAGGTTGTCCAGACCCTCGGCGAGAGCGTAACCACTTACAAAATCGGAAAGCAGCTGTTCACCGCGGAAGGGCCGGAGTTCGTGCGCGAACTCGTCACCTCGGGCCGCAAGGTGTTCCTGGATCTCAAATTCCACGACATCCCCAACACCGTCGCCGCAGCGGTGCGTGCGGCCGCCGACTTGGGCGTCACGATGCTGAATGTTCACGCCTCCGGCGGCAGCAAGATGATGTGCGCAGCAGTCGAGGCCGCGGCACAGTCAGAGACCAAGCCGCTGGTGCTTGCCGTCACGGTGCTGACCAGCCTGTCGGATGCCGACCTTCTGGAGATTGGGATTTCGGGAGGTACGCTGCATCAGGTACTACGGTTGGCCGCCTTGGCTCGCAACGCGGGCTGCGGCGGGGTGGTCGCCTCTTCCAGGGAAGCAAAAGAGCTTCGCCGGGAGATGGGCGAAGGATTCGCCATCGTTACCCCCGGAGTGCGACCGGCGGGATCGACGGCTGGCGATCAGTCGCGAATTCTGACGCCGGCCCAGGCAATCGCCGCTGGCGCCGACTATCTGGTGGTGGGCCGTCCCATCCTCGGAGCGGCTGATCGCGCCCAGGCCGCCAATGATATCGTCGCCGAAATTGAACAGGCGATGAGAGCAGTCGCAAGTAGTCAGTAGCCAGCTGCCAGTAGTCAGTACAACATTACAGGCCGTTTTGGAAATCGCTTCGTATCAGGGCACGGCTTCAGCCGTGCCGTATCGAGCAATTAAAGCCCTTGTCCTTATCCAGCACGCCAGTGATGACACGGCCGAAGCCGTGCCCTGATAAAAATCACACGAATTCACGGGTTAGGCCCTACAAATCCCCAGTCACCAACCACTACCCACTGCAGTAAAAAGAGGTCCTCAAGCGCTGAGGACCTCTGGGCAATGAGGGGCGTGTTGACTAAGGTTTAGCGGTCATATACATCATGTCGCCGGGATGTCCGGTTTCAACCTTGTAGTCGGACGGGACCTGGAAGAGCGAGGCATCGGGTTCGCCCCGGGTGACGCTGGTAACGGTCATCGTCATCGTTCCCATCATCGGATCGGTGTGCTCGCTGCTGAGCGGGATCTGGAGGTCATTCGAGATCCAGCGCTCCGTCGTTACCACGATTGGCTTGGCGTTTCCAATTGCCCCTGCGGGAATGGTACGAGTTACTTCCGTACCCTGCGCCGGGAGACCCAGAATCGTCTTGCTGCCGAGCGACTGCGTGCTGATGTTGTCCTCGCCCGGCGCGGGCGCTCCACCAATGGTTTCAACGGGATGCGGCCGCGGCGGACGCAGCGGCATTTCGTGCGCGGTCTTCTTCTGCGGGTTCAGAATGTACCGCTTGCCGGCGACCGGATCGATGATGATCACCATCGTTCCCTGAGTTGCGCCGGTCGTGGTCGTCACCAGCTTGAAGGGAACTTCGCGACGCACTCGTCCCTGGGAGTCGCGGTACTCGGTGCTCTGCTCCTCGGTGTGGATGGTATTGCCATCGGACAACGTCCGGTCGTGGGTGACGGTGATGGTCGCCGTCATGGGCGCGCCGGTGACCACCTTATCGCCGAGACCAATTTGCTCGTGAAAGAACAAGCCAAAACCGCCCTCCGGCCCTTGCATGGTTATCTGCGCTCCGCCTGGCGGTGGAGGGGGAGGCGGAGCAGCCTCGTCCTGGGCCACCGCAAACCCTGTCAACGCGGCCAGCAGCGCTCCCATGGACAGCAATCGGATTCCATTCTTGAAGTCCATACGTATTCGTTTCCTTTCGCCTTGCGAAGTGGTTAGCGGATGATGGCGCCTGCCAGGAACGTCCACTTGCGAGTTCGATATTCTAGCCCACCAACCGAAAATCTGTTCAGTTCACAAACCGCACCGCCCGCACGGTTCCGTCATAACCGACCACCACATCTGCCGCCTGTGGCTGGCCGGGGCGGTTCTCGGAGGGCAGTTCCATACGGACTACCTGCGAGTCGCTGGAACAGCTCAATGGATCGCAGAACATCAATGCCATATATCCGTCGTCAGCGTCGGCCTGGGAATCGTCCGTCGCGGCCTGCGCGACGACAGCTTCGCTCTTCTGCGTCGTATGCGCCGGCCGCGGCGAGACCTTGTGTGCAACCGCTCGCGGCTGCCCCGGCTTGCTCAAGACCGCTGTATCCGGCGCCGCATGGGCGGCAACTACGCTGGGCTGCGCAATATCGGGAGCGACGTGCTGCGGCAGCGACTGACTCTGCACCGGCCGGGGCCCGGAACCGAGGCGCAGCAGATGAATGCCCAGCAGAACTGCCACGATCACCGCAGCAGCCACCGCGGCATAAGCACCAATCTCGAAGAAGCGGCTCAACCGCAACGCAAATGGAGTGGAGGCGGGCGCACTCTTTGGATGTAGACGAAATGTCTGATCCTGTCCCTGCACCCCAACGGATGTCACCCTCTTGCCGCTGAGTACCGCTTCAGCGCTTGCACGCAATGCGGTGACGCTCGCAGAAGTGTCCTGCCGGAACACGCGAAGCAGCGCCCGCTCCACATCTGGGCCAGCCTCAAGGCTGGCAGTCCGTGACCGCAGGGCGTGCATGGAGGCGGCCAGCAACCGTTGCTTCTGCAACCACGAGTCGCAGGCCGCACACGTCCTTACATGGTCAACGATTCGCGGATCCTCCGTCTGGCTCAATTCCACCAACCGCAAAGATGCCGCATCGTGTTTGAATTCACGGCATGTCATGAACGCACCTCGCCGCAACCCCTGAAATCCCCGAAGCCGCTACCGCCGAATGCCGCAGCTTCTTGCTGAGCATGTCGTGCGCCCGATGCAGGCGCGAACGAATGGTGCCGATAGCGCAACCCACTGCCTCGGCCGCAGCGGCATAACTCAGCTCATGCAGATCGCACAGCACCACCACCTCGCGATAATGCTCCGGTAACGACAGCACCGCCTTCCACACCGCGGTCGAGGTCTGGCGACGGGCGATACTTTCGCCCGGATCGTGTTCCACCATCAGCGCCGCCGCCTCGTCTTCCACCGGGGTATTCAACATGTTCTCCGAATACTTGCGCTCCAGCGCCCGGCGTACGTAGTTGCGTGCCACGCCGAACAGATACGCGCCCAACGCTCCCCGCGCAGGATCGAACTCGCTGCCACGCTGCAGCAGAAAAATAAAAACGTCCTGCGTGACTTCTTCGGCGATTTGGGTCGATCCGCTCATGTGCATCGCGAAACGAAAAACAGGGCCTTGCCGCCGGCGATAAAGGGCGGTGAACGCCGCCTCGTCTCCGGCCAGTGCCTGCGACAGCAGTTGCTCGTCGGTCCAATCAGTCAGCAACATCACCTCTATGGTGGTCCTGCTCTCGTTCTACCCTTATTCACTCGCTGGAAACGTAAAGTTCCGTAAAGTTGAACCCCAGCCACCAGAAGCCGGCCAGCCGGAGCGGTACTGATGTTTATCGTAAGTATGCGCGTTTTTTTGACACAACTCTGAAGCTCTTGACAGCCGAACCGATGCAGCACAGAATCCAGCCAGCCTCCAAAGCGCCAATTCCGCCCAGAATAAGAGCGATACGAGGCCGATCCAGGAGATACATGGGCTTCTCTCGCTCCCACTGGAGAAGTTCGTTTTACGGAATGCTGGCCGTTTTTGCGGCGGGTCTTTACATGGCATCCTCCGGCTTGGCTGCGCACGCCCAAACCTTCCGCGTGATCCACTACTTTACCGGCGCCGGAGATGGCGCTTACCCCTCATTTCCAATTTCCATTAACCAGTACGGAGCCTTGTTTGGTACGACATCGGACGGAGGAATCCGCAACTGCGATGGCGGCGGATGCGGCGTCGTTTTCAAAGTGGCTTTCCGAAGCTCCGGCTGGATTTTCGATACCCTATACGAATTCAGCAACGGCTCCGATGGCTCTTTACCAAACGGGCCGGTGGCGTTTGACCGCTCCGGCGCGGTATATGGGGCGGGGTGGGGTAACTTCGAGATCTATGAGCTGAGGCCATCTCCAAACCGCTCCGCGTCGGTCATTGCTCCCTGGAACATAAATGTCCTCTATGGGCTGGGTGAGGCGCCGAATGGGGAT
>Ga0335072_10010604_pt1 | contig 13248 bp, 15 predicted proteins | sample Lox_Sample_21_FD_206725 | JGI IMG/M metagenome (GOLD analysis project Ga0335072, IMG submission 206725) | Soil microbial communities from Loxahatchee National Wildlife Refuge, Florida, United States - Lox_Sample_2.1 | ecosystem: Environmental > Terrestrial > Soil > Wetlands | place: USA...
CATCTCGTGGTAATGTTTGATGTCTTCTGCGGCATTACCCTTCTTTCCAATGTTCTATCCGCGACCTTCAAGCGCATCCTACCATGACAAATCTCCTCATCTCTTTTGGAAGTCAGGCTCGCGGAGAGGCTGACTCATATTCGGATACCGATCTTCTTGAAGTGACGGACGTAGATTCGAATGACTTCAAAGCGGCGAGTACACTATTGATGTCGCAGGATCGGCTTCTCGCTGCCAGCCAGACAGGAAGCCTTTTCATCAAGCACGTGTTCTCCGAAGGTCGGCTGGTCGCAGGTACTGCCACCGATTTTGCAGCCCTCACGCGGTCATGGCAATCTGCGGCGAGCTATCAGGATGAAATTGAGGAGAACCGCGATCTGCTGAAGTTACTGGCTTATGTTTCCAGCAACCAAGCTGGGCTCGCTGCTGCCGTGGACATAACGATCTGTGCTCTCCGTAGCATCCTGATTCGTTTGCTGGCTGAGCGTGGCGAGTACCTGTTTTCATGGGCGAAGCTCGCTGAACGCTCTCTCTCAGTGGGTCTAATCCACCCACGCGGTCCGGCCCTGATTCAAGCCGCTAGGAGGTTGAAGAACCTGTATCGATCAGGGAAAGATGTTATTGTGCCACATTCCTTCGTTGGCACGTTAATCGAGGCCACTCAACCAGCATTAGGACACGTCCGTTTAAATGTGGGCGGTGTCGTGCCCTACGATCTTCCGGATCGGTGTCCGGAGCGGTCGTACAAGCAACTGAGGGCGATGGAACTCGTTCGAGCGGCGCACCCCAATGATCGAAGTTTCGATAGATGGTCTGCATGGATTGCTGACCCAAGACGTTTTTGCATTAAGGCTGGATATTGATCCCTTAGGGAGACGTCTTTCGGATAAACGACCTTTTCGGGAAAAGGTCGCAAACTCAAATTACCCATCAACACACAATCAAGACGCCGTGTAAGTCGTGGGCTTAAGCACCATCTTTCGGAAATGCCGTTCACAATGCTTGACGATGGCCGTGTGTTTGGGCAAGTCGCGGAGATCATGCGGCTTGATCCAGTGTTCGTCTTGTTCGGTCCAGCTCATGGTGCTTTTTCCGGCGGAATGGCCAAAAGTCCGCTTTTTGACGGTGTGCTTGCCGATGGCGTCCGCGATCATCTCGGACGCCTGCAGGTCGGCCGCGGTGAAGTAAATCTTGTTGCCCAGGTTCAGCAGAAAGACCTCCGCTTTGCCCCGGCCACCCATCGGCGGGATGTAGGACGTGGGAGATTGCGTGGAATTGATCGTCGTGGCCCGCGCGCCGCGAATCATGTCGACCACGTTGGCAGTATTTCGGCCACTGCCTTTTCGGGATCACCGGCCAAGGCAGCCAATTCATGTCTAAGGCGAAGTTATGGATCCGACGCAAGTAGACGTTCGTTGAAACCGTCCCGGCCTGCATGGCGCGGAAAAATTCTTCCGCTACCGTTTCCGTTACCTTGCGGTTGAAAACGAGGAGAAGTGCCTTGTCCTTCGCCACGTTGGTCCAGCGATATTGAGTCTGCCCCGTTTTGGTCTTGATGATTTCATCCAGGACATGCTGCCACGTCCGCTTCGGCATGAGCGGATCGCTTGCCGCCAGATAGGTGCGGGCAATCTGGAGGTTGAGCGCAGGCTGGCGTGCCGCCTCATTTTTGGCCGCCAAAAGCACAAGGGCTTCCGGGCTCCTTTTCGTCCGCAAACTTTCCTGTTTCTTGGTCTCCACGTTCTCGACGTAGAAGGTGCCGTGGTACTGGAATAACCGATACCGCTGCAATCGCATAATTGTCTCCGGTTTCAGAGACTACTTGCTATGCCATGCACCGCGTTAGCTAGTAAGACCGCAGTAGGAACCAAGCTCGCCGCAATAAGCGTGAAGCTCAATTTTTACTGGCAGTTTCACTGGCAGTCGGCGCTTTTCTTCGACACAAGATATTCTCCTTCAAGCAATTAGAAAGAGAGGCGAGGGTCGGAATCGAACCGACGCATACAGCTTTTGCAGAGCCGTGCCTTACCACTTGGCTACCCCGCCGTTTACAATGATTCAATAGGATATCGGCGGAAGGAAGTTGCGCCAAGAAAAAGTTCGGGCAACCCGCCTGGGACCTATCTTTAGCCACGAAAATTTCTATACACTCTTGGCACACGCGCTCCGACATTCGTCAAAATTTCCCACGGAATGGTCTGGGCTTGCGCGGCGAGTTCCCGTGCGGTGATTTCCCCACGACCCTGGCGCCCCAGAGCAACTACTTCATCGCCGACGCGGCAACCGGAAACTTTACTCACGTCGATGATGATCTGGTCCATCGTGACGCGGCCTCGGATCGGACACCGCCTGCCTCGCACCAGCATATCGCCAAGATTGGAATGGAGCCGGAAATAGCCGTCTCCATAACCCATGGCCACCACCGCGTGCCGTTGACGTGCAGGCAAGCGGTAAGTCGCGCCATAGCTAACCGTTCGGCCCGCTCCGATGGAGCGCACAAAGCTTATGCGGCTTTTCCAGGTTAGCACCGATTCCAGCCCGAGCGATTGATCCGCTGGATTCGGCGCGGTGCCATAAAGGGCCAGCCCGGCGCGAATCAGGTTGGCGTGAAAACCGTAACGGCGGGTCACGGCGGGGCTATTGGCGGCGTGGCAAAGGAGATCGCGGTTGGCGGCGAACAGGGGCGCAACCGCCTTCCACTGCGCTTTGGTCAGTTGCGCGTCGTCATCCGCCGAGACGAAGTGGGTACAGAGTCCCCTAACGACCAGGCCAGACAGGCGCCGGATACGCGCCAATTCCGCCGCCGCCTGCGGATACCAGCAACCAAGGCGTCCCATGCCGGTATCGGCTTTGAAGTGAAGTTCCGCCGGTTCGCCAAGCTCGCGAGCCACGCGACTAAGCCGTTTTGCCTCGGAATATGAGGAAATGGTCAGCGTTAATCCGTGCCGGATCGCTTCTTCCATCTCTTCGGGCAAAGTCGCGCTCAAAAGCAGAATTGGAAGCGTGACGCCCGCTTCGCGCAAAGCGGCCCCTTCGGCCACGTTGGCCACGCCAAGCCAGTCGGCCCCGATTATTTCCAATTCGCGTGACAGCGCGATAAGTCCATGACCGTAAGCATTCGCCTTAACCACCGCCATGAACCGCGTCGCGCGCGGAATCAAGCCGCACAAAATCCGGAAATTATGGCGAAGCGCGCGTCCATCCACTTCGACCCAACAACGGTGATTTTCCATGGTGAGTCAGTTCTTTACTCCGGTTTTGCCGCAACCGGTTCTCGCAGATAAATCGGCTCGAGCGGCTGGTTTTTGACCCAACCGACGAGCGTATCGGGCAACGCCAGCAGATCCTTCGCGCGCGGATAGGCCAGCGTCGTGATGCCGGGCAATGGTTCCGCGCTCACCGCCAGGCTAAACTGCGCTTCGTAGGCCTTGATCTCCTCCATGGGAATAAGATAAGTACCCTGTTCCAGCTCTCCATTCACAAATGGAGTGCAGAAGACCTCGCGCCGTTTCGCATCGGCGAAGACGCCAAGTTTGGGAACGTCGCGGTATTGATGCGCCACCGAATAAGCGCTGGAAATGCCGACCACCGGAACGCCCTGCACCAGCGCCAATCCTTGCGCGACGGCCAGGCCAACCCGGATGCCCGAAAACGAGCCCGGCCCCAGACCCACAACGATTCGCCGCAGCTTCAAGCGGGGAATTCCCAAGCGGGTCAAAGCCGGGAAAAGCGCCGCCGAATGGCGTTGCGGCGATTTGAATTCGATCGACTGCACGATCACTTTGTCGTTGCCCAACGCGATGCTGCCGGTCGATGAGGAGGTTTCAATGGCGAGGTCGAGCATACAGTCCTCTCTAAATCTTCCTCCGGATAGTCCGTTCCGTCAGGCTTGCGACCTCAATTTCCCAATGGCGCGTTTGCGGCGGAAGCAAAGAAACAATCCGTTCCGGCCATTCAATAACCGTCACTCCGTTGGCCGGAAGATATTCTTCGACACCGGCCTCAATGGCCTCGCGTTCATCCGTGATCCGGTAAAGATCGATGTGATAGATCGGCAGCCGGCCGCCGATATATTCATGCACAATGGTAAATGTGGGACTCGTCACGTCACCACGGTAGTCGAGTCCATGCGCCAAACCTTTCACCAGTTGTGTCTTGCCGGAACCGAGCACACCGTAGAGGGCGATAATTTCCCCGCCAACAAGATCGGCTGCCCAGCCTTCTCCAAAGGCTTGGCTGGCCTCAACGCTGCTTAAAATGGTCAAAGCCATGTGCGAATGCGAAGTGCTCCGATTTTACCCGGCAGTGAGAGATGATGCCAATACAGCGCAACGAGACGCCAAAAGGCCACCCTTTTTTTAAAGTCTTTACGTGAAAAGGGCGAGTAGTAAAGAGCAACTCGTAATCTTCTCCATCCTCAAAAGCCGCTTTCACCGTGGCTCCCGGCCTCCGTGGGATGGCCGCAAGATCGAGCTGCGCCTCAAAGCCCGACGCCGCCATCAACCTCGGCAAGTCCGCGCCCAGCCCGTCGCTTAAGTCCATCATGGCCGATGCCAGTCCGTTACGGGCCAGCCATTTGCCCTCCACCAGACGCGGCTTGAAAGTCAGATGATGCCGCACTTGCGCGCCACCGAGCTTGCCCGTGACAAAAATCGAATCCCCGGGCCGCGCACCCGAACGAAGAACAGGACGGTATCCACGGCATTCGCCCAGCAGCGCCACGTTGAGAAAAAGCTGGCGCGCGCGGATCGTCTCACCCCCGACAAGATCGACTCCGTACCGTTTCGCGGTGCGCTCCAGCCCACGGTAAATCGCGCGCAGCCGCCGGACCGATTCATTGGCCGGCACGCCCAGCGTTATGACCGCCGCGAGTGGAATGGCTCCCATGGCGGCCAAATCGCTCAAAGCGCGCGCCAGCGCCTTGTGCCCGATCCAACCCGGTGGCGCCTGCGGCGTAAAGTGGACGTCCTCGGACACCGCATCGGTTTTGAAAACAAGAAAATGGTTCTTCCCCTCCCCACGCAAAACGGCGCAGTCGTCACCGGCTCCAGTTATGACCCGCGCCCGATTCGGCTTCCATTTTCCAGTCAGCACCCGGAGCAGGCCCGCTTCACCGAGAGCGGCCAGCGAGTCTGAGGAGGATCGGAGCGAAGACATGCCGTGGGTGCGAGTAAATCAGGATGTCGCCTTATCCAGCAACAGATTCAGCGCCGTCACCAGATTAAAGCAACCATGAATGCCGATGGGCAACAGCAAGGCGCCGGTATGCTCGTAGGCGATGCCCAGTGCCAGGCCAAGAAACCAGAGCTGAATGGCGGCGCCAAGATTCACATGAGCAAAGGCGAAGATGCCCGAGCTGAGAATCAATGCCATCCAGGTTGATGTGTAATTTTTCAGAAAAGTTTGCAGGAATCCACGAAAAAAAAGTTCCTCGAACATGGGCGCGATCACCACGGCCTGAAGCAAAAAGGCCAAAATTTTCCCCGCTTTGTGAAAGTGTCGGAAGGTTATCACACTCTCCTCTTCCGGATGCGGAAGATTTGTCGCGTCGAGTGCTATCTGCACGATTTGATCAAGCGGAATTTCGATGAAAATTACCGCGCCACAGATCAGCAAGATCCATTTGGCCAACGTGGCCGCGGGAAGCCGTTGCAGGCCGAATTGTTCGGACCAATTTTTGCCGCTCTCCAGAAGATAAAAGGAGAGTCCAACCGGCACGACGAGAAAGTAGAGGGGCGATTGCAAAAAAAGCAGCCAGAGCACACTGAACGCAAAGAATCCGCCGGTGAGAGAAGGCAGGCGAATCGGCAATGGCGCGTTGACTCCATCCACAAGCTTTCCGGTCCGGGCGCGATTCACGGCATAACGCGATACCGGAATGAAGCAGATAAACAACAGCGAAAAAACGAAGGTGATTTCCGCCAAAATCATCAATGCCAAGCCCGTGGAAAATGGCATGGCGGTGGAGAGGTTCATCGCGGCAAGAGGTGATCAGGACGGCGCTTATTCCTCAATGGGCGGAAAAATAATCTCTGGCTTGCCGATGACATGGTCGCGTAGCGAATTACCAAAAAGCGCCTCCTCGAGCCGCACCGGCCCCGGTTTGAGATTAAGCTGAGTGCGAATTTTTTCCGCGGTGAAGGGCAGTGCCGCCTGCACCAGCACGGAAAGTCTTCGTACCGTTTCGGCGAGATGGCCCAGCACGACATTGAGCCGCTTGGCTTGCGCCGGATCCTTCGCGAGTTTAAAAGGCGCCGTCTCTTCGACATATTGGTTCGCCCGCGCGACGAAATCCCACACCGCCTGCAAGGCGAGATGCGGCGCAAACTGTTCAACGGCGTGGCGATATTCCCCGACCACCGCATCGGATCGAAGATCGTCATCGGCAGGCAGAAGATGAAAGCCGTCGTAATTGGGAATCCTGCCCTCGCGGTAGCGCCCGATCATCGACAATGTCCGCTGCACGAGATTGCCGAGCTTTTTACCGAGATCGCCGGTGTAACGGGTCTCAAACCGCTCATCGGAAAAATCGGCGTCCTGGCCCATCACCATTTCGCGTAGGACAAAATAGCGAAGCGCATCCGGCCCGAATTTTTCAATATAAGGCGCCGGATCGACCAGCGACTTCGAATCGGATTTGCTGATTTTTGCGCCGCTGTTGGTCCAAAATCCATGAACAAGCAGATGCCGCGGTAACGGCAAATCGAGAGCCATAAGCATGACCGGCCAATAGATTCCGTGCGCCGGAATAAGGATGTCCTTGCCGATGACCTGCAGGTCGGGCGGCCAGCGGAGCGCACCCTTTACCGCAGCGAATGAATAGTAATTCACCAGCGCGTCGAACCAGACGAAGGTCACATAGTTTTCATCAAACGGCAGAGGAATGCCCCAGGCCAGGCGGGTCTTCGGACGCGAAATGCAAAGGTCGGCCAGCGGCTCGGAAAGGGCGCTGAGCAATTCCTTGCGGCGAAACGTGGGCACAATCCATTCTGGATTTTCCTCGATATGCCTGAGCAGCCGCTGGCGGTAAGGCTCCAGCCGAAAATAATAATTCGGCTCTTTCATATGAATGACCTCGCCAAAAATCTCGGGCCACTTGCCGTCGACTTTGTCCTTTTCGGTCACAAACTGTTCCTGGCGCACGCTGTAATCGCCCTCGTATTCCTGGAAAAAAATCTCGCCTTTGCCATGCAATTTCTGCAGCCAGTCGCGTACCACCGTTTTGTGTTGAGAATCGGTCGTGCGGACAAAATGGGTCGATTCGACTCCGAGACTTTTGTGCAGGCCGGTAAATTTCGGCAGCATCCGGTCACAAAAAATCTGCGGCTCGATTCCCTCCCGCTGCGCCGATTGCTGCACCTTCTGGCCGTGCTCGTCGACGCCGGTCAGGAAAAGGACATCGCGTTCGAGGCTCCGCTCATGACGCGAGAAAAAATCGGCCAGCACCTTCTCATACGCATGCCCGAGATGGGGCGCGCTGTTGAGGTAATCAATCGCCGTGGTGAGAAAATAGGAACCAGCCATCGTGATGTACTTAACTTACTGGTCACCGGCGAGGATGGCGAGAGGGATATTGGCATTGGGATTCCGAATTCCGATTGCGCGAGGACACTCCCCCGGCTTTACTCAAATTTCCATGTCTTCTTCCGCTCCCTGGCCTGCGTTGCGGGTCACCTATCACGTTACCGCCCCCGGCAAACCCGAACTTGATGAGCGGGTCGAGTCGCTCCTGCTGGAGCAAACGGTCGAGCTGCCACGGGAGGCGCTGCGCGACAAGTTCGTCCTCGAGAATATTGTGGGGCGGCTCGTCTCCACTGACGCCATCGGCATGGAACTTCACCGCGTCATCATCGATTTCCCCATCATCGCCACAGCGGACGATCCGGCGCAGTTGCTTAACGTCCTTTTCGGCAATTCATCCATCCAGGAGCACGTGCTGCTGGCCGATCTCGCCCTGCCGTCCGATTGGCCGGGGCACAAAAACGCGCTGCCCGGTCCGCAATTTGGATCAGCGGGATTGCGTAAAATTGTCAACGTCCCCGAGCGGGCCCTTACCAGCACCGCGCTCAAGCCCATCGGCCTTAGCCTCGAACGGATCGCGCAGCTTTGCGGCCTTTTCGCGCAAGAAGGAATCGACATCATCAAGGATGACCACGGGCTGGCCAATCATAGTTTTCATCCCTTCCGGGAACGGGTGCGCGCCTGCCAAAAGGCGCTCCACGAAGCGAACCGCGCCACCGGTCGCCGCTCGATCTACGCACCGAACCTGATCGGCACACCCTCCACCGTTCTGGAGCAACTCAGATTCGCGGAGGAAGAAGGCGCCGGGGCGGTCATGATCGCCCCCATGCTGTTGGGGCTGCCCTTCATGGCCGAGTTCGTATCCAGGCACGCCCATGTGCCGGTGATCGCGCATCCGAGCTTCGGCGGCGCAACCCGAACCTCTCCCGAACTCCTTTACGGCAAGCTCTTCCCCCTCTATGGCGCCGACGCGACCATCTTCGCCAATTTCGGCGGCCGCTTCGCCTACAGCCGCGAAACCTGCGGCAAGCTGGCGCGGGCGCTAACCTCGCCCGGTATTCCCGGCTTGATTCCCTCCCTGCCGATGCCGGCGGGCGGAATCAAATATCAGCAGGTGGCCGATGTGCTCTCCTTCTATGGGCGCGAAGTAATTCTTCTCATCGGCGGCGGCCTTTACCTGGCCGGCGATGACGCGGCTCTGCGCGCGCGCGTACAGGAATTTGTCCGGCATGTGGCGGAGTTTTAATTCGTAAAGAAGATCAGCTTGCCTTCATCCCGCGAATCGTTAGAAGGTCCCTCAGCAAGCTCGCGCCCGTTTTTTCAACTTCCCAACCATCCCAAGGAGATTCGTATGGCCATTTTACGCCAGGTTATCAGTTCACTTAACCGCGACGGTTCCAATCTGCTCGGAACCCGGCGGATCGCGGTCAAGATTGCCGATGAAAGCATCGTTTCAGGCTCCCTTCTCACGGTCGAGAGCAACGAGTTCTGTATTTTGAAATCGCGCGGTGCGGTGTTGAACGTCTACGAGACCGGGCAATACGCCCTAACGACGCCCGACAAACCGCTGCTGGGATCGATCGCGCAGGGATTTTTCGGCGGCAACTCGCCCTGGGTCTTCGAGGTCATCTACATCAATCGCTCCAAGCTTCTCATTCGCAGCCAAGGCATCGCGACCAGCGCCGAAATGGCCGAGATGGCTTACCAGGTCGATTATTACATCCATATCGACACGCGGGAAGCCGCTCTGGAACTGATCACCCACCTCCCTTTCAACGGCAACGTGATTGACAGCAAGGAAGTTGCCGAATACGCCGGACCGGCCATCGAACAGTCGATCAACCAAATCGTGCAGGTCACGGCGATGGAACACATCAACGAGCACATCTTCGAAATTCGCGAAGCGGTGAAAGGACATCTGACCGAATTTCTGGCCACATTCGGAATTCTGCTCAACGACCTCAAGGTACTTATCGTCCCGAAAGACGAGCGGATGCGGGAATTGATCTCCCTTCAGGCCATCGGACTCTCGCCCATCGAGGCGGTGCGCTACTATCTGGCCCTGAAAATGGCGGAGCGGGGTCTCGTCTCGGCGCCCAACGCGGCGGCGGGAACGCCGTTCCACATCGGCGGCCAACCCACCGGCTTTTATCCGCTCGGTCCCGAAACCGGCTTGCCGTCGCAGAGCACCGCTAGCGCGCCCCCTCCCTCTCCCGAACAGCCGATGCCCCCCGCTTTGCCTATGAGCGAAGAACCACCCGATTTTATTCCACCGCCCCGGATTGAATGAGGTGAAATTATGCCCGGTTTTTACGACGTCGGTCCGCTCTCGCAGGTCGCCATTAACCTTTTCTACGGTTGGGGCTACAATTTTTATCGCAAGGAAAACCAGTTACGGGCCGACGACCAACTCATCCGAAGCAAAGCCGGCATGCTTTTGGGCTGGGCGCGCAAAAGCGTTGAAACGGCGGAGCGGGAATACCGGCGCGAATTTCTCCCGCCGCCTTCGCGCGAAAAGCCCCGGCCCGATGCCAACGCGATCGCGGGCGCGCAGGCCATCGAAAAGCTTTCGCGCGCCATCGGCGCGCTGAACGGACTGCTCACCGCCCAGCCCGTACCGGAAAACGACCGCATGACCCAGCGCTACCGGGAAGAAGCAAAGACGCTCGAAAATATGATCGCCGCCGATCAGAAACTGATCGGCCAGGCGGACCTTCTGCGCGGCATGCTCGAGCAGAAAAACGGAACCTGGATCGTCGAAAATATGAGCGTCCTGGAGGAAGGGACCGCCGCCATCGGGGAAACGCTGAGAGCGCGGCAGTTGCTTCTTTTCCCTACCGTTTGAATACCGACGCCTACTTTTCGGATAGCCTCTCGACAAAATCGCCAAGAGCGGACATTGTCTAGTACTCTTATAAAAAGTAGCCATGGGTCGCGTTGCCTTAATTTTTTGGTCTCTGACGAGGCGTGAGGAGGGAGAATACCCGCAGCGGTCTTTGACCGACGAGCAACGAAGTCAAAAGCCAAAAAATGGGCAACCCACAGGGCCGGGGTGCTTCGGCTTTCCCACTTTGTCGCTCGCTCCTTACGTAGCGCTCCGGCTATGCTCGTCGCCCGGCTCCGCGTGGGAAGGCCCAATCCCTCCCCGCGCGACCCGTGTCTATTTTTGATAAGAGTACCAAACCGCGTGCCCTCCGAAAGCTCACCATCTTCCGGCACAATACCCTCTCCTCGTGCGGAGCAAGCCGTACCGGCGTTTCGTCCGCATATCGATCCACGCACATTTCTCAAACGGCTCATTTCCTGGGCGGTGCTGTGGATCGTGGCGATTTGGTGTGTCTATTCGGGCTGGCAGACCCCCTCCTTGTTGTTGATCGCTTTTTTTGGACTGGCGGGCCAATGGGAATTTTATCTCGCGCAAGAAGAAAAAGGGCACAAGGTTTTTAAGCAAAGCGGCCTTTTTTGCGGCGCGCTGGTTTTCCTCACCACCTGGTACTTTTTGATCTTCAATCCGGACCGCGCACGGTTCGTTCATTTCGGAGAAGAATTGGTGCTGGTCTTCAGCGTGCTGGGCGCCTTTATCCGGCTGGTGGTGCGGCAGGAACAACACCGGGCGCCGATCACGACGGCGGCGTTGACGCTGCTGGGATTGGTCTATGTGCCGTTCCTGTTTAATTTTGTGGCGCTGCTGGCGTTCATGCCGGGGAATCCGGAACAAAATCGTTTTCTGCTGATTTATCTTCTGGCAGTGACGAAATTCTCCGATGTCGGCGCTTACGTGGTCGGATCGCTCATCGGCCGGCACAAAATGATTCCACGCATCAGCCCAAGCAAGACGTGGGAAGGCTTCATTGGCGCCATCGCCACCTCGCTGGTCTTCAGCGTCGTCCTCACGCAGGCGATGGGCGAGCGGATGAAAGCCCTGTCATTTACCTCCAGTATTGTCCTGGGGCTGCTTTTGCCGTTGATCAGCGTGGTGGGCGACCTGGCGGAATCGGTCATCAAGCGCGATGCCTCGATCAAAGACTCGGGCCACACCATCCCCGGTATCGGCGGTGCACTCGACCTGATCGACAGCATTCTTTTCACCGCTCCGGTGCTTTACGTTTATTTGCAATTCGCGGCTGCGGCGGGATATCCGCCGGGTTAAACTGCAATGGTAAACCCGCGCAGATTGCCCTGGGCCTCCTGCCAGGACGCGTTTTTGTTGGCGATAAAGCCGGAGAGTTCACTCTCGTCAATGCCGGTCAGGAAAGCTTCCAGTTCGCCGCGCGTTCCCTCGGCGATCAACTCGACCCGGCCGTCGGAAAGATTGCGGACAGTGCCGGTGACATCATATCCACAGGCTAAATGGCGCACCGTCGCGCGGAACCCAACGCCTTGCACACGGCCCGAATAAAAGACAAGTATCCGTTGCACGCGATTTATTCAAGTTTGATACCGTCAGCTTCGAGCAGAGGATTAATTTGGTCAAAAAGCCACTTGAGAACAGCTTCGTTGACCGGCGAATCGAGATAGATCAAAAGAATACCGGCTTCCCCTTCCCGAAAGATAACCGTCCGTTTGCCGAACGCCACCATCCCGGTGTGGGCGGCTCGCTGCTCGGCGCGGTTGGCGGAGAGAATGACGCGGCAGGTTTCGGCAAGGTAGGTCAGGTTCTCGGGAGAAATCGCGCTATTGGCGCACCAGCCAGCCAGTTTTCCATCCGCCGTGACAAAAGCCGCGGCGATGAGACCCTGGATAAGAGCAATCTTTTCAAAAGGTTTGTTCACAACACCATTTGACATATTGTTCGAGGTCGGCTTCCGTGGTTCGCGCAGCACTGAAGACCGCATGCCGGATGCCCAGATTATCGGCTACCAAGATCTGGTTCAAGTGAGGGCCGAATAAAGTCAAGTGGGTGAAGTAGTCGACTTCAAGGGCGACAGCCACCTCGGCGAGTTTGCGATAAATAAAGTAGGTGATAAAAGCGCACCGGTCGGGCTCGCTGACCTGCGAACCTTCCAACAGTTCGCCCATCAGGCTGACTCTCCAGTGAGAATTGACTTGTGGCAGCGGTGTGCCGTCCTCCGTCGGAATGACCGGAAGCGGCCCGGCTGTTGCCAGTGAGCCTTCCCAAAGTTTGTCCAGATCGAGCGGCGGGGCTTCCATGACCACATCGGGAACCGCCCCCCCCGGTCCCCGTGGTCCCGGCACGAGCCGCAGATCGCCGTTGGCGATGAGTTTGCCCGTCATGGAGACAAGAGGTTTTTGGGCGTTTTCGAGCAATTGACGATAGCCGATTTCGATGGTGCGAGGCGGCGTATGGTTCAGTTTAAGGTCTTTCACGTGGATGAGTCCATTGTCCCACCGGCACATCTCGTAAAAGGCGGTTTCGCCGCTTTTGCCCGGGTATTGGGCATGGAATACTTCTCCGCGATAAATAAAGATATCACCGCTCTGTTTTTTGCCGCGGACGAGAAGAAGAACCGTGTCGCCGGAAAGGCAGCGAGTTTGAACAATGTCGGCGACCTTGACTGCCGGTCCCTCCTGCTCGCCAGACAACAACTGACTGTCGTTACCCGATTTGAACTGCGTGACAATGGCGTTAATCGCGATCTTAAGGGAATCTGGTGTGCGCGGGCGTTCGAGAAAAAAATCGGCGCCGCTCCGGTAGGCATCGGCGCGGGAGACTTCGTCCGCCGCATCGCTCACCACAATGAACTTGGTCGTGGGGGCTTGGTGCTT
>Ga0335072_10010605_pt1 | contig 13246 bp, 15 predicted proteins | sample Lox_Sample_21_FD_206725 | JGI IMG/M metagenome (GOLD analysis project Ga0335072, IMG submission 206725) | Soil microbial communities from Loxahatchee National Wildlife Refuge, Florida, United States - Lox_Sample_2.1 | ecosystem: Environmental > Terrestrial > Soil > Wetlands | place: USA...
ACTCTCCTAACCTTTTTCCGTACATCAAAATCAGCGGTAAATCGCATATCTTGTGTGAAAATGGGGAGGAGATAAGGCGAGGTCAAGCACGGCGCAAGCCAGTCCACAAGGAAGCCTGCAAATTAATGCACGCATGGGCTTCCTGTGAGGCATATATTTGCAGGGGAATTGTGGCACAATTTGATAGGTACATGGTCATTAAACTACACTGCACCTAGTCGGATTGGGGCATACTAATTAATTTCAGCCGATGAGGCCCCTGGCCTCTCTAGTCCAACTTGTCAGCCCGTGAACAGTTCAATCGAAACGAGTCATGGTAGACTTTGTTTGTACTGTTTCTCCCTAGACAATTTGCAGGCCTGATAAAGCGTATGGTACAATCGACAATCCTAAGAAGCGAGAATCTTATATCTCACCAATTGATCTTACCTATTGGGTATCACAGAGTCAGCAAGCCCCTCCAGCAATTGATATATCCATTCTCAGTATTGTGGAAACCTGGGTCGGCTAAGTCATTGCTAGGACGGACAGTTGAGATTATGTCACAATTGTTAGGAGACTTCGCCGTATTTATAGCATATCAATCACTGTGTTAATGAGTTAGGATCTCCGCATTTGCTGTCGACCTCAACCGGCGTCTTGAAACTTTTGATGAAAGTCTCAATGATGTCAGCCGGCGCCTCGAAGCCGTTGATCGAAGTCCCAACAGCCTCAGTAATTCTCTCAATAATCTCGGTCGACGTCTTGATGCCATTGATCGAGGTCCTAACAATCTCGATGTACGTCTCAATAATCTCCAGCAAAATTTCGACCGCCTCAGAGAGGAATTTGGCAATATTAGACAACGCCTTGATGCCGTTGACCGAAACCCTAACAACCTCAGCCTGCGCCTCGATGCAGTTGATCGAGGCCCTAACAACCTCAGCCAGAATCTCAATAATCTCAGCCAGCGTCTCGATGCAGTTGATCGAAATTCCAACAGCCTCAGCCAGCGTCTCGACGCAGTTGATCGAGACCCCAACAGCCTCAGAGATACTCTCGATAACCTCAGTCAACGTCTTGATGACATTGATCGAAGTCCTGACAGTCTCGGCGTGCGTCTTGGTACTCTTGTGCATGATTTCAACGGCCTCAGCATAGATTTTGGCGACATTAGGCAGCGCCTTAATGCCATTGATCAAAATCCTAACAGTCTCAGCCAGAGTCTTCATGATGTTGGCCGGCGTCTCGATGCAGTTGATCGAAACCCCGACAGCCTCGGCAATGCTCTCAACACTCTCGCTCGGCGTCTTGATGCTGTTGATCGAGGCCCTAACAATCTCGGCGTACGCCTCAATACTCTCGAGCAAAATCTTAACAATCTGGATCGGCGTCTCAACAGACTGAATAGAAGAATCAATGATCTTGGATTCTGCTGTATAATTCTGTGAAGCCTCCCTGCTCGCGGCCTAGGCGGTCCCTAGCCTCCGGCATCAAACCCTCGACGCCGACCACGATGTCCTGCCCTTGTGAAAGGGGAAGGGTGTACGCTCCCAGAAGCGGATATTGCGGCATTTGAGGGAGGGGACTCACGGCATGTAGCAGGGACGCATATTCGGCACGCATATTCGCCTCGGAGCAACTCCAGCCAGGGCTTTGCCCTATGAACACTCTAGGTCTGACCTACGGGTGTCATCATAGAAATACCACCTATTCATCTCGCCGTCGCTGATTTGTATCGATCTTTTTGGTGTTGCACCCTGCCCGCCTAGCACGCCTAGCATGCCTATTCTGTTCTAACTCTTGCAGGATGCCTGATCAATCAACCCCCGCCTGGCGCGCGAAGCCTCGCTGTCCTCGCTATCTTATAGCAGTCCTCGAACGCGCCGTGAACGCCCTACCTTCTAAATAGCTTCCTCCTCCTCATACAGGCGAGATCTTTGGCACTATAGAGCATTATAGGCACCGCCTTCAAGGCTACTCGCTGGCCGAAAGTTTCGAGGTCATACAGACCGCTGTTGCGGGTTCATGCCTCCACGAATGTCTTGGCATATGGCTTGGTGGTGCGGCCTTGGCACTTGCGTACAGGTTGTCTTTTTTGTACTTAACAGCGGAAAAAGCGTCAGCTAGAACCCTGGGGCGAGTGAGCAAACCCGCTGCACAGTTTGAAACAGCTGACCATGACGACGATGGGGGCCTGATTCTGTGTAGATACAGCGCAGCAGAGTCCACAGGAGTGTTAGGTACAGTGGGCACAGGCTCAGAATACATTCCTGTGTGAGATTCATGGCTTACATTTCAAATCATTCCAAATGATTTCAAAACGCGTCCCTGCCTCCCACCGCATTAACCACTAGGTATTCCCGTGTAAACTCCGATTCGTCACCGCCTCCTACACGCTCCCCAGTTCCCGCTGACGGTCACCTTGTATTGCAGCTTTGGGATAGATGGCTAGTGGACTAGACTTTTGAATATGTTCAAGTCATCGCTCCAAAATCACTATTGTTCGCCATGCGAGCGATCTGGCCGGATGGCATGAGAGGTGACAAGACGATGTGTGAGCTGTGTGACTTCGGCGCGCTTTACATTCGCTCACAGGCTGTGATGGAGCCGCTGGATCAGAGTCAGGCGGTTCTTACGAGGGTATCGGCGATCAATTCAATCTCATGACTGTGACAAGTTAACTCCGACACTGACATGCGACGTCAGCAAATAGTGCTGTACCATGCGGTTGTGCTCAAGTAAGGCTTCCTCCCACATTCTCTTTCATTACTATCATACTTCCACTCAACATCATGCGTGTCTTTGAAGCACTACCAGTCTTGCGCTCTGGGCTCTCGCAGGAAGCCGAAGTCCTTGATGACTCGCGCTCCGATCGATTCCAGGAGCTATGTCGGCGTTGGTCTGATGTCGACAAGGAGGTACCTAGCGCAATAGTGCTCCCAAGCTGCGAAGCAGACTGCCAGATAGCGGTGAACTTTACTTGTGCTACTATGCAAGCCGAGGGACTGACTCAAAGCTTTGTCAGGTGAAATGGGCGACGTCTAATGGGATCCCATTCGTGACCAAGTCTGGCGGCCACAGTCCATGGTCTTCTATTGGTCAGGAAGGTGTCGTCGTTGACTTGACGAAGATCCAAGAGATCACTATCAACAAAAGTAATGAGACGGTAACGATCAGTGGCAGTGTGTTGTCCAAGCAGGTGTCGGTCGCACTGGCGGCGGAGGGACTTTTCACACGTGTGTGCATCTGTGTCCTGCCTGTGGATTATGTCGGGAGACGACAAGCTGATTTGGTCTTGTATCTAGCAATGAGCAACGGCAATACTGTTGGCGCCATGCCGTACTTTCTCGGAGGAGGCAACAATCCATTTCTCGCGACGACTGGCTATGCCTCGGACAACATCATCGCAGCCCGGGTCGTGACCGCCTCTGGCGACTTGATGAGCGCAGATTCGGCTAACAACGAAGACCTCTTCTGGGCTCTGCGAGGCGCTGGCCAGCACTTCGGACTCGTCACGTCGGTCACAGTCCGCACGTACCCGCTGTCCACTCTTGGGTCACCAAGCGGTGCACTTTGGTCGGAAGCCTTTGTCTTCCCACTTGACAGGGCTGCGGAGGTCGCGGAGGCGATGAAGCCTTTGATGAGCGATGCGACCTACAATACGACAGGTTTGATGATGGCCGCATGCCCTCCACCTGCCTTTCAGCCAGCTCTTGTGGTCTCTGCCAAGCTGATAGGCGACCCTAAGGATGCGCTGGCAGCTTTCAAAAGTACTGCATGATCTGAAGCCACTTGCGAAGATCGGTGGTGAGACCCAGATCGAGGACCTGGGCAACAGCTTGGATCGCGCTTGCGCAAAAGGTGGCTTCAAGCACTATGGTCTCATGAGAGCCCGTGAATTTAGCCCGGGGCGATTCGGGGACACTGTCCAGCTATGGCGAAAGCTGATTGCCACGTGCCCGGATGCTAAAGGGTCGATCTTTTACTTTGAGTGGCATTCACGACCTACGAAAAAGCCTGATGAGGAGAGTGCAATGTCTCATCATGACGTACAGTTTTGGCAAGGTAATTTACTCTGGTTCGAGAAGGAAGAGAGCTCAACTAGCGCCCTGGCGATCTACGATCAGGTCTTGCAGGTTGTGCGTGAAGGACAGCCAAAGATTGATTTCCCAAACAGCACGCGGACTTGGCCGGTCGAGTGGCGCTATCGAGGTGAGGGCAGGTTGGCACGCCTCAGAGCCGTGAAGCAACAATGGGATCCGACTGGTGTCTTCACTGACCAATTTCTGGATTAGCAGGAATGATCTTGGCCATTCTCATCTGCTTGAAAGCAAGCTTCCAACTGTCCGCGGTGCTAATCTTTTCGTTGAATCCTAGGGACCGTACAGCAGTCAAATCATTACTCCAGGTCAAAGTCGAAATGCACCAAGATCGCCCACAAGAACATCCACTTATACTTCTCATAAATACCTGTCTTTAACCCGTGCTCCTTCTCCAACTTCTTCCACGTCTCCGCGTGCTCTCTTCCGAACGCTTGGAAGTCCAGACTCCTCTCGTCTGGCGGGCCGTCTACGAGTCCGAAGTACTGGCATACCTGTGACCACTTTGCTTCCCATGTGGCGACTTTGCCATCGCCAGAGTTGAACGTTGAGCCGCTCGCGTACTTGTCGCTGTGTAAGGCCAAGTAGTCCGTATGCTGATTCTTCCAGGACTTCTTGGTGCCGGGGAACTCGATTGTTGCTCTTTCACCGTACAACTCACAGCAGAGGCTGAGGTACAGCCTGCCTCACTTCACGGCCCCTTCGCTCGATGTTCAAACTGGACTCCTTCTATTTTGGTAAGGTGCAGGCATCTCCAATTTTGCTCAGCAAGCGGCACTCAACCGCATCCTGTTGTATCCGAGCCCTTGCTGAGCGCCACCTCCAGCCAAACCTGGCCCCCGGCCACCCACCAGTTATACCAGTTATATCCACTTGCACCCACAGCTAAGTGGCCGTGGATATATTGTTGATACTGTAGCTTAGCACTGTATTCGTAATTGTATAGTCCGAGCGCAGATGACGTGGGGTAATTAACATGCTGATTACTAACTTTGGGATACCAACTGATGCAGGGCTGGTCGAATCCTACGATTGCAAGCGTGTGGATTACTGCTGTCAAAGACTGTAGATACAGATCAGGAATGGAACGAAGAGTGGCTGGATCCTTCACGACGTGTTTTGTGAGAATGTAGGTTATGATTTCCATGGCCCTTGACATGATTCCAACCGGCTTCCTGCGGATATTAGTTGGGACAGCTGAGCTCGAGAACCGTGTTCGAACAAAGGGGACTGCCCGGAAACCGCCAGCATCTAACTCCTTGCTATGTTTGTCCGTTCAAGACTTGAGACCAATCTTGCTCCTTGATCCAGTCCTCCATAGTCGGAAACGCCAGGTCCAGTCCAAGCTTGAATGCGTTACCCAAGTTAGCAAGCCATCTCAAAAGTTTCTCTCCAAGCAGAAAGAACTAAAACCTCTGTAGTTTGGGATTCGAAGGACAAGGGGCAAAGGAAAAATGGAGGAGGGGGGGATCCCACGCACATCCTTCGCATGCACAATCTCCGGATCCCCACCGTCGTATCCATGTTCGTTCGCAAACGCGAACGTCTCCGCACGTTCCATATCCAGAGCTGCGTCTTCTTCAAAAGTCGTCCGCCCGAAGGAAGCTTTGACGCCGTTGACCCTGCTCCAGATCCTTAGCACGTCACGCAAGCAAATCATCTCACGATATGCTAAGAGATATTTGCCGGCCGGCACCGAAGTCACCAGCGCGTGCACGAAGAGCCCTGTGTCGGTTTCGGCGACAATATAAGGTATGTTGATGGTGTCATCAACATTCGCTGCGACTTCGTAGACGCCGTCGGAGATCTGGGTAGAAGTTCTCAACGTCAGCTGCTACCATTCTGATTTACAAAGGAGAGCGGACGTTGCAAGGTGGCACAATGGGCAGACCAACCTTCTGAGGACGCATAAACGGCAACGTTGAATGATTCGTGGCATAAAACCCAACCTGCACCCGACTCATCTTCTTCCACAGCTCCGGATGTTCCTCCTTCATGTACTCCGCGGCATCGGCTTTGGAATCGAAATGGTACACCCAGGTATACTTACCATGACTAATCTCCCTCGCAGCCGTCAAGCTGGACCAGACGAACCGCTCTAGTCCGGGCACCTGGGCGGCGGCGTCCGCGATAGCCTTTGCCTGCGCCAGCTCGTGCTCGTACGCCCACGCGTTGACCGTCTGGCCGGGTTTAAGCTCGTGGCTCTGCCGTTCGTGGGACTGCGCAAGGGCCATAAACGGACCCCAGAAGTCGATGACGGCGAAGATGGCGGTCGCGCCGGCGAAGGCGGCTGGGAGGGTGGATGGGTCGTCGAGGTCCGCCGCTACCATCTCGACACCCTTGGCTGTAAGAGCCTTGGACGCCGCGGACGATGGGTTGCGGGTCAGGCCGCGGATACGCCAGGGTGGGGAGGCCGAGAGAAAGGTGTGAACGACGGAGCTGCCTTGGGTTCCCGTTGCGCCGACGACCACCAGCAGTGGTTTGTGTTGGGCTGCTGAGGAGGACATGATCGGCTGGAATGGCCTCGATTAGGAGGTGGATGGCAGTTACTCAGTTGAAATACCAGGCAAGTTGATGGAAACCAGCAGCGATACTTTGCTTTATACACGACTGAAAAGGAGAAACAGAGACCTCCATAGACTCCCTCCAATGCCGTGCTATCCTGTGTGTATTGTGCATTTGTCAAGGCATGCCCTCCATTCATCACCAAACCTAGGTAGAATTGTGTGAGACGAGGCCATCAGCTGCGGTCGTAAACCAACATAATCGGCAGATTGCGACATCCTAAACCCCTCTCCCCTTTCCTAAATCAATGTCATCGGAGAGAGGTAAATGGATATGCGTCAGAATTGCGACAAGCAAATGGGCAGGAAGATCTCACTGATGAAATCGATATGTCGATTTTTGTGGGACCTTCGAACGAGCTGGTAATCGCGTCTCACCCGAACAACCACGGACGAACGTATTTGTGCGTCCTCATTGGAGGGCATTGCCTTTCGCAATACTGGATAAAACGGCACGCTGAAAGGCCGAGGTCTCCAGATTCCCGCTAAACGTAGATCTTCCTAGGAGCGCTTTATCGAAGGTGTGTCGGGGGACGGGGCGTTTGTTGTACCTCCGGAGAGATTTATTGCACGAGTTCCAGGTAGTTAATCGGGCTCGATGATGGGTGTGAGGTGACGTTCTCGCCTTCTCTTTCTTCTTTGTGTGCTGGTCATCCATACGAGTGAAGAGTAAGGCGCACCATCATGTCGAAGGTCTTACGGCAACCGCTCACAATGGGGCAACGAAGTTCTACGAGCTTGAGGAGGAAAAGGCCTTACATTTAGTGCAATTTTTCTGAGATTTAAACAGTTACCTGGTGGATTTCCTGTTCGCTGAAAGTGAAGCCTCTTTGCTGTTTATACGGCACGTTCCACAAGGTAAGATTTAGTTCTCCATCTTTGCTGAATCACACCTGGGTATCTCCCAGCACCAGCACTGGTTAGCCCATCCCGATTTCCGAGCGGAGGCTGTCACTCCATTCCGATCGGCCCCGTCAAGGGCTGGACTTTGCCAGTGGCGGCGGCTGAGTTCATCTGATTTCACAGCCCATTCTGCTCTGAAAAGCTTCTCATGGAGCGACGGAAACCTAGCGTCAACCGTCAAATTTGGTAAACCTCAAACAGCAACCCGTTGCAATAATTGAACTTTGGCTGGGGCCCGTATTGCCAGCCATTGATGCTCAGCAGCCGTCTACTCCCTCCCATTCGTATGTTTATCTCGACCATGACATTATAATGTTTTGCAGAAAGATAGTACATTCTTTCGTTAACCCTATGAGACATAAGGACTTCTTGGTTATGCGAAATACTCCTATTCAGCCTGTCATACTCCGTACCGTCTCCATTTCCCCTCCCTCTCATTTCCTTACTCCCTCATTTAGACATCCCCTCCTTCACCATTTCCACCGCCCTCTTCGCCAACAACCACGCATCTGGCGGGAACCTTCCTGTTACATAGTTGTACGTTTCGTCCTCCACGATGAAAGGCGCACCTGCGTTCCAGTTCCGACTATTGACAAACTGTTTCGGGTCATCTAGTCCGTCTTCCACAAACTTCTGCACACTCTTCGACCCATAGCCGTAGGTCTTGTAGTAGTCGCCGAGAAATAATCGGGTCAGCCAGAAAATGCTCTCCTCCATGAAGGCCGGGAGAGCGGTGGTTTTGGCATCATGGATGATGCTCTTGCTTTTGCCGGTGCTAGTAGTGTTGTTTGCGGGCGTGAAGGCGAGGACTTGGACGCCGTGGCAGATTGCTGCAAGGGTGCGCTTCGGGCTCGTGTTTGACCGGCGTGTTTTCGGGAAGAAGTCTGCAAGAAGGTCGTGCATCTTGGAGGAGTCGATGATCTGGCGGACGCCTTTATCATGGCCGCCAGGGAGGAAGACGAGGTCGTAATCGGCAAGAGAGAAGGCAGGCGAGGTCCATGCATGCGGATTGTTGATGCTGCCCGCGACCTTGGAGTCTGAGGCGATCATCGCGTGGTAGGCCGCTTTAGCTTTGCGATTTGCGCCTAGGAGAGCACCGACGATGCCGTAGAGCATCTTTGAGTCGCAGCGCGGGGACTTGCCCTGCTCAGTGGCGAAGTGGACGTCGAAGCCCGCTTCTTTGAAGATCTTGTAGGGTATGGCGGCCTCTAAGAAAATGTCAGCCCATGCTTGAACAGGGCTTCTATTGAACGTGGCAAAAGAAGTCGAATGACGCATAATGGTGGAGGACTCCAACACGTGGAGTCGTAGAGATGCCAGAGAGCATATCGCATACCTGTCGGATCGTGCCCATAATCCGCCATTGGTATGACGACTTTTGGTTGAGCCATTGCGATGTTCGGGCAGTGCTTCCTTCTTGATTTCACCACTGCAAACTACAAGTTGTAGGAAAGGTGGAGACGAAAACCACAGAAGACGTTGAAATTGAGGAAAGGCACTGATTGTAAGTCCGAAGAGATAGCAAAACTGGTATTCGCTGCTTGGAACTCAGTTCCGCCATGACTTAAGGACGATAGCAGATATGAGCGAGCTGTCCATTTGCGGAACCATTACGTTGACGGCCGAGAGTCTTTGGCGCTCTAACTAGTGCTTCACTGTACACAGAGGACAACACGAATGGCCAAAAAAGGCAGGTTCGGGCAAATGGAGCAGATGAATAAGCTTCGGAGGGACACGACACGGCCGTATCGGTGCAGATGTGCAAACCCTTACAACGCGGAAAACGCCATCGTACCCTTTAACTTCCCACGGTTTATCTTTTTGAGGGTTATCGCAGAACAGGACTGGACATGTGGTATTGGGGATGTGGCACGAGTTCTGTTACACGACTCTCTGATTCTATTTCAACTACAAGTGATGACACGCCTAGCGTCTGATGCGAGTGAATGCTCCGTGCAACTTTTTAGCGCAGATCACAAGTATGTTACGCTGACCTCGCTGCCGAAAGGAAGGCCGATACATACGCATGTGATTCCTCTCTTGACATGCAGTGCATTGCCATACTCTCCACTTTGGTTGTAATCGCCGCCCGACTCTTTGACTTCCATGCCGCATCCCATTACCACTGTGGTAGTATCTGCGTCGGCTAGAGCCGGTGTCTCTATTTCATGACGGCTCAGTTTCCGTGTCGAGCCGTCATAGCCAATTACCAGCGGACACACACCCATATTCGTCATCGAGCTAACCTTCAAACATTTCATCAAAAAACCCTCAAGCAACCCATAGCCCCCAGTGGAGGTGTGGCGCAAAAGCCTCCCACCAGGCCTTGTGGTCGTAACCATGGATGATTCTGCTCCTCTTCCATGAAGACTGACCTAACGTTGTCTGTACCACAGGACAGCATCGTGTGGAACAATTCACGAAGGTCTATATCGACAAATATCACTACAGTAAATACCCGTCATGAGAAGAGTATTCGTGCATAATTTGTTTCCACTCGGACTGTGGCCGACTTCGGAGAAGCTGTTGCAGCTGCGGCGGTAGTGAAGAGAACTGATTTGGGGCCGGACGAGGTGCTTGTCCGCCTTGAAGATTAACGCCCTGTTGAGGACTGGGCTGCATCTGTGCACCAGGTTGTTGCTGTTGGCCTTGTATCTGTTGGTCAGACATAGGAGCTACGGAAGGTGGTCGAGGGGTACCTTGAGGGGGTCCGCTTGAAATATTCGGGTCGACGTCTCTGTTCAACATCAACATTGGAGTATTGGTTCTAGGCATGCCCTGTAATCTGTGCTCATTCTGCACAAATTGAAGTCGGGCTTCCGCCTGTGACCGAGCTTCTGCCTGTGACCGAGCTTGAAATTGGGGGGGGTCCTGGACCTTGTCTTGTTGAGCCTGTTGTGCTTGTTGGATGTGCTGCTGCTGAGCCAGGAAGTTTGGGTTCACAAGATTTTGTCCTCCGAATAACTGCTGGCGTTGCAACATCTGTTGCTGCAAGCGGAATTGATCGGGATTCACGCCTTGCGTATTGGTGCTCGCTGGTACGACGAGTTGCCCCGCCTCCTGCCACCTCAATCCGTCCGCCTGCTGGCCCTGGAAATGATCCAGATTTCCCAAATACGGCGTCCCTGCCTGTTCATTTGTGGATAAAGGCTGATTGCCTTGAACTCCCGCAAGATTCTGCCGTTGTCCTCGGCCTTGTGCCCCGTTGCTTAGATTGCCATTACCTTCATCGGTGTTGGAGCCTGCAGCCATAGCGTTCATCTTCTGGCGACGATACTCCTTTGCAGCTTGAGTACGGAAGAAATAGCGAAGAGGGTCTACACCCTTCTGGCTCATTATTTCTCGCAGTTGTATGGTCATGTTATCTAGATTAGCTCGGATTTTCGCGATGTCCGCCTGGGGTGTCTTTTCCGCCATCTGCACTGCAAGCTTGTTGATAGCTTCATTGTCTTCCTTGGTGGGTTTCCAAGGCGACAAGGACTTCGGTTGCTGGCCCTGCATGAAGTTTGTATTTTCTTGCATGTTTCCTTGCCGAATAGGCATGTTAGGATTCGTGGCCTGGCCCATTTCATAGAGCTTTGCTGTTGCTGTTGCTGTTGCTGCAGCCGCCGTTGATTGGGGAGGGGAGATGCTTGCATCGGGTGCTGAAGTTGTGGAGGGAAATTCAGGCTCTGGCCCATTTGCTGCATCTGTTACATGGCTTTGGTCTGGTTTCGGAGCATTTTGCATATTTGTACTGTTTTGTTGTTGTTGTTGTTGTTGTTGTTGTTGTTGTTGTTGTCGAGTGTCGTGAATCTGACCCAGCTTCTCCTTGCACATACTGGCATAAGCATCCAGAGACTGACTTCGGACGAAGGCTCTCTGCTCAAAAGACAGTGCAACTTGCACGGCTCTCCCTAGTTCCATGACTGGCTTGATAAGACGTAGCGAATCGATTAATAGTCTGACCTGTATCGCTCTTTGATCTACCGTGATTGTAGCTTGCCAACCACTGTACGGTCCTTGTTGCTGAAGAGATGAAATGATATGAAGTTGCATATTGTTGGTCTGGTTATGAGCGCCCTGCTGCTGTACAGCAATCCCGTCTTGCTGTATCTGCATCTGCATCTGCATCTGCATCTGCAACTGTCTCTGACGCACCATTTCCTGATTTTGTTGTTGCTGCAGCCGCGGGTTGGGAGCCATGCTTGTTATAGCACCTTGGCTTTCCTCGCCGTTACTGGCACCGCTCCCGCCTTGATCATACACAGGCAAACGGGAGATGGATCCAGCCGCCGCAGCCAACTCGTTCTCCTTGGAGATTAGTGTGCCGGCTTTTCCCATCTCCACCGATTGCCCAACAGCTCTTTCATCGGAGTCTGACGTGGTCTCGTGGATGCCTCTCTTCTTCGGAGCTGCTTTATTCGATTGTGTAGGCGTCGGAGGCGCTTGGCCAGGCTGTGGAGAAGATGGCAGGAGCTCTGCAGGAAGCTCGATGCTTTCAGTGTTTGCGTGGTATTTATTTACGTGGTTTACCAGATCTCCCTTGGACCGGAACCCGCGCACCGAAAAATCACATTCTTTGCACCTGTAAGTCGGAAAATGCTCGGACTCATGGCTTGCTCGCGCTTTAGAGCTCGGGAAGCCGGTGTCAGAAGCAGGACACGACTTGAATCGACAGCAAAACCCATGAGACTTAAAAAGAGCTTTGTAAGCCCTTAAGCAGTTTGAATTGATGTAAGGTGGGTGCTTGTCTTCGTCGAGGGCTAATAATTCTTCATGCTTTGTTTGTAGGCTTTGCTGTATGAAACTGAGTTGGGTGGGATCATGGAGTATAGCCCATGATACAAGATCTAGAAGCAGTCAGTAAAGTAACGTTGAGGCTCGCTCACAAGTTCCTGACCTTCTGCTGAGGCATGGGTTCTCTCAACTTCTAAGTACTCGTTCGAGAATGCAATCACCACCTGGGTGAACCTACGAATGTCATTCTCGTTTCCTAGTTTCTGAAGACCGCGCAGTATAGGCGCATTTGACGACTGTTCTGGCAGGACGTCGGATTTTTTGGCACTTTTAACGAGCATCTTGATCTGTAGAAGCAGCTCATCGGAGAGGTTTTCTGATAACTGCATGTTAACGAGATATGCAAGGACATGTGATATCCAATACTTGATGGCATAAGAGCAGAGGCCCAGGTGGCCTTTCAGAAGTGCCAACTCGAGATCAATAGATCCATTTCGCGACGGATCGTCCTGACGAAAGGAAAAGGCCGAATTCAAGTTTGCAACGCACGAGAAGGCAAGTTCGCGGTGCGCAATAGAGCGTACAACATATGGTCCGCTGGAAGGATCGAGGAGGAACCTGTGAATAAGTCGTGAGTCTTGCCCTTGCGAATTCGTAAGGTCTTGTGGGTAAGATAGCCTTACTCTTTCGCTGAGAAGTGCATCAATTCTATGACTCCTCCAGGTCTGCGTTCTAGGATTGGGTAACAAAGATCTACAATGCTTTTTTGTATTTTGCTGCGATCGTTCAGGACTGTGGTCCCGGGTTGGAGCGCGACCCCCGCTTCAATTTCATGTTCTTTCAGTGGTCTACAGGACGCCGTAGTCCAGTATAGCACCCGCCTGACGATGGCCTGGGTAGCAGAACTCGATCTAGCATTCATCTGGTCAAGGATCCTTTGGTATCTGTAAATATCAGTATGTGCAGCTCTCCCCATTT
>Ga0335072_10010606_pt1 | contig 13244 bp, 9 predicted proteins | sample Lox_Sample_21_FD_206725 | JGI IMG/M metagenome (GOLD analysis project Ga0335072, IMG submission 206725) | Soil microbial communities from Loxahatchee National Wildlife Refuge, Florida, United States - Lox_Sample_2.1 | ecosystem: Environmental > Terrestrial > Soil > Wetlands | place: USA: Florida...
ATCGGTCGGTTCAGTCTTTGCCTACACGGTAAGCTGTGATGTCCAACGTGAACGGAAAACCAGTCGCGCACGAAGCGGCAGGCTCGTCTTCTAGCTCAAGGAGCAGGGAGCTGAGCAGGGACTTCGTGTTCGACATGCGCAGTCTCAGCCGGCAGCCTGGCTCGCTCCGCGACGAGACCCTGACGGCCCGCGCGCCAGATGGTGTCGGATCCGGGCTAGTCTTGGTCCCAGCCGGTGCGGATGTTTCTCTTGACCTGCGCTTCGAGGCGGTTTCCGAAGGGGTGCTCGTCACCGCCTCGGCAGTCGCCCCGCTGACTGGCGAGTGTGCGCGCTGCTTGGACCCGCTGACCTCGACGATCGAGGTCAGCTTCCAGGAGCTGTACCTGTACCAGCCGGGCACCGCGGACGAGGAGGACGACGGCGAGGAGCGATACCTCGACGGCGACCTGCTCGACCTGGAGCCCGCCTTCCGGGATGCCGTGGTGCTTGCCTTGCCGCTCTCGCCACTGTGCCGGGAAGACTGCCCTGGGCTATGCCCACAGTGCGGTGCCCGCCTCGCCGAGGCGGGACCCGACCACGGACATGGCGAGAACGTGGACCCCCGGTGGGCCGCGCTCCGCCAGCTTGATGTTTCTGACCCTCAAAGAGACCGACAGGAGAGCTGAAGTGGCTGTTCCCAAGCGGAAGATGTCGCGCAGCAACACGCGCTCACGGCGCGCTCAGTGGAAGACCTCCGCGCCGACGCTGGTGAGCTGCCCGCAGTGCCGCAGCCAGAAGCTGCCGCACGCTGCCTGCCCGACCTGCGGGACCTACCGGCGGCGACAGGTCATCACCCCGGCCTGACCCACGGGTGACAAGCGTGGTGACCGGGCGGGGGATGGACGGGGGGCTAACCGCGGGACGGGATCGCGCCGAGCTGCCGCGCGCTCTCGGCATCGTGATCGGTGCGGACATGCTGGAGCGAGCGCTCACGCACCGGTCCTTCGCGTACGAGAACGGCGGCCTGCCGACCAACGAGCGGTTGGAGTTCCTCGGGGACTCCGTGCTCGGCCTCGTCGTGACGGACACACTGTACTTCGAGTACCCGACCCTGCCCGAGGGGCAGCTGGCCAAGCTCCGCGCCGCCGTGGTGCAGATGAACACCCTGGCCGAAGTGGCCAGGGAGCTCCAGCTCGGGGCCTACGTCCGGCTTGGCCGGGGCGAGGAGGGCACCGGCGGCAGGGACAAGCCATCGATCCTGGCCGACACGCTGGAGGCCGTGATCGGCGCGTGCTACGTCGACTGCGGACTTGACGCGGCCAGGGATCTTGTCCACCGGCTCTTCGACCCGGTGATCAAGCGCTCGGCCATGCTGGGTGCCGGGCTTGACTGGAAGACCTCGCTGCAGGAGCTGACCGCGGTCCAGGGCCTTGGCGTGCCTGAGTACCGGGTCGACGACAGCGGCCCCGATCACCAGAAGCTGTTCAAGGCCATGGTCCTGGTTGGTGGCAGGGAGCTCGGGTCAGGCGAGGGGCGATCCAAGAAGGCGGCGGAGCAGCAAGCCGCCGAGACCGCGTGGCGTGCCCTGAGCGACGAGCCTGATGAGGGCGTCGCGGCGTCCCCGGGGCCGAAGGCCAGCCAGTCTTCGCCCGATGCCTAAGGCTCGCGCGTAGTGCCCGAATTGCCAGAAGTTGAGACCGTTCGCGTGGGCCTGGAGCGGTACGTCGTCGGCCGTGAGGTAGCTAAGGCGCAGGTGCTGCATCCGCGGGCGGTGCGGCGAGACCCGGCGGGCCCGAGCGGATTCGAGGCCGCGATCGCGGGTCGCCGCCTCCAGCGAGCCGAGCGCAGGGGCAAGTACCTCTGGCTGTCGACCGAGGATGACCAGGCGCTCCTGGCTCACCTGGGGATGAGCGGGCAGATGCTGCTCACCGATACCGATCAGCCGCTGTCGCCGCACGTCCGGGTCCGCTTCACCTTCACCGACAATGGCCCGGACCTGCGCTTCACCGATCAGCGGACGTTCGGCCACCTGATGCTCGTGGGCTTTGCCGCGGGTCAAGATCGCCTGGTCGCGGGGGCCGCGTCGGTGCCGTCGGCCCGGGTGCTGCCCGCCCCTATCGCTCACATCGCGCCTGACCCGCTTGAGGCGGCGTTCAGCCCGGCCGAGTTCGCCCTTCGGCTCCGCAGCCGCCGCACCGGCATCAAGCGCGCCCTGCTCGACCAGTCGCTGATCAGCGGCATCGGCAACATTTACGCGGACGAGGCGCTGTGGCGGGCACGGCTGCACTGGGCCCGGCCCACCGAGACGCTGCGGCCCTCGGAGGTCACCCGGCTGCTTGCCGCCGTCACGGACGTGCTGACGTCGGCGCTGCGGGCGGGCGGTACGTCCTTCGATAGCCTCTACGTGAACGTCAACGGGGAGAGCGGCTACTTCGAGCGATCGCTTGAGGCCTACGGGCGCGAGGGGCAGCCATGCACCCGGTGCGCCACGGTGATCAGGCGGGACTCGTTCATGAACCGGTCCTCTTTTAGCTGCCCACGTTGCCAGCCGCGCCCGCGCAGGGCACACTGGTAGGAGTGCTCGGTATCAGGCCAGGGCCACTAGTAGCGGTGCCAGCCGCGCTGGCCCCAACATGTGGGGATCGTGCCTCGGGCTGAGTTTGAGAACTGAAGTATGTTTGGTAAGATATGGCACAGGGTAAGTACCAGGGTGCCCTCGACTTGACCGTAAAGGGTCAAGGTGAGAACCTGGTAACTGCCGTTGCACGCGCACGCGTGCATTTGTATTTTGTGCCCACTCTGGTCACTCAGTGTGGAGGACCTCACACCATGGCGAAGGCTCTATTCGGCCACGTCGGCGGTCCCGATCCCCGCATGGTCTCCGAGATGCGCCGTCTCCAGCAGCGTGTTCGCGACCTGGAAGCCGAGCTTATGCGGCTCCAGGAAGAGAACGATGCTCTTGCCGCGGAGACAGCTCGTTCCGAGGAGGACATGCTGGTCTTGGACCGCGAGCCAGCGCTCGCCTAACGGCTCGCTGGCTTCCTGCGACACGGCAACTCGACAAAACGGATCAGGGACGCCCTCCCCGGCGTCCCTCTTCGTTGTCGTTGCTGTCCCGGGCTGCGATCCCGGTCCATTCGGCTAGCTCTCCCGCGCATTAGCCCTATTTGGCCTGCCATTCGGCCGACTTGCCGCGTTTTCATGCGCTGCGTATCGTTTAGTGTGCCCACGGTAACCAAGGCGTGCTTCTCCAGCGATCGAGGACTGTGCGGTCGGAGACCGACACGAGCGCGACGTAGCCTGGGAAAGGGGCCGGGACGACAATCGCGACCCGGTAAGGTTCAGCAGAGTTCGGCTCGGCGGATCCGGGGGAGGTGAGGGCACGTGTACCTGAAGACCCTCACAATGCGCGGATTCAAGTCGTTCGCCTCGGCGACGACGCTGCGCCTTGAGCCGGGAATCACCTGCGTCGTCGGGCCGAACGGCTCAGGCAAGTCCAACATCGTCGACGCGCTGTCCTGGGTGATGGGGGAGCAGGGGGCGAAGTCCCTGCGCGGCGGCAAGATGGAGGACGTCGTCTTCGCGGGCACGAGCACCCGCGCGCCGCTTGGCCGCGCCGAGGTATCCCTCACCATCGACAACAGCGACGGCGCGCTGCCGATCGACTATGCCGAGGTGACGATCAGCCGCCTGATGTTCCGCTCCGGCCAGAGTGAGTACGCCATCAATGGCGACAGCTGCCGCCTGCTGGACGTCCAGGACCTCCTCAGCGACAGCGGCCTCGGCCGCGAGATGCACGTCATCGTCGGACAGGGCCAGCTCGACCAGGTACTGCACGCCGGCCCCGAGGCCCGCCGCGCGATCATCGAGGAGGCCGCCGGCGTACTCAAGCACCGCAAGCGCAAGGAGAAGGCGCTGCGGAAGCTCGACGCGATGCAGGCCAACCTCACTCGCCTCGTCGACCTCACCGCCGAGCTGAACCGGCGCCTCAAGCCACTCGGGCGCCAGGCCGAGGTTGCCCGCCGGGCCAGCGTCATCCAGGCCGAGCTACGCGATGCCCGGCTGCGCCTGCTCGCCGACGACTACATGACACTGCGCGACAGGCTGCAGCGGGAGGAAGCCGACGAGGCCGAGATCCGGGCCCTGCGCACCTCACTTGAAGCGCAGCTCGCGCAGGCGCGGCAGCAGGAGGAAGAGCTCGACCGGACCGCCGCCGCGCAGGCCGCCGAGCTGGGGAGCGCGCAGAACACCTGGTACGCGATCTCGTCCCTCACCGAGCGGATGCGGGCCGTGGCCAGCCTCGCCGCCGAGCGGTCCAGGCTGCTGACCGCCGACCAGGAGCCGGAGCGTCCGGGGCGGGATCCCGACGAGCTCGAGCGGCAGGCCACCGAGCTGCGAGACGAGGAAGCGGGCCTCTCGCAGCGGATGGCGGAGGGCCGCGAGGTCCTGTCGGAGGCCATTGCCGAGCGGTCGGGGGCCGAGTCTTCCCTCGCTGCCACGGAACGCCGGATAGCCGACGAGGCGCGGGCCGCGGCTGGCCGGGCCGAGCGCCTGGCCCGGCTGCGCGGCATGGCCGACGCCGCCGCCAGCCGCAGCGCCGCCACGGCCGAGGAGATTGAGCGTCTCGCCCTCGCCGCCGAGCAGGCCCGTGCCCGCGCCGAGAAGGCCCGCCTGGAGTACAGCGAGGTGCAGGACGTCGCGGACGGCCGCAGCGATGACCGCAGCGGGCTTGCCGCCGACTACGAGAGGGCCACCGCTGCGCTGAAGGCCGCCACCGAGGCCACCAGCGCGGCCCGTAAGGCCGAGCGCCAGTCCAACAGTGAGGTCGCCGCGCTCAGGGCGCGCGTGGAGGCACTCGAGGAGACCCTGAGAAGGGGCGCGGACGCCACCGCGGCCATCCTCGCCAGCCCGGACCGCTTCAAGGGCGTACTCGGGCCGTTCGCCGGCCAGCTGGCCGTCGCCGACGGCTTCGAGACCGCGATCGCGGCCGCCCTCGGTGCCGCCGCTGACGCCGTGACCGTTGGCGGACTGCAGGCCGCGGTCTCCGTGCTCGCGAAGATCCGCGCTGCCGACGCGGGAACCGTCGGAATGGTGCTCGCGGCCGCCGAGGGGACGGCCCCCCAGGGGCACCCCGGCAAGCCCGCGCTGCCGGCTGGGGCGCGGTGGGCGCGTGAGCTGGTCACGGCGCCGGCCGAGCTGGCCCCGGCCCTAGCTGAGCTGCTCGGCAACGTAGCCGTCGTTGCCGACCTTGAGCTGGCCGCCCAGCTCGTAACGGCGCAGGCCGGCCTGCGCGCGGTCACCAGGGACGGTGACCTGCTCGGCGCGCACTGGGCCCAGGGCGGATCCGCCCGACCGCAGTCGCTGCTTGACGTGCGAGCGGCGGCGGATGAGGCCGCGGCCCAGCTCGCGGCGGCCATGGAACGGGCCGAGGAGGCCGCCGTCGCCCTCACGGAGGCCGCCGAGGCCACCGACGCCGCGCAGGGGACGATCGATGACATGCGCCGCCAGATGCAGGCAGTGGACGCGGCGGCGGCGGAGATCTCCGGACGGCTCGGCCGGCTAGCCGGCGCGGCCCGGGCGGCGACTGACGAGGCGAACCGGCTGGATGCCTCCGTCGGCGCGGCCCGGCGGTCGGCGGAGAAGGACCTGGCCAAGCTGGCGCAGCTCAAGACCGAGCTGGCCGAGGCCGAGGCCGAGGAAGCCAGGGCCAGCGACCCCGAGCTCGCCAATGAGCAAGCCGACGAGGAGCGTTCAGAACTGGCCTTGCGGGCGACCGCGGCGCGTAATGCCGAGATGGAGGCCCGGCTCGAGGTGCGCACCGTGGAAGAGCGGCTGCGCGCGATCAGCGGACGGGCCGACTCGCTCGCGTCAGCCGCCACGGCCGAGCGGGTGGCCCGCGAGCGGGCCGCGGCCAGGCGCCAGCAGCGAGCCGCGCAGGCCTCGGTCGCTAAGGCAGTGGCCTCGGGGGCCAGGGTCGCGGTCTCAGCGGCCGAGTCGTCCCTCTCCGCTGCCCTGGCCAGGCGAGCGGCCTCCGAGGCCGCGAGCGCTGCCGGAGCGGGTGCGCTGAAGGCCGTCCGCGCCCAGGTGACGGCGCTGTCGACCGACCTGGACAAGGTCGTGAACACCGCGCACGGAACCGAGATCGCCCGAGCCGAGCACCGGCTGCGGCTCGAGCAGATGGAGGCGCACGCGGTCGAGGAGTACGGAGTCGAGCCGTCGGTGCTCGTCACCGAGTACGGTCCCGACGTGCTCGTGCCCACCGCCGTGGGCGCGCCCGCCGCGCCGGTGCCTGGGGCCGCTGACGACGCCGGTCAGCTGGATGACTCCGGCGGCCCTGATGAGTCAGGCGAGGACGGGAACGAGCCTGCCGCCGAGTCCGAGCAAGCGGCCACCCCCGGGCCAGCGACGCAAGCAGCCGAGCCTGCGACGCAAGCAGCCGAGCCTGTCACGCTGGCCGCGCCAGGGAGCCTCGCCGAGGCGCTGCGGGCGGTTACCGAGGCGGCCCGAGCCGAGCAGGCCGATACCGGGGAGAAGCCAGCGGGCGCGGAGGTGCCGGGCGCGACCGGGACCGGTGCGAACGGTGCCGGCCCCCGGCCCCGTCGCAAGCGGGCGGCCGTGGAGAAAGAGATTCCAGCGGCCGTTCCGTACGTACGGGACGAGCAGCAGCGCCGTGCGGCCGAGGCAGAAAAGCACCTGGCCCGGCTGGGCAAGGTCAACCCGCTGGCCCTTGAGGAGTTCGCGGCGCTGCAGGAGCGACACCAGTTCCTCGCCACGCAACTGGAAGACCTGCGCAAGACCCGCAGGGACCTGCTCACCGTGGTCAAGGAGGTCGACGACCGCGTACAGGAGGTCTTCGCCTCCGCCTACGCGGATGTCGAGCGGGAGTTCTCTGAGCTCTTCGGGCGGCTGTTTCCTGGCGGCTCCGGGCGGCTGGTGCTGACCGAGCCCGAGGACATGCTGACCACCGGCATCGAGATCGAGGCCAGCCCGCCAGGGAAGAAGGTCAAGCGGCTGTCCCTGCTGTCGGGCGGTGAGCGGTCGCTGACGGCGATCGCCTACCTGTTCTCGATCTTCAAGGCCAGGCCTTCGCCGTTCTACGTGCTTGATGAGGTCGAGGCCGCGCTCGACGACAGCAACCTGCAGCGCCTGCTGCGGGCGTTCGAGGAGCTGCGGGAAAGCTCGCAGCTCATCGTCATCACCCACCAGCGCAGGACCATGGAGGCAGCCGACGCGCTGTACGGCGTGTCGATGCGCGGCGACGGCGTTTCCACGGTCATCAGCCAGCGGGTCCGCGAGTCAGAGCCCGCCTGAGCGAAGCGGGTCGCGGGCGGCAACGTACAGCGCCAGGCGATAGGGCAAGCTATAGAGGCTGGCGCTCGTCCCGGCCGGCGGGCGAGGATCGCAAGCAAGGGAGTCTGTGCGTGTTATGGAATACATCATCTTGATCGTCGTGATCGCCGTGCTGCTTGTTGGTGGCCTCGGCAGCACGTTCCTGGTGCGGTCGCGCAGCGGTCGCCCGGTGTCAAAGACGACCGTCGATGACCTGACGGGGGCTCAGGAGACGAAGGCACCGCCCGAGATCAGCGCTGAGGCAGGCGCCCCGGCCACGGTGACTGTCCCCGAGCAGGCCGCGCCGGCCGCTCCCCCCAAGCCGGCCATCGAGAAGCCGCCGCCCTCCGCGGGCCGGATGGTGCGGCTGCGGGCCAGGCTGGCCCGGTCCCAGAGCGGCTTCGGGTCGGTGCTGCTTGGCCTGCTGTCCAGGGATCGGCTTGATGACGACACCTGGGATGAGATCGAGGAGGTCCTCATCACGGCGGATGTCGGGGTGGGGCCGGCCCGTCAGATCACGGCGGACCTGCGGACCAAGGTCAAGGTGGAGGGCACGAGGACGCCGCAGGAAGTCAGGGAGATGCTGCGGGCCGAGCTGCTCGGCCAGGTGGAGACCCCGGCCAGCCGGACGGTCCGCACCGAGCGCCACGAGGGGCACCCGGCGGTGGTGATGATGGTCGGGGTCAACGGCACCGGGAAGACCACGACCTGTGGAAAGCTCGCCCGTGCGCTGGTCGGGGACGGGCACACGGTGCTGCTCGGCGCGGCCGACACGTTCCGCGCGGCGGCCTCAGAGCAACTGCAGACCTGGGGCGACCGGGTGGGCGCGCAGACCGTCCGCTCGGACAAGGAAGGTGCCGACCCGGCCAGCGTGGCCTTCGAGGCGGTAAGCAAGGGAATCACCGACGAGGTCGATGTGGTGCTCATCGACACCGCGGGCCGCCTGCACACCAAGACCGGCCTGATGGACGAGCTTGGCAAGGTAAAGCGGGTCATCGAGAAGAAAGCCAGCGTGGATGAGGTCCTGCTGGTGCTCGACGCCACCACCGGGCAGAACGGGCTGCGCCAGGCCCGTGTTTTCGCCGAGGTTGTCGATGTGTCCGGCATTGTCTTGACCAAGCTGGATGGAACGGCTAAAGGCGGCATCGTGATCGCTGTCCAGCAGGAGCTCGGCGTTCCGGTCAAGCTGGTCGGCCTCGGTGAGGGTCCCGATGACCTCGCACCGTTCGACCCGGCCACGTTCGTGGACGCGATCATCGGCTAAGCGGAAACGTGGCCGTAACAGACCAGTTGCCTGTTTCATATTCCCGACACACTCCGGCTGGACGAATGAAACGCCCGCAAGGCATTGTCGGAGCAGTCGATTGAGAGGGTGAACACATGAGGCTCGTCACCGCCGTCATCAAGCCATTCAAGCTGGATGACGTCAAGGCCGCGCTCCAGGCCTTTGGCGTGCACGGAATGACCGTCAGCGAGGCCAGCGGCTACGGGCGCCAGCGCGGGCACACCGAGGTCTACCGCGGGGCCGAATACCAGGTCGACCTGGTTCCCAAGGTCCGTGTCGAGGTGCTCTGCGATGACGAGGACGCCGAGGACCTTGTCGGCGTCATCGTCAAGGCATCCCAGACCGGCCGGATCGGCGACGGGAAGGTCTGGGTCACGCCGCTTGAGGCCGTCGTCAGGGTCCGCACCGGGGAACGCGGCACCGACGCCATATGAGCTGGCGCCAGGCACTAAGGCACTAGGGGGCCAGTACCGCCAGCATGCCATGTCGTGGCGTGCGCTGACAGCCGGGGGATCTGGTGAGCGTAATGACCTCTTTCGCGGCCGACCGAGGCCGAAGGACAACGGAAACTGATCGCTGGCTTGCCGGGATGCTCGGTGCCGAGCCAGGCGTCGCCCTCGTCGCCGTGGGCGGCTACGGGAGAAAGGAACTGCTGCCAGGCAGCGACTTGGACGTCTTGCTGCTGCACGACGGCCGGGACGGGATCGCCACGATCGCCGACCGGATCTGGTACCCGGTCTGGGATTCGGGCGCGCGCCTCGACCACGCGGTGCGCACCGTCCCGCAAGCACGACGGGTGGCCAGGGGCGACCTCAAGGTCGCGCTCGGGCTGCTCACCGCCCGGCATGTGGCTGGTGACCCCGAGCTGACGACCCGGCTGCGCGAGGGAGCACTGGAGGACTGGCGGGCCGCCGCTCGCACCCGGCTCGCTGAGCTCAAGGAGATGCACTCCGAGCGCACCAGGCTGCACGGCGAGCTGGCCTTCCTCCTCGAGCCCGACCTGAAGGAATCCCGAGGCGGCCAGCGCGACGTCCAGGCCATCCAGGCCGTCGCGGCGGCCTGGGTCGCGCCGGGACCCGGGCCCAAGGTGCGGGCCGCCTACGAGCAAATCCTCGACACAAGGCACGTCCTGCACGAGGTCACCGGCCGCCGCGTGGACCGCCTCGTGCTCGAGGAGCAAGATGAGGTCGCCCGCGGGCTTGGCCTGCTCGACGGTGACGTGCTGCTGCGCCAGCTCGCCGGGGCCGGCCGGACCGTGGCCTACGCCGTCGACCATGCCTTCCGGCAGGCCGACCGGGCCGGCGGGCGGCGGGCGATCGGGGTGAGGATACGGCGGGGCAGGCCGGAGCGGCGCCCGCTGGCCGACGGCGTGGTGGAGCAGGACGGCGAGGTGGTACTCGCCCGGGCCGCCAATCCGGCCGCCGACCCGGTGCTCGTGCTGCGGGCCGCCGCCGCTGCCGCCCAGTCCGGACTGCCGCTGGCGCCCCGCTGCCTGGCCCGGCTGGCCGAGTGCCCGCCGCTGCCCGTGCCCTGGCCAGCCGACGCCCGCAACGCGCTGGTCGCGCTGCTTGGCGCCGGGCGCTCCGCGATCCCCGTGTGGGAGGCGCTTGACCAGGAAGGCCTCCTCATCCCGCTGATTCCCGACTGGGAGCGGGTGCGCAACCGGCCGCAGCGCAACCCGCTGCACCGCTTTACCGTCGACAGGCACCTGGTCGAGTGCGCGGCCAACGCCGCGGCGCTGACCCGCGACGTGGCCCGCCCCGACCTGCTGCTGCTCGCCTGCCTGCTGCACGACATCGGCAAGGGCTGGCCCGGTGACCACAGCATCTCCGGCGAGGTGGTGGCGCGTGACGCGGCCAGGCGCATCGGGCTGCCCGAGCCGGAGGTGGAAGTCATCGCCGAGGCGGCCCGGCATCACCTGCTGCTGCCGTCCGTGGCCACCCGCCGCGACCTGGATGATCCGATGACCGTGCGGCAGGTGGCCAGCACCCTGGGCAGCCAGCTGCTCCTTGAGCTGCTGCACGCGCTGGCCCAGGCCGACGGCCTGGCCACCGGCCCAGCGGCCTGGAACGACTGGAAGGCCGGCCTGGTCGCTGACCTGGTCAGGCGGACGTCGGCGGTGCTTGACGGTGACCCCATGCCCGAGCCGGCACCGCTGCGCGAGGATCAGATGGAGCTAGTCAAGCAGGGCGTCCCGGCCGCGATCGTCAAGGGCGGCGAGGTCACGGTCGTCGCGCTTGACCGCCCTGGGCTGCTGTGGCGGGCGGCGGGTGTCCTCGCCTCGCACCGGCTGGTGGTGCGCGGTGCCAACGCGACCTCGGTCGGCGAGATGGCCGTCTCGGTGTTCAGCGTCGTGCCGGAGTTCGGCGAGCCACCTGACGCCAGCCTCGTCGCGACCGACCTGCGCCGGATGCTGGAAGGACGGCTGGACGTGGAGGACCGCCTGGAGCGGCGGGCCCGCAACGCCCGCCCGCCCGGCACGGTCACCCCGCCGCCCAAGGTGACCCTCGTCGACGGCGCCTCCCAGACCGCGACCGTGGTCGAGGTCCGCGCGCACGACGAGCCCGGCCTGCTGTGGCGAATCGGGCGGGCACTCGGCGACTGCAACCTGGACGTCAGGGCCGCCCGGGTCGAGACACTCGGCGCCGAGGCCGTCGATGTCTTCTACGTGACCGACGCGGCGGGAGAACCGCTGGCTGACCCCGACCTGCGCAAGCGAACGACGAGCACCGTCCTGGCCGCGCTGACGGCTACCTAGCCGTAGGGGGCAGGTCCCCCGTGGACTCCCCGTGAAACGGTAGCCTGGATAGCGTGTTTGAGACGCTATCTGACCGGCTGACTCAGGTCTTCTCCTCGCTACGCGGCAAGGGGCGGCTGTCGGCCGCTGACATTGACGCGACCACGCGTGAGATCCGCATCGCGCTGCTTGAGGCGGACGTCGCGCTGCCCGTCGTGCGGCAGTTCATCGCGCGGATCAAGGAGCGGGCCAGCGGCGAGGAGGTCTCAGCCGCGCTCAACCCCGCACAGCAGGTCATCAAGATCGTCAATGAGGAACTCATTGGGATCCTTGGTGGCGAGACGCGGCGGCTGCGGTTCGCCAAGGTCCCGCCGACGGTGATCATGCTGGCGGGACTCCAGGGCGCCGGTAAGACCACGCTCGTGGGCAAGCTCGCCCTCTGGCTGAGGGAGCAGGGCAATACCCCCTTGCTCGTGGCGGCCGACCTGCAGCGGCCGAACGCGGTTGAGCAGCTCCAGGTGCTCGGTCAGCGGGCCGGCGTCCCGGTGTTCGCGCCTGAGCCGGGCAGTGGCGTCGGCGATCCGGTTGCGGTCGCGCGGGCCTCCATCGAGGAGGCGCGGCGTACACAGCACAACATGGTCATCATCGACACCGCTGGCCGCCTGGGCATTGACGCGGAGATGATGGCCCAGGCCCGGGCCATCCGCGACGCGGTCGACCCGGACGAGGTCCTGTTCGTCGTCGACGCGATGATCGGCCAGGACGCCGTCGCGACGGCGCAGGCGTTCCTCGACGGCGTCGGCTACGACGCGGTGGCGCTGACCAAGCTCGACGGCGACGCCCGTGGTGGCGCCGCGCTGTCGATCGCCGCGATGACCGGCCGGCCCATCATGTTCGCGTCGACCGGTGAGAAGCTGTCCGACTTCGACCTGTTCCACCCGGACCGGATGGCGTCCAGGATCCTGGACATGGGCGACATCCTCAGCCTGATCGAGCAGGCTGAGAAGGCGTTCGACCAGTCACAGGCCGAGGAGATGGCCAGCCGGATGATGTCCGGCGAGGGGTTCACCCTCGAGGACTTCATTGAGCAGCTCAGCATGCTGCGCAAGATGGGCCCGATCACCAACCTGCTGGGCATGATGCCGGGCGCGGCCAAGAACAAGGAACTGCTGTCCAGGGTCAATGACAAGGACATCGACCGGGCCGAGGCGATCGTCCGGTCCATGACCCCCGATGAGCGCCGTAACCCCAAGATCATTAACGGCTCGCGCCGGCTGCGGATCGCCAAGGGGTCAGGGGTCAGCGTTGGTGAGGTCTCACAGCTCGTCAGCAACTTCTTCGAGGGCCAGAAGCAGATGAAGATGCTGCTCGGTGGCGGAATGCCCGGCATGCCGCCGGGCCTGGGCGGTCGCCGTCCGTCGGCCAAGGCAGGCAAGGCGGCCAAGAACAAGCGCAAGCGTCCAGGTGGCGACCCGCGCAAGGCGTCACTGCCCGCCTCGGCCGCGGGCGGCAAGGGCCAGGCCGGCCTGCCCGAGGAGCCCGCTGCCGCCGCACCGCCCAAGTCGATGGCGGAGCTATCGGAGATGCTCAGGGAGGCGACCGAGGGTGGTGGCCTGCCCGGTCTCGGCGCAGGCGGCGGTGACTTCCCCGGCTTCCGCGGCGGCCCCACCGGGCTGCCCCCGGTCCCAGGCACGAGCCCGGGCAGCATTCCCGCCGCCTTCGGCGGCAAGAAGAAGCGCAAGAAGTAAGGCGCCGTCCCGGTCACGCCCGGTCCCCCGTAGCGCCGTCCGGTCACGCCCGCCGTCCCGGTCACGCCCCGTGTCCCCTGGCGCCGTCCGGTCACGTCCCCAGCAGCCCCTTTACGCTTCACCGGTCCCTGCTGCCTCGTCCGTCACACGATTTACGGAAGCATTT